>WNFN01037510.1_pt1 | contig 13421 bp, 14 predicted proteins | sample 5400161 | NCBI WGS metagenome assembly WNFN01 (sample SAMN13153353, study PRJNA577476) | soil metagenome | isolation source: 80 cm saprolite on Douglas fir-dominated hillslope | place: USA:California | collected 2013-09-17
TTATCGTCTGAAGTCTTAAATGACCCGAACGTACACGTACCTTATTCTCGCGTAAAGTACACATTCGATTACTCCAGATACGCGAGAAACAGTGGCTCCTAACGCCGGAATTGGACTATACTTTCCTGCAATCTTAAGAATAAGAAGTACTTCCCACAAGCTGTTGCGCCCCCTTGGATCTTGCGGGAGAGGACTCGCGCGGCGTCTGAGTTGGACCGGACGCCACAGGTGAATGCGAATGCTGGTGAGATTCTGGGGTGTACGCGGCTCTACGCCGACCCCTCAGTCAGAAAATCTGCGCTATGGCGGCAACACCTCATGTGTGGAGGTGCGCGTCGCGGGGGACATCTACGTCTTTGACTGCGGCACCGGTTTCCGCAACCTGGGCAAGCAACTGGCGCAGGAAAATAACGGCAATCCAATCTCGGCGCACATCTTTCTTTCCCATTTTCACTGGGACCACATTCAGGGCATCCCGTTTTTCAGCCCGCTGTACGGCAACGCGAAGAATTCGTTCGTGTTCCACTCTTCCAGCCGGACGCGCGGATTGCAGCGGGCCATTGAAGAGCAAATGTCAGATCCCTACTTCCCCGTCAATATGAACGAAATGGCGGCGCGCCGCCAATTTTTTGACATCGACGAAGGCCGATTGGATCTTGACCGCGGCTCCATCCAGTCGATGTGGCTGAACCATCCCCAGGGATGTCTCGGATTTCGTCTGGAAACCAAAGGCAAGGTGCTGGTTTACGCCACCGATAACGAGCCTGGCGATCCTCTCTTTGACAAGAACGTGCGCAAGCTGGCCGAGGGCGCTGACGTGCTGATTTATGACGCACAGTATCTGCCGGAAGAATACGCGGCGCGCAAGCAGGGCTGGGGGCACAGCCATTGGCGCGAAGCCATAAATATTGTCATGGAAAGCGGCGCCAAAGAACTGATCCTTTTCCATCATGACCCGGACCACACCGATGATTGCATTGACGCCGTAGTGGCGCAGGCGCGCGAGCACTATCCCAGGGTGCGCGCGGCTTCTGAGGGCATGGAAATTCTTCTCTAGAAAGCATTTCACAGCGAAGCTTGTATACTTGCAACGAATCCTTCCTCTCGCAGGTGCTAACATGACGCAGCCTTTATCGCCAGAACAAGCCGGTTTTCTCTTCCGCACAATTTCCCTGCCCGCGCTCGAACGAGAGCATGCGGTGACCAAAAAGATCATTGAGGCCATCCCGCTCGATAAGGGCGACTACCGCCCGGACCCTGTTTCAAAAACCGCGCTCGAACTTGCGTGGCACATTGTGGCCGCGGAAAAACGCTTTCTCAACGGCATCGCCGACGGCGAGTTCAACTTCGCGCCCATCTCGCGCCCTGAGTCAGTACGCAACTCAGCCGACATCGGCCGCTGGTACAGTGAGATGTTTCAGGCCGTTCTGGGCCGGCTGAATCAGCTCTCCGGTGAGCAACTTGTCAAAGTGCTGGACTTCCGCGGCATGATGCAGCAACCGGCGATCGCCTATTTCCAGATGGCGCAATTCCATACCATTCACCATCGCGGGCAGCTGTCAGTGTACCTGCGCCCCATGGGTGCTAAGGTCCCGTCGATTTACGGCGAGAGCTACGACGTAGCCGAGGCACGCAAGGCAGCTGAAGCCAAAGCAGCGGGAGCAAAGACCGCGTAACAGCAGCGATCCAGGCGCTGTGAAATCGCGCCTGGGTTATTTGGCATTGCGTCTTTTGCGGTGCCTCTCTGGTTTCAGCTCGCTCCTGCAGCATTGGATTTTCAAGCATCTCTCCGTTTACACCGGACGTCTCACTCTTTGATAACCCATCGAGAGGAGACGCACACATGGTTGAACACGGCAACACTCTTGACGTTCTGCACGAGCTGATCGAGGTCTGCAAAGACGGCGAAACCGGATACGCTCACGCCGCTGGAATTGTCGCCGATTCCAAATTGAAATCTTATTTTCAAGAACAGAGTCTGGAGCGCGCGCGCTTTGTCAAAGACTTGAAGCAGGCGGCCGAAGATCTGGGCGACAAACCTGACACCTCCGGCAGCGTTGCCGCTACCCTGCACCGTCTGTGGTTTGAAACCAAGGCCGATCTTGGCCTGGGAGATCAATCGGTGCTGAACAGCGTGGAGCAGGGCGAGGACCGCGCCAAACACGCCTATGAGAAGGCCCTGAAAGAGCTGCTGCCGGTTGATGTGCGCGGCATGCTGCAACAGCAGGCCCAAAGCGTTTTTGCGGCTCATGACTACGTCCGCGACTTGCGCGACCAGGAAAAAGCCGCATAGACAGAAACCAACATGTACGATTTCACCCTTGCGCCCTGCAACGTTTCCAAAGCGTTGCAGGATGATCGCACGGGAATTTTGCCTGCCTGCCAAGCATTCTGCCTCGAAGCCCGCTGAACGACTAAAGCTGAGCTCTCGCTTGACGTGCAAGAATGTCGCATAATGAACAACATTGCATGGCAGGGACCTTCAAGTTCGGAAGCCTCCGCGAGCTCTTCGCGAAAGCCAATGAAGAGAAGTCAGGCGACCAGTTGGCTGGAATCGCTGCGCGCTCAGAGCAGGAACGAGTTGCGGCCAAGCGAACGCTAGCCGACCTTACCTTGCGGGAAATCGTCGCCAATCCGCTGATCCCGCCCGAAGAAGACGACGTGAGCCGGCTGATCCTGGAAACTCACGACCAGCAAGGGTTCAAAGCCATCAGCGGTCTCACTGTGGGTGAATTGCGCGAGTTTATTCTGCGCGATGAAACCACCGAAGCCGACCTGAAGCGGCTGCACTGGGCCATTACGCCGGAGATCGCGGCGGCGGTGGCCAAACTCATGAGCAACAAAGATCTGGTGCTGGCCGGAGCGAAGGTTCGTGTGGTCACGCGTTGCCGCAACACCATGGGCGAGCGCGGCGTGCTGGGAATCCGGCTGCAACCCAACCACCCGGCAGACGACGTAGCAGGAATCTTGCTCGCCGCGTTTGACGGCCTGCTCTATGGCTGCGGCGACGCGGTCATCGGCGTGAATCCCGCAACCGATTCGGTGGAAACCGTCAGCGCCATCCTGCACGCGCTTGATCGGCTCATTGATGCTTACAAAATTCCCACGCAGGCTTGCTGCCTGGCCCATATCTCCACCCAACTTGCGGCACTCGATCGCGGCGCGCCGGTGGACCTGCTGTTTCAGTCAGTGGCGGGAACGCAAAAGGCCAATGAGAGCTTTGGCATCACGCTGGATATGCTGCGTGAAGGGCGAGAGCGCGTTCTGGAACACCACAAGGATCGGGGGATCGGGAGATCGGGTGATCGGGTGATCGGAAAAGCAAAAGCTACTAATTGCCTGTATTTCGAAACCGGCCAGGGCAGCGCGCTTTCCGCGGACGCGCACCACGGCGTGGACCAGCTTACGCTGGAAGCCCGCGCATATGGCGTGGCCCGCGTGTTCAAGCCATTTCTCTTGAATAGCGTTGTCGGTTTTATTGGTCCGGAATATCTCTACGATGAGCGGCAGATCATCCGCGCCGGTCTGGAAGACCACTTCATGGGAAAGCTGCTGGGACTGCCCATGGGATGCGATGTCTGCTACACCAACCACGCAGCGGCCGACCAGAACTCCGCCGACAACCTGCTCATGCTGCTTACCGCCGCGGGGTGCAATTACTTTATGGGCGTTCCCTGCGCGGACGATGTGATGCTCAACTACCAATCCACCAGCTTCCATGACGCGCTGGCGATGCGGCGGCTGTTCCATCTGCGTCCCGCTCCCGAATTCCTGGAGTGGCTGCGGGAGATGGGAATTTATAACGGCGACGAGCCGGCGCAAATTGATTTCAGCGCGCGCAAGCAGCTGGCAGCGGGGCTGGGCGCCGTCATCGGGGCTTGAGCGCAAAAAATGCCTGCTGATTCTTGCGAAATACAGCAGCCAAAAACCGAACATATATACTGGTCGCTCACTTCAAGCGCATTACCATTGGAGAAACCCGCTATGAACCTGACCAACCATCAGTTCCGTCTGGCCGCCCGCCCGGTCGGCCTGCCCAAGCGCAGTGATTGGAATTACACAGAAGAGCCGGTTCCCGATCCCGGACCCGGTCAAGTCATAGTCAAGAACCTTTATATTTCGCTCGACCCCGCAATGCGAGGCTGGATGAACGAAGCGCGTTCCTACGTGGAGCCGGTAAAAATTGGCGACGTGATGCGCGCGGGCGCGGTAGGGCGTGTAGTTGCGTCGCAAAATCCGTCTTTCAAGACCGGCGACTATGTGTTTGGCGTGTTGGGGATACAGGAGTACGCGGTCTCTGATGGCCAGGGGCTCACGAAAATTGATCCCAACATTGCTCCTCTGCCTGTGTATCTGAGCGCTTTGGGAATCACCGGCCTGACGGCGTACTTTGGCCTGCTTGATGTTGGCCAACCCAAAGCGGGTGATACGGTGGTGGTTTCTGGAGCGGCCGGGGCCACGGGTATGGTGGTAGGCCAGATTGCCAAGATCAAAGGCTGCCGCGCCGTTGGCATTGCCGGCGGGCCGGACAAATGCAACTACGTTGTGCGGGAACTTGGGTTCGATGCCTGCATCGACTACAAGGCAGAAAAGGTCTCGGAGTCATTGCACCGCCATTGCCCCAAAGGAATCAACATCTACTTTGACAACGTTGGAGGAGAGATTCTGGACGCGGCGCTGGCCCAAATCGCGCGCCACGGGCGAGTCGTCCTTTGTGGAGCGATCTCGCAATACAACTCCACTACCGGCATCAAGGGCCCAGCCAACTATCTTTCTCTGCTGGTGAACCGAGCGCGCATGGAAGGGTTTCTGGTTTTCGACTATGCTGCGCGCTACGCGGAAGGCGTGCGTGAACTCGCCACCTGGCGCGCCCAGGGCAAACTGAAGTCGAGAGAAGATATTGTGGAAGGCCTTCAGACTTTTCCCGAAACCCTGCTCAAGCTCTTCAGCGGGGAAAACTTTGGCAAACTGATGATCAAGGTCGCGGATTCCTAAATCGCTGCTTCGGACTGGTAACACCAATCTTCAACTGTACGGCGCGGGCGATCTGCTCCTGATCGAAGATGGCGCCCTGGCTTACCTCTGGTGTCGTGCCGAAGTGACGCAGCAGGGCTACGCCAACGGCGTCAATGGCGACGCGGTCAGTGCCCGCCAGAATCACATTGGATTGCACCGTCTTGCCCGTGTCGGGGCCTCCATTCGTGAACGCCTGTATACCGTCCAGCACGATCAAATCGGGTTTGTACGCCGTATTGATCTCGGCGATCATATGGCGCTGATGCGGTGAGGAGTGCAGCTCCCGCATGAAGTTATAGGAATTGCCGGGGACGACTTTCGCCGCCAGACCGACTGAGTTCTTCAATGACAACGTAAAATGCCCGCCATAACGGTGCGTCTTGAGGCAGCATGTCTGCACAATGCCACCCGCTTTGCGCACCATGCGTGGCAGCGCAAAGCCCTGTTCCCAGTGACTGTCGCCTTGCTTGATGATTTCCCAGTCATCCGGACCAAGTTCGTCAAAGACCACAACTTTGGCTTCGAACTCTTTGCCCATTTGAAAAACGCTTTTCTTATTCAGGACTTCACGGGTGTTGCCCATGCCGCTTCGCTCGCCAATGGTCAGCGGCCCCGCGCCCCGGGCTTTGAGCTGGCGAAGCAGGGCCACTAAAGTGTCTTGATGGGTTGAGCCAGGAGTAGGATCGGAGCTATTAAAGTTCGGCTTGATGTACAGATCTTTGCCGCGGAATTTCTCCACGCCCAGAAGATCGATCGCGCGCTTTATACCCGCGGCTCGGTCCGTGGTCTTGACAAAAGCCACGTGGGAAACCGAAGGCGTCTCATCAAAGACGGCCGCTTTCAGCACTCCAGGAGCAAGCAGCGCTGCTCCGATGGTGGTTGAAGCATCTCTGAGGAACTGTCTGCGGTTCATCCGGCCAACCTCCATTGTCCAGTTCTTTTTATTGGACACCCATCGGCTGCCGCAAGGCAAGGGACGGAATGTATGCCACGACCGCGTATCGTTTAGACGGTTGTGGACTGATAGGCTATTGGGCCATGGCCGTGAGCTATGACTTATGACTTATGACTTATGACTGAAGACAAGCTCAAGACAGTGGGCTGGCCGGCGTTGATCGAAAAGATCCGGGCGCGCACACCAGCACGCGTGCTGGTGGAGCGTGCGGGCGCAGCCTACCGGACAGAGACGCAATTGGAGTTGCGCGAAGCCCACGCGGCTGCACGCGATGCGGTTCGCACCGAGTTCGACCTGGAACGAGACCTGGGAGCCGAGTTTGTGCGGGAGTGGAAGCTGTTTGCGGTTTCCACCCTGGCTGCGACCAAGGATGAATACCTGCTTCGCCCGGATCTGGGGCGCCAGCTCAGTCAGGAAGCACGCGATCTACTGAAGGAACGGTGCGTGCCCCAGCCTGATCTACAGATTGTGATTGGGGATGGGCTTTCAGTCACGGCTGTTCGCGCGCAGGTTCCGGTGTTGCTTCCGCTGATCGCAGAGAAAGTGCGTGGGCGTGGCTGGACGCTGGGCCAGCCTTTTGCCGTTCGTTGCTGCCGGGTGGGCGTGATCAATGCCGTAGGCGAGCTGCTGCGACCCAGGGTGGTGGTCTTGCTGATCGGAGAGCGTCCTGGACTGGCAACGGCGGAAAGCCTCTCAGCCTATATGGCGTTCCAGCCGGAAGCCGGCCACAGTGACGCGCGACGCAATCTGATCTCAAATATTCATGCGCGCGGCGTGAGCGCAGAGGCAGCTGCGGGCAGAATCGTGGACTTGGCCGGACAGATGATGTCGCGGAAGATCAGCGGCGTGCAACTGAAAGAACAACTGCCGCCGGCGGCGTGGCTGAAAAAGTAAGCGTGCTCAGCGAACACGGAAGAGAAGCGAGTAGCCGCCAACACGCGCGAATAGAATGGCTTTCAACGGAGCCCAAAATGGCGAACGATCATTCAGTACTATTTGAAACAGTACTATTTGAAATCCGCGACAGTGTGGCCTACCTCACTCTGAACCGTCCCCAAGCCGGCAACGCCCTGGACCTGGAGATGGCAAAAGATCTGGCTGAGATTTCACTCCAGTGTGAGAGTGATCGCAGGGTGCGGGCTGTGCTGCTGTGCGGATCCGGCAACAACTTTTGCCTCGGCGGCGATGTGAAGGTCTTTGCTGCGCAAGCTCACCTTGAGCGTTACCTGCGGGAAATCACCACTTATCTTCATCTGGCGGTTTCACGCTTCGCTGGCCTGGACGCGCCCGTGATTGCTGCCGTACACGGCGCCGCCGCAGGTGGAGGCTTCAGTCTGGCAATCGCGTGTGATCTGGTGTTGGCGGCCGAGTCCGCGACTTTCCTGATGGCCTATACCAAAATCGGAATGGCGCCGGACGGAGGCTCCACTTATTTTCTGCCGCGCCTGGTCGGGCTCAAGCGGGCAATGGAGCTAACGCTTACTAATCGCATCCTCTCGGCGCGGGAGGCGTGCGAGTGGGGCCTGGTCACCGAAGTGGTTCCCGCAGAGAAACTCCAGCAACGTGCGGAAGAACTGGCCAGGTCGCTGGCGCAAGGGCCTACAGGTGCGTTTGGCTCGGCCAAGCGCCTGCTGCATGGTGGATGGAACAAGCCACTGGAGACGCAGATGGAACTGGAGAGCCGGGCCATCGCAGAGGCTGGCGGAGCCGCCGACGGGAAGGAAGGAATCAAGGCGTTTGTAGAGAAGCGAAAAGCAAAATTCAGCGGACGTCACTAATTCCGCCGCGAAATCGCCATAACGGCTGGACGGCGAAAATAAACTCACTGCACTTTGCTGCCCGGCACGGTTTCCAGCTTGGCCTTGACCATTTTGTAAAACGACCACAGGTTATCGCCTTCTCCCTCGGTCAGACGCCGGTGAACTTTCATCGACGGAAAGAGTTTGTTCCCGCCCACGGTCAAGGTCAGAGTGGCGAACTGCTTCCCGGGATAAGTATCAATGCTCCAGTCGCCGCCAAAGCGCCGGCGCACCACTTCGCCAAAGTAGCTGCCCCACATCTTGCACATCTCGGTCATGTCATCGCTGGAAGGACCGCCGGGCGGCAAGTCGAGGGCGAGCTGGGCGAGAATGCCTTCCAGTTCCATCAGCGAGTTCTCACTGAAATCCAGCGTGGCGTTGAACTCTCGCGCAATCAAGACGGCTTTGCCTGCGTAGGCGCCGGCCATGGCGCTGACTGAATCGTGGGTTTCCATCGCAGTTCAGTCTAGCAAATCGTGCCGCCGGCCATTCCATCCGTTACGACATGTGCAGCTTGTCGCGCCGTCGCCGGTCAGTACGCGCAAATTGCACGATCTCCGCAATCATGTCCGAATATGAGCGTCCGGACTTTTTTGCCGCCATGAAAAATTCTGAGTTGCTGGAGAGCCATGGGTTGGGATTGGCCTCAATGACATACACCTTGCCCTTGTCCGTGAGCCGCATGTCAATGCGTCCGTAGTCGCGCAGCTTGAGAATGCGATACGTAGTAAGCGCCGTGGATGCGAGCAGCTCCTGGGTTTCTTCATCCATGTCTTCCACCGGCGCGGACTTGGTGAGTTTATATGCTTCGCTGTCTTTCTCCCACTTTACTTCCATGCCGGCGACTTTGGGCATGCCTTCAGGCAGGCGCGAGAGGTCAAGCTCCACCAGCGGCAACACTTCAGGATTCTGATTGCCCAGAACGCCGGCGTAAATTTCACGGCCTTCAATATATTCTTCGATCAGCGCCGGCGAATTGAATTCCTCCTGAACGTAATGGATGCGCTCCATCAATTCCTTCACGCTTCCCACTACGGCGCCCTGGTCGATTCCAAGCGATCCATCTTCCGCCTCCGGCTTGACGATGAGCGGGAAGGAAATTTCCTGCGAGTGGTCCAGCTTGCCCTGGTAGCAAGTGGCAAAGTACGGCGTGCGGATGCCATAAAACTGAAACAGCTTCTTGGCCAGGCCTTTATCCTGCGCCAGATAGAGACCCTGCGGCCCTGCACCGGTATAAGGACGGCCCAGCAAATCCAAATAAGCCGCGACGTGCATCTCCATGGTGTCGTCGCCGGCGTACGACTCGACAAGATTGAAAAACAGATCAGTTTCCTGGCGGGCCAGCGCGAGCAGAGATTTGTCTTCGCCATCCAGCACCATGTAAGTGGGTTCATGTCCCAGCTTTTCCAGAGCTTCAAAGATCTCTTCGCGGTCGTGCTTCTCTCTCTTTTTGCGCCGCTTCTTAGTACCGCGCTTCTTCTTTTCCGGCTCCGGAGCAGTCTCTTCTTCGTCGCCCCAGCTCTCGTAAAGCACGGTGATTTTCAATTTACTGTCCATATTTGGTTCCACGCAGATTTTCCATCTGCTGTAAATCGATCTCCAGAGTCGATGTGCTTCCTCATGTCTGCACAAACTTCCCCCGCGTCACATAATTCATGGCCAGCGCGGTGGCGTATACGGTGATCTCCGTCAGGTAGTCTTTTTCCAGCTTCACGTTCGCGCGCAGGTCCATTTCACTGACCCGCGTTTCAATCGATTCGACAAGTTTTTTGATGAGAGGCCGCGGCACGCCGCTCCAGTAAGTAAGTTTATCGACCAGCGACTTATGGTTCTCACGCAACAGTTCCACCGCCGGACGCACGTCCTTTTTCCGTCGACGCCCCACGTTGAAGATGTCCTGCAGATCGCTATCCAGCGGCAGCTCGCCCGGCGAGGGCTGCTCGCTCAGGACGGCTTCATAGAAGTCCGCAACCGTGGTCTCCATTTCTTCCACCGTGATATCTGTCCGGCCGCGCGGGCGAACAGGATCAGTGTTGCCAAACTTTCTGAGAGTCCGATCAACGTAGCGAAGCTTTTCCAGCGCGGGCCATCCCTTATATTTCTGCCGCCAGCGCGAGCCCGGGGTGAGCCATACGGCGAACGTCTCCGCAAAATCCTCGTCGGGATGTTTTTGCGCGTACCAGCCTTCCATGTGGCGGACAAAGCTGCGCGAAAATGGGATGGGCCGGTATGCGTCGCGATAGGGCTTGCGGTAAGGTCCGAAGATATGTTTCCACTCCGCCGTCTTGTGCAGCGCGTAAGCGTAGTTGATGGCGTGCCCGGCCTCGTGCCGCAGGTACATCATGATCTGGCGCGAGTCCTCCAGGTCATTCATCTCCTTTTCCAGTTGCGCCAGCTTGGGGTCGGCCAGATAAAAAGGAATGCCGATGATTGGCTCGCCTGACGGGCATCCCCACTCGTCAGTGAGATAGCACGCCGGGCGGAATTTTTTCAGCCCTTTACGGTCGAGCTCGCGATAGAGCTGCTGCACATAACGCTCCAGCGGCGACCCTTCCAACTTGAGTCCCAAGTCGCGAATGGGTTTACCCAGGATCTCCTGGACTTCCGGTGGCGCTTTTTCAAAGGCGGCGCGCAAGCTGGCTCCGCGAGAAGAGTAGCACAGGGCGATTTTTGGGAGCAGTGACTCACGGCATACCCCGAAGGAAGCGGCGGGGTCTCAAATCTCGAGTAATTGATTTGCGCTGCTGCCGCTGATGAAGCAAAATGTCTGCAATGCGTCCATCCACAACTGCTCTCCTGGCCATTTTCCTGTTGGCTGGCTTTCATACCGCGTTCTCCCAGACTGAAATCTCTGATCCGGGCGCAAAGCAGATCTGCGCCTCGGTCAAGGACGTGGAGCTGCCCGCTGCCGACCGTCCCACTCTGGCAGAAGAGGAAGCCCTGACTAGCTGCACGTCCGTCGACGCGTATTTTGGGTTCGGACAGCCTGCTGATCCTGTCAAAGCGCGCAAGTGCGCTTACGCGGAGATCGACCGCGGCGCCAGGACCGCGCTGGGAGGCAAGGCGATCTTGATGATGGTCTATGCAAATGCAAAGGGCGTGCCACGCAACTTTGATATTGCGCTCCATATGGCTTGCATTATGGGTGACGCGCCAGGCGACGCTGCAGGCCGCGTGTACCAGCTCGATCGCCTGAAAAAGGCAAACTGGACGGGCGGCAACTTCAGCGTTTGCGATCACAGCAGCGGCCGCGAAATGTACGAGCAGTGCGCCATCTTACAGGAACGCTTCGACAAAGTTGAGCGCGACCAGAAGTTCAATGAGCTTATCTCAGCCTGGAAAGCGCCTGAAAAAAAGGCCTTCCGCGCCCTGCTGGAGGAAGCCGACAGATTTTTCAAAGTGCAGGCGGGCAAAGGCGTGAACCTGGAAGGGACGTTTGAGATCCAGGAAGAAATATTTCTCAGAAACAACCTTCTCTCTGCCTTGGAGAGCCTTGAACGCGGTGAACTGCCCAAGCATTCTGCTGACGAGTTCCATCGGGCAGAGGCTGCGGAGAATGCCACGTATTTGCGGACCCAGAGCGGCGCCGTTTCACGCTGGGGGACCGTCACCCGCGAGAGCGTTCGTGAGAGCGAAGAGGCATGGCGCCGTTATCGCAGCGTCTGGATATCTTTTGGCAGGCAGAAGTATCCCAGCGTAACTGAGCAAAGCTGGAAAACCTGGCTCGACCAGGAACGCGTTGTCATGCTGAACCGGTTCTTACACTAGATAGGAGTGGCGCGTCCGCCACTCCAGGATCGGGGCGGCGCTGGGTGCTTCATTCTTCGGTCAATCGAAAACTAACTTTCTGCTTCTAACAGACTGTTTCGCAGTTTTTTGATGAAAACTTGGACCGCTCAAGTTGCTTTGACGCTAAGTGGCTCCAAATCAACAAGATGTAGCTTTTCACGGCGTGATCAGCGCGCTTGCGAGGGTATTAGCACAACTTAATCAGCAATCGGCAGCATCAAACTAACTGTTTACGGTGTGCCGCAATGAGCAGTAAGAAGCGGAAACTTCGTCTGGTAACTTCGCGTCACGGTATGCGGCAGGCAGGAAAGCAATTTCTTTGCGGTGACAAAATTCCGGAGAGCGGGATCTATCGCGTGGTACACAGCAACCATCGCCTCCCGCATGAAGTTACTTTATTGTGCGATCAGTTATTTCCCAAGTGCATCCGGTGTGAAGACTCGGTCTACTTTGAGCTGGTGCGCAGCGCACCGGATATCACTCTGGCCCCGTTCAAGGTTGCGCTTTACGCCCTTCCGGTCAGCGACGAGGAAGAGGATTTTACCGTCGCATCCTGAGTAAGAAATAACCTCCAGCAGCCCGGCAAATATTTTCGAGACCTTTATGGCTTTGATTCGCAGGTAGGCTTGCCTATCCTATAATTTCTCACAAGGAGAAATCATGGGGAGCAACGCATCACGTCCCACATCGGAATCCAGCCGCCAGCTTCTGCGCCACACGCTGGCCACCCTGGCCTATCGCGCAGGCAAAACGATACGCGGCGCGCCGGATAGCTTTTGCAGCTTCAGCACGAGCGAAAAAGGAAGGACTCCGGCCCACATCCTGGCGCACATGGGAGATCTCTTTGACTGGGCCCTTTCGATCGCCAAAGGGAAGCAGGAATGGCATGATTCCACGCCGTTGCCCTGGGCCAGCGAAGAGGAACGTTTCTTTAGGACCTTGCAGGCCTTCGATGACTATCTGGCTTCCGATGCTCCACTCGCCGTTTCCCCGGAAAAATTATTTCAGGGGCCGGTGGCTGACGCGCTGACCCATACTGGCCAGATTGCCATTCTGCGCCGCATAGCCGGCTGCCCGATTCGGGGTGAGAACTACTTTCGCGCGGAGATAACCATCGGCCGCGTGGGCCAGGAACAGGCCGCTCCGGTGCGCGAGTTCTGATCGGGAGGAAGTGGCAAAACCAGAGACCTAAGGATTGGTCGTGATCTCGCCTATGTTTGCCACCGTGTCGCCCTTCTTCATCGAAGGCACGCCGCATATATAAAGGACAACGCCCGCGGCGGGAGCGTGGGCTTCATAGATCGTCTTGCCGAAATAGTCGGTCACATAGCCGATCTTCATGCCCTGCTCCACGTACGTACCACGCTGCACCAGCGGATAAAAGACTCCCGGCTGCTCGCTGCTGACGGTATCAATCTTGCCGAACCATACCGGGTGCTCCACCATGGCGGGCGCGCCGGGCAGCATCTTGAGATAACGCATCAGGCTCAGCGTGCCGTTCACCAGAAGCGCCACGTCATCGGACTGGACAGTGCCTGAGTATCCTGCTTCAACGGCGATGGCCGGCTTGCCGCGGGTGTTTGCCGTGTTGTCCAGATAACGCGAGGCGTTCGGATCCTTGGGGCGATCACTCCACACGATGATGTGGTCCAGTCCGAACGCCAGCACCATGTCCCGCGTCGTGGCGTCCTGCTTGGCGTTGCCGGATTTAGGCCAGTACGCATACGGACGCAGGTTTTCGTCCAGGTCCCCGCCGTGGTAGTCAACCAGATAGTCACAGCGCTCCACCACCTGCTTGGTGATCAGGTAGGATGCGCGCTCGGTCTGCGTGCCATCCTGTTTGCCGGGATAGAAGCGGTTCA
>WNFN01022749.1_pt1 | contig 13417 bp, 9 predicted proteins | sample 5400161 | NCBI WGS metagenome assembly WNFN01 (sample SAMN13153353, study PRJNA577476) | soil metagenome | isolation source: 80 cm saprolite on Douglas fir-dominated hillslope | place: USA:California | collected 2013-09-17
CACAATCTATCTATGGAGCAGTTCCAGTGTGATCAGCGCGCAGGCCCAACTCCCAGACAACTTCGCCAGCGTGACCAGCCTCTTCGCTGTCCTCACCTATACGGCCGGCGGCGGTCTGCTGGCTCTCTCGTGCATCTTCTTCGGCCTGGTTATCGCGCGCAGTGGGCGCAAACTCTGGCCCGACAGCTGGGTTGCCTTCAGCTATATGGCCCTGATCACCGGCGCGCTCTCCAGCGGCAGCACCGTACAGGTTGCCCTGGCTCCCACCAGCGGCCAGGCCACCCTGACCACACCCTCCATCCTGCTCTTCGCCCTCTGGTCACTCTGGTTCGCCATCATGGTCGTTCGCCTCAAAGTAGAGTAGAAGAAACAAAAAGAGGGTAAACGCTGCGATCCGCGCAGCATTTACCCTCTTTTTGGCGACATACTTTACATACAAACGACGGGCGGAGCGACACATTCCCAAGCCAACGGTGCGTGGTGCGGCTGTATGGGCGCGCTGTAGGCCGCTTCAAAGTGAATAAATCCTCCGGCCAGCGCGGCGAACAGGGCAGCAATAAGCACGAGGGTAATCATGGTTTGTTTCAGGCTAAGTTTCATAACTGTGCTCTCTCCTTTATGGAATGGATGTGATTTTTGATCGGAAAATTATTTTTCCTTCTATTTTATATGTGTGTCTATTTTACAAAAAATTGCATGATTATATATCTAATTTATGATCATTATAAAAAACTGATGCAAAGCGCTGTTGTATACATGGAGGAAGGGCCATAGGTAGAAGTTTGAGATAGCCTGCGGTCACTTTTCAGGGCCATAGAAAAAGGGCAAAAAAAATCGGCTAAGCCGATTTTTTTTGCCCTTTTTCTATGGCCCTGAAAAGTGACCGCAGGCTATCTCTTCTTGCAAAAAGAGCTAGAACGGAGAGGAGTCTTCAGAGCCAGGTGAGGCCGAATAGGCCTGCTTCCAGTAACCCATCGCCAGGCTTTGCTTACCAGATTCCTCCAACGCTTGAGCCAGGCGCTGATAGGCTTCCCTTAGCACCGCTTTCGCATCAGTGGCTTTTAATACTTCTATAGCCTGCTCGTAAAAAGTGAGCGCTTTTCCCAGAAGTTCCTTAGCCTGTAGAGCGCTGGCCGTTTTGGCCTCGGCCTCTTTGACTTTTCCGCATACAATATACATCATGCCCATATAAGGGCCAGTATCAGGCGGCAGTTTGGTTGAGTACTCCTGCGCCATCTCGCAGTAACGCCACGCTTCTCCCAACTCCCCTTCTTCGCGGCGTAAATCTGCCAGTGCGTTCAGATTATTGAGCGACATGATATGGCTGCCAACCAGCGTGGAAAGCGCCAGCGCTTCGGTGTAATAGACGCTTGCCGTCTGAAAATCGCGCATCTGGAAACATATACGCCCTAACTGATTGCGCATTCGCCCAATCATGTGCTGCTCCTTACGCTCGATATACAATTGTAGTGCCTTCCGCCCATACTCCAGCGCACGCGGGAAATCTCCTTTTTTGCGATACGCATTGCAGAGGCCATAATATGCATCGGGCAGAGCAGGATGCTCCTGATTATCGCCACAGAGCTGCAACACTTCCTCATAATGGACCAGGGCCATATCATAAAAACCAGTCAGTACGGAGAGGGTTCCCATGGCCTGCACGGCTTTAATACGCACATCGGGAATGTTCATTCTGCGCTCATCCAGAAATTTGATGCAGCGCCGGTAGTGACGCATGGCCTCTTCATAATGCCCGATCTGGACGGCCACATGCCCCATGAGTAACTGATAATGCGCTCTTCTGCGGCGCTCAGTCTGACCCAGGGCTTCGATATCACTGAGCACCTCTTCACTCGCGCCAGCATCAGGGAGAAGACGCGCGGCTTCTTCCCAGTTATTGCGTTCACTATAACACCAGGCCCGTAAATACGCGATCTCGTGTAGCTCTTTCTGATTGGCAGGCTGGATCTGCTCCAATGCAGCCAGCGCTTCATCTACCTGTCCTTCTCCAATGAAAAGATGGACACGATGAAATTGTGTATTCGTGATATTCTCAACCATAATTACCTTATCTCCTTGGATTACATTGGCCCTCCTAATTGTACCATGTTTTTTATAAAAATAGAAGATAGCAAATCTGCGAGGAGAGTAGCAAAAAGACGACTTTCTTATGCATATCGACAGAAGATAAAGAAAACCTCTCGTTCCATGATATAAATAGAACGGAAACCTTGAATCTGTATCACCGCGCCCACAGAGCGATACAGAGATTTCCGTTAATGAAAGTATAAACTAAATGCTTGTTATACACAAGTTATCGTAAAATAACAAGGCGATTTTAAAGCAAAAGAGCCAGCAGTAATGCCTAAGAGGAGGCGTTTTGCACGCGAAGGACCCCCTGGGGCAGGCTCAGCCTGCCCCAGGGGGTCCTTCGCGTGCAAAACGCCTCCTCTTAGGCATTACTGCTTAGGAGATCCTGGCTCTTCTGACGGGCTGGCGGACTCGCCTGTGGCGCCTTCTGCACCATAAATGATCTCAGAAAGCTCTTTGCGCGTGCTCTCAATGACGGCACGCAACCGGCTCAGCTTCTCAGGATTTTCGAACGCGACACGCCCGGCAATCGCGAAGAGACGCGCAACTTCCATCGCTTCTCCGCGCAATGCCTGAAGTTCCGGCCTGGGCCCACCACGGCGCCCGCGCATCCAGGGCGGACCCGCGAACTCTTCCCGCGTTCCTCCATGCTCCGCCAGCAGTTCTTTCCCGCTTTCGGTAATACTATACACTTTCTTGCCCTCGACCTCAGACGAGCCAACAAAACCGCGCTCCTCTAACATCTGTAAGGTCGGGTAGATTGAGCCAGGACTGGGCGTATAGAACCCACCTGAGCGTTCTTCCAGCGCCTTGATCATTTCATACCCGTACATTGGTCGCTCCTGCAAGAGTAGCAGCAGAGCAAATTTCATGTCGCCCCGGCCAAAAAACCGGCCACCCTCACCCTGCTGGCTACGCCCACCACCAAAGGGTCCACCGAAATGACCCCCAAATGGCCCGCGCCGCATATGTGCTTGAAACGGCCCGCGTGGCCCGCCTCTGTGTCCATGCTCCTCTCGCGACCATGGCGGCGTCCAACCGTGCCCCCATCCCTCTGGATCTGGTCCCGCTGCTTGATATCCAAAACGTCTAAACATGTGTTTTCTCCTTTTCATTTTTGCGATATATCGCGATATATTGCTTATAATTATAACGATATATCGCAAATTGTCAAGGGGGTATTGGAGCAAGGGAGCAAGCATTCTCTTGCATGATAGAATCACGCATGGTAGACTAGTTGAGTAACTTTGAATCGAAAAAAGCATGTACCCGGCTTGAGAAAGTGCTGAATTCTCACTAAAAAGCTCCTGGCACGCGCTATCAGGACTGCGCCCGAGACATCCCAGATGTGCCTGACCACCTGCATAGCAGGCTTGCCCGCCGCGTCTGGCAGCCCGGAAACCTGCTTTGCTTGTGACAAGATGTATACATGTAAAGGAAAAGTAGTGAACCACGAACCAGGCTTCATCAACAGGAGAAAGAACGTGCCAGGACCCGGACACAATCGCACTGAAGATCGTTTCACAGAGCGACGCGTCGTTACCATCGGTGGTGGAACAGGAACATTCGCCTTGCTCTCACATCTCAAAAAGTATCCCTTTATCTTGAGTGCGATTGTCACTATGTCGGACAGTGGCGGTAGCTCGCGCCGCTTGATGGACGAATTCCGCCGCCAGCTTCCGTTAGGTGATTTACGCATGTCTCTGGTTGCCCTGGCCCGCAATGGAGCTTTGTGGCGCGAAATTTTTATGCATCGTTTTCAACAGCAGGATGATGCAGAGCATAACAGTGATAAGCAAGGAGTCAGCGGGCATAGCCTGGGCAACCTGGTGCTCAAGGGCTTGCAAGATATCAATAACGGCGACCTCTTGCTGGCCATCGAGGACGCGGAGGAGCTGCTGCGTACCGCCGGGCATGTGCTGCCGGTAACGCTGACCCAGACGATGATCTGCGCCGACCTGGAGGATGGCACAACTATCTGCGACGAAACCGAGATTGATACGCGCGGCAAGAAAAATGTGGGCACATTGGCGCCGATCACGCGTCTGCGCCTGGAGCCTGAGAATGCTCCAGCCTGCGCCCAGGCCGTGCGCGCAATCCGTAGAGCCGACACTATTATCATCGGGCCGGGCGACCTATATACCAGCCTGCTGCCCAATCTCCTGGTCCACGATATCGCGCGCGCCGTGCGGGAGTCCGAAGCGGAAAAGGTCTATGTCTGCAATTTGATGACCAAACATGGCGAAACCGATAACTATAAAGCTTCACACTTCGTAGAAACGGTCCACCGTTACCTTGGCGGGCGCCTCGACCGCGTAATCGTCAACGATGGCCCCTTTGCCCCTGAAATCCTGGCCATGTACGCTCAGGAAAACCGGGCGCCCGTGGAAGTTGATCGCGAGCACCTGCTCCAGATGGTGCCCAATCTGGCGGTCGACCGCCTCAACCTGGAAAACGACAGCCTGGCCCGCCACGATCCCGAACGCCTGGTCAAAGCTATTTTCCCCGATGAAGCCTGAGTCCTTTTGTTGAGATTCAGGGAGAAAGGGCTTTGCGAGCGCCTGCTGGCCAGCAGGCGCTCGCAAAGCCCTTTCTCCCTGAATCTCAACAAAAGGTCTGCGTGCGCACGCTCCCAGGGGCGATGGTGCTAAGAATCAAGCGCGCCGCAGTCTGATCATCTGGTGCATTGGTCACAACAACATAATCGTACTGGCCCATGACAAGATAAAAGCCCACCAGGCTTCCTCCAGCTTCTTGAGCCGCAAGATCAAAGGCGCGCAGCCGCTCAGGGGCGTTTTTGATCTCTTTTAGACCCTGTTCAGTGAGGGTGACTAAGCTGATATACGTAGGCATGGTCTTCCTCTTTCCCCGGTAGCGTAATAAACCAGACAACAATACAGGTCTCGATCAGAGAATATGTATACTATCCCCATTGTACTCACGAAGTCGAAGTACCTTCAAGCTGATGCATATCAGCTTTTCCAGCGGCGGAGGCAAGCTCCGATTTTTTAAAGAAAAATCGGAGCTTGCCTCCGCCGCTGGAAAAAGAGCTTTCCTTCGCAAAGGCCCGCGAGCCCTCCTACAACGGAGCAGAGAGCGAAATGCTGGCTTGGCTGCGCACTGACGAGGATGACACCGCTACTGAGCACCAGGTAGGCGAACGCGCCAAGCACAGCCCCTAAAGCAGGCCGCATAAACCAGGTCAGCACGACAAACGCGGGCGGATACTTACGCACAGGGCGGCTCAGTGAGATCATACAACTCATGCAGCCACCGAGGATGCCATACACCAGCACATACCAGGGAATACCTAGCGGGATGAACTTCTCATTAAACACGGTTGGCCAGAAATTTAGCCCTTGAAAGACCGCGAGCACCAGGGTACTGAGCATCAGCAGGCAGATATACAGGGCAAAAACCATCAGCCAGCGCTCCAGGCCGGCGGGATAGACCATTTCCCAGGGACCAGGCCGGCGCTGGCCGGTCTCTACTGGCTCGGGCAATTCCGTATCCACTGGCTGGCTGATGCTCACTTGCCGGGTATTTTGCAGCAACTCTTTATTCATAACAACCGCCGGCAGTGGCTCGGTATCCTGCCCCGGCGGCGTGGTTGGCAGCGGGCTGGCTGCTGGAATGACCGGCGGTAGCAGTTCTTCCAGCACGCGCAGATAGCTCGCTGGCAGTTTCTGACGCCGGGCTACCTGCAAGAGGCGTTTGAAATAGTCGGGCTCGGGCTGGCGATTCTCCTGCGGCATCTGCTGCACCTGCTGGCGCGTGATCGCGGAGGCCACATAGGTGATACAGGCGACCTCGCGCTGGCGATATGGCTCGCGCACCTGCACTTCAAGCGGCACAAAGGTTTCCGCAATATGAACTTTATCCAGCAGCGGCATCTCCCCGGCGTCTCCCCTGGTATAACGGCGCGGTACACGGTAGAGAATGCCCCAGACTTCCGCTCCCGGCTGATCCCGCGCCTCGTGAAGAGAGGCCAGTACCTGGCCGCTGCGCGTGTCCAATCCCTCGAAGACCAGCCGATAGCCTTTGAGCATTGCCGGTCCATATGCGAACGCTGAGCCATCCAGCCGCTCTGGCCGGTTCAGGCGTACCGGGTCCATATCCAGCGCGTATTCAAAGAGCCAGACAAACTCATTGACCGGCCCCCTGGAAATCAGTTCGTTCTCAGATACCTCCGCCTCTGGCCGCGCTGCCAGGGCCGGCATCTGCTCCGCTGTTTCCCGCGCTGGCTCCTCCGGCAGCGGCGGCGCTTCCGGGGCCTCCGCCGGAAAACCTACCTGCCCGGATGTAGGCGCAAGCGGCAATTCGGTCTTCGCCGGTAAGAGAAAGGGCAGCGCGCGCGGGGTGCTGCTGCGCACAATCGGCGCCCCCGGCGCGGCATAATCATCGCTCGCGGGCGCTTCACCAGCCTTCCCTTCATCCAAAGAATCCATGGATACCTTGTTATTCTCTTCCATCCATTTCCCTCTCAATCGAGCAAAATCCATCAGTCCTTGCTATTCAGGATACTGAAAATTGCTCCAGGGACCAAATAATTAGGACTTCTGATGGTATATAACCACCAGGGTAGTGCAGAGCGACTCGATCCCTCAATAAAAAAGCCCGGCAAAAGCGGCTAAGCCGCTTTTGCCGGGCTTTTTTATTGAGGGATCGAGTCGCTCTGCACTACCCTGGTGGTTATGGCGAAGATGTGCATCTGGCCATGAGCGGGCGCGGGCAGGGTGACGCTCTGGACAGTCTTGCCGGGCTGGAGGTTGACGGAGGAGAAGAAGATGTACGTGGATACCTGCACGCGCCCGTTGAGGGTGTTGTGATAAGGCATGGTGTACATGATCTGATTACCAAAGGACGACTGTGCCTTCCCATTGTTGAGCGTCCAATCGCTAAAGCCTAGCTGGAATTCCTGCTGGCTGCCATCGGTGTAATGGATGAGCGCGGTACCAGAGGTCGGTGTGCCCACGGAGGCGCCCGCGAAGGCCAGGGTAGTCGCGTTCTCCAGCGGATTCACTTCCAGGGTTTGTCCAGTGGCAATGTAGTTGTTCAGTTCGCCCGAATTGCCGCTGGACCACTGGAAGACCGTGCCAGCGGAGCCGCCGAAGAAGGCATTGTCGCCGGGATTGCAGCCTTGCGCTTGCAGGGCTCTGGCCGAATAACTGGCGCCCTTGCCATCGAAATTCGCCGCGCTGGGATCGCTATCATCGCTGGTCCCGGCATTATTGTAGCTGCCTAGCGGGCCAGTGGCCGCGAAGGCGAAGACATGCAGGCGGTTTGAGCCAGCCGGAGCAGCGGGCAGCGTGACACTTTTGAGCGTCTTGTCCCCCTGCAAAGCTACCTGAGCGATAAACAGAGAGGTTTCGACGAATTCGCGGCCCTTGGGGCCATAGCGATAGGTCATGGTCGCGGCCATCACATTGTTGAAGGCCGGCACCTGGCTGGTCCAGTTGGTCAGGTCCAGCGTGAAGTCCTGGCTTGAGCCATCGGTATAGTGCAGGGTCGCGGTTCCGCTGGTAGTGTCGCTAGTGGACGAGCCCAGGAAGGCCAGGGTGGTCGCGCCAGGCGCGGATGTGAGCGGCACAGTTTGACCACTGGCGCTGTAGTTATCCCTGGTCCCGGCTGGCTGAGCAGGCCAGATAAAAGCCAGGCCATGCGAGAGCAGCGTGCCACCGGGAGTCAGACCCGCCGCCCGCAGCGCGCCCGCAGCGTAACTATGGCCGGCACTGTCGTAGTTGGATAGAATATGTCCCGAAACGCTGTCGTCGCTGATGCCGGTATTGTTGTAGGTCACTAGCGGAGGCGGTGAACTTGGCGGCAGCACGCCATAGACGGTCAAATGAGTTGAAGTCGGCACGAAGACCAGTCCATCAGCCACCGTCGGGCAGGTAAACTTAACAAAGCCGTCCAGCGCATCGCGGTCGGGATACTGATTGCTGTTGTACAGCTCGTGGCTGAGATCTGTCGCGTCATAGGCGCGCAAGGCCGGCCCGCGCGCGTTGCCGCGATCGATCGTCCAGAGAATGCCATTATCAACCCCGTTGCTGGAGATCACCAGGTTTCCACCGGTAAAACCGAAGGCTTCCGGCGTCTGCGACGTGGGTGTGAACGAGCGGAAAGTACCCCGGCTGGTTAACAGGTAGGCGCCGGCCGGCTTATTGACACTGGCCAGGTAAACATAGCCATTCCAGTAGCTGGGGGAGTTGAACAGGCCGCCAATCTGGCCCGGCGCGCTCTCCTGTACCACCTGGTCCACCGTGGTCAGGTACTGATGGGTGCATGGGTTGGCAATAGCCTGGTAATGGCCCATATGGCGCTGATTGATGACATAGATACGCCCCTCTTTGCCGGCGGCGATGATGATAGGATGATCCGGCTCTATCAGCGGGCCGCTCGATCCGAGATCAGCGTCGATATGCGTGATGCAAGCCTGGTTAAAGGGCGTGAAATAATCGCGTAGGTGTAAATCAGGACTGAGCATCACTACGCTATCGCCAGACGAATCACCACCAAAATTGAGATCGAAGCTGCCATTGCCGCTAATATAGTAAATATTGCCGGCAGTATCGGCGCTCAGCGCGCCGCCGGAGCCCCAGAGGCCACCCTCTTTGGCGTCCGCCGTGTCATTGAAGACATCCGCCTGGCGCAGGTTCGTCCCGTCAAAAGCATAGCTCATGATCCAGCCGTGGTAGGGATGGTGATCGCAGAATGAGCCCCAGGAGATATAGACTCTGCCGTTGCTGCCCAGGAGCAGCGCGGCGCGCTGGCGTTCGTGGCGCGCGTCAAATGTAATCTGCCCATTGATGCTGCCCTGGCCATTGCCCGCCACGCTGGCCTGGATAACCTGCGCAGCCTTATCCTGCCCGTTTGTAATATCCAGCGCGTGCAGCCGATAGACCAGCTGATCGTCCTCTTTGGTAAAGGCCACCACATACAGCGTATTGCTGCTGGCATCGATCACCGGCGTCCCGGTAATGCCCATTTCGGGAATCGTATCATTGCAGGCAACATCCCGATTAGTCGGGGTACGCGCACTGTCGAGCAGGAAACTGGTATGCCAGAGCAGGCCCTTAGCGGGATCTTGTTCATTGGCATCAAAGGCATAGACGCTATCGTGCTCGGTCGCGACGAAAACCACATTATGTGTCTGACCCTGGATCGTCAGATTTGGCACATAGAGCGGCTGAGCGTAAGTTTGCCCATCGACCGGATACGCGACGCGCTGGCCAAACTGCTTCACATTCACATTGGTCTGCGCCAGGATCGTCTCGTGCATATCCGTGCCAGTACGCTGATTATCATATTTATACGTCAGAACCGCTGAACTATTCGCGCCCCCGGAACGGCCAGCAAACGCCAACGAGTGGCCAGCAAGCGCGTCCATTCTGGCTGTTCCCACCAACCTCGCCCGTTTGCCAGCAGCCGCGTGCCCAGGGACAAAACTGAAGCCCAGATCTAGCAAAATAAGCAGAATTACTGATAGGACGATAACACAAATACGCAGAGCAGATTTCATGGCTTTTCTCGAAAAATAATTTTGCTGGCTGCCTGTCATACCGAACAAAATTGCACAAGTACCAGCGCCTCTATCAGTATAGGCAGACTACACAAGCTTAATATAGTAGAAAGTGATTTATATATGATTATACGAGTATGTATAAGTTGCCCTGAAATGCGAGGCCAGCTTCTTTCAAGAGGAACAAAAGGGGCAAAAAGAGCATGGCTCAGCCATGCTCTTTTTGCCCCTTTTGTTCCTCTTGAAAGGGCACCTGTGGGCGGTGGAGCCGCCCACAGGTGCCCTTTCAAGAGAAAACCGGGAGGATGATTTACTGTGCAAATGGGGCGAGATGGCGATAGAAATGGCGCTCCAGTTGCGCGGAATAAGCCTGCTCGTTTTGCTGGAGAAGGGTGCGCAGGGCGGTCCCGAAGGTATCCAGTGTGGAGCCGAAGGTCACGTGGAGAACCTGGCGCATATCCAGATTATCCAGCAGGGGCGGCAAATCCAGATCGGGGAGGGCCGCAAGGTCGGGCAGGCGCTCCAGGCTGGCGGAGACGTGGTAGCTCTGGCGATCCTGGAGGTAGCGCCCGCGCGCGAAAGCGGCAATCTCGCGGAAGAGTGCCGGCTCTATTTGCGCCACGACGCGCAGAGCCTCCACATAGCTTGTACCGGCGGTTTTCAGATGGACAAGGCCGCGCGTGACCTCCTGAAAAAGCGGGTACACGCTGAATTTATCGGAGCCTGAATGCAGGCTGAGTTTGTATGGTCCCAGAACGCGGGCAATTTCCGCGTGGCCCTCGATATCTATGCGCAGGGCTGCAAGGTCGCCGATATAATCCACGCCCTTCTCAAAGCTACCAACATAGCGCGGGGCCAGGCTCACCCAATGCACACCCAGGCGGCGCAGTTCGCTGGCGATGTAGACGTGCTCGTTATAGGTCGTGGGAGTCTCGGTTTCGTCGACGGAGATTTCTACCTCGCAAGGCTGTCCCCTGGCGTCCAGGTGGCGGAACAGGCGCGTCACATGAGCAATAGCGCGACCGTATTTCGCGGCGGCACGCAGCAGGTCCGCGCCGCTAAGGTGTAGCTTGCGACTCTCCAACTCGATAGCGCGCTCGCTATAGCGCTGGACAAGATCAGTGGGCGAGCTTTCCAGGACATCCCAGGGAAGATTTTCCACCAGGCCTGGCAGCGCGGAGGCTTCGATGGTATCCGCACGACTGTCCACAAACGCGCCGGGATCGAAAGTATAGAATGTGTAGCCCTCGGTGGCACAGCTATCGATGTCCTCAGTCGTCTTCAAATGATCGGCGTCCGCGCCCACAGGACCGCGCCAGCCAGCCTCGAACGTGCCCCAGGTCGCGTCATTGAGCACATCAGCAGGCGAGCGCCGCGTGCGCGTCATCTCGCGAATGGACTGCTGGGCGAAGATCGGTTGCAGCGAGCGCGCTCCGGGCTCGCGCAGCGTCCGCTCCAGCGCACGCACATGGCCGGGCGTCGCCAGCCCCAAACGATCGCCAAAGCCCGCCGAAGTCTGCAGACCAAGCAGGGCCGGCTGAAGCCAGGGCAAAACCTCGCGCAGCGCTCGTGCGTTCCCGGCGGACAACGTGTACGCATTTATACAATAGTCATGCCGGAAAACCGTCGTCGCGGTCGCGCCCTCAAAACGCACGAGCAATGCACTCTCAGCGGGAGCCACCAGAAACAGGCGTTTATTACCCCGCGCATCGCCATCCAGCCAGAAGGCCGCGTCTTCCTGCGCCACAAAAGAAGCGGGATAGCGCGGCACACCCGCGGCAGCGAAAAGCTCATCCTGTGAAAAGGGGAATATTGAAGTCATGATTCTGCCTTCTATAGATAAAAGGAACAACAGCGTCAATATATCTTTTTTTCTCCTTGCTTGTCAATGCTTGAATGGCCGCATTCTTACTAATCAGCGGGAGAAAAGCTCATTTTTGTTGTGCTTTTCTCCCGCTGATTAGTAAGAATGCGGTGAGGCAGTTTGCGCATTTTCACGAAGTGCAGTCTAACCGGTTTCATTTTGAACAATTTAGGGCAGCCTGTAAAGAAAATGGGGAAATATGGAAAACGCGCCCATTTGGGCAAGTGCGCGCAAAGGTCTTGTTTTTTCCATTTGTTATTGTGTATGCTTGTACCAGGAATTCTGTAGACAGGTTCACGCGGACAAGCAAGTGGAAGATATGCACGAAAAAGAGGGCACGAAAAGCGACGTTGCGCAAATCATGGCGCAAATTCAAGCTGAGTATGAGTCGAGCAAACACGGGCTGGTGGGACTGGCCTCTGGCACAGCACGGCACGAGTTTATCACGGCGCGCATGGAGCGCATAGGCCAGCTGCACAATGATCTCCGCGAACTGGTGGGAGAACAGCACGCGACCGGGCTACTGGTGCATGCGCTGGAGAACTGCTCCACTAAATAGCTTCACGGCTCCTGAAATAAAAACAAGGGAGAGGTGCGGCAGGCACTTTTTATGTAAAAAATGCTGCCTGCCACGCCTCTCTCTTGTTTTTATTTCAGGAGCCGTTTAGTGCTTTGTAGCTGCGATCAGGTCGGGCAGCAGGTGTGTGCCGATGGGCGCACCCCAGCCGGTCACGGGGTCCCAGCCAGCGGTAGCGGTGAAGCCGTGGACGCTCACATCGCTCTGCTTAAACGAGTTATCCCCGCTGGTGATGTCGCGGAAAGCGCCGGTAGCCCTGTTAGAAGTCGCGGTTTCGTAGAGGGCGGGATTGAGAAAGCCCAGCGGATGGCCGGCTATCTGGTTGGCCACGGCGATAATGCCGGCCCAGGTAGGCGTGGCGGCACTGGTACCTCCGACCTGCTGCCACTGGCCACCAATATAGACCGCCATGGCGCTGAGCGGATCGGCGTCGGCGGCGATGTCCGGAATGCCGCGCTGCCCTTTCAGACTATTCTGAAGATTTTTGGGCAATGCCTGCTGATAATCAGGCTCGCCAAAGAATTTACTATAGCCACCACCGCTGCCGCTCCAGGCTGTTTCGCTGATGCTATTGCTGGCAGAAGCCAGCGTGGTGCCACCCACCGCTGTAACCCATGGCACATCAGCGGGAAAATTCACAATTGGTGTGGCGGAAAACTTCGTAGCCGCGAGATCACTGAAGTCCGTTGCGCCGTGGTCACCAGAGCCTGTCAGCACGGTCCAGCCCTGCTGCGTGGTGATCTTTTTGTAGAAATCGGTATAGGTCTGGACCAGCTTGCGGCCCTCTGGATTGTCCAGGGTGGGTTCAGAGGCCACATAGCTCTGGGAAAAAATCTGCCCCAGGTGGTGAGCGACGGCGTACTGTTCAAGCTGAAGGAATTGGGGCAGGCCAATCATGCCCTCGGTTTCGTCAACCGGGCTGGTGAGCACGACAATGTTCGCTCCGGGAGCCATAGCATGGATGAGTTCGACATCCAGTGTCGTTTCCGTGGCCCAGCTGCTCATATCACTATTGGCCGGGTTAAAAGTGACCGAACCGATGGGTGAGCGAATCTGAAGCGTAATAGGCGGCAGGTCAAAATGGCTGTCAAAGACATCCAGGTCCTGTTGCAGGGTGGGACTGCCAAACGAAACAATATCGACGACCGTCTGCCCCTTGCCCGTCAGACCACGCTCGATCAGCGACTCCATACCATAGGCCACGCGCATTGAGTGCGGGGTCTGACAGGTAGTGATTTCCTGTAAGGCCAGCGGGCAAATATCCTCCGCCGCTTTGGCAAGGCGCTGGCCGCTAGCTGGCTGATCCGAGGCAGCTGGCCCCCGCGACGAAGTAATCCGCCTGTGGCCGCCGAAGCCCATACAA
>WNFN01246151.1_pt1 | contig 13398 bp, 14 predicted proteins | sample 5400161 | NCBI WGS metagenome assembly WNFN01 (sample SAMN13153353, study PRJNA577476) | soil metagenome | isolation source: 80 cm saprolite on Douglas fir-dominated hillslope | place: USA:California | collected 2013-09-17
AGTAAAAAGGCGGGAAGCAGACTGTAAAGCGGATGTAAAACAAAAGCGCAGAGTGGCGCGATCCCACAGTGACGCTGGCTTCTGGGGGCGCGGCGGGCTCATTTGAATTGCCCCTGCTCGGGTGTTACCATCGCTTCTTCTGGAGGTCTGGTATGTCTGATAGAGATAATGGCAACAATTTCATGTGGTTTTTGGCCGGCCTTGGGTTTGGCGCGCTTCTAGGCGTGCTCTATGCTCCGCGCTCCGGCAAGGAAACGCGCGAAGCCCTGAAAAATACGGCAGAGGAAGGCCGTGAATTCCTGAAGACTCGCGGACGCGAGGCGCGCGAGACGGTTAGTCAGTGGGTGGACCGCAGCAAAGAAGCCGTGAGCCGCCAGAAAGAGCAGATCAGCTCAGCGATCGATGCCGGACGGCAGGCCTATCGCGAAGTCACCACGGAAGGAAAGAAAGGCAACTCCTAAAAAGGAACCGGTCCCACGTGGATAAAGTTATCTACCTTTTTGTGATCGTCGCAGCGGTCGCCATTGTTGTTCAGATGGCGATCCTGTTTGCGATATACAAATCGATGAAGGAGTCTTCTTCGCGCATGGTGGCATTTACCACACGCATAGAAGACAAAGTTACTCCGGTGCTGTCGACGGCGCAGGCCATCCTGATCGATGCCCAGCCGAAAATCAGCGACATTACTACAAATTTGGCGGAAGCCACCGCCACGGTGCGCGTGCATGTCGCCAACATCGGCGAGGCTACCGGAGAAATTGTTGAGCGGGCGCGTTTGCAAGCCGTCCGCGTTGATGAGTTGATGAGCGGCACTATGGAACGCATTGAAGAAACCGCCGCGATGGTACAGAACACAGTGATCACGCCGGTGCGCCGCATCCAGGGAATCATCCATGCTTTGCAGGCCGGGATCGGATTCCTGCGCCATGCTCGCTCACGCAATCGCAAGAACCTCGGCGGCAACCCCGGTGATGACGACGAGGAAATGTTTATCTAGCACATCTCTGCGAAGCGCAGCGAAGCTCACCACTGATTTCCACTGATGACACTGATCCAAAAGCAGACGAAGCCCTTCTGATCAGTGTGATCAGTGAAAATCAGTGGTAAGACTTACCGGCGCGCTTCCGCGATCCATCCACCGCCTACGACGATGTCGCCGTCATAGAAGACGACGGCCTGTCCGGGAGTAACGGCGCGCTGCGGATCATCGAAGGTCACGAGCACTTCGTCGTTCGCGGTCTTCTCGATCACAGCAGCGGCAGGCTCATGGCGGTGGCGAATCTTGGCACGAACGCGCATGGGCTCGCGCAGTTCTTCAATGGCGATCCAGTTGATCTGGCGCGCGACAAGCTGATTTGCCAGCAGCTCTTCTCCGCCGCCAACTGTTACTTGTCCTTTTTCGCCGTTGATGTTGATCACGTAGAGCGGTGAGCCCGTAGCGACACCAAGTCCTTTGCGCTGGCCAACGGTGAAGTTGTGAATTCCTTTGTGGTGTCCCAGAACTTTGCCGTCAGTCGTGACGAGCTCGCCGGATGTGTCCGGCAGCGACTCGCCCTGATCGGCGAGATAGGCGTCAATGAAGCGCTTGTAATCGCCGCCGGGGACAAAACAAATCTCCTGCGAATCCGGCTTCTCGGCGAGCGCCAGCCCGTGCTGGCGCGCGAGTTCGCGCACCTGCGGCTTATTCATCTCGCCCAGCGGAAAGCGCGTGCGGCTGAGCTGCTCCTGCGTGAGACCAAAAAGAAAATATGTCTGGTCCTTGGCGGGATCGGCGGCGCGGCGCAGCAGCCAGCGATTGCGCTCGGGATCAAACTCGCAGCGCGCGTAGTGTCCCGTAGCAAGGAGGTCGGCGCCAATCTGCCGCGCGGTGATCAGCAACTGATCGAACTTCAGGTGATTGTTGCAAAGGCTGCAAGGAATCGGCGTGCGTCCGGAGAGATACTCCTGCACGAACGGTCGCACTACGTCCTGCTCAAAGCGGTCTTCATGATTTACGACGTAGTAAGGAATGCCCAGGTCTTCGGCGACGCGGCGAGCGTCGTAAACATCCTCAATCGAGCAGCAGCGTCCCTGCACCTGCTCGGGCATACCCTCGCGTCCGGCAAGGCGGCGCTGGTTCCAGAGCTGCATGGTCAGGCCAACTACAGTGTGGCCTTCCGCGCGCAGCATAGCCGCGACGGTCGACGAATCGACACCGCCCGACATGGCTACGGCAATGGTCTGTGTGGACACAAATGCTCCCTAAAAAAATGACTACCAATTCATTATAGGAGAAGAACCGCGATTGAGTCGTTGTGCCGGGATCACTTACCGGGCTCAGTCGTGCGCCGCAGCACTTCCAGAATTCCCGTTAGGAGCATGGCGGGAGTCGGAGGGCATCCGGGAATATAAGCATCCACAGGCACGAGTTTATCGACTGGGCCTACAACTGCGTGGCTCCCGGCAAAGATTCCTCCGCTACAACCGCAAGCTCCTACAGCGACTACCAGTTTCGGGGCTGGCACAGCGTCATACGTCTGCTTCACCGCCACCGCCATGTTACGGGTAACAGGTCCGGTAACCAGCAGCATGTCGGCGTGTTTGGGAGATGCAACGAAATGGATGCCAAATCTCTCCAGATCATAGTAGGGATTCGTGAGCGCAGTAATCTCGGCCTCGCACTTCCGGGACATGCAGTCCCGTTTCTACTTCCGCGCCCGCTTCAGGATCGAAATACCGAGCCAGCCGCTGCCTGGAGACGCCGCAGCATGTAAGACGTTCGGCGGTCGAGAAAGCCTGGAGCTCCATGCAGCGCCCGCAGCCAATGCACTCTCCGTAATCCAGAGACAACAGTTCTTTCTCTTGCCGCTGAACAAGTGATAGCGCCGATGTCGGACATAAACGGCACGCGTTCTCTGCCATCTCCCGTGTCAGCAGAGACGGGTCAACCTGAGGCATGCGGCCTCCGTCCGCCCGCCCCAGCAGGGATTCGACCGGGACCAACCGGCTGGGAGCGTTAAGACTGCGTCTGATCACATCGAGAATCATCGGTCACATCCGGAGTAAGAAAGGTTGAAGCTCTTGTTGATTAATGGAAAATCAGCAATTACGTTTCCGGCTACTGCATGGGGCAACGCCGGCCAGTTCTGAAACGATGGTGACTTGATGTAACACCGGGCAAGCATATCCGCTTCACCCTTGACCCAATACAGCAGTTCTCCACGGGGCGACTCCACTGCTGAGTAGCCTTCAAAAACAGCGTCTTGAGGGATTTCGGTCCTGATGGGCCCCGGCTGAAGCTGTTTCAGTGCATCCAAAATTAACCTGGCGGAAAACGCGACCTCATCGATGCGAACTCGCGCGCGGGCCAGCACATCGCCGTAATGCACGAATGGGACCTCAATATTGAGTTCCCGATAAGCTCCATAGGGATGGTCGCGACGGACATCCGCGTCTATACCGCTGGACCGGGCCACGGGTCCCACCACGGCGAGGTCTCCGGCCACCGAATAGCCCAAGATGCCGGCCGCTTCGAACCGGCTTTGCACTGACGGCCGGTCGAGCATGATGGCCGCCATCTTTGCAAACTCACTCGCGGCCTGCTCCACGGCCAGCCGCAACGTCTCTGCTCCGGACGGACTGATGTCACGCGTGACGCCGCCCGGAACTGCAATACCTCGCCAAAAACGAGACCCAAATACGCGCACGCTGGTCTGCATCAGATCTTCTTTAATGCGGCTGCAATAGGCGGCGGGAAGCACAAACGCCACGTCTCCGGAGAGAGCGCCTACATCGGCGATGTGGGCCATCATCCGCTCCAACTCCAAGCCGATCAAACGGAGAAGCTCGGCTCGTCGTGGCACGATCACCGCATGGGCTTCTTCAATCGCCTGGCAGTAGGCCACGGCATGGGCAAAGCAGTTATCGCCTGAAACCACCTCTGCCAGCATCTGTCCGGACAATACGGGCGAGCCCTGGAAAAGCTTCTCTGTTCCTTTATGCGTGTAAAAATGCCGCAACTCCAGGAACAAGACATTGTCACCTACTACGCTAAAACGAAAGTGGCCAGGCTCGATGATTCCGGCATGGACCGGGCCAACTGCCACTTCGCACACGCCATCGCCTTCCACCTGCAAAAATTCATAGCGCTCTTCCGCCCATGGAACCGTCGCAACGTTATCAACCATGGGGTGGCAATCCCGCGGCCAGTTCTCATGCAACAAGAGCGGACGAGGATCAGGATGGCCGGATAATTCGACTCCATACTGGTCCTTCAGTTCTCTCTCATACCATGCGGCCGCGGGACTTATGGGCGTGATCGAAGGAACTGAACCGTTCATCATGTCTTCCAGTACTCGGTATCCCACTCCTGGCACATCCAGGATGTAGCGCACTTTAGGCCGGTTGTGGCCTCCGTCCGTCGAACCAAACAGGCAAACCAGGCGGGCGCGATTTTCCGCCGGCCCCTGAAGTAACCGCGCTACTTCCACAACGGTCGGCGTTATTGTGTTTTCGTCAGGCATAGGGCCCATCAATTCACTACCGCCAATTCACTACCTCCATGGCGCGCTGGATCATGTGCACGAAAGCGTCGGGCAAATATATTCCCAGAACGATCACCAGGGCGGCGCATGCGGCCATGGCGGCTATTTCCGGCATGGAGATTACTGACTTCCGGGCCACCGCCGGTTCTCCCGCCAGCATCCTCTGAAGCTGGAAGATAAGGGCTCCGAACCCGATGACCACAGCCAGCAGCACAGATGCTACGATCCAGTGCTGTTCCTGGCGGAATGCCGCAGTCAAGATGGCGAACTCGCTTACAAACAACGAGAACGGAGGCAGGCCTATGATCGCCAGCACCCCGACAACCAAAAACGCGCTGGTCCAACGCAAAGTGCGCGCCATCCCGCTGATCCGGTCCAACTCCAGAGTGCCGAAATTTTCCTGCACTCTGCCGGCGGCAAAAAACAGCAGCGCCTTGGCGGCGGAATGGTTGAAGGTGTGCAACAAGGCGCCGTAAAGCCCGAGAGGCCCGCCAACGCCGATTCCCACAGCGATCATTCCCATGTGTTCTACACTGCTGTAGGCCAGCAGGCGCTTTAAATCGCGCTGCACGATCATGAGCAGTGAAGCTCCCACCAGTGAGAGGGCGCCAAAGATGAGCAGCATGGAGTGGCTGAACCCAGGTCCAAGAGCCCGGACACTGATGGCGTCATAGCGCAGGAGCGCATACATCGCGCAGTTCAGCAGCGCGGCCGAGAGCAGGGCGCTGATGGGTGAAGGGGCTTCGGCGTGGGCATCCGGAAGCCAGCTATGCATGGGAACAAAACCCACTTTGGTCCCGTATCCCACAGCCACGAACACAAAGCTCAACTTGACCAGGTTGGAGATGTGGCTCATCGCCGGCCCGGCATTCATCAGGGCCGTCCAATCCAGCGCCGACTCTGAAGGAACGCCGGACCGCACCGCCGCGAGATAGAGAGCGATGGTCCCGAAAAGAGCAAAGGCAATGCCCACGGTGCACACTACTAGATACTTCCAACCGGCTTCCACGGCGCCGTCAGTGTTGTAAAAGCCCACCAGAAGCGCGGACGCCAGGGTGGTGGCCTCCATCATGATCCACAACAGGCCCAGGTTCTGCGCCAGGTAAGCAGCCAGCATGGCAAATACAAAAAGAAACAGCAGGCAGTAAAACCAGCGCGGTGAAGAAAACCTGCCCGGCGGCACATGGCGCAGATAGTTCACCGAATAAAGCAAAGTAACCAAAAAAACAATTCCCAGCCCCACCAGGGCCGCGGCAGTTGCGCGCCGGCCGTCGCGTAATGGCAGCACCACGGCGGCAACCAGGAGCGGCACGATCAGTGGGAGCAAAAGGACCATTCCGTCTATATCCTCTATCCTCGCAACTTGCGCAGCTTCGAGACATCCAGATCGTTGAAGGATTCTCGAATGCGGAAAGTGAAAATACCCATCAGGAAGACGCCCATCACCAGATCAAAAACAATGCCGATTTCAATCACCAGCGGCATACCGAATGTAGTGGTAAGTGCCGCCATGAAAATCCCGTTCTCCAGAATCAGCAGGCCCAGGATTTGCATGAGCGCCTTGTTGCGGCTGGTCATCAGGAAACAGCCGCTCAGAATAATCGCCACCGCCGCAGCCAGCGGGTCTCTGGCTACATTCAAGTCTTTGGCGTAAGACTGGACCGCGGAGTACGACACAAAAATCAGGGCGGCTGTGATGAACACGGACCCGGCAGGCGCTATGGAAGCTTTGACATCGCGGGAAGTGTGCAGGCGCTTGACCAGTTGAAACAACGCGTAAGGAATGGCCAGGACCTTAATCAGGAGTACCATCACGCCAACCACCAAAGCCGTGACAGACTTGTGCAGGTAGGCAGTCGCGAACACCTGGGCCGCGATCACCAACGATTGGGCCGCAAAAAGCGAGATGCAATTCGACATGCGCCTTGCAGCAGCCAACAGGAGCAGCGTAAGGAATATCAGGACCGCAGAAGAGCTGATGGCCTGGCTGGCGGCGAAATTAATGATTCTCATCGTTACTCCTTCATCATCAACGTAAACACAATGGCCAGAATAGAAAGCGCGGCTGCAATGCCGAATACCTCCGGGACAGCGTACATGCGGAGCTTTGCGACACAGCTTTCCAGGACCGCGATGGCCACAACCGCAATGCAGAGTTTCAGAACAAACAACCCGGCTGACAACAGGATGGCACTGGCGGTCATTGCATTCGCAATGCCCCACGGCGCAAAGAGTGCAATCAACAGCGCGACCATCAGATTCAGCTTGATCGCTTGCATCCATTCAATCAGGGCGAGACTAGGACCGGAGTATTCCAGCACCATGGCCTCGTGCAACATGGTCAATTCCAGATGCGTTGCCGGGTTGTCCACCGGCAGGCGTCCGCTCTCCGCAATGGTGACTAAAGTCAAAGCGGCAAACGCCAGGACGTGGACGACAGAAATATGGAAGAAGTTCTGCGCACCGGTCCAGGCCACAATCGCGGTCAGGCTGCCGGCCCTGGCGGCTACCGCAACCGCCACCAATGAGAGGACCATCGGGGCTTCCGCCAAAACGGAAACCATGACCTCGCGGCTGGCTCCCATGCCGCCAAAGCTGCTGCCTCCGTCAAATGCTCCGAGCATCATCAAAAAGCGCGCGAAGGCCAGCAGGTATACAAGCACGATGAAGTCGCCGGCAAACGACAATACACCGTTGGACCATACCATCGGCACAAAGGCCGCCGCGGCGACGGTAAGCGCAAAGGCCAGCCGGGGCACGGCGCGAAACAGCCACGATGCGGAGACCGGGACAAGGTCTTCCTTACGCAACAGTTTGCCCAGCTCCGCATACGGACGCCATACGCTGGCGCCACGGCGGCGCTGCAGAACCGCCTTGAGCCGGGTGATTGTCCCGCGCATGAGAGGTGCGCCCAGGAGCAGTAGTGCGAATTGGACCAGCCGGAGAGTGACGGTCACTAACGGAGCCTCATGAATAAGAACATGCAAAGCAGCGCCAGAAAGATGTAGAGCAGATACCACTGAATATTTCCCGTCTGCAGACGGCGCAATTGCTGGGCAACGTTCATGATGCCATTCACCACAGGCCGGTAGAGCAGCTTTTCGTAATGCAGAGTCCGGGTGGATTCATAGGAAACCGCGGTAGGAAAATACGGCTTGTCGGCTGGCGTGATCTCCAGTTTCCTGCTGGCCCGGTACACGGGAGAAAAAACAGTGCGCAGCGGCTTGGAAAAAGATGTCGCTGTGTACTGCATCCGGCTGGTTAATGAAGTCTGGCCACAGGCCCAGGTAGGAGCATAGCGGACCACTACGCGGACCAAAATCACGGCCAGCGTCGCCAGCACCACGGTCACGGTGACTGTCTGAATTCCTGTGCCGATTCTGGCGACGCTCTCAAAACTCCCGCCCGGGAGCAGGGCATCCGTCAGCGTCCACAACGGACGAATGATCACCATTGGTATCATGCCGATCACCAGACAGCCAGCCGCCAGGGCGCCGAGCGGAAACAGCATGGAGACCGGAACTTTATTTGCCGGAGCGGTTTGCGTGCGGCGCGGCCTGCCCAGAAACGCCGTTCCGAACACGTTGACAAAGCAGGCTGCCGCCAGTCCTCCCGTCAGGGCCAGCGCCCCGGCCATAAGAGCAAGCGTCAGTTGCGGCGCGGGATGGGACAACTGGCTCCCGGCAAGAAAGCTTTGAAAAGCCAGCCACTCACCAATAAAACCATTGAACAACGGCAATCCGGCAATCGACATACAACCAACAAGAAAGAAAACTCCGGTGGCGGGCATGACCTTCAAGAGTCCGCCGAGTTCATTCAATTTCAAGCTATGGGTCTCGTAATGAATCGCCCCAACCCCCAGGAACAGCAGGTTCTTGAAGATCGCGTGATTGAGCGCATGGACCAGTGCCGCCAGCAAGGCCAGAGCGGCAAATCCGGGGGCGCCATTCTTCTGGCAGAGCATCGCTGCCCCAATAGCCAGATAAATGATGCCGAGGTTCTCGACGCTCGAATACCGGCAACCAAAACCAGATATCCGCCCCAGTCGGGGCCGCCCGAGAGAAAATCGAACACAAACCGCAGAAATGCATACACCGCTGTTTTCAGCATGATTCCCGACATCAACGCTGAGACAGGGGTGGGCGCGATAGGATGAGCTCGCGGCAGCCAGACATGCAAAGGGACCATGCCGGCCTTGGTCGCAAAACCGAAAAAGGCAAGAAGAAAAATCACGGTTTTCTCTCCGCTGGACATTGCCGCGGCAGCCGCCTTGATGGAAGCAAAATCCAAGGAAGCCGTGTGCGGGGCGAACAGCAGAAACGCGCAGATAACCAGCGCAGCGCCCGTATGCATGGTGAGCAGGTAGAGGAAAATGTTTCCTCGCCGCTCTTCCGAATCTCCTTCCAGAAAAATCAGGGCGGCGGAGAGCACAGTCATCAGTTCCCATCCGGCAAAAAACGCGAATACGGTGGTCCCAGTCACCACCAGCACCATGGAGAGAAGGAACAGAGGCAACAGCGCCCAATACCACGCGGCGCGCTCCCGCGAATAATGGTGTGCGATGTAGGAAAAAGAATAGAAGACGGCAGGTATCGAGACAGCGCAAACAATGAACAGAAAGAAACCACTCAGGCGATCAACCGAAAGCAAGAAAGGAAAAGAACTGAAACGCGAGAGATCCATGGCCGCGGCGAAGCCGCGTCCCCAGGCCGCAATGGCCACCGCCGCTCCACTCGCCAGCGCCGTGGCAGTGACCATGGCAGCCGCCCCATAGACCCATCGCACGCGCACTCGCGCCACGCGGGCAAAGCACGCAATCAGCGGCGCGATGAGAAGCAAACCAAACAGACTGCTAAAGGCCAACACCATGGAATCCGACGTTTCTTCCTATTTTAGAAATAAGCCTGACAAAGTGCCGCGTGAAAAGTCGAGCCTGTGTAGGTCAACGGGCCCCCTCCGATGCGATCTCCAATTGCGCCAGCATGTCCTGAACGTTGATCAATTGATTGTTGAAGATTTCTTTAGCGACATCGAGGAGCCGGAAGATTGCACGATCGCGAATGGAGTAATAAACATTCTGGCCTTCTTTTCTCCCGGTCACTATGTTCCGGCCACGCAACTGGGCCAGTTGCTGCGATACCGTGCTCTGTTCAACATCCAAGCGCTCGCACAAATCGTTCACGCCAATTTCCCCTTCGCGTAGTGCGTCAATGATTCGTATGCGCAAGGGATGGGCCAGGGCCTTGAAGAATTCGCTTTTGAATCTGGCCAGGCCGGACGTATCGGAAGCTGGTTTTTTTTGCCGAGGCACTGGGTCCTCCTCTGATAAACATCGTTATATATGAATATTAAAATACATTCAAGCGACAGGGGCCGCCAATAGCCTGCGGCTGCGCAAGAAATAATGTGAGGATGGTCGGTTAACTTACCGCTTGCTGTGTGTTTTGCTTTCTATAGATTGGGGAGATCTCTCTTAACCGCGCCACGGTTTCGGGAATCACGCCGATCGCAAAATCAACGTCTTCCCGCGTGGTCTGCTTGCCCAGGCTGGCGCGGATACTGGCTCGCGCCCGCTGGTGCGAGAGTCCCATGGCCAGCAGAACATGCGAGGGCTCAATCGCGCCGGAGGAGCAGGCAGCTCCGCTGGAGACGGCGAGACCCTTGAGATCGAGCGCAATGACCAGAGCTTCGCCTTCGACGTGATCGAAGTAGAGGTTGGTCGTGTTGGGAACTCGCGGTGCGCCGAGTCCGTTCACGCCTAATCCGTCCATGGCACTCAAGACGGAATCTTGCAGACGGTCGCGCATGGCGGACATTTCTGCTGGCCCGCCACTGGCAAGCCAATCGCGCGATATATCCGCCGCTTTTCCCAGACCGACAATCCCAGGAAGGTTCTCCGTACCGGCACGGCGCTGCCGCTCGTGGCTGCCGCCATAGATCAGCGGCTGAATCAGCGTGCCCTTCTTCAGGAACAACGCGCCAGTCCCCTGCGGTGCGTGGATCTTGTGTCCGGAAATCGAGAGCGCATCACAGCCGATCTTCTGCACATCCACTGGGACCTTGCCCGCGGCCTGAATTGCGTCCGTATGGAAGAAGACGTCGGCTTCCTGGGCAATCCGGCCAATTTCTTCCACCGGTTGAACCACGCCGGTTTCGTTATTGGCCATCATGACGCTAATGAGTTTGGTGTTAGGACGCAGCGCGCGGCGGACATCGTCAGGATCAACCAGGCAGCGATCGTTAACGGCAACATAACTGACTTCACATCCCATCTGCTCCAGTCGCTTGCAGGTGTTCAGCACCGCATGATGCTCAATGCTTGACGTAACCACATGCTCGCCACGGGACACCAGACCGAAAATTCCCAGATTGTCGGCCTCTGTGCCGCCGCTGGTGAAAATAATCTCCGCCGGACGCGCATTCAGCAATGCGGCAACGCTGGCCCGGGCTCTTTCGACGGCCGCGCGAGCGTGCTGTCCGTAATGGTGAATGGAAGACGCGTTGCCGAATTCTTCAAGATAAAACGGCCGCATTGCCTCAAACACTTCCGGGAGGACGGGAGTGGTGGCGTTGTTGTCGAGGTAAACGCGGCGCATACGTCTATTTTACGCGCGAAAACCTCAACACAGAGGAACTGAGTAAGCAGAGGGATTGGAAATTGCCACAATCGGGTAATCTGGCAATTTGGATTGTCGCCTTACAATTTTGGCAATTACGGCGATTTTGGCAATTCTGGCAATCTTCCCTAATCCTCTGTTTACTCAGTTCCTCTGTGTTGAGGTTTTGGCGTTACCGTTGCTCCATCGGCACGTACTTATTCGGATACTTCGGCCCGATGTAGTCGGCGCGCGGGCGTATCAGCCGGTTGTCGTCGAGCTGTTCGATCACGTGCGCGGCCCAGCCGCTGATGCGGGAGACTGCAAAAATAGGCGTGAACAGGTCAACGTCTATGCCCAGGGTGGTGTATGTGGAAGCGGAGTAGAAATCAACGTTGGCGTTGAGATGTTTTTCGTTCTTGATGTATTGCTCGATCTTCGCGGACATGTCGTACCACTTGGGATTCGCGGAGCGGCCGAGATCGCGCGACATCTGGCGCAAGTGCGTAGCGCGCGGATCCTCGGTGTGGTAGACGCGGTGTCCGAAGCCTGAAATCTTTTTCTTGTCGGCCAGCATTTGTTTTACGTGCTCGACCGGATCCTCGCCCTTCTTGTCGATGTCAAAGAGCATGCGCATCACGGCCTCGTTGGCGCCGCCGTGCAATGGGCCTTTCAGCGCGCCAAGAGCGCTGGTGATGGCGGAGTGCATGTCCGAGAGCGTCGCAGCGGTTACGCGCGCGGCGAAAGTAGAAGCATTCAACTCGTGATCGGCGTGCAGGATCAGCGCCACGTCGAGCGCCTTTTCGGCGGTCGGGCTGGGCTTTTCGCCGTTGAGCATCAGCAGGAAGTTGGCGGAGTGCGAAAGCGAGGGATCGGGCGCAACCACGCTCTTCCCTTTGCGGATGCGGTCAAACCCGGTCACGATCATGGCAATCTGCGAGGTCAGGCGGATGGACTTGCGGACATTGGCGTCGTGATCAATCTTCTCGGCTTCTGAGTCATAGAAAGAAAGCGCGGAAACGGCGGTGCGCAGAACTTCCATGGGCGTGGCTCTCTTGGGGACCCGGGCCATCATCTCGAAAATCGCCGGGTCGACCTTGCGTTCGGCCGCCAGCTTGGCTTTCAGGTCGGCGAGCTCGGCGCGGGTTGGCAGCTTGCCAAACCACAAGAGGTAACACGTCTCTTCGAAGTTGGATTTCTCGGCGAGTTCGTGGATGTCAATGCCGCGGTAGGCCAGTACGCCGGCCTCGCCATCGATGTAACAAACGCCCGAGCTAGCCGCGACGATGCCTTCCAGACCCTTGGGTGTCACTGTGGTTGCCATTGGATTCCCTTGTATGTATTGTCTCGCAGACGGGCAAGAAATGCCCGCGAGAACCGACCTTCTTTTATACCGCAAACTGAGGGGACTTTCCAACCGCCGGGAGCCAGAGGCAGTATCCTAATTTTTCTCCAATTGTGGTCAGCAGTCTAGTTTGGCGTCTCGTAGGATTTGATGGTATTGGCGACCGCTGCCAGCCAAACCTTTGGGTCTTCAGACAAGGTAGCCACATCGGCCTCGGGAAAAATTTCCCAGCCGTAAAACTGCAAGACGACGACTGGGATCTTGGGGTGGTGCACTTTGAACCAGCGGACCATCGCCGACCGCGCGGGATGCGCAGCAGAAAATCCCACCACAATCAAATCAACAGTCCCAATCGCCGCCGCATCCAGCGCGATAGCGTCATCGTTGCCCAATACAGATGTAACCTGGTAACCGCTGGATTCCAGCAATTTAGTGCGGATTTCCAAGAGGCTGGGATAGTACGCGACTTGCAGTATGTGGCTGGCCATCCGGACCCCTTCAAAACGCAAGCTTACTCCTCATCAGTCCGCTGATACAACTGCTATTGTCCGCAACAGCTCAACTCACAGCTACCAACGTGCTCGTCCAGACCAGATCGCCGTTGTCGCGCTGATCGAGAGAGGGAGCTAGGCGCAGTGCACGCAGATGAACGCTGACCAAGCGGAGACATTTCTTTGCGCGGGGCGTATTCGCCACACCACGCGGAGAGCCAAAGGCCAAGAGCCAACAACCGAGAGCCATTTCCCGTGATAGCCTGAGTTCATGCGGTGTCTGGCTGTGCTGTCAAAGTGGGTTGCAATGCTGATTCTGGCGGCGTTTTCGATGCTGGCGCAGAATAATGCATCGGTTTCCAACCCTCGTCAGGCATTTCTGCGGAAGCTCGTAGCTGCGGCCGTGGAGAGGACGCGCCATACCGTCCGATACGATCCCGCTT
>WNFN01008324.1_pt1 | contig 13391 bp, 12 predicted proteins | sample 5400161 | NCBI WGS metagenome assembly WNFN01 (sample SAMN13153353, study PRJNA577476) | soil metagenome | isolation source: 80 cm saprolite on Douglas fir-dominated hillslope | place: USA:California | collected 2013-09-17
AGCGCCAGGATCAGCAGTGGCACATAGCGCAGCGCATATTTCAGCACGACTTACATCCTCCTTTCCTATAGTTCTATATCCTCAAGCGAGATCAGGCCGTACTTGAGAGCGTAAACAACTGCCTGCGTACGATGGTCCAGGTGGAGTTTGGCCAGGATATTGCCGACGCGGGTCTTCACCGTTTCGGGGCTGATCCCCATCTCCTCGGCGATTTCGCGGTTGGTGTGACCGAGGGCTAACCGGCGCAGCACCTCCTGCTCGCGTTCGGAGAGGGCGACTTCAGGTCTCTCGCCGTGTGATAACTCTTGCAGCACGGCGCCAGAGACCGCGGGATCAAGCAGGGACTGCCCGCGTGCTGCGGCACGAATGGAGGCGAGCAGCACATCAGGGGCTGCATCTTTGCGCACGTAACCAATAGCGCCTGCGCGCAACACCGCGATGACGCGCGCATCATCGGTATAGCTGGTCAGAGCGATGATCCGGGTCTGGGGCGTTAGCTGGCGGACGCGGCGGATGGTCTCGACACCATCCATGCCTCCCGGCATCAGCAGGTCCATTACCACAACATCGGGCAGCCACAGTTCAATATGGCGCAAGACCTCTTCGCCACTGGCAGCCTCACCGGCAACCTCCAGGTCGGGGAAAGACTCCAGGTAGGTACGTAATCCCTGGCGCACAACATGGTGATCGTCAACTAGCACGACGCGAATATGCTCTGTCATTCGCTGTCCCCTTTCTGGTCCTGGAGGGCTGGTTTTGCCAACCAGCGCAGCGCGTCATGCCAGCGTGCGATTTGTACAGATTTCAACAGGACAGCGATAAACCAGGCGGAGAGCACAACCAGGCCCATGTTATGCACAACCGGGTCCATCAAATTGGCAGGAAAAACATTCAACAGGAATATCGTCAGCGCAACTCCTATGGCCCAAGCCAACCAATCGATTACAATCTGCTGGCGTTGCTGCCGCAGTCGCTCTTGCAATGCCTGGGAAGAGAGGGTTTTGTGATAACGATCAATATCCTGAAAGTAGCGCACAGAAGTCGCAACAATAGCGATGATGAAAATGCCCAAAAAGCTCGCTGCCAACCATACATTGCTCGCAATCAATGCGAAATATGAGGGGTAGTACAATGATGCGAGATAATTGAGCCAGAGCATGCAGAGCAGCAAGATACCTGAGAGTAAGCCGTAACTCTCTGCGCGTAAGAGGAGATACTGCGCGTTCTTGCGTCCGAACTCCACGGCAAGCTGCGAGCTGTATTGCTGACTCCAGAGCAAGCAGATGAGCGCGAGAAGCGCGCAGATGCCAACGGCCCACAGCGCAATCGTTGCAGGTGTATAGAGCAATACAAACACCGCAGCCACTTCAGCCGCCAGCGTCGCGCCACGCAGGATGCGACGTGGTTGGCGCAGAGCCCCAGCAAGCGACTGGCTTGCGCGCTGCTCTTGCGACCCCGACGAGGGCCTGACAAGTGGGACGCACAGGTGCAGTGTCGTCCCTTTGCCCGGCAGGCTCCAAACGGCAACAGTTCCTCCCAAGCCGCGAACACGCTCTTGTACATTGGACAGCCCCATGCCTCCATAGGTATCGGGCCGCTCGTTCGCCTGAGCAAGATCAAAACCTTGCCCATCGTCACCAATCTCCACCAGCAGAGCATCTCGCTGTCGTCGCAGGCTCAACCAGACATGCGAAGCGCGTGCATGACGAGCAATATTCGCGAAGCCTTCTTGCACGATCCGGAAGATCATCTCCGGCGCGCCAAGAGGTAAAAGCTCATCGACAGGGAGATCGCCCAGTTCAGCCGTTACCTCAGCCCCGGTACGGTAGCCCAGCGCCTGGCACTGCATACGCAGCGACTCAATCAACCCCACGTTCTCCAGCGCAACGGGCCGCAGCTGCTGCAACAGGGCTTGCATCTCCACCTGCGCCTCCAGGGCAACGCGTTCGATATCATCAACAATTTTGCGTGCGCTGCTGAGATCGCGTTCCCAGCGTGCTTTGATGGCGGCAGCGCTCACAGCAATACTGAAAATTTGTTGCTTGATGGAATCGTGCAGGTCACGAGCCAGGCGATTGCGCTCCTCCTGTGCCGCGGTCTTGCCCACCTGTTGCAAGAGTTGATCGCGGTACGCAAGGTTGCTCTGCTTCATCTGGACCTGCTGCCCGGTCTGTTGACCAAGTGTATTAACGAGCATGAAGAGGCGCGTCAAGGGCCAGCGCAGGCGGAGTGATGCATGCTCAACAGGCAAGCCACGCGCGAGCCGGTCAAGCGTGACTTCAAGCAAGTGCAGGTTATAGGGGATGTTCAGCATGAGCAAGAAACTCAGCAGACAGGCGCCAAGGATAGGGAGAGCAGGAGTCCCAGAGATCACAGCCACGGTGAAAATAAGACAGTGGCAGAAGAGGAGTTGCGAAGCGGTCCTGCGCTCTACCGAACCTGAGCCTTGATGGTGTTGGGCCGCTTTTGCCTGTGTAGCTGTCATACCAAACCGCTCTTTCACAAGTACTGCTGATTACTTTTTTGGTCGCAAGCAAAGTTGATTGTTACAATTCAATTGCTCACACGCATAGTATAAGGGGAAGTGATCAATTTGCAAACACCTACCCAGGTGAATCTGCCTCCCCCATATGGGTGAACTGTTAGTGACAAGCAATATGTTTTTACCAGGGCTTTGCAAAAGTCTCTTTTCGTACGTGCCAAACCCCTCCCCAGAAAGAAAAAGGGTGTTATGCCGGTTGTGCGCAGAGCGCACAACCGGCATAACACCCTTTTTCTTAATTTGGGGGTGGTGGGGTATCATCTGAAAGAGACTTTTGCTAAGCCCTGTGTTCCTATAGATGCCCATTGTTATAAAAAGATTAACAGGGTATAATAGCTCTGGATTAAAGCTATGTTTAACAAGAGAAGCACGATATTGCTTGTGACTGGCAATGCCGCAGTAGTGCTCATAAAGAAGGAACTTTGTGCTATGCCTACCGATCCCCAGGCTAATGAAAATACTTATGTGCTTGATAACGAGAGTGCAGCTGAAATGGCTCGTCTGATGTATCAAGATCGTCTCCTCACGAAAGGCATGGGCGGACTTTTCTCAGAGCTAAGTGACGTCTCGCATATGCATGATATCCTCGATATCGCCTGCGGTCCCGGGGGTTGGGTGCTCGACGTGGCTTATCAATACCCCAAGATCAATGTAGTGGGGGTCGATATGAGCCGCATCATTATCGAGTATGCAAAAGCACAGGCCTGGTCGCAGGGATTAGAGAATGCAAGTTTTCGTATCATGAATGTGCTCAACAAGCTTGATTTTCCCGACAACTCGTTTGACCTGGTCAATGCGCGTTTTCTTTTTGGATTTATGCTACCAACAGCATGGCCAAAACTGTTACAAGAGTGTCTACGGATCACACGGCCTGGCGGCCTTATCCGTTTAACTGAATGTGAGATGCCCATTACGAATAATTTTGCTTTTGAGAAACTCGGCAGCATGTTTACCCAGGCACTGCACCTGGCTGGACAAAGTTTTTCTCCTGATGGACGCAATATTGGCATCACTCCTGTGTTAGGAGGCTTGCTGCGTGATGCCGGCTACCACAACATCCAGGAAAGAGCGAATTCACTCGCCGCTTCTGTCGGGTTGGAAGCATATCAAAGCTTTTATCAAAACTTCCAGATTGCCTATAAATTAGCGGAGCCTTTTCTCACCAAATTGAAGGTGACAACACCAGAAGAGTTTGCTGAGGTCTATAACCAGGCGATGGCAGAAGCGATGTTAGATAATTTTCGCGCAGTCTGGTATTACTTGACTGTCTCGGGTGAGAAAGCAGCCCCACAGGCCCCTCCAGGGTAGCCGCAAGAGCTACCCCTACGGACGAGAGGCGGGGTTAAACATTCGAGTGCGCTATCTCTTGCCATGTTTGTCCACCATCCATGGTTTTGAGCACGGCAATCACATCACCGGTCCGTAACCCGCCGCCGGGCTCCGGTAAGGATGCGATAGTGTTTGTGCCAAGGGCCCAGCCAACGTTTGGTGAAATAAAAGTAAATCCATAGATTCGTTTCAGTGAAGTATTCATGTGCCCTCTGGTCCAATGCTGCCAACCATCGCTGGTTGTATAAAAGGTTTTTTCTGGCATGGTGTCCACTACCGCCCAGCCATGGTTCATATCGATAAATTCGCCATTTGTCACATCAAAGGGGAGCGAGACGCCAGGGGTCCAGGTCTTACCACCATCATGGGTGACATAGAACAATGTTCCGTGCGCATATTGAGGGGCGGGACCACTTGTAAGCACTGACAGAAGACCGTCTTGCGGAGTAAAAAATCGTGGTGACCACATGATGAGAGATTGTGCAGGGAAGGAAACCGCGACCTTGTGCCATATTGCTCCCGCGTCATGCGTTACATAGAGCCAGGAAATACTGGTATTGTCATTGTTATAGGACGTGCCAGTAAGCCACCCGGTCGATGCATCGCTGAATGTTATATGGGCATCATGGATGAGAGGAGCCGTACCGAAGGCATCTCCGCTGCCGTGAGCATTACCACTGAGAATCCGCTGCCAGGTTTGCCCACCATCCTTGGTACGGTAGAGAGCGATCTGCTGGCCTATAAATAAACTGGATAAGTCGAAGCCAGGGAAATTGTCTGTGACTAATACCCAGCCATGTTGGGCATCTATAAAGACCGGATTCGCGATCATATGCTGGCCATTAATCACGGTGCTTTGCCAGGTCAGCCCGCCATCGCTCGTATGAAAAATACGCGACTGGTGATTTTGCTCTGGCTCAAGCACTGAAGCCACTAAAGCCGAATGAAAGTCACTCAGGCAGGATTCGAAGCCGGCACCTTTGCCCTGGCTCCTATCCAGAAACGGAGTACAGGTCAACATGACCTTCCAGTCCACTCCCCCATCAGTGGTTCTGAGGATTGTATAGCGTTTCGAGTTACCACTATCATACCAACTACTTGCCCACCCGACGGTTGCATCAATCATGTGTATCTCATCAAGGATGCCACGCATCGTATTGGTGGCAGGCTGGTTATCTGCCTTCACCCATGTAGAAGGAAATTGACCGCCAATTCCACCTCTTAAGCCATAAAATAAGTAAATGAAAAGAGATACGATAAGTACTGTCATGAAAACAGCCGTGTTACGTTTCCGTCTCGGTCCCTTGCCAGGTGCATCCATAGATGAGTCACTCATAAGACAACATTCCCTCACTGTTCAAGGATTTTTTTACTATAATGAAAGACGCTTTTTCGACGGGTTTTGTTCCTTCGTTCTGGTAGCAGTCTCAGTAGGGTAGCCGCAAGAGCTAACTTACGCAAGCGCTTTGATAGAGCGTCTAGAAATCCTTCAAGCGGCGAGATACTCCCCATAGCGCGGCCAGGCCAATTATAGGGAACAAGACAAGACACAAGGTCGTGTACAGTGTCAGGGAGTCTGCTTCTGACGCATATGTCCTGGCAAAGTATGCTCGGTTTACCGTACCAAGCTGGTCGACTGCGCCAGTGAAAGTGCCAAAAGTTTGATTCGATATGCCGGTACTTATGCGTTCTGCATCGACAATACGTTGGGTATCAGTCATGTCCTTCGCTTTCGCACGTATCTGCCCATCAATCGTGAAGTACCTGGCCCAGCTTGTTTGCATTGTAGCCAATGGCTGATCTTCCTCGGGCCAGGTGCGATTGTTTTGCGCCCATTTCCACCTTAGGTCAGAAACCATTATAAAGAAGAATTTGTAAATGTGCTCTCAAGTCTTTGATCATATTATTCAGTTTTTTCTCAATAAGCATACTCTTTAGGGTTGCTGTGAGCCAACTGAGTAGGTGAACCATTACCTGTTTAGGGCGCGTATAATATCTAATAAGGAGGATTAGTTAGCGAATATCTCATACTAGCAGGATGGATAAACGGGAACATATACCTGGGGCGCAGTGTTCTTATCTATGGAAGTATAGTAGAAAAAACATTTGTCATCTGCTTTGCAAGAAGAGGGACAGCTACTTCGTACAAGAAGAGGCGTACCTATTTCACGTACATACATACGTGATGATAAGCAATATCCTGCAAGAGATCAAATTTGAATAAACACACAGACGTGTATTCAAGAAAGAGGATACGATGAGCGACCTGAGAAATAAACCAGAAACCTATTGGAAAGAGAAACTGACACCTGAGCAGTATCGAGTGGCACGTCAGAAGGGCACCGAGCGAGCATTTACAGGCGCGCTCTATAACAATCACGCTAAAGGAATGTATGAATGTGTAGCGTGTGGACAGCCGCTCTTCTCATCGGACACCAAGTTTGACTCTGGAACTGGTTGGCCCAGCTTCGACAGTCCGGTGAATATGGAACACATTGAACTGCATGAAGACCGTTCATTCTTCATGACACGTACGGAGGTTACCTGTAAAAATTGTGGTGCGCACCTGGGTCATCTCTTTGATGATGGACCGCGAGAGACAACTGGCATGCGCTATTGTATCAATTCCGTCGCCTTGCAGTTCCAACCGGAGGAAGCTGATCGCCCGGAAAATACTTCCAGGAGCTGAGAATATACCTGAGCGGCGCATATTACTCAATGCGTCGCTGGTGCAATATATTGAAATGAGGAATAATATACAATGGCATTACCAACGGATCAGGATCGAGCGCGAAATAATGGGCATATTCCTGAACAGGAGTTATCTGCAAAGAAACAGGAATCATCTGCAAAGAAAGTCGATTATCCCAGGCTACTTGAATTGGGACGCGAACTGCTAATTGCAATAGGTGAAAATCCTGACCGAGAAGGATTGCAAGATACACCACGTCGCTGGGCTAGCTGGTGGCGTGAATTTATCGAGTACGACGCGGGCACAACCGACACGAGTTTTAATTCTGTCTCGACAGATCAGATGGTCTGTGTTTCTGGGATGCGTGTCTTCTCGTTGTGTGAACACCATCTCTTACCGATGTGGTGCGATGTTGCGATTGGCTACATCCCCCGCGACAAAGTGCTAGGTCTCTCCAAATTCGCACGGATCGCCCACAAGTTTGCTCATCAACTACAGGTGCAGGAGCGCCTGGGCGAACAAATCGCCGATGAACTCAGCCGTATTACCGGAACGCCGGATGTCGCGGTCATACTCAAGGGTGAACACCTGTGCATGTCTGCGCGTGGCATTCGTACACCAGGAGTTATGACAACCTCTGTCATGCGTGGTGTGTTTCGTGCCGAATATCAGACGCGCATGGAATTCTTGCGACTGACCGATAACACAAAATAAAAAATAGTCAACGCAAAACAGAGCGGTCCAGCCAGACTGGACCGCTCTGTTTTGCGTTGACTATAGAGATAGCCAGCCGCCTCCGGGGGCTCGGTCTCCGGGGGAGGCGGCATGGATGAAGGCAGGCATTGTTTTTTTGAGAATTCCTGGTTATACTCTAATAAACATTGCAATTCTTCGTATATGTTTCAACAGGAAGCAGGTAAATGACGGTAGATGCTATAGATTTGAAGATCCTGGAAAAACTGTTTGAGGATGGTCGTGTGTCATACGCGACGATTGGCAAGGATATCGGCTTGACCGGTCCGTCGGTCTACTCACGCGTTCAGCGCTTAGAGCGGGAAGGCATCATCAAGAGCTATACTACCTTGCTAGCGCCAGAAAAGCTGGGCTTCGGCCTCACTGCATTTATCCGTGTTACCATGCAAGGAACTGCTGAACAAGAAAACAGCTTTGAGCAGTTCGTGCTCAAAGAAGCGCAGATCCTCGAGTGTTATGATGTCGACGGCGAAGATACCTACCTGTTGAAAGTTCGCACAGCTTCTCCCCAGATGCTGCGGCAGTTGCTCATTGCCCTGCGTCTTATTTCAGGTGTGACGCGCACTATAACCACGATTGCACTGGGCAGGGTCAAAGAGGAACTGGCGAGCGCCATGTTGTTGACGAAGACAGCAGAAGTTCGCGATGAGCAAACATAGCAGCTCCTCAACCCGGCATATATGCAGTGTATCGTCTCCGTATATGTATTCGTTGCACGTTCTATCGTTCCATTCCAAAGGAGGCTATCCCCTATGACGAGTCCCAACCAGTACGATGTGATTATCATTGGCGCAGGACACAATGGCCTGGTCGCAGCGGGCTACCTGGCTCGTGCAGGCAAAAAGGTGATGGTGGTTGAGAAGCGAGACCGCGTTGGTGGTGCTTGTACGTTGGAAGAGCCCTTTCCCGGTTTTACCATGTCACCGTGTGCCTATGTCGTCAGCTTATTGCGACCGGAGATCATTCGTGACCTGGAACTACACCGCTACGGCTTCGATGCCTATGTCAAAGATCCGCAGATGTTTGTGCCGTTCCAGGATGGCAACCATCTCTTCTTCCGCGCCAGTACCGAAAAAACCATCGCGGAGATTCGTCGCTTATCCCCCCATGATGCAGAGGCGTATCCACGTTTCTTGCAGTTCTTTGATCGTGCATCGGAGATTCTCAATCCTATTTTGCTGGAGGAGCCGCCCTCGGTAGCGGACCTGGCAGCACGCTTCCGTGGTGAAGATGAAGAGATTTACCGCCGCCTGATGTTTGGCAGTCTCTACGACATGCTCGCCGATTATTTTGAATCCGACTACCTGCGCGCCGCTTTCGCCGGTCAAGGTGTAATCGGTACATTTATTGGACCCAAAACACCTGGCTCAGTCTATGTGATGTGGCATCATATGTTTGGCGAAGTCAACGGCGAACAGGGGATGTGGGGCTATGTGCGCGGCGGTATGGGACGCATTAGCTTCGCCATGGCAGCTTCCGCCGAGGCCCATGGCGCTGTCATTCGTACCAATGCACCGGTCGCCAAAATTCTGGTCCACAATGGCCGGGCCGAGGGTGTGCGCCTGGAGAATGGGGAAGAGCTGCGGGCCGATACAGTCTTTTCTAATGCTGAACCCAAGCGCACCTTCTTACAGTTCTGCGCTGATGCTGACCTGGATAAAGATTTTCTCAAACGCATCTCGCACTTCAAATCTGAGAGCGGTGTGATCAAGCTGAATGTGGCGTTGAAAGAACTGCCCAGCTTCAAGTGCCTGCCAGGAACCGCGCCCGGACTACAACATGCTGGTTCGTGCGAGATCAGTCCCACGCCCGCTTGGGTTCAGGATGCTTTTGATGATGCCGCCCGTGGCGAACTCTCAAAGAAGCCTTACATCGAAGCCTATATGCAATCGGCAACTGATCCAACGGTGGCTCCGGCCGGGTATCACACGATCTCGATGTTCTGCCAATACGCACCGTACCACCTCAAAGGTCGTGAGTGGTCTGACGAGGTGAAAAAAGAGATGGCCGAACGCATTATCAATACCATGACCGAATTTGCGCCAAATTTCGCGGATGCCATCATCGACTACCAGGCGCTCAGCCCTGTTGATATCGAAGAGCGCTATGGCATGCCCAACGGCAACATCTTCCACGGCGAGATTACGCCCGACCAACTCTTCTCGCTGCGCCCCACGCCCGAGTGCGCGCGCTACCGCACCCCTGTTGAAGGGCTGTACCTGTGCGGCTCAGGTACACATCCCGGCGGGGGTGTGATGGGCGCCCCAGGCCACAACGCGGCCAAAGCGCTGTTGAGTGATTTAGCAATGAAGTGAGCTGCCCGGGGACAGCTGTAGAGCATACATCCGTGGAGGTGGAACGTGCGGCCCACAGACCGCACGTTCCACCTCTACACAAAAAATATTGACGACACGCTTCAAAAGAGTTTTATTCATATGCCCCCCTGTCCAATAACAGCAATGACACGCGCATAGGCGTTCGTCTGAACAATGGTCGCCACAGCACCACTCTGGACATCCAATACGTAGATGGAGTTGTCAGCGTAGAGCGCAAGTACATGGCTATTGAGCCATGCACCAAGCTCAAGCAGCCCGGCTGTAGAAGTTGCAAGCAGTTGCGGTTTACCTACCGACAAATGTTGCCCTGTACCACTAATGTGCGCGATGTAGAGAGCACTACTGCGATCGTAGGGGGCCTGGGCCTGACTCGAAAATTCGACGTATACCAGCGCTTGAGCGTCAGGAGTAAAGATTGGCGTTGTCACCCAGTGGTAAGCAGCATGGTTACTCAACTCTTGCTGCTTTGGCAGGATTACTTGTGGCACACCCTGGGTCAATGGCTGTCCCTGAAGGGCAGCCACATTCAAACTATTGGCATAGTTGAGGGTAGCCAGGTCATTTGGCACACTCTCATCGGTAGGCACAGGCACCTGTGCCTCATAGGTCGAATAGAGTAGCGTATTACCGTATGGAGAGAGCAATAGTGGCCCTTGCTGCGAGTCGCCATCTAAGATAGGCTGAGGTGTAACAAGCGGCTTCGTAATGTTGAACGACCATAGGCCAAATTGAATCGCTTCGAGACTTTGCTGACCATCTGTAAGCAGAAGCGTGGTATTACCCTGCTTGCCTGAACCATTCATAAAAGAGAATATACGAAAGCAGGGACAATTCGCGGATGCCTGCTTAAAAACTTTTGTAGGGTTGTCCAACGCACCAGCATAGATGTTATCCATGCCACTGCCATTCGACGGTTCTGTCGTCCAGGCAATAGTTGTACCATCGCTACTCAGAGCCATCGAGGTAATTACCTGGTTGCGATCGAGAGTAGCTAGCTGGTTAGCGGTTCCACTAAAAATATCAGCTAGCCAGATGCCGTCACCGCTATATAACAATTGTCCCGTGGGCGTAAGTACCGGAGGCACAGCATGGTTATAAACATAGCCAGGTGTAGATAATAATTGAGGTGCGGCACCTGGAGCGGTAGAGATCATGTAAAGGTAGTTCTGCTGCTCATAGATAATAAAATGCCCACCGGGAACTTGCAAAGACGTTGCTAAGGTATTACCCGGTCTAAAGATCGGCGGTGTGGCCGTGGGTGTAATTGCCGGGCTATTTGCTTGCGCCGGCGTTCCTGTCTGGCCAGGAACTTGCGTTTGCTGCGATGTAGGTGTACCTGTGCCCACTAGCGCAACCGACTGCGACGTTCCTCGCACCAGGCTTATGACTAATAAACCCGTAGATGAGAGAATAACTACACCTATCAGCACCAGCAAGCAGACTATTCCTGCCATGGATAAGCGTGTATGCTGCCTGGTTAGCGGTTGCGAAGTATGAGGCTGTAATTCATCATGTTCGGGTGGTTTACTTACTTGCTGCGCCAACGTTGTTTCACATTCCTTAAAATTTGTTTGTTCCCTACCAAAATATAAGTATACTCTAAAATGTATGCATAGGTGAAGTTCTCTAGGAGAGTGAGCCAGGCCTGGTGCGCAGCGAACTGGTAGGTCGCTGCACAGCAAAAACCTATGAAATCGACACAACTACGCTGGGAAGTCATGCGCTCTGATCTGCCGCCTTGTTATGTGGCTGCGCTGTGCTGGCATGGCGTAAAATAAAGGCCGTTGTTTTGGCAAAAACCTCTTCGCGGTCATAATCTTTCATGATGACATGAAAGGATCGATGAAAAGTCACCAGGTGCTTCTCTTTGGAGCCAATATGCCGGTAAATTTCTCGCCCATCCCGTGCAGGCACGACATGGTCATGAATCGAGACCATAATGAGCGCAGGCACGGTCACCCCGGGAAGTTCAGCACGCAGGGTGGGTAAAAATTGCAGCATACTCTCAACGGGTCCCATAGGTGTCCAACGATAGACGTCGCGTGCATAACGGCGCCGCGCCTCGGGATCACGTATATCTTCGCGAATAGTCGGCAGTAGTGGCGTGAACCGTCTGGCGACACGCACAGCCACATGCGTCAAAGGATGCATATGGATGGGGGCGCACATTGTTACAATACCTGCTACCTCTGTATGCGCAGCAGTATGTAAGGCCAACGCACCACCGAGCGAATGTCCCACCAGAAAGACCAGGTCACAGCGCTGCTTGAGGTCGTTGAGTTCGTCGCGTACAGCAGCAGCCCATTCTTGCCAGCCAAGGGGCAACATTTCTCGCACATGCACGCCATGTCCTGGCAAGAGCATATTGGCAGTAAGCATACCTTGATCCTGAAGAATCGTCTCCAGCTCGGCCAGGTCGCTCCTACTCCCATTCAACCCGTGCATCAGCAAAACGCCAATAACTGGCTTATCTGAAGAAGAATAAGATGTGTTTTGTGGTATATGATGGGATGCCTGCATAATTGTGATCCTTCGCAATTGATCGAAATTATAAATGTTCAATAATTGTTACATATAGCATACATTGTATTATTACGTTTCGACAAGTAGAAGGTTATATGCAAAAACTGTGCATTGCTCTTTCTTCTTGCACATGATATAGTCGCAGGCATCGAGAGTTACTATCATGGGTTATCCTGAATGTAGGGGCACACGCGGTTACCGCTACTCAATATATATTAGTAAGCTGTATCGTAACCTTCAGGCCTACTTTTTGACTTCTCGCCGCTACAGCATCGAGGGTCCTGAATAGTGACGCGATATCAAAGAAATGAGAGGAAAAAATGAAGTTCGCAACGCGGGCCATTCACGCGGGTCAGGCGCCTGATCCATCAACAGGTGCGATCATGACCCCAATTTTTCAAACATCAACCTATGCCCAGACAGGTCTGGGAGAGCATAAAGGCTATGAATACACGCGCTCGCATAATCCTACACGCACAGCTTTAGAGCAATGTATCGCGGCCCTGGAAGAGGGAAAATATGGCTTGGCCTTTGCCTCTGGTATGGCTGCCGAGCAGGCCATTCTTAGCCTTCTGAGCGCGGGCGATCATATCGTCTCTTGTGATGATCTCTATGGCGGCAGCTACCGCATCTTTGAGCGTGTGATGCGGCGCTACCATGTTGATACTACCTATGTGACAGCAAGCAATCTCGCGGAGTATGAACAGGCAATACGTCCAAATACCAAACTGATCTGGTTAGAGACACCTACCAACCCATTGCTGCACCTGATCGATATTCAGGCGGTCGCCGACATAGCTCACCGGCATAACCTCTTAGTTGTGGTTGATAACACCTTTGCCAGTCCCTATTTTCAGCAGCCGCTGAAGTTTGGAGCAGATATTGTTGTCCACAGCACAACGAAATATATCAATGGACACAGCGATGTAATCGGTGGGGCATTGGTGTTGAACGATGAAGAGATTTACCAATCACTCAAGTTCTATGAGAATGCCGCAGGCGGTGTGCCTTCGCCTTTTGATTCGTGGCTGACCCTGCGCGGCATTAAGACACTGGCCGTGCGCATGCGCCAGCACGAGGAGAATGCTAAGGTTGTGGCTAAATACCTTGTTGAGCATCCACGTATCGAGAAGGTTTACTATCCAGGCTTAACTAGCCATCCAGATTATGAGCTGGCCAGGCGTCAGATGAGCGGTTTTGGTGGTATGCTATCATT
>WNFN01192064.1_pt1 | contig 13370 bp, 10 predicted proteins | sample 5400161 | NCBI WGS metagenome assembly WNFN01 (sample SAMN13153353, study PRJNA577476) | soil metagenome | isolation source: 80 cm saprolite on Douglas fir-dominated hillslope | place: USA:California | collected 2013-09-17
TGTCGAGAAGGTTGGATGTGAGGATCTCTTCCGCATCCACGGTGACGGTCCCGGACTCGATCTTGGAAAGATCGAGGATGTCGCTGATCAGATTGAGCAAGTCGGTGCCCGCGCCATGAATGGTTCGCGCAAATTCGACCTGCTTGGGAGACAGGTTGCCGTCCGGATTTTCGGTAAGCTGCTGGCCAAGGATCAAGATGCTGTTGAGCGGCGTCCGGAGTTCGTGCGACATGTTGGCGAGGAATTCCGACTTGTACTTCGACGTCAGCGAAAGTTCGGTCGCCTTTTCTTCGAGCGCGCGCCGCGCCTGTTCGATTTCCTGGTTTTTGCGCTCCACCTCGACGTTGCGTTCTGCAAGCTGCTGAGCCTTCTGCTCGAGCTGCTCGTTGGTCTGCTGCAGTTCTTTTTGCTGCGTCTGCAGTTCTCCGGCGAGCTGTTGGGACTGCTTCAGCAGGCCTTCGGTCTGCATGGTGGCTTCGATGCTGTTGAGCACGATACCGATGCTGTCGGTGAGCTGCTCAAGGAAGGTCATTTGCGAGGTCGTGAAGACGCTGACGGAAGCCAGCTCGATCACGGCTTTGACCTGGTTCTCGAACAAGATCGGAAGCACCACGAGGTTCTTCGGTACGACACGGAACAGCGCCGAATTGATCGGGACCGCATCGCCCGGGATTTCCGATACCAGCCGCTGGCGCTTGTCCATCGCGCATTGTCCGATCAGCCCCTCGCCAAACTGCACGATTTGCGAGTGAGGATTGGCGCCGTCGCCGGCGTAAGCCGAAAGCAGGTGCAATTGCGGGCTGTCTTCATTTTCGACCTGGTAGATTCGCGCTGGCCTTGCAGCATGTTGGTAAATCTGGCGAGGTTGGTCTTCAGCCAGTCCTGCTCGGTATTGACGTCGGTCGTGAGCCTTAGATTGCCGATCATCGTATTGATGTTGTCTTTGAGTTCGGCCACCTCGCCGCGTGCATCGACCTGAATCGAACGGGTCAGGTCGCCCTTGGTGACGGCGGTCGCCACTTCGGCGATCGCGCGCACTTGCGAGGTCAGATTGGCCGCCAGCAGGTTGACGTTGCCGGTCAAATCCTTCCACGTTCCGGCCGCGCCGGGCACGTTGGCCTGGCCGCCGAGGCGGCCTTCAACACCCACTTCGCGCGCGACGCTGGTGACCTGATCGGCGAAGGTCGCCAAGGTGTCGGTCATGTTGTTGATGGTCTCGGCGAGGGCTGCGACCTCGCCCTTCGATTTCACCGTCAGGTTCTGTTTCAGGTCGCCGTTGGCGACCGCGGTCACCACCTTGACGATGCCGCGGACCTGTTCGGTCAAATTGGCAGCCATGAAGTTGACGGTATCGGTCAGGTCCTTCCAGGTTCCGGCCACGCCGGGAACCTGCGCCTGTCCGCCGAGCTTGCCCTCGGTGCCGACCTCGCGCGCCACGCGCGTCACCTCGCCGGCGAACGCGTTCAATTGGTCCACCATCGTGTTGATGGTGTTCTTGAGTTCGAGAATCTCGCCCTTTACGTCGACGGTGATCTTGCGCGACAAGTCGCCGCGCGCAACGGCAGTGGTGACTTCGGCGATGTTGCGAACCTGTGTGGTCAGATTGGCCGCCAGCAGGTTGACGTTATCGGTCAGGTCCTTCCAGGTGCCGCCGACGCCGGGCACCACGGCCTGGCCGCCGAGCCTGCCTTCGGTGCCGACCTCGCGCGCGACGCGCGTCACTTCGGCTGCGAACGAGCGAAGCTGCTCGACCATCGTGTTCAGGGTGTCCTTGAGCAGCAGGATTTCACCGCGAACGTCGACCGTGATCTTTTTCGAAAGGTCGCCGCCGGCGATCGCGGTCGCCACTTCGGCGATGTTGCGGACTTGCGCGGTGAGGTTCGACGCCATGAAGTTGACGTTGTCGGTGAGGTCCTTCCAGGTGCCAGCGACCTCGGGCACTTCGGCCTGGCCGCCGAGCTTGCCTTCGGTGCCGACTTCGCGCGCCACGCGCGTCACTTCGGAAGCGAACGCGTTGAGCTGGTCGACCATGGTGTTGATGGTGTTCTTCAGCTCGAGAATCTCACCTTTCACGTCCACGGTGATCTTGCGCGACAGGTCGCCGCGCGCGACCGCCGTGGTCACTTCGGCGATGTTGCGGACCTGGGCGGTCAGATTGCCCGCCATCGAGTTCACGCTGTCGGTTAGGTCTTTCCAGGTGCCGGCGACGCCCGGCACGTTGGCCTGACCGCCAAGGCGGCCTTCGGTGCCGACCTCGCGCGCCACGCGCGTCACCTCACCGGCGAACCGGTTGAGCTGATCGACCATCGTGTTGAGGGTTTCCTTGAGCTGCAGGATTTCGCCCCGCACGTCGACCGTGATTTTGCGCGAGAGGTCGCCGCCGGCGATGGCGGTCGCCACCTCGGCGATATTACGGACCTGGGCGGTCAAGTTGCCGGCCATCGAGTTGACGCTGTCCGTCAAATCCTTCCAGGTGCCGGCGACGCCGGGCACCACGGCCTGGCCGCCGAGCTTGCCGTCGGTGCCGACCTCGCGCGCGACGCGCGTGACTTCGCCGGCGAAGGCGTTGAGCTGGTCGACCATGGTGTTCAGCGTTTCCTTCAACTGAAGGATTTCGCCGGACACGTTCACCGTGATCTTTTTCGACAAATCGCCCTTGGCGACGGCGGTTGCCACTTCGGCGATGTTGCGGACCTGGCCGGTCAGGTTGCTGGCCATCGAGTTGACGCCATCGGTCAAATCCTTCCAGGTGCCGGCGACGCCGCGCACCAGGGCCTGGCCGCCCAGTTTGCCTTCGGTACCGACCTCGCGCGCGACGCGCGTGACTTCGCCGGCAAACGCATTGAGCTGGTCCACCATGGTGTTGATGGTATTTTTCAATTCGAGGATCTCGCCGCGCACGTCGACCGTGATCTTCTTCGACAGGTCGCCATTGGCGACCGCGGTCGTCACTTCCGCGATGTTGCGAACCTGCGCTGTCAGGTTGCTCGCCATCGAGTTGACGCTCTCGGTCAAATCCTTCCAGGTGCCGGCGACGCCGAGCACGTTGGCTTGGCCGCCGAGCCTGCCGTCGGTGCCGACCTCGCGCGCCACGCGCGTCACTTCGCCGGCGAAGGCGTTGAGCTGATCGACCATGGTGTTGAGCGTTTCCTTCAGCTGAAGGATTTCGCCTGACACGTTCACCGTGATCTTCTTGGAAAGGTCGCCGCCGGCGATCGCGGTCGCAACATCGGCGATGTTGCGGACCTGGGCCGTCAGGTTGCTCGCCATGAAGTTGACGTTGTCGGTGAGGTCCTTCCAGGTGCCGGCGACGCCGGGCACCTGGGCCTGGCCGCCGAGCTTGCCTTCGGTGCCGACTTCGCGGGCGACGCGGGTCACCTCGGAAGCGAATGAATTGAGCTGGTCGACCATCGTGTTGATGGTGTCCTTTAGCTCCAGGATTTCGCCGCGCACGTCCACCGTGATCTTGCGCGAAAGGTCGCCGCGGGCGACGGCCGTGGTGACGTTGGCGATGTTACGTACCTGTGCGGTCAGGTTGCCGCACATCGCGTTCACGGAGTCGGTCAGATCTTTCCATGTCCCGGCGACGCCGGGGACGATCGCCTGACCGCCGAGTTTGCCGTCGGTGCCGACTTCGCGGGCGACGCGGGTGACTTCGGAGGCGAAGGAACGAAGCTGATCCACCATCGTGTTGATGGCTTCCTTCAACTGCAGAATTTCGCCGCGGACGTCCACCGTGATCTTCTTGGACAGGTCGCCGTTGGCGACTGCGATGGTAACCTCGGCGATGTTTCGCACCTGGCCGGTGAGATTGTTGGCCATCGAGTTGACGCTCTCGGTCAGGTCCTTCCAGACGCCGGTCACTTCAGGCACCTGCGCCTGACCGCCGAGTTTGCCCTCGGTGCCCACTTCGCGCGCGACGCGCGTCACTTCGGAGGTGAACACGCTGAGCTGCTTGATCATCGTGTTGACGATGTTGGCCGATTGCAAAAATTCGCGCGTGTCGGCCACAGCAAATCATCGATCAAAGTATTTACCGAGCCTTCCATATCGGCCCATGAGCCGCTGGCGAGACCGAATTTGACGCGCTGCCGGGTTTTTCCTTCGCGCCCGACAACTTGACCGACGCGTTCCAGCTGCTGCGCCATCCGCTGATTGGCGGCGACGATCTCATTGAAGGTATCGGCGATCTTGCCCTCGATCCCGAGATGATCGCCCGTCATTCGCACCGAGAAGTCCCCGCTTCGCATCGCCTGAAGCGCGTGAAGCAACTCCTGCGAAGGATTGGGCTTTCCGTTGCTATATGGTTTGCCTTTGGAGCGACGCCGGGCCGAAGGAGCGGCAGGATCGAGATTGCTCATGGCGTCTCCTGTGAAGAAAATACGCAATCGAATCCAAATAGCTGTGGGCGAGTCGTGACCATAAAATCGTGCAGCCGCTCTCAAATCAAGCGGAATACCTGCCCGTAAACAATCGCCCTGATTCCTGAAATTCGGGCGAAAGTGAACAATCCATCAAATGGAACTTGGTTCCCGAACCGGCGAACTTAATTTGGATTGTGGGTGGCTGCGACGGCACCAAAGCGGACCATCGCGACTCTTTTAGGGCCAACACCCGGTCTGTTGTCACCCCCAATTCAGGCGGCGTCGGACCGCCCCCGTCATTTCGGCCCAGGCCGGAGCTTCGGAACGCCACTGCGATTGAAGCGTTCACTTTGCTAAACGGGGAGCTAACGATGCCCTTTTCCTTGACCTCATATCTGCTAGGGGCTGGAACCGTGGTCGGCGCGCTTGCCTTCGGGTTTGGCGGCGGGGTGCTCCTGACCAAGACGGCGATGAAGGACACCTCGACGGCGGAAACCCGGGTTGAGCGGGTTAAACGCGTAGATTCACCATCCGCCCCGCCGCGGGCCGGGGAAGCCGAGGAAGCCAAGGCCGTTCCAGCGCCGCCCGCTGAGCCTACCCCGGTGGCGGACTCGCCACCCCAGGTTCAAGCGGCACCCCAGGTTCAAGCGGTACCCCAGGTTCAAGCGAGCACAGATCCGCCTAAACCGGCTGCGGAAGCTCCGCAGCAAGCCGAGCCAGCCAGGGCAGCGCAATCGATCCCGCCAACCGAACCAGCCAAGTCGGCGGAACAAAGGGAAGCCGAGGCGCGGAAAGCCGAGGCGCGCAAGATCGAGCGCCAGAAACGCTATGCCGAGCGCAAGGCGAGAGCCGTGGCGGCGGCCAAGGCGAAGCAGCGCCAATGGGAGGAACAGCCAGAACCTTCTGGGGCCGAAATCGCGTTCGAACGGCCTTCAAGGCCGGCGCTCGCGTTCCAACGGGAAGAGCCGCGGTTCAACCCGTTCGACATCCCGCTGTTCGGTCGTTCGCATGAGTTTTCGCCGGACGATCGCGAGGATTGACCGCGCGCCATTCACTGCCGCTTTTGGCTCGGTCTTCTTGGTGGCGACGGGACGTTGCCGGTCCCGGCTTGCGGCTCGAATTTGCGGGTCACTTTCTGGGCTGCCTGGCTGACGTCGAGCAGGGAGCGGCGGCCTTCCAGCATCAGGGCGCCCGAACGTTTATTGAAGTTTTCGGCCAGTTCGCGAAGCGACTTCACCTTCTCAAACAGTTCGTCGGCCTTTCCGTCCACGAGGCTAGGCACGACGTTGTCGATTTTCGCCATGGCGCTGTCGAAGCTTTCGAAGGCGCTATCGGCCTTGCGGATAATGCTGTCGATCGCCGCGCCCTTGCTTACCAGCGAGGCCGTATAGGTCTCGAAATTCTGCAGCGCATTTTTCACCATCGCCTGATTGCCGACGAGGATGCGATCTACGTTATGCAAGCTGTCGCGGATCGATTCGGTCTCGCTCAGGTCGGCGGTCAGGATCGGAATGCCATCCTCATCCAGCGGCACCGGGGGCGCGGCGGCGGCGCCGCCCACCAGCGATATCGCCGCGATACCGGTCAGCCCCTGAAACTCCAGGCCCACCACCGTGTCCTTGCGGATCGGGGCGCCGTTATCCACCATGGCAAGAGCGACAACCTTGCGCGGGTTGTCCAGTTTGAGCGACTTGATTTCGCCAATCTGAATACCGTCAAAGTTCACACTGCCGCCTTTGCGCAGTCCGCTGGCGGAGCCCTCGAAAACGATACGAAGCGGACCTTGTTGCCTGACGCCGTGGATTTTCTGGAACGCGAGAAAGCCGACGAACGCCGCGGCGACGACCGCAAGCGTCGTGGATCCGATCATGAGGTTGTTCGCCCGCGTCTTCATTACAAAAATCCGGTCGCGATGCGCCTGGCAGGAAGGGTCGGCGCACTTCGCCATCTCCCAATTGTACGGGCAAATCAAACCGGACGAAAGGTCAATGACCGGAAGGACCGCCTGCCGCGCGTGACGTTATATATCGCCGGCCGCTTCCAACTTAGGTCAGCGTCCATTCCTCGGCGCTGGCGCCGGCGAGCGCCCGCACCCGCGCTTCGTCGGCGGCAAGTTCATGGGCCGGTCCTGAATAGACGACGATGCCGTCATCGAGCACATAGGCGTCGTCGGCGATTTCCAGGCTCATCCGCGCGTTCTGTTCGACCAGCAGAACTGAAATGCCCTCGGCCTTCATTTGCTGGACGATGCGAAATACCTCGCGCACGATCAGCGGCGCCAATCCTTGCGAAGGCTCATCGAGGATCAGCAATCTTGGGTTCAGCAGCAACGCGCGGCCGATCGACAACATCTCCTGTTCGCCGCCGGAAAGCTGACGGCCGCGGTTGAACTTGCGCTCCTCCAGGCGAGGGAAAAGCCGGTAGATTCGCTCCACCGTCCACGGGCCTCCGCGTTCGAGCGGAACCTTGAGGTTCTCCTCGACGCTGAGATTGGCGAAGATGCGCCGGCCTTCGGGCACGTAGCCCACGCCCTGCGCGGCGATCCGGAAGGTCGGCCGATGCGTGGTGTCCTTGCCGAAGATCGTGATCTTGCCTTGGCGCGGCGGGGGAAGTCCCAGATATGGCTCTTGCCGTAATAGGTGTGGAGGCTCTCGGCGGTCAGTGCTGCGGTCATGCGGCGTTGCCCAGATAGGCGGCCTGAACCGTCTCGTTGGCGGCGATCTCCTGCGGGGTGCCTTGCGCCAGCATTCGGCCCTGATCGAGCACGCAGATGCGGTCGGCGAGATGAAATACCACACGCATATCGTGCTCGATCAGCACGATGCTGTAATTGCTGTCGCGGTGCAGCCGGCGGATCAATTGGGTGATCTGGTAGGTTTCCTGGTCGCCCATGCCGGCGGTCGGTTCATCGAGCAGCAGCAAATGCGGCTTCAATGCCAGCGCCATGGCGATCTCGGCGGCGCGCTGGTCGCCGTGCGCAAGTTCGCCAACCAGCCTGTCGGCTTTGGTTTCCAGCGAAACCAGTTTGAGCGTCGCTTCGACGCGTTGATGGATTTGGGCTGCTTCCGAACGGCTGATCCAGGGCCGCAAACGATATCCGCCGGCCACTTCCGCGGCAATGCGGACGTTCTCGAACACGGTGAGTTCCGGAAAGATCTCGGTAATCTGGAAAGTTCTGGCCATGCCGAGCGAGACGCGCTGATGGGTCGAAAGCCTGGTGATATCGCGGCCATCGAAGGCTATGGTGCCGGCGGTCGGTGGAAAAAATCCGCTGATCAGGTTGAAGAAGGTGGTCTTGCCCGCGCCATTCGGCCCAATGATCGCGCACAACTCTCCCTTCGCCACATCAAGCGACACGTCGCGCACCGCCACGAGATTGCCGAATCTCTTGGTGACGTTGTTGATTCCGAGGACGTTCATGCCTTGCTCCGCTGAATGAAGCCAAGCAGTCCGCGCGGGAAGAATAGAACCACCAGCACAAAGAGCAGCCCGACGAACGACATCCAGTTGACGGTGATGCTGGAGAGATAATCCTGCAGCACGACGAAGACGGCGGCTCCGAGCAGCGGTCCCCAAAAGCTTCGCATCCCGCCCATCACCGCCATCATGACGAAATCGCCGGACTGGCTGTAATGCAGCCCCCTCGGATCGGCAAAATTGTTGACGAGCGCGTAGAGCGCCCCGGCAAATCCCATGAAGAAGCAGGACAATGTGAACGCGATCCAGATGTGGCGTTCCACGGGGATGCCAAGGAAGCGGGAGCGGCGCTCATTCTCGCGGATCGCGATCATGGTGCGGCCGAATGGCGAGCGCAGGATAAATCCCATGGCGCCCACAACCAGCGCGAAACAAAACAATACGAAATAATAAAAGTTGTTGGCGTTTGAGAGAATGTCGAGCTTGAACAGGCCGAAGTCGATCGGTTGGCGTGAGAAGCCGCGCAAGCCGTCGTCACCGCCGGTCAGCGAGCTCCACTGAAAGGCGATGTAGTAAAACACCTGGCCGAAGGCGATCGTCACCATGGCGAAATAGACGCCGCGCCGTCGCACGATCAGCGTGCCGAGGATGGCGCCGCAAAGACCGCCGAGCAGCATTCCGGCGATCAGCGCCAGCGGCGTGCTCAGCGCCAGGAATTTCAGCGTCAGCCCGGCGCCATAGGCGCCGAGACCGAAATAGGCGGCATGGCCGAACGACAGAACGCCGGTGAATCCCAGCAGGAAATTCACCGACATCGCAGCCAGTCCGAGCACCAGGACACGGGTCGCCAGCGCAGTGTAACCGCCGAGCGGCGCCATCCAATAGGGCGCCAACAGCAAAGTCGCCCATATCGCCGCCAGCACGATCAGCTTGCGGGTTTGCTCGGCGCTCAACTCATCATTCCTTCTTCGCCGAATAATCCGCGCGGACGCAGAAGAAGGACCACCGCCATCATGACATAAATCACCGCCTCACTGGCGGCGGGGAGAAACACCGCTGTTAATCCCGACGCCACTCCGATCAGCAGGCCGCCAACAAGCGTTCCCGGCAGGCTGCCGATCCCGCCGACGATGATGGCGATGAAGCTTGGCATCAACAGACCGGTGCCCATGGTCGGCTCAAGGCCGAGCTGTCCGGCCGCGAGCACGCCGCTGAGGCCAGCGAGAAAAATGCCAACCGCGAAATTAAGCGAGCGCAGCATTTGCACGTTGATGCCGAGCGCGGCGACGGTTTCGAGATCGAGCGTGCCGGCGCGGATGCGAACGCCCAGGCGGGTATAACGCAGCAGCAGGAACAGCAATGTCACCGCGATCATCACCACGGCCACCATGAACAGGCGATATCCGGTGATGAAAAACAGATCATTGCTCAAGGGCTGCGCCAGAAATGCCGGAATGGTGACCGGCTTGCCCTGCGGGCCCCAGATAAAGCGGGTGCCGTCCTCGATCATGAACGCGAGGCCAAAGGTGAGCAGCAGGCTATAGAGCGGATCGCGTCCGTACAGCGGCCGGATCAACACGCGTTCGACGATAAGCCCGATGACGGCGGTCAATGGCGGCGCCAGCAGCAGCGCTCCCCAGAAACCGATGTAGGGCGTAATCGTATAGGCGATGTAGCCGCCGATGACGAGAAATCCGCCATGCGCGAAATTGATGGTGTTGCTCAAATTGAGAATAAGGGAAAGGCCGAGCGCCATCAGCACGTAGAAGGCGCCGATGATGAGCCCGTTGGTGACATTGAACAGGAGAAGTTGCGTCATAACCCACCGGATGAGAAGAACACGCAGCTGATCCGGGAGGCGTCACCTCCCGGACCTCAGAAAATAGCGGGCATTATGTTACGCCGGCCACTGGATGGTGCAGCCGGTGTCGCCGACCGCGGGCGCCGTCTTGTCGCCCGGCACGACTTCGTCGACGCGATAGAGATCTTCCGGGTCGTCCTTGCCCTTTGACTGCGCCTCGCCGACGAAGGCGGACGTCATCAATTGATGGTCGCCCTTGCGGTAATAGACTTTGTTCGGCTGCAGCTTGACATCGTCAGGCAGTTCGAAATTCTCCAAAGCGTTGGCGAGCTTGACCGCGTCGAGCGTCTTCTCCTTGTTCGCCACAAGGGCAAAAGTCATCGCGGACGTGTAGCCGAACCAGTGCCGTGCGGTCGGCACATTTCCATTGTTGACCTTGCGGATATCGGCGACGAACTTGTCGACGCCGGGAACGCCCGGCTGCTTCCAGTACCATTCGAACATCCAGACGCCGATGCGCGCCTCCGGCGGCAGCGCCGCCAGCGATTCCAGCTCCTGCTGCGTTCCCGCCACGGCGATCTGCTTGTTGAGGCCGAACTGCACCACCTGCTTGAGGCAGTTGATCATGTCGGAGCCCTGCACCAGCAGGATCATGACGTCGGGATTGGCCGCCCGCGCCTTGATCAGGTAGGCGGAGAAATCGGTGGTGCCGAGTGGCGTCAGCTCGTTGCCGGTAACGGTGCCGCCCAGCTTCTTCAGGTCGTCGGTGCAGGCGTCATAAAGGGTATGGCCGAAGGCATAGTCGGGCGTGATGAAGTGCCATTTCTTGCCGTACTTGCTGTATAGCACGCTCGATACCGAATTTGCCTCCATCCGCGTAGTGTTGCAGACGCGGAACACATTCCACTTGCAATCCTTGCCGGTAATCGAATCGGTGTGGCCACCGGAAACGATATGCAGGATTTTCTTTTCACTGGTGACTTGGGCGATCGCAGCCGCAATGCCTGAATTGACGTCGCCGATCACGAAGTTGACCTGGTCGCGCTCGATCAGCTTGCGCGCTTTCTGCACGCCGGTACCGACGTCATTGGCGGAATCTTCCACCAGCAATTCGACCTGACGTCCGAGAATGCCGCCCTTGGCGTTCATCTGCTCGACGGCGAGCTTGGCGCCCATCACCTCATTGCCGGCCGGAGCGGCGTAGACACCGGTGAGCGGGTCGACCATGCCCATCCGTATCGGCGTCTCGCCCCGCGCCTGGATGATGAAGGGCGATGCGGCCTGAAAGGCGCCCAGCGCGGCAACGCCTTTCATCAGTGTGCGGCGATTCAACTTCGGGCTGAAAGTTTGCGATGTCATGAATTATCCTCCGGGGTATCGTTATTTTTTGCGTTCGTCATTGCGAGGAGCGAAGCGATGAAGCAATCCAAAACGGTGGCGTCCGTGATCTCTGGATTGCTTCGCTTCGCTCGCAATGACGGTCTCAAGTTTCGTCTCGCCGGATGCCTTGAGGCACCCGGCGTCACGTCGTTCTGTGTCAGGCCGGCCACTGGATCTTGCAACCGGTGTTCTCGGCCGGTCCGGCGGCTTTCTCACCGGGCACCGGGTTTTTTACCGTGAACATATTGTCCGGATCGCCTTGGGGCGGATGGGCCTCGCCGACAAACACCGTGCTCATCAGCTCGTGGTCTCCGGCGCGGAATTCCGGTGCACCCGGCTGCAGGGCGATCTCCGGCGGCAGCTTGAATCCGGAAAGCGCATGCGCCAGCTTCGGGGCGTCGAGCGTCTTCTCCTGGTTGGCGATCACGGCCAGCGTCTGTACCGAAGCATAGCCGAACCAGTTGCGCGCGGTGGCCGAGAGACCGGTGATCTTCTTCATCGCGGCGTTGAATTCCGCGACGTGCGGTACCCCCGGCTGATCCCACCACCATTCCATGGTCCACCATCCGACGCGCGCGCCGTCGGGCACGGCGCGGATGCTTTCAAGCTCGAACAGAGCGCCACCGACCGCCATTTGCTTGTCCAGACCGAATTGAACAAACTGCTTGAGGCTCGAGACCTGATCGCCGCCGCCCATGACATTGATCAGCACCTGCGGACCGTAGGCCTTGGCCTGGATCAGGTAGGCCGAATAGTCCGGCGTTCCGAGCGGAACGAGGGAGCCTGCGGAGGTGCCGCCCGCGGCTTTCAAGAGCTTTTCAAAGCCCGCCTGGACCGAGTGGCCATAGGCGTAGTCCGGCGTCAGGAAGTACCACTTCTTGCCGAACTTCTCGATCAGCGTGGTGCCGATGGCGTTGGCATCCATGGTGGTGGAGTTGCAAACCCTGAACACGTTCCACGAACAGTTCGCGCCGGTGATCGGATCGGTGTGCCCTCCGGAGACGATGTGCAGCACCTTTTTTTCGCTGGTGACCTGCGCCATCGCAATCGCGATGCCGGAATTCACGTCGCCAACGATGAAACTCACCTGATCGCGCTCGATCAGCTTGCGCGTCTTTTGCACCCCGGTGCCGACGTCATTTGCCGAATCTTCAATCAGCAGTTCGACCGGCCGGCCCAGAATGCCGCCCTTCTTGTTGATCTCCTCGGCGGCGAATTTTGCGCCCACCACCTCGCCCTGCGCGATCGCGGCATAAACGCCCGTCAGCGGGTCGACCATTCCGATCCGCACCGGCGTCTCGCCGCGGGCCTTGATGATGAAGGGGGAAGAGAATTGCACCGCAGCAATAGCGGCGCTTGATTTCAAAATAGTGCGCCGGTCGATCGACCAGGATCGTTGCGAGATAGCCATGCTGTCCTCCCAGACAAAGTGCGCATCCTGATGGCAGGCATTCTTCGATGCCTTAGAGGCCGTCAGCGTAACCCGTCCGGTTTGCTTTTGCCAATGACGAACCGGGGGGAAGCCTGCAACCTTCGGCCTAGGACACATTCATGGAATGTGTCCCTCGGAGCGGGATATTCGTCACCGTGGAATCGAAAACGGATGAAAGCTCAATGCTGTGAGCGTGTCGCGCTTCCCGATTTGCCGATGACGAGTCCAAGACGCTCTGTTACGCGCCTGTCCCCGGTGGACTGGCCGGCGCGTGCGGTTTTTGAGCGGAGCCGCCAACACGTTTCTTGACGCGTTCGCGCAACTGTTGGAACGTTACGTAAAGCATCGGCACCATGAATATCCCGATCGAGCTTGCAGCAAGCATGCCGCCGAACACAGCGGTACCGACAGCCCTGCGGCTGATCTCGGCGGCGCCCGTTGCAATTACCAGCGGCAGCAGACCCAGGATGAAGGCGATCGAGGTCATCATCACAGCGCGGAACCGCATTTGCGCGCCTGATATCGCCGCATCTGCGATGGCGGCGCCGCTCTCGCGCTGCTCCTTGGCGAATTCGACGATCAGAATGCCGTTCTTGGCGGCTAGCGCGATCAGCACCACCAGTCCGATCTGGCCGTAGAGATCGAGATTCAGTCCGGCGATCTTGATGCCGATGTAAGACCCGAGCACGCCGACCACGACTGACAACAGCACCGGAATCGGGATCGTCCAGCTTTCATACAGCGCGACTAAAAACAAATAGGCGAACAGCACGGCGAGCGCGAGAATGATGCCAGTCTGGCCCGACGCCTGCTGCTCCTGATAGGCGGTGCCGGTCCATTCGAAACTGTAGCCCGCCGGCAGCGTTGCATTGGAAATCTCCGTCATGGCGGCGAGCGCCGTCCCGGAAGAAACGCCCGGGGCCGGGCTGCCGTTCACCGTGACCGAGCGGTAGTTGTTGTAGCGGGTGATGACCTG
>WNFN01141644.1_pt1 | contig 13367 bp, 11 predicted proteins | sample 5400161 | NCBI WGS metagenome assembly WNFN01 (sample SAMN13153353, study PRJNA577476) | soil metagenome | isolation source: 80 cm saprolite on Douglas fir-dominated hillslope | place: USA:California | collected 2013-09-17
GGCGCCACGCGGCTGAACCTGACCACTACCGGGAGCGCAGACATGTTCTTCATCACTTACCTGCGGCGGGAGTTGCGCCGCAGAATGCGGCAGTCCATCTTGGTCGCGCTGGGCCTCGCGCTGGGGATCGGCCTCGTCGTCACCGTCACCGCCGCCTCGGCGGGGGTGCGAAAAGCCCAGTCTGACGTACTGAGATCGCTCTACGGGGTCGGCACGGACATCACCGTCACCGGCAAGGCACCCAAGCCGCGCTTGCCAACAAGCGGCCCGGGGAAGGGAGGCCAGACCTTTGAGGTCGGCCCGGGCGGGGCGCAGGTGTGCAGCAACGGCAAATGCCACAACGCTGCGGGCCAGACGATCGACCACCTGGATAGCGGCAGCTACAGCCCGTTCAGCCAGTCCAAGGTCGCGGCGGTCGCGAAGCTGAAGCACGTCAAGGCAGTCGCCGGCGGGCTCGCACTCAGCGACACCTCGATCACCATCCCGAAGCATTTCGGCCAGCCGGGCGGCTCCCTCCCAACACCGAACTCGTTCAACGTGCAGGGAGTTGACACCGGCCAGCCGTCGCTCGGCCCCCTGAGCGCCGGAACGGTGACCGCGGGCCGCTCGCTCAAGGGTGCCGACGCTGCTTCGGATGTGGCCGTGGTGGACTCTGGTTACGCGAAGTCGAACAAGCTGAAGGTCGGCTCGACGGTGAAGATCATCGGGCACCGCTTCACGGTCATCGGCATCGTGGCGCAGCCGCAGAGCGGCAGCCCGCCCCAGGTGTATATCCCGCTGGCACGCGCCCAGGCGCTCGCCAAAGCCGGGAGCAAGAGCCTGAAGAACGACGTGAACACGATCTACGTGAGCGCGAGCAGCGCCGCCGACATCCCCGCCGTGCAGGCCGAGATCAAGCGTCTCCTTCCCGGCGACATGGTCACCAGCGCATCGAGCCTGGCCAGCCAGGTGACCGGATCGCTGTCCGGCACCGCGAGGCTGGCGAACGACCTCGGCAGGTGGCTGTCCATCGTGGTGCTGATCGCTGCCTTCGCGGTGGCCAGCCTGCTGACGTTGGCGGCAGTGGCCAGGCGGGTACGGGAGTTCGGCACGCTCAAGGCGCTTGGCTGGCGATCCCGCCAGATCATTACGCAGGTGATGGGCGAGTCACTGGTCCTGGGCGTCGTCGGCGGCGCGGCCGGGGTTGGCCTCGGCTTCGCGGGCGCGGCGATCATCAACGCGGTCGCGCCGAGCCTGTCGGCGTCGATCGCGAACTCGACTGGCCAGCACGTTGTTGCCGCTGGCCCTGGCGGCCCCCAGAACTTCTCGCCGACCGTGACCCACACGGTAGCCGTACCGATGTCCGCATCGGTCACCGCTGCCGCGCTCGTGGCGGCCGTGGTCCTCGCAGTCCTCGGGGGGCTGCTCGCAGGGTCTGCCGGCAGCTGGCGGATTGCCCGGCTCCGGCCTGCGGACGCATTGGCACGGGTGGCATGAGAACCGGCGGCATCGACACCGGCTGCACGAGACGACAGGAGATGGGACTATGTACCGGCTAACCGACGTGACCAAGCTGTACCACAAGGGCCGCCAGACGGTCCCCGCGGTCCGGGAACTTAACCTAGTGATCGACGACGGCCAGTGGCTGGCAGTCCAGGGCCGCACCGGACACGGCAAGTCCACGCTGCTCAACCTCCTCGGCGGGCTGGACCGGCCGACCTCAGACGTTCAACCTGGTGCCCACGCTCTCGGCGGCCGAGAACGTCGAGGCTGCCCTCATTCCGCTCCGGATAGGCGCCGCCGAGCGCCGCCGCCGGGTAGACGCCGCTCTCGACTCGGTCGGACTTGCTGACCGGGCCCGGCACCTGCCCGGCGAGTTGTCTGGCGGGCAGGAACAGCGGGCAGCTATCGCCCGGGCCCTAGTGAAGGAGCCCACTGTGCTGCTGGCCGACGAGCCCACCGGCAACCTCGACGAGGACACCCGCGACGAGATCATCAACCTGCTCGAAAAGCTCTGGCGCGAACGCGGGCTGACGCTGATCCTGGTCACCCACGACACCGCCATTGCCCAGCGCGCTGAGCGCGTCGGCGTGATGAGCAAAGGTTTGCTCACAGTGCGCCCGGCCGGCCGACACCGGCCGGCCGACCTGTCCTCCGCGGCTGGCGGGACGGCGGCTGGCGGGACGGCGGCTGGCGGGACGGCGGCTGGCGGGCCGGCGACAGCACCGCCAGGCGCGCCATGACGCGCCATTCGGATGCACTGGCGATGAGCGCATTGCGGAGGAAGCGGGACATGCGGTTGGTGTACTCGCTGCCAGACTGCCGTCAGGCCGCTTGGCCCGTCCCACCTGAGCGGTCGCTGCCAACCCCCGCACAGGTCCGCCTGATCTGGACGCGCGTGCGGTAGCTCATGCGGTGGCCTCGCGCTGTAGCACCCGGGCGCTGGGCCGGATGTTACGGTCGCGGTCAATGACCCCGAACTGGACGTCGTAGCCGTGCAGCCATTCGTAGTTGTCGACGGCAGTCCAGTGAAACAGGCCCCGCACGTCGATCCCCCGGGCGATAGCGTCATTGGTTACCTGCAGGCCGCGCTGAAGGTATGCGGCGCGCTGGCTGTCGTCGCTCGTGCCGATGCCGTACTCGGCCACCAGAAGCGGAGTCCCGGGCACGACCTCGTGCAGCCGATCGAGCACAGGGCCGAGGCCGTCGGCCCAGATGCCGTAGCCCAAAGGGGACACCGGGGCGTCGGGCGGGTACGGAACCAGGGCGCCCTTGCGGATTCCCGTTGTCGAGTAGAAGGAGAAGCCAATCAGGTCGAAGGAGCCGGCTAGGTCCGGCCGTTCGGCCGGCTCCAGTCCCGGGACGCTGAGGACGCCGTCGCGGAACAACTCGAGGCCCGCCCGCCAGTTGAGGTCGTTGAGCAGGCCGGCCAGCCGCGTCGTCTCCGGCGTGTCGTCGAGAGCCTTGATGCCCGACAGGCCGAATATTGACGCGACCGGTGCTCCGGTTTGCCTGAGCCGCACGGCGGCCTCGGCGGTGGCCAGCTGCATCGCCTGAGAGACCTGCGCGCACTCGGCGAAGTCGTTATGGCCAGGCGGCCAGCCGCGGCCCCGATAGGCAGCGAACGCGTAGTAATTCGTCTCGTTGACGGGCTGCCAGCCTCGGACGAGGTCGCCGAATGTCTCGGCGATGAACTCGACATGCCTGGCCCATCCGCCGGTCCGGTTCGCCTCGACCAGGAAACCGCCAGCATCGGCGAACCATCGCGGGAGCGTGAAGTGATGCAGGCAGACCCACGGCTCGACACCAGCGTCGAGGGCGGCGGCTAGCACATCGCGGTAATGAGCGATGGCGGCAGGGTCATGCCGACCCGGCTCGGGTTCCACCCGTGCCCAATCGATACTGAGCCGGTGGTGGCGCAGCCCGAGGCCGGCCAAGAGCCGGAAGTCTTCGGCGTAGCGGACTGCGAACCCGTTCCCCTCGCCGGACAGCGGCGCGTGCCCGCTCCGCTCCCAGTCCCACCAGTCCGAGGCCGGCGAGGCGCCTTCACACTGGGTAGACGAGGCGCCGGTTCCCCACATGAATCCCTCGGGCCACTGCATGACACGGTGCCTTAGGGCGGCGACTGGCCGCTGAACTTGATCCGGCTGTCGAAGGCGCGGACCGGGCTGGCTTTTGCAAGTAAGCGCGAAACGCTGTGCTGAGCCGTGTAATCAGGTTCGTCTGCCGGTAGATTGCGGTCGGGAGTTGCACTCCGTATCGGCAAGGCCACACAACGTAGCATCCGCGCTTGCCGAATTGGAGGTCGTACTCCCGTGCGCGGTTGCCCGCGCCTCGCAGCTTGGAGGCACAGCATGACCTTTGTCGGAGAGACGGCGCCCGCCAGGCTCGGACGAGTGCGCTGGCGACGGTTCGCGATAATCCTGGTACCCGCCACTGCCTTGGTCGTCATGCTATTGATGCTTACCTCGCAGTCCGTGCTCGCTGTGTCGGTCAGCATTTCCGGCCAGCCGTTCGACGTCACTGCCAAGCTACTGAAGGGACAGGGTTTCGAGCAGTTTGGCGTGGTGGAGCACTCGGCTACTAACGACCTGCCCGGCCACAGCAACCAGATTGTCCTTGCTGCTACCGCAATGCGATCGGCCACGATCAACCTTGTCGTATTCGCAGACCGGTTCTCTGGGAACGCGTCGTTCAAGCACCTGACGCTGGGTAGGGACGCCAGCACACTCAACGAGGTGCCCGGCATACGGGGCCCGTCAGGTGGTTTCTCTATGCACGCCAAGACCGTGACCATAAGCAATCTGAAGCAGCATGCTTTCGCCACTACTGCGGGGACGTTTACGCTCCCAGGATTCCGGCTGCGGTTCGGTGGCGGCTGCTAGCAGTGATGGCCTGCATATATGGCTCTGGCAATGGGCGATCTAAACAGAACCCGGCTCGCCCGACTGGCAGATCACTCGCGGCTGCACGGCATACGTTCCGGATCTGGCGGAGAACCCGCCCGTTCTGGGGCGGGCTCATCGTTATCGTCGGCGCTGGCGAGATGCTGGTGTCCGAGCAAGCTCCGCTTCGGATTGTTACCCACATCGGGATCGAGGGTCTAGCCGGCTACCTGATTCCTGCATTCATGCTGCTTTGCGGAGCGCTGCTGTGGCTCAATCCCATTGACCGGATCATTTATTCGCTCCTTGCGCTCTTCCTGGCCCTAGGGTCGTGGATTACATCCAATCTCGGCGGGTTCTTCGTCGGCATGGTGGCCGGTGTGGTCGGCGGCGCACTGGCGTTCGCGTGGACGACGGAAGCCGAGCACGGGCCGCCTGCGTTGCCCCACGGTAAGCAGCGGATTGCGTTCCCTCCGGTAGGGCTCGTTTTGATATACCGGCTGAACGGACATGCGGCACGGCAGTTGGAGGGCCGCAGCGGACTGACAGGGTCTGCTCGCCCCGCTCTGCCATCTGCCGCTGAGAAGGAACTTGGCACACCGGCGGAGAACGAAGCACAATCGTTGGGCGATCAGGAGCTTAGTTAGGATCCAACGGCCGGCGGCGGTTAACCGCTTGCTGGTCGTCCCCGCGGGCAACGCGCTGACCGCTTTCGGCGACTGAGTTGCGACCGCGGTCATCACCGCGAGACCGGTTGACTGCTAGGTAGCCACCGAACGAAGCGGAACGCCTGCGCAGGAGCACCCTCGGGCAGCGGACCGGGGGAGAGTCTGCCGGGCCGAGGCGGCCAGCGTGCTGGCGAGTCCGCCTCCTCTAGGCAGCCCCGGCCGAACGGGCCGGTCCCTCGCCGTAGCCACCAGCTACGCTGCTGGGACGCGCCCGGTCGGCTCGCTGTAGCCCGGCTGACCGGGGTTAGAAACTGCTCGGCGTGTCGTGAGTATCTGTGAGCGACCGTGTGTTTTGGCGAGCCGGTGCAGCTGGCTGAGCGGGCATGCGTGAATCGGGTGCATCCGCAGACGGCGTACCGGTGGTTCCGGGAGGACCAGATGCCGGTGCCGGCGTAGCGGCTGGTGTCGGGCACGATCTGGGTTGACGTTGTGCCGTGCGGTGACGGTGGCCGGGCGGCGGTGTACGCGCGGGTGTCGAGCCACGATCAGCGGGCCGATCTGGACCGGCAGGTCGCCCGGCTCACCGAGTTGGTCACGGCGCAAGGAATCGTGGTGGCGGACGTGGTGTGCGAGGTCGGGTCCGGGATGAACGGGCGGCGGCCGAAGCTGCGCCGGATTCTGTCGGACCTGTCTGTCACGGTAATCGTCGTGGAGCACCGTGACCGGCTAGTCCGGCTGGCTCGCAGGCTACTTGCGCGCCTCCACCATCGACCAGAGTCACACCAGGTAATCGCGCTGGCCGCCACCGGGAAGCTCGGCATGGCCGCCGCTGGGCAGATCCGGAACTGCGGGAGGCGGCAAGCTCAGTTACCGAATGTGACCGCCAACAGTGCCGCGGCTGCTTAGAGAGCCGCCGTTCGGTGCTGCTGACGGTCCCTCGCCGCTCATCAGTCGGGCCCTCCGATCAGGTCGATCTGTGCGTGGATGTGGTCCGGATCCGCCGATGAGCGGTTTGACTTCTGGCGATAGCTTGAAGACTCAAGCCCATGAGCGAGGCGCGCGTGTCCAGCTATCCGGTTCTGCTTCACACGGATATCAATGCGCGCGACTGCCGAGGCCTGGGCGAGTTCCATCGACAGCTCCTCTGGCTGCGGTATCGGGACGCAGACGAGCCGCCGGCCGACGGCAGCCCTGATGAAGCTGACTGGCTGGTCCTTCTCGATGAAGACGGCAACAGAGTCCTGACCATTCAAGAGAAGAAGGACACCACGCCGCGGACCTGGCCCTCCGAGGCCGTGCCGATGCACATGCACATGGACTTCAAGGTGCCGACTGTCGAGGACCTCGAGCGGCATCGCGAACGAGCGGAAACGGTGGGGTGCTCGGCTGCTGTATGACCGCTCACGGGACGAGGGCGAACCCCTCTATGTGCTCGCCGATCCAGCTGGGCACCCTTCTGCCTGCTGGTCCAGTAGGGCAGAAACGTGCTGATCTGCCGCACTGCGAGAGCTCTTATCTCAGTCGTGAAGTGCGGCTGCAGCAAGCTGCGCGAACGTCGGAGCGTCGTCGACCTAAGGAAAGTGCCAGCACCGGGCTGGATCGCGACCGATGCGTCGATGAACAGCGCTGCGACGTTTGCGGCCAACTCTGGCCCTGGGGGCCGGGCCGGGTGCCCTGGCCGGCCGGGCCTGGACCCGGCCGGCCGCTGCTGCCAGGATGGGACGGCGCGAGCGGGCGAGGAAAGGGGCAGCGGACGGTGTCACTTGAGGTCAAGCGGCTGCACCTGGGCGGTACACCAGTAGGTCCCGGCGACACCGAGCGGTGGCCGGTGCACGGCTTCGTCGTCACCTATCCCGGCGGCGCCGCCCTGGTCGACACCGGGGTCGGCGGGCCGCCCGACCTGATCCGGGACTGGGAGGTGGTCAACGTCACCGCCGCCGACGCCCTGGCCGGCCTGGGCCTGGTCCCCGGTGACATCGACCTGGTCATCAACACCCACCTGCACTTCGACCACTGCGGGCAGAACGCGGTGTTCAAGCACGCGGCGTTCTACGTGCAGCGGGCCGAGCTTGACCGGTGCCGGCGCGAGTCACCCGCGCTGTATGACTGGTTCGACTTCCAGAACGCCAGCTTCGAGCTGCTGGACGGGGACGCCGAGGTCCGGCCCGGCCTGTCGGTGATCAGCACCCCCGGGCACACCTCGGGCCACCAGTCGGTTCTGGTCGCCGCCGGGGACGGCGGCCCGGACCTGCTGATCGGCGACGCCGCCTACACGCCCCGCCAGTACCGGCCCGAGCCCGGCCGGTTGCCGCCCGGCCAGGCCGCCCACGAGGACTCCTGGCATGCCTCGGTGAACCGGATGCGCGCGCTGTCCCCGGCCCGGGTGCACTTCTGCCACCACACCGACGTGGTGCACAGCTAGCCCGCGTGATGCACGGCTAGCGTGCGTGGTGCACGGCTAGCTTGCCGCCAGGCGCGGGCTAGCGCGCGGTCGCGCCCGGACTGCCGGCGAGGCGGGAGCGGATGTGAATTTGCACGATGTTTGGCGCTCAAAGCGTCTTGACTTGCGGTCCTCGTGGCCCGTTGCATCGAGTTTGGCCTTCAGTGTGCAGCGAGTCTGGCCCGTGCGCGCGCTGCCGCGGATCAGCACGCGTAGCCTGAGCAATCCGACTAGGGCGTGTCCCGCAGCGCGTGTCCCGTAGATCTTGAAGTCGCCCGGGTGCGCGCGCCCCGCGGCCTCGCCGCCGCGCAGGCCCGGCTATGTGCCATGCAGCGCCGCGCGGCCCGGCAGGACGGCCCGGACCGGCTCACCGGGCGGCGCGGGCTGAAGCGGCGGACGCGCACCACCGCGCGGATCGGGCGGATCCATGCCCGGGCCGCGGACCTGCGCCGCGACGCGTTGCACCAGGCGACCACCCGCCTGGCCCAGCGCCACCAGGTGATCGTGGTTGAGGACCTCGCGGTGGCGAACATGACCCACCGCAAGCCTGGTGCCGGCAAAGGCGGGCGCGGCCTGAACCGGGCCCTGGCCGACGCCGGCCTCGGCGAGCTGCGCCGCCAGCTCGGCTACAAGACCACCTGGTACGGCTCCCGGCTCCTGGTAGCCGGCCGGTGGTACCCCAGTTCGAAGACCTGCTCCTCCTGTGGCGCGGTGAAAGCCAAGCTGGCGCTGCACGAACGCACCTACCACTGCGACGCCTGCGGCCTGGCCATCGACCGGGACCGCAACGCCGCGATCAACCTCGCCCGCCTGAGCGAGCACGCCATCGGCGTGAAAGGCAGGCCTGCCGGGAGTGGCCCGATGGCAGGACGCGGAGCCACCCAGAAGACCCTGCCTGGGCGGGCAGGAGGCGACGAAACGTCAACCCGGCACCAGCCCAGCTGGACAAGACCGGGACCGCTCCTCCGCAAGGAGAGGCTGCCTGACGATGAGCACTCACATTCGCTCACGAGAAGGCAACGGTTACAGCGAATTGACCCGGACCGTTACGTCGCCGACGCCAGTGATGGCCGGCCGGTCGGCGCGGAAGGCGCCGATCGGAAACCGACTGGCCCCTTCGATGGCCAGCTCAGTCAGGATTCGCCCGAGCAGCGCGGCGAACTTGCCCGCGTGCCCCGCGCCCGCGCAGATCAGAACCCGCGCCGAGCCGGGCACATAGTCCACGATGAAGTCGCGGTCCGGCGGGAAGTCGTAGCAGCAGACGCGGGTGTAGAGCTCAGGTCCGAGGGCGCCGGGTAGGTAGCGCTGCAGGAACGCCCGCACCTTCGCCACCCGCTGCGGATCGGCAGCCTCGGTACGGGTCTGCGGCGTCACCACCGGCCCCGCGCTGTCGATTCCGGCTTTGGTCGCCACCTCGCCGTACACGGGGAAGCCGTAATACAGCAGGCCATCCTCGGCGATGAAGCCGTAGACACCGAACCGCTCCGGGGTGAAGTCGCGCACGTTCGCCGTGGCGAAATACGTGACCTGCTCCTGCGTCAACGTGATGGGCAGGCTGGTGCCCAGCAGCTCAAGCAGCACGGGGTTCCACGCTCCGCCCGCGAGCACGACCCGGTCGGCGGTATAGCTCTCGCCCGCGGCGGTGACCGTGACACCATTTTGCGACTCGGTGATGGCCGAAACGGGCGCGTTTGGCCGGATGGTCGCGCCGCGCGCCCTGGCCAGCGCGATGTGCGCGGCGGTGCCGCGGCGGATGTCGAGGATCCCTGACTCCGGATCGAACAGCGCGGTGTGCTGGTCGCCGAGCCGCCACTGCGGCCAGCGCTCGCTCACCTGAGCGCCGGTGAGCAGCTCGAAGGGCAGGCCGCTAGCATCCATCGCGGCCGCAGCCGCATCGACATACTCCATCCCCCGGCTGCCGCGCATCCCGATGATCAGGCCACCGGTCCGGTGCACGAGCCGCAGGCCGGTTTCCCGCTCGGCGACGTTCCAGCTCTGATAGGCGGCAGGCGTCAGCGCGGTGAAGTCCGACCGGCTGTACGTGTGCCTGATCACCCGGGAGTGATCCTCGGAAGCGCCGCGGCCGTGCCCGAGGTCGTACTGCTCGAGGGCCAGCACGGCGCCGTCGCCTAGCTGTCGGCTCAGCCAGTAGGCGGTTGCCGCGCCGATCGCGCCGCAGCCGATGACGATCACCCGGTACTGCTGCGGCATGCGTCCTCCATCAAGCCCAGGTACCACTCGTAGTAGCGGGATATGATCGCGGCCTCGCTGGGCACCAGCACCCCGCCGCGCCGGTAGCCGCGCGAGCTCATGTTCGGCTGGCACCACTGGGCGGCGGCGAAATCCTGCTCGTTGACCTTACCGAACAGGGCAACCGCGTCGGCCACGTCGTAGCGCCCGGCCTTTAGCGTCTGCGCCGGAAACAGCCACTCGCACACAGCCCTGGTCCGATCCGGCGCGACCGGCTCGAACCTGTGCACGATCACGTGGTCGCTGACCAGCGAGATAAAACAGTTCGGACGCACAACCATGCCGTAAAAGAGCCGGTCGTCGGCGGGCAGCAGGCCGGGCAGCCTGGGCAGCACGGTCTGCCCGGTGAGCGAGAACGACGGACGGTCGGCTGCGATCGGGTAGCCGCCGGGATCGTAGCCGTCGGTCCCGATGGCCGGCGACTTGAACTGCGGGATCGTCATCACCAGCTCCGGGTGAATGTTCCGGCAGTGATAGCACTCCTGGAAATTCTCGTAGATCAGCTTCCAGTTCGCCGCCACATCGTACTCGGCCATGGCCCCGACCCTCAGGTCTCCGAGCCGGTACCGCTCGAACTTGCCGTAGTCGGCCAGCCGGGCCTCGATCTGCGGCCGCAGTTGCTCGCGCAGCGGCCCCGGCTGCTCGGCGAGGCTGACCCAGATCAGCCCTTCCCAGCTCGCGACGTGCACCTGATGCAGCCGGTAGCGGCCGCGGTCGATGCCGTCCAGCGCCCGCCAGTTGGGTGCCGCGACCAGCTGCCCATCCAGGCCGTAAGTCCAGGCGTGATATGGACAGCGGATCGTCTTGCCGACCTGGCCGCTGTCGGTCAGGCACAGCTGCGCGCCACGGTGCCGGCAGACGTTCAGGAAACCGCGGATCACCTGGTCGCGGCCGCGGACCAGCACGACTGTCTCGCGGCCCACCCGCCGCCTGATAAACCGGCCCGGGGCGGGAATCTCGTCGGCGCGGCCGACGTAATACCACTCCCTCTCAAATATGCGCTCGAACTCGGCGTCCAGGATGCCTGGATCGGTGTAGTAGCGGCCATCCAGCGTCGGTGCCAGCACACCCGGTTCGACACTCACGCGAGCCTCCTTAGTAAAACCCCCATATATGCCGAAAGTTGCGCCGAGCCGCCGACGGCGCGAATCCGTCAGCCGGATCGGCTGCTCGACCGCCTTGCCGGCTCCGTCAGCGTAACCAGCCGGTGGCGCCTGGTTCTTCGGACAGCAGCCGGCAATTTCTGGCCGGGACTCCTACATCTGTAGGATGGCGCTGAGGGAGGGGCGCGTGTTCGAGCAGCGGCTACAGTTCATCGCCGAGCAGCTCGCGGACGCCCTGGCGCGGTCGGTGATGATCGACGACGCCGCGCTACGGCCGCTGGCGGTCAGCGCGCAGACCGGGCTCCTCGACGCGAGCCGGGTCGAGGCGGTCCTGCAGCGGCGCACCAGCGAGCGGCACCGGCGGATGCTCGCCGAGCACGGGATCTTCCAGGCGCGTGAGCCGCCTGACCGCGGCGCAGATCGAGCGGGCCGAGGCTGCTGCGGCCCAGGCCGGGTGGCTGCTGCAGCAGCGGGCAGCGCGCCAGACCGCCGAGTTCGACACCTTCGGGACGCTGGCCGACGCGCTCCTGCGGGCCGATGCGCGAGAGCGCGGCGCGGCGGCGCGCAAGCTGACCGACGAGGCCGGGCTGACCGGCTCGCCGCCCTATGTTGTGGCCGTGATCCGGTACCTGGCGGATGCGGCCAGCGGCCGCGACGATCTGCCGCGGGTGGCCGGCGACCTGCGCCGCCGCGCGGCACCCGGCGGATTCGTGCTGGCCAGTCCGGGACAGGACGAGCTGGTGGCGATCACGACCCGGGACGCGACCGGGCTGCTGCGCGGCGCAGTCCGCGCGGTGGCCGGGCCGCCCCTGGTGATCGGCACGGCCGGCGCAGCGTCGACGCTGGCGGCTGTCCATGCTCGGCTGAACGACGCGCGATATGCGGCCGAGGTCGCCGCTCACGTGCCGGCCTTCGGCGGGACCGCGGATTGGGGCGAGCTGGGCAGCTACGCCGTCTTCCAGTACCTGCCCCGCGACAAGGCGGCACCGGAGCGGATCTGCCCGGGGATCACGGCGCTGCTGGGCGAGCGTACCGGGATGTATGAGGCGACAGTCCGGGCTTACCTGGATTCCGGCGCCAACGCCCAGCAGACTGCGGCGCTGCTGCACATCCACCGGACGACGTTGTATTGGCGCCTGGCCCGGGTGGCTGACCTGCTGTCGGTCGACCTGAGCCGCGGCGAGGACCGGCTGAAGCTGCACCTGGCCCTCAAGCTCGCCGCGCTGACGCCGACGGCTGGGACCTTGGCCAGCGAGTAACGCGCCTTCCATCACCGAAGGCGCGCCGACGACTGCGGCCGTCGCCCGATGGAGCGGGGTGTGGTGATCGTCCCCCAGTCACTACACCCTCTCGCGCGGCGGGCTCACTGCGCAGGCCTCCCAGCGGCCCCCGACGAGGGCGAGACCGTCGCTGACATGTTCTACCGAGCGGAGCCGCATCCACAGGCCCCCCTGCTCGGTCCCGATCGCCACGAGCTTGATCTGGCTGCCCAAGGAGGCGTTCGCGAACGCTTTCGCCCAGCAGGCCTCGACACAGGAGCAGGCGTGCTTGAGGCGGTGCGTGAAGTCGAGTCGGGTCGGTGACTGCTCTGGTGAAACGCCTGTCGAGGGGTACCACGAGAACCAGCGCCTCACCGACTACCTGGCCGTCCAGATACGGCGAAGAAGGTTACCGGGTCTGTCCATCACATCCGTGCCGGCGGCCACGCTCCGTTGGTTGCGTCTGAGAGGAAGAGAACTGTCATGGCTGACATCGCTTACCGCACGGCGGACGTGGATGGTCAGAGCGTGTTCTACCGGGAGGCCGGAGTATCTGACGCGCCCACGCTGGTGCTCCTGCACGGCTTCCCGTCCGCGAGCCACATGTTCCGCGAGCTGATCCCGCTGCTCGCCGACCGGTTCCACATCATCGCTCCCGACGAGCACATCACCGACGTCATCGACCGCCTGACGGAGATGCTCGGCCTCGATCGCTTCGCCCTCTACGTGTTCGACTACGGCGCGCCAGTCGGGTTCCGGATCGCCACCCGCCACCCCGAACGCATTACCGCGATCGTCTCCCAGAACGGCAACGCGTACGAGGAAGGCCTGAGCGAGGGCTGGAACCCTGTCCAGACCTACTGGAAGGAACCGTCAAAGGCCAACCGCGAAGCGATCCGCATGCTCGTGCAGCCGCAGACGACGCTCTGGCAGTACACGCACGGCGTGCCGGACCAGACGCGGGTCAGTCCGGACGGCTACGGGCTCGACAACTATTACCTCGCGCGCAGCGGCGCCGACGAGATCCAGCTCGACCTGTTCCTCGACTATGCGAGCAACGTGGCGCTCTACCCGGCGTTCCAGGAGTACTTCCGCACGAGAAGGCCGCCGCTGCTCGCGGTGTGGGGCAGGAACGACCCGTTCTTCCTGCCGGCCGGGGCCGAAGCCTTCAAGCGCGACATCCCCGAGGCCGACGTTCGCTTCCTCGACACCGGTCACTTCGCCCTGGAGACCCACGTCGAGGAAATCGCAACCGCCATCCGCGGCTTCCTCGAACGGACACA
>WNFN01072701.1_pt1 | contig 13366 bp, 12 predicted proteins | sample 5400161 | NCBI WGS metagenome assembly WNFN01 (sample SAMN13153353, study PRJNA577476) | soil metagenome | isolation source: 80 cm saprolite on Douglas fir-dominated hillslope | place: USA:California | collected 2013-09-17
TCCTCCGGGCTGCCCTCCGGCGGCTCGAGTACGACCTGCTCGTCCTTGTCGTATGTCCGTCGCCAGCCGAGGGCAGCTTCCCAGAAGAACGCGAGCCCGGCCGGATCAGTCGCGTCGATGCACAGGCACTGGATGCGAATACTCATGGGGTCGACTCTGCTGACGCGGTCCGGCTTCTGTCCACCGCATTTTCCGCTCGGCGGCGGCAGATCAGGCTGACCGCGGCTACTCCTCGCCCGAGAAACGCTCCCGCGCGGACTGGCGGGTCATGCCGAGCGCGGCTCCGATCCTGGTCCACGTGATGCTGCGAGCACGCGCCACCGCCACCCACTCGGCCAGCTGGCGGTCCACCTGGGTGCCGGCGGCCGCGATCTTCGGGAGCGTCGCGAGCAGGTCGTGGTCCGACACCCGCTCCTTCCAGCTTGGGAGCTTCGGAATGACGGCAGGTTTCGTCTCGATCAGGTCCACGCAGAGGGCCACGCACTCGTTGCAGATAAATACGCCAGGACCGCCAACCATCGTGGTGACCTCGGTGGTCGGCTTCAAGCAGAAAGAGCAAGCGATGCCGGCCGTCACGTCCTCGGTCGGCGTCTCCGTCAGGCTAATCCTGACAAGAGTCAGGAGTACCCGGCTGACCTCGTCGCGAGGAAGGCCGCCTGCTTCTCGTGCTCGGTGATCAGCCACTCGGCGATCGGCCGCGGATCCCGCAAGTCTTGCCCGCGCCGCAGGTCATCTAGGTAGGCGCGATCCAGCTCAATTCGGCGGCGGAACTCGGCGCCATCGCCGACGGCCCCATGCCCAGGGATTACCCGCTCGACCGGCAACTCGGAGAGCCGGTCCAGGCCTGCCATGTAGTCGCCGATCGGGTCGGCCTGGTCGAGATCGAGAAGCGGGATCTCGATGTCGGAGCACATGTCGCCCGCAACCAACGTCCCGCTGCCGGGGAAGAACACCGCGCTGTGCCCAGGCGCATGAGCCTGATGCGTGACGACGAGCGCCCGTGGCCCGTTCCACGCGATCGCATCGGGCCGATCCAGCGGGTTGAGCCGGCCGAAGAGGTCCAGGTCATGGCCGGGCGCGGACCGCTGTACTCCCTCGATCAGGCGAGCTCGCTCGCGTACCGCGGCGGCAACGGTCAGCGGCGAGGCGAATCTCGGCACTTCCCCAAGCTCGGCGCTCCATAGCACGTGATCCCAGTGCGGGTGAGTCGCGAAGCCCGCGCGCGGGTGGAGCTGCAGAATGCGCAGATCAAACGCGAGACCAGCCAGCTCGGCGACCGTGACCGCCGGATCGATCACCAAGCAACCGCCGTGACCATCGGCAGCGACGGTGCTGTTCGTGACATAAAGATCACCGGTAGCAACGTAAACCCCGGTGCTGACCTCCATCAGTCGCTTCATGTGTCCTGGGGTACCACAACCGGGCCTCCGCGCGGGTCGGTCCTGTTGGGTCGCGCGCGCAGCGGTTCCCTTGATCGTGCCTGACAGTGGCTAGCCGGCCGGGTTGTACCAGGTTTCCCCATCGGGCAGCAGAGCGTCGGCCTCCTTCGGGCCCCAACTGCCCTTGGCGTACTGGTGCGCGGGCACCACATCGCCCATCACCGGATCGACGACCTGCCATGCTGCCTCTACTGTGTCCTGCCGGGCGAACAGGTCGCGCTCGCCAGCCAGGGCCGCGCCGATCAGCCGGTCATACGGCCGCATCTCGGCCGCCGGCTGCTCGGCGAAAGTCAGCGTCTCGGTCTGCGGCTGCCAGCCCGGTCCCGGTTTCTTGCCGGTCAGGGTGATGCCGACCCTCGCGGCCGGGTTGACGCGGAAGTGCAGGGCGCTGACCGAGCCCTCGGCCGATCCGAGGCCGAACACATCGCACACGGGCGGCCGGAACCTCAGGTAGACCTCCGTCGCCTTGACTGGCAGGCACTTGCCCGCCCTGATCAAGATCGGAACGCCGCCCCAGCGCCAGGAGTCGAGCCCGAGCCTCACGGCTACGTACGTCTCGGTCGTCGAGTTCGGGTCAGCGCCCTGCACGTCGCGGTAGCCCTCGTACTGGCCGCGGACTGTGGTCTGCGGCGTCAGCGGTGACAGCGCCGCGATGACCGTAGCCTTCGCCGTCCGCCACGGGTCGAGGCCGCGGCCGTCCGGCGGCTCAGCCAGCACAGACGCGAGCACCTGGAGCAGGTGATTCTGAAGGACATCCCTGATCGCACCGGTCCTGTCGTAGAACGCGCCGCGATCGGAGACGTCGAAGTCTTCGGCCATAGTGATCTGGATGCTCTGAACGTGCGTCCGGTTCAGCAACGGCTCGATGATCGAGTTGGCAAACCTGACGAAGAGCATGTTCTCGACCGGATCCAGGCCCAGCCAGTGGTCGACCCGGTAGATGTCGTCCTCGGCGAAGTTCTGGTGCAAGGTCGCGTTCAGCGCCTGCGCACTGGCCAGGTCTTGACCGAATGGCTTCTCCACCATGATGCGGGAGCCGGCGGCACGCCCGGCGGCCGCGACGCCATCGGCGATCCGGCCGAACAGCGCAGGCGGCACCTCCAGGTAGTACAGCACCTGCTTTCCGGGCCCGACCTTGGCGGCCATCTGCTCGTAAGTGTCGGTGGCCGTCAGGTCGCCGTCGATGTAATCGAGCAGGCCGAGCATCCTGGTCGCTGCTGGTGACTTGGGGTCAATCCCGTGACGGCGCAGCGAGTCCGCGGCGTAGCCCCGGAACTGGTCAAGTCCCCAGCCGCTCTTGGCGATGCCGATGACCGGCATGTCGAGCACCCCGCGCTCGACGAGGCCGACCAAAGCGGGGAACGTCTCGAGCTTCGCGAGGTCGCCGGTAGGGCCGAAAATGACGAGCGCGTCCGCCCGCGCCTCATCTGCCGTCATGGTCATCGCCCCTTCAGTGCGCTGTCCGCCGCACCGGCAAGTCCTTGTCGCTGAGCCTGCGCCCAAACCCCTCGCAGGTCCAGGCCGATCATCGCGACGCACAGAGAAATGGCTGATTGGGTCAGCGCGAACTACCAGGAGCCTACCGTTCCGGGACGGTCAGCTCTGTGGCACCACCCGCGCGGGGGGATGTGTAATTCCCGGGACTCGGAGCATCTTTAGAACGTGTCGGATCGGTCCGATGTCATCATCCTGGGCAGCGGCTCCGGTGACCAGACCGCGCCGACAGGGTCCGGGCAGAATTGCCGGTGCCGGGCGGGCGATGACAGTTCGCATCCGCCGGCTGCGCGACCAAGGGTCCTTAGTCGCTACCGCCCGCGACCGCGGATGAGCACACTATGGGCAAGACCTGATCGGAGGAGGAGCGTCATGGTGATGGTTCAGGATCCGTACCCGGTGCAGTTCTCGGTCGATTACCCGGATCGGCCACTCAACAGGCTGACGACGTTTTTCCGGATCTTCACGGTGATTCCGATCGCGATCGTGCTCGGCACTGTCTCGGGCGGGACGTGGGGCTCGTCCGAGGGCCGGTCCTACATCGTAGGTGCGGGCGGCCTGCTGGTCCTCGGGCCGCTGCTGATGATCCTCTTTCGGCTCAAGTACCCCAGGTGGTGGTTCGACTGGAACCTGGAGCTGCAGCCGTTCAGCAGCCGGGTGGGGGTTTACGTCGCGCTGATGGACGACACCTACCCGTCGACCGACGAGCAGCAGTCGGTGCACCTGGACTATCGATACCCGGACGTGCCGGTCGAGCTGAACAGGTTCTTGCCCCTGGTGAAGTGGCTCCTCGCGATCCCGCACTACATCGTCCTAGCCTTCCTGCATATCGGCGCAGTGGTCGCGGTCATCGTCGCCTGGTTCGCCATCCTGTTCACCGGGCGCTATCCGCGCGGCATCTTCGACTACGTGGAGGGCGTGATTCGCTGGAACAACCGCGTCCTCGGGTACGCGTTCGTCCTGATCACCGATCGTTACCCGCCATTCAGGCTGCGGCCCTGAGACCAGGCGGAGGCGAGGCGCGATGATCGTGATCGTGGCCGGCGTGTCGGGGAGCGGCAAGTCGACGGTTGGCGCCCTCCTGGCCGGTCGGCTCGGCTGGCCGTTCATCGACGGTGACCTGCTGCATCCGTCAGCGAACATCGCGAAAATGAGGCGCGGTGAGCCGCTCACCGATGAGGACCGGCTGCCGTGGCTGCGGGCGATCGGCGAATACCTGGACGAACAAATGGCCGCGGGTGGTTCTGCGCTCGTGGCGTGCTCGGCGCTCAAGCGAAGCTACCGGGAGCAACTGCTGGGCGGCCGCCCGGAAGCGAGGATCGCGTTCCTGCAGATTGACGAGGAGGTCGCGGCGCGGCGGCTAGCCGCACGGCACGGTCACTTCTTCAATTCCGGCCTGATTGAGAGCCAGTTCGCCGATCTGCAACTGCCGCGTCCGGACGAAACCGGAGTCGTGGTTGTTCTGGTCGGCGACCGGCCAGAGGCGACGGCCGATGAGGTCGTCCGCCGCCTGGGGCTCGATGGTGCCGGCGGCGCCCTGAACCCCGGCCCGCCCAGGCCATTTACTGGCCTCACCTAAGCGGCGCCGCCGCCCCTGCGACTCTGGATCCGTTTGCTAGCAGCATAACGGGCAATTCGGGCGGCAATTTGCTTTGAACGGATCCATAGTGCGGGGCAGGCCTATATCGCCCAGGGCGCCTTCGCCGGAATCCAGAACATCGCCGCACACGACGAGGACGAATGGCCAGAGCAGATCGCGCTCGAGCACCTCGCAGTCCTGTCCGTCGTCGCCCGATGGACCGACGAGACCGAGGTCGTTACCGGCTAGTCCAGCCGCATGAGCCCGCCGCGCGGGCCACGCTAAGACCGGCAGATCTGACGCGTTCCGGATGAAGGCCCCCCACACCGTTCCGACCGGCCTCGTGATCTGCTGGCCGGCCCACTCGGTAATGGAGCCCGATCAGCGTCTGGCCGTGCTGCACCTCGGTCTTGAACGCGGTCAGCTCCTCAGACTGCTTCCCGAATGCCCGCCTGGCGTACCACGCGGTGATGCCTGCGCCGATCAGCAGACCCCAGGTCGGGGCATCACCCCAGGCAATCGCTTGTGGTCCATCAGTTCGCGGAGCACGTCGATGGGGGACGCCGGCATCGGCGTGCCGCTGGGCGTAGGTGTGCCGGTCGCAGTACGGGACGATCTTGGCCTTGCTGAACTCGGTGCCGTCGCGCGAGTGCAGGGGCGGAAGCTGATCGATCCAGGTCCGGTGCCCGAAGGTCGATGGTTCCGCCGCTGATGGAGCGGCGCCCGCAGCGGTTGGCGTGCGGGGCGGGCAGCAGGGCCAGGTCTGTGATCGTGGTGGCGGGGAACCGTTCCCGGATGTGCTGCTGCTGGGCGGTGATCACGTTCGCGGTCGCCTGGCTGATCGGGAGCCGGCGGCCTTGCCGCTGGCGTTTTGTGGTTGTCGTAGATGAGCACAGGCGAAGTGTCAGGATCATGGGCAAGGCAGTCCCATGGCCGCCGCAGGATCTCATCGGGCCGCCGGCCGGTGTCGGTGAGCAGCTCGACTGCGCAGCGGATCTCCGGTCCCGATGGTGCCTGTTCCAGCAGCGGGAGATGCTCGCATAGCTGCCGCATGATCTGTGCGGGCAGGTCCCGGCCGGGCTCGGGACGTTCAGCCTCGGCGGGAATGTCGCCGAAGGCGAGGGTGAAGTCCTCACCGAGCCCGGCGGCGGCCCGCCGGTGCGGGTGAGTCCCAGTGCCCGGATGCGGCCCAGGATCCGCTGGACGTCCCGGCAGACCGCTGTGCGCCTCCCGTCAAGCGCTAGTTTCCGCCGTCATAGAGCGTTGCGGCCGCCCACTGACCTGGACAGTGGCCGAACAGCTGGGTGTCGCTAGCTGGCGGACACTTGTCGATACGGCACCCGGCGCGATGACTCGCTCGTGAGAGTGTTCCCTTTTGGGCTGGCGAGTTGCCGTTCGAGGGCTGTGAATGCTTCGATGACCCCCGTTGCTTCGAAGGCGCGGTTTCGGCGGCCCACTCTGACTGGGCGCAGTATCGCTGCATCCACAAGTTTCTTGATGGCTTCATTGGCAGCCGGGAACGTGCGTCCGATGAGCGCCGCCGCCGACTTGACGGTGAGGAGCGGTGCTCCGGGCAAGGCGCGCAAGAGCAGATCGGTGGCCGAGTTAGCTCGTACTGGGCCGAGCTTTGCGCGCCACTCCTCCTGAAGCAGTTGTGATCGTTTCTCGAAGTCTGATGCGTCAGCGATAGCGCGGAGGCAGGCGGCGGCGAATCTAGCCACCCAGACGTTGATCCCATTCTGTGCGGCAGTCGACGATGCCGGACCTCGGTACCTAGTTGCCTGCAATCCGTCGACATAGTCCTTTGCCCACGTCGCGAGGACGAGCGAGATCGGTGGCAGCACGCGGGTTGCCAAGCCTCGTCTGCGGAGGACGAAGTGGATTAGGGCCCGGCCTGTCCGGCCATTGCCATCAACAAAGGGATGGATGGTCTCGAATTGCGAGTGCGCCATAGCCGCCTGGGCAACGGCGGGAAGTGCGTCGTCGTTGCAGAAGCTGCAAAGGTCCTCAAGCAAGTCGAGGACGCATTCCGGCGGGGGCGGGACAAATGTTGCCGAGCAGGGGTTGTAGTCACTACCTCCGATCCAGTTCTGTTCAGACCGAATACGCCCCGCGTAGGTCTCCAGTCGGGTACCGCTGAGGAGCCGCTTGTGGAAGTCAAGAAGAGTGTCGACGGTGATCGGATCTCCCGACATGATCTGCTGGACTGCAGATGCCATCGCCTCGATGTTCCCCAGTACCTCGGCAGCCGTCACGTCAGTTGGCTGTTCGCCCAAGTCGATGGCCGCCTCTGCTCTGAGCAGACGACGTGGGCCGACCTCTAGTCCTTCGATGCGTGAGGAAGCGACGCATTCTGCACGAAGCAGGATGCGTGCAAGCGCCTCCGTATCGACCAACGTGGAAACCTGCGCGTCGAAGACGGCTATAGCGCGCTCTGCATCGGCGATGTCGGCTGCGGTACTCCCTTCGAACATCAGCTTCCGGCCAGTCAGGAGGTCGGGCACGTATGCTTCGTAGTCGCAGGATCTCCGGTCCCGTCGAGCCACCCCAGGGCTGGCTTCGGTGGCCCAGTGTCTACGGATAACCTTGGCCATGTCGCCTCCTTATTAGAGGTTAGCTTTCAACTTATAATAAGACTGTGGTTCGTACAAGGTTGCGAGCCCGGCTTTGAGACGACACCCGGCTGCACTGTCCCAGGTCTGCGGGGGCGCAGTCGGCTCACCCCGCACCCATGCCTGCGAGTCGGGCGATCGCAGTTCAGTGGCGGGGCTTTCGGAGCCTGTGTGTCGGCATGCGGGGTGTCCGATCTGGTCAGACGTGCATCACGCGAAGGTGACGGGGAACTTGTTGACAGTGGCGACACAACCCATAACCCCATGCATGCTGGCTGGCGAGTTCGCGGTCCGGCAGGCGGCGTGACGGCCGCTGTGCCTCAGGCTCTTGGGCCGCTGAGTTCGCCTGTCCGTGCCCGGCGGCGTCCTTCAGCGCCGGTCAAGCGGATGGTCGGAGCCGTAGACGGCCCGTGCAGAATTCGAGCGCTCGCCGCAATATTTCCGCTGCCTGTTCAGCCTCCCCGCTGCCGGCCGGCAGGTTGGCCAGCCTTTCTTATGAGACGGCCAGTTCGTCCTCTTAGGTAATGTTGGCGGCGTCGTGGCGGGCGAGGTCTTCAAGGTCGCGCACCTGGAGCCAGCCGGGCAGCCACTGCTTATGAGCTTCGTCATCGCCTTTGAGTACGAACAGCTCGTAGAAACCGAATGCCGCGATCATCAGCGTCGCGCCAACCAGGAACGTGTCCATGACGATCTGGAACAGGCCAAGCCGGCCGCCGACATGGGCAGGCTCCCCGAAGACGCCCGTGGCTGTCCGGACGAGGATGTCGGTGCCATAGATGAAGGATCCGGCGGCGTCGAGGAGCAGGAAGACTACCGGGATCAGCACCAGAAGCCGGGACAGGGTAAGCAGGCGCTCGAATCCGCGCTGCACCGGTGGCATCGGCGGTTCTCGGTTGCCCGATAGTGTGGCGGGCTCGGCGAAAGGCTCAACGCGGCTCCAGCCGAACGGTAGTCCGCGAAGGCAATGGGTTAGGCCCGGGGGACACATCACACCGACGGTCGTTGAAACGTGTGAGCACTCTGAGGTATTCCGTCGTCCCGAGGATCTTCGAGCGGGGCTACCCTGTGGTTGAGGTCACCCGTGGCAAGAGGAGCGGCGTGGTTGCGAATGTCTCGGCCATCGGCTGCATCGGCGTCGTGATCGTCGCGACGCGCGGCGAGGCGGGGCCCGGCGAGGTCCTGGTTAAGATCCGGGGCGGCTCAGAGGCGTTCATCGCGTGGTCGCCGGAGCCGTTGCCGAAGGGCACAACAGTTCTCGTGATCGATGAGCGTGGCTCTCGCGCCGTTGACGTCAGCGCCTGGACGGATCCGCTCAGGCCCGATCCCCCCAATCCGTGATATGCGGTACCTTTCCATGCCTTCGTAAATTTTCAACACCCAGCACCCCATTGTGGAGATGACAAAATGCTCGGCTACCGCGTTCCGAGGCCCGACGAGGCCATGCTTGTTGCCGGCGGCAGGTACGGGATGAACGGCGCGCCGTTCAAGGTCGTGACCGGTCATGGCGCCTTCGTTCTGCCGTTCGTCAGGAAGGCGAACTTCCTCACCCTGTCCATGTGCGAGTCCGAAGTTTCCGAGACCTGCGTTACCAAGCAGGGCATCTCGCTGAATGTGCGCGCCGTGATCGCGTTCAAGGTCGGCAACGATCAGGAGAGCATCGTCAACGCGGGTCAGCGGTTCCTGTCCGACCAGGACCAGATGTCCACCCTGACCGGGCGGATCTTCGCAGGGCACCTGCGCTCGATCATCGGCTCGATGACGGTCGAGGAGATCGTCACTGAGCGCCAGAAGCTCGCGACTGAGGTCCTGGACGGATCGAAGGCCGAGATGGCCAAGATCGGCCTGACCGTCGACTCGCTCCAGATCCAGTCGATCGACGACATGAACACCGGATACATCGACGCTATGGCCGCGCCGCACAACGCAGCCATCCAGCGGCAGGCGCAGATCGCGCAAGCTCAGGCGAACCAGGCCTCCGCTGAGGCGCAGCAGCAGTCGCAGCGGGCCCAGGCGGAGTATGCAAGGCAAACCTCGGTCGTCCAGGCCCAGTACAAGGCCCAGGTCGATAAGGCTCAGGCTGAGGCCGCCCAGGCGGGACCGCTTGCACAGGCACAAGCGACGATGGAGGTGCTGGCCGCCCAGGCCGAGCTCGCCAAGCGCCAGTCCGAGCTGCGCGAGCGCCAGCTCGTAGCCGAGGTGATCAAGCCCGCGGAAGCTGAGGCGGAGAAGGTGCTGATCCTCGCCCGCGCGGACGCCCAGCGCGTCACCATGCAGGCCGAGGCTGCCGCGTCGCATAACAGGGTCGCGCTCGACCGGATGCTGATCGAGCAGTTGCCGCAGATCGTGCGGGAAGCCGCCGCGGGTCTGGCAGGCTCCAACCTGAGCGTGCTGAACGGCGCGGACGGGCTCAGCGAGATCGCCTCCGGCCTGGTCGCACAGGGCCTGACGATCTTCGACTCGGTGAAGAAGGGCCTCAACGGCGGCTCAGAACAGCAGGCGGACGGAGCGCAGCTGCCGTCCGCCGGGCGGCAGGAAGGAACACCGAACGGACAGGCGACTTCCTGACCGCGGCGCAGCAGCCGTGCGGGGCAGGCGTCCAGGGATGGCGGGCAACCAAAGCGTCGGGTGGCCGCATTAAATAGCCAGGTACTCGCTGACCCCAGCTCGCACCTGCGCGGCGCGCCCGTGCCGGCGGCTACGCGACCGCGCGCACCTCGGTGCGGCGGCGCACCGGATCGGCAAGAGCGTTAGTTAGCTCGTCGAGCGCCTGCACCGTATGGCCGCTCACCACCGCGTCGCAGTGCGGCCAGGCCGCGGCCATCCCGCCAGCGAGTGGCTGATAGGTGACGCTCTTAGTCCGCGGGTTCACCCAGACGATCCGGAACGCGACAAGCGAGAGCCGCTCCATCTCGCGCCTAAGCAGTTCAGGGTCGCCGGTCTCCCAGCCGTCGGAGATGATCACGACGACCGCTCCGCGCGCCATGCCGCGGCGGCCGAAGTGATCGTTGAAGTCCTTCAGCGCCGCACCGATCTTGGTGCCGCCCAGCCAGTCCGGCGCCGCCTGCCCCGCCCGCTCCAGCGCGATCCCCGGCAGCGTCCTAGCGAGCACAGGCGTGAGCCTGGTCAGTTGGGTGGCGAAGGTAAACACCTCGGCGCCTGCTCCGCCCGCGGCGCAGTAGAGCAATTGGATCATCGCCCGGGCGTAGGGCTCCATGGACCCCGAGATATCGCAGAGCGCGACCAGCCGGCGGGGTCGCGCGGCCGGATTGCGGCCGATCAAGCGGAATGCGTGCCCGCCGGTCCGTCGCGCCTGTCGCAGCGTGGCCCGCATATCGATACGCCTGCCGCCTGGCCTGCGCCGCTGCCGGCGGGAGCGCCGTTCGGGGACCGCAAGCGTGATCCTGCGCATCAGCGTCGCGACCGAGATCAGCTCGGCGTCGGTGAGCTCGGCAAAATCCTTGCTCGCCAGGCGCTCGGCGCTGGTTCCCAGGAAGGGCTGCTCGACGTGCTCGTCAGCATGGTCGTCGCCGTCTGCTTCCTCCCGCTCCTCGGCGCCGGCATCCCTCGCCTCGTTCAGGCCGGCCGGATGCTGCTGGGCGGCCTTGGCGGCGCTGGCCAGCAGGTGCTCGGGGGAGAGGTCCGGCAGGCCGCCGAATCCGGCCAACTGGGGTTCAGCGTCGGCGTCATCGGCGTCGGCCAGCCCACCGAAGGCCTGATCAAAGACTGCTCGCAGGATCAGTGCGTGGTCCTTGCTCGATACCAGCGTGGTCAGCGCGCACAGGTACAGCGCGCGCGGCGTGGTCGGCCTGGCTACCGTCACCGCCGCGGCGAACCGTTCGCACCGGCCCGGCCCGACCGGCAGGCCAGCCGCGCGCAGCGCGGCCCCGAATCGCGCGCTTACCTCGGCCAGGTCGCCCCATTCCGATATCCGCGACCGCTGGCCGACGCTACCGTCGGCTGGCCAAGCGGCACTGGTCCGGTTAGTCATCCTGACCGATCAGCGTGCCGAAACCGGTCCGCCGCATGGTCGCGAGGTCCTCTGAGTACTTCAGCACCGCGCCGGCCGTGCGCTCCGCAGCCGCGGCATCCAGCTCCCCCGCGCCGAGCACGTGCAGGGCATTGGCCCAGCTGATCGCTTCGGCGATGCCGGGCGGCTTGGCCAGATCGAGATGGCGCAGCCGCGCCACGCCTGCCGCTACCTGGTCAGCCAGCGAGTCGGCCGCCGCCGGCACCCGGCGCCTGATGATCGCCGCCACGCGCGCGATATCGGGGTAATCGATCCAGTGGTAGAGGCATCGCCGCTTCAGCGCGTCGTGCAGGTCGCGGGTCCGGTTAGAGGTGAGGACGACGATCGGCGGATAGTCGGCCCGCCGCGTCCCGAGTTCGGGAATCGTAACCGCCGACTCGGCGAGCAGCTCGAACAGGAACGCCTCGAACTCGTCGTCCCCCCGGTCAACCTCGTCGATCAGCAGGACCGCCGGGCGCGGGCCTGGATGGTCGAGCGCGGCGAGTAGCGGCCGCTCAAGGAGGTACTCGTCGCTGAACAGGTCGGCCTCGCGTGGCTTTTCGCCACGTGCTTCGGCCAGCCGGATCGCGAGCAGCTGGCGCGGGTAGTTCCACTCGTAGAGTGCCTCTGCCGACGTCAGCCCCTCGTAGCACTGCAACCTGATCAGCGGCGTGTCGAGCACGCTCGCTAGCGCCTTCGCGGCCTCGGTCTTGCCGACCCCCGGCTCGCCCTCGAGCAGGATCGGCTGGCTCATCCGCGCGGCCAGGAAAAGGGCGGTGGCGAGTGGCTCGTCGGCCAGGTAGCTCGCGTCGTCGAGCGCGGTCAGCAGCGCGGCGACATCAGGAAGCTGCTCGGAAAGGTCGCTCATCCGTGCGCCGGTCCCCTCAGTTTTCGCAACAAAGACACAAACCATCATGCTGCAGACCAGCGACTGCCCAGGCACCCCGGCGCATTAGTCCGTTATCGCCAGGTCGCTGCGGATCGGGCGGCCCTGAATGGCGCTCCAGACGGCGGCCGGGGTCAGCGGCATATCCGCGTGCCGGACGCCGAGCGGCGCCAGCGCGTCGAGCACGGAGTTCACCACGGCGGCCGGCGAGCCGACCGTCGCCGACTCACCGATGCCCTTGGCGCCGATCGGGTGGTGCGGCGAGGGCGTGACGGTCGCGCCAAGCTCCCATGAGGGGCACTCGACCGCTGTCGGGAGCAGGTAGTCCATGAACGAGCCGCCCAGGCAGTTGCCTTCAGGATCAAAGGCGATCGCCTGCATTAGGGCCATACCGATCCCATCGGCGAGCCCGCCGTGAATCTGGCCCTCGACGATCATCGGATTGATCCGCACGCCGCAGTCGTCGACCGCGATGAACCGGCGGACCACCACCTCGCCGGTCCCTGGGTCGACATCGGTGACGCAGATGTAGGCGCCGAACGGGAAGGTCAGGTTCGGCGGGTCGTAGACCGTCTCGGCGTCCAGGTGCCCCTCGACGCCCTCCGGCAATTCAAGCCCGGAATGCGCGGCCATCGCGATCGCGCTCATCGGGGCCGCCTGCTCAGGGTCACCGCGGACCCGCCACGCACCGCCGGTCCACTCCAGGTCATCGGGCGCGACCTCCATCATCGCCGCCGCGACGATCCGCGCCCGCTCCCGCGCCTTTCGTGCGGCCACGACCGCGGCGGCGCCGGACACCGCCGTGGACCGGGACCCGTAGGTGCCCATACCGAACGGCGTCCGGTCCGTGTCGCCGTGAACCACCTCCACGTCGTCCGGCGACAACCCGAGTTCACCCGCGACAAGCTGCGCGAACGTCGTCTCGTGACCCTGGCCCTGGGTCTGGCACGAGACGCTCAGCACGGCCTTGCCCGTGGGATATATCCGCAGGTCGGCGCCGTCGGCCATGCCGAGGCCCAGGATGTCCATATGCTTGCGCGGGCCTGCGCCCACGCCTTCGGTGAAGAAGCTGATCCCGATGCCCATGTACTCGCCCCGCTGGCGCTTGTCCGCCTGCTCGCGGCGCAGGTCGTCGTAGCCCGCCAGGTCCATCGCGGCCCGCAGCGCCCGCGGATAGTCGCCGGAATCGTATTGCCAGCCAGTCGGGCAGGTGTAAGGGAACTGACCAGGCCGCAATAGGTTCTTCATCCGCAACTCGGCTGGATCCATGGCCAGTTCGCGGGCCAGCATGTCCACCATCCGCTCGACCAGGTAGACGGCCTCAGTGATCCTGAACGAGCAGGAGTAGGC
>WNFN01008102.1_pt5 | contig 13364 bp, 11 predicted proteins | sample 5400161 | NCBI WGS metagenome assembly WNFN01 (sample SAMN13153353, study PRJNA577476) | soil metagenome | isolation source: 80 cm saprolite on Douglas fir-dominated hillslope | place: USA:California | collected 2013-09-17
GGCGCTCGCCACGGTCGAGCGGCGGCTTTCGACGTTTCCGCCACTCGTGTTTGCAGGCGAAGCGCGCAGCCTGAAAAAGGCCCTTGGCCGCGTCGCGGCGGGAGAGGGTTTTCTGCTGCAAGGCGGTGATTGCGCCGAAGCGTTTACCGAGCATAGCGCCAACAACGCTAGCGCCAACAACATCCGCGACTTCCTGCGCGTCTTCTTGCAGATGGCGGTGGTGCTTACCTATGCCGCCGCGTTGCCGGTGGTGAAGGTCGGCCGCATCGCCGGCCAGTTCGCGAAGCCGCGCACGTCGCCGATGGAAATAAGGAGCGGCAAGGAACTGCCGAGCTACCGCGGCGACATCATCAACGGTGTCGACTTCGATGAGGCGTCGCGGCGGCCCGACCCCGAGCGTCAAATCGAAGCCTTTCGCCACTCGGCCGCGACGCTCAATCTGTTGCGCGCGTTCGTGCAGGGCGGCTATGCCAATCTCGCCAATGTGCGGCAGTGGACGCTCGGCTTCGTCAAGGACTCGCCGCAGTCCCACCATTACGAGGAGCTCGCCGACCGCATCTCCGAGGCGCTCGGTTTCATGCAGGCCTGCGGGCTCGATCTCGAGAGCCATCCCGAACTCAAGAGCACCGACTTCTACACCAGTCACGAGGCGCTGCTGCTCGGCTACGAGCAGGCGATGACGCGCGAAGATTCCACGCATCCCGGCACGTTCTGCTGCACGTCGGCGCACATGTTGTGGATCGGCGACCGCACCCGACAGCCCGATCACGCGCATGTCGAGTTCTGCCGCGGCATCATGAATCCGCTGGGACTCAAATGCGGCCCGTCGAGCAAGGTCGACGAGATGCTGCGGCTGATCGATATCCTCAATCCGGAAAACGAGCCGGGCCGGCTCACGCTGATCGTGCGGCTGGGTTCGGAGAAGGTCGGCGATCAGCTTCCGGCCATGATCCGCGCGGTGAAGCGCGAAGGCAAGGTTGTGCTGTGGTCGTGCGACCCCATGCACGGCAACACCATCACCTCGGAAACCGGCTACAAGACGCGGCCGTTCGATCGCATCCTGTCGGAAGTGAAGACCTTCTTTGCGATTCACCGCGCTGAAGGGACGCACGGTGGCGGCGTGCACCTGGAGATGACCGGCCAGAACGTGGCCGAGTGCACGGGCGGTGCGCGCATGATCACCGACGCCGACTTCAAGGACCGCTACCACACCGTCTGCGACCCGCGGCTCAACGCCGAGCAGTCGATCGACCTTGCGTTTCTGCTCGCCGATCTGCTCAAGGCGGAGCGCACCGCCAGGGCGCGGCCGCTGCCTGCCGCCGCCGGGCTCTGATCGCGAGCGTGATCCGCCGACGTGACTGGGCAAAGGGAGGTTTTTGCCCAGTCGTTTGTTATGATGATCGGAATGCGGGCGGGTGCGCGGCGCGTTCGCAGGCTACAAGGATCCGCGCAACGGGAGGTTCTGATGCATCGCCATATGGCTTTCCGCCAATGACGGGAAAGCCGTTCTCGTCGACGGCGTAAATGCGGTGCCCGCCAATCCGCCGGCGGATTCCGTCACGGTCATCGATCTCAATGCGACGCCACCCAAGGTCATCGCCGAGATCCCGGCCCCGACCAGCGTTATCGGCCCACCGTCGAGCGTGGCGATTGCGCGCGACGAGAGTTTCGCGCTCGTCACCGGGGCATCCAAGATCGATCCGACCGATCCGAAGAAAACGGTCCCCGACGACAAGCTTACGGTGATCGATCTCAAGGCCTCGCCGCCCAAGGTCTCGGCGCAGTTGCAGGCGGGGCAGGGCGCCGCGGGCGTGTCGATCAATCGCGCTGGAACGCTCGCGCTGGTCGCCAACCGGTCGGAGGGAACGGTCTCCGTCTTTTCCATCGCCGGCAATACGCTCACGCCGGTCGGCAAGGTCAATTTGGGCGATGACAAAGCGGGCCCAAGCCATGTCGCCATTACACCGGACGGCAAGACGGCGCTGGTGACCCGCGACGGCGACAACAAGATTTCAGTGCTGTCGATCGACGGCACCAAGGTCGAGCACACCAAACGCGATATCTCGGCGGGGCTGCGGCCCTACGGGCTTGTTATCGATCCCAACGGCAAGGTCGCGGTGGCGGCGAATATCGGGACGGGGAGTGGCGATGCCGATACCGTGAGCGTGATCGATATCGAGGCGAAACCGCCGCGCGTCGTTCATACCGTTACCGTCGGTCAAACGCCGGAAGGGATTGCGCTGTCTCCCGACGGTGCCTTTCTCGCCGTGGGCGTGATGAACGGATCCAACAAGCCGAAGAACAGCCCGTTCTTCAACGACTACGGCTTGGTGAAGGTGCTGAGTCTCAAAGGCAACGAGCTGGTGCCGCTGACCGAGGCCAAGGTCGGGCACTGGTGTCAGGGTCTCGCTTGGAGCAAGGGCAACCGCACGCTTCTGGTCCAGTGTATGGTCGAGAAGGAGATCATGGTGTTCAGCTTCGACGGCAAAGAGCTCAAGCCCGCCGGATCGATCAAGTTCAATGCGGGCCCGGCCGGCATCCGGACTGCAGAGCCGTGAGCAGCGAGCAGGAGCCCGGCCAAGCACATCCTCGCCGCGGCGCGCCATCGCGCCGCGGCGCGAGCAAGCTGGATTTGGCCCGGGATGGCGATAGATTGCGCGAGGACACGATCGTTGCGCCGGGTCGCTATTCATCGCACTCCATGGAACGGTTGCTGCGCGCCGCCATCAATACCTGGCATGGCCTCCTCGCCGCGGCGCGCAGCGAGGAGGCTTTTCGCCAGGAATTGATAGCCCTCGTTGTGGCGATACCGGTCGCCTTCGTGGTTGCCGAAGAGTCGTGGAAGCGCCTCGCGCTCATCGCCGTCGTTGCTTTCGTCCTCGTGGTCGAGCTGTTGAACACCGCCATCGAAAAACTGGCGGATCGCGTTAATCTCGCGGTCGATCCCCAAATCGGCCGGGTCAAGGACATGGGCTCCGCTGCGGTCGGCCTTGCGCTGCTCATCGCTGGGCTGACCTGGCTGTTGGCGCTGGCCGAGCGATTTGGGCTGATCTGACCAGACCTCGGCGCGATTGCCGGGCGCGGGCGCGACGCGCTAGACCTAAGCCATGAATGCGCGGCCCACCGACCGTTTGGCCATCGCGATCGGACAGCTCAATCCGACCGTCGGCGACATCGCCGGCAATGCCGACAAGGCGCGCCGCGCGCGTGCCGAGGCGGCCCGTTCCGGCGCCGACATTGTGGCGCTTCCGGAGCTTTTCCTGTCCGGGTACCCGCCGGAGGATCTCGTGCTCAAGCCGGCGTTCCAGGCGGCCTGCCGAGCGAAGGTCGAGGAGCTTGCGCGTGAGACTGCGAGCGGCGGGCCGGCGCTGCTGATCGGCACGCCTTGGCTAGAGGAGAGCAAGGTCTACAACGCGTATTGCCTGCTCGACCGCGGCGTCATCGCCGCCGTGCGCCGGAAGGTGAACCTGCCGAACTATGGCGTGTTCGACGAACGGCGCGTCTTCGCGCCGGGGCCGCCGCCCGGTCCCGTCAATTTCCGCGGCGTACGCATCGGCATTCCGATCTGCGAAGACATCTGGACCGAATGGGGCGACTACGAAGACGTGGTCGAATGCCTCGCCGAGACCGGGGCGGAGTTGATGATCGTTCCCAATGGCTCGCCCTACTGGCGGGACAAGGAAGACGTGCGCCTCAACCTTGCGGTCGCACGCGTGACCGAGAGCGGCGTGCCGCTGATCTATATCAACCAGGTCGGCGGCCAGGACGAGCTCGTGTTCGACGGCGCCTCCTTCGGCCTGCATGCCGATCGCGCGCTCGCCTTTCAACTCCCGGCCTTTCGCGAAGTCGTCAGGACGGTCCGCTGGGAGCGCAGCGGCAATGGCTGGCGCTGCGTCGATGGTGTCATCGTCCCGGTCGAGGAGGGAGACAAGGCGGATTATTTCGCCTGCATGCTCGGACTGCGCGATTACGTGAACAAGAATGGCTTCAAGGGGGTCGTGCTCGGGCTTTCGGGCGGCGTCGATTCCGCCCTCGTGGCGGCGTTGGCGGTCGATGCCTTGGGAGCGGAGCGCGTGCGTTGCGTGATGCTGCCCTATCGCTATACGTCGCAGCAATCGCTCGACGACGCGGCGCGGGTCGCCGAGGCGCTTGGCGTCAAATACGACGTGGTGCCGATCGAGAGCGCGGTTCTGGGACTCGAAAAAGCCCTCGCGCCGGTCTTCGCAGGCCAGCCGCGCGACGTTACCGAGGAAAATCTGCAAGCGCGCGCCCGCGGCACCATGCTGATGGCAATGTCCAACAAGTTCGGCCTGATGGTGGTGACCACCGGCAATAAATCTGAAATGTCGGTCGGCTATGCCACGCTCTATGGCGACATGAACGGCGGCTTCAACCCGATCAAGGACCTCTACAAGACCGAAGTCTATCGACTGGCACGTCTGCGCAACGCCTGGAAGCCCGAGGGCGCGCTCGGGCCCAGCACGCAGGTCATTCCCGAAAATATTTTCACCCGTGCGCCCTCTGCCGAGTTGCGCGAGAACCAGACCGACCAGGACGTGCTGCCGCCCTACGACGTGCTCGACCAAATCCTCGAACGGCTGGTGGAGCGCGAAGAGCCGATCGCCAAGATCGTCGCGGACGGCTTCGACCGCGAGACGGTCGTGAAGGTCGAGCGCATGCTCAATCTCGCCGAGTACAAGCGCCGGCAAGCGGCGCCCGGGGTCAAGGTGACGTTGAAGAACTTCGGTCGCGACCGTCGCTACCCCATCGTCAACCGCTTCCGCGATCCCGGCGCGCCACTGCCCGAGCCCGACCGCTCGCTGGTGAAGAACGCGGCGGCGAAAAGCGAAGCGTACGATTTCTGAACGCTCTCCTCCCTTTTCCTTCGTCCGCAATCGGGAGGGCGAGGCACTGCGCAGCAAGAGAGGGAATGATGTACAAAGCGTCCGCGGATGTCACCCTGCCAACCTCGATCATCGGCTCACTGCCGCGGCCGGCCTGGTACACCGCGGTGCTGGGACCGAAAAGCTTCCTCGAAGCCATGGTCAATTCGCGCTACCGCGAACAGTACGAGGATGCGGTCTCATGCTTTCTGCGGGCGCAGGAAACAGCCGGCCTCGACATCTTGACCGACGGCGACGCGCACTACGACGAGGAGGTCGGCGGCATGAGTTGGCAGGGCTACCCGCTGACCCACATGGACGGTTTTGCCGAATTGCCGCAGCCGACGGCCTACAAGATCGGTGCGGTCGCCTATCCGCGCGGGCATATCCTGCACGACTTCCTCGAAGCGCGCGTGTTCCCCAGGATCGTGGGGCCGGTCGGGCGCGGCAGGTTGCAATATGCGGCGATGTGGAAGACGGCGCAGCGCATGACCAAGAAGCCGATAAAGTTCGGGACCATCCTGCCCGAACTGATCGCGGCTTCGGTCGAAGACGACTACTACAAGGATCCGGTCGAGCGCACCTGGGCGATCAGCAATGCTCTCAACGAGGAGCTCCATGAGCTCGCCGATGCCGGCTGCCCGGTCATACAGATGGAGGAGCCGCAGATTCACATGGTGCCGGCGCGCGGCAAGACGTTCGGCAAGCTCGACACGCCGTCCCAGCAACGAATTTTCCGCGATGTCCAGAGTTACCAGCCGACACTCGAAGCGCTCAACCAAGTCGAGGCCGACGCGCTGACGTTCGAGACCTGCTCATCCGGTACCGGTGATTTGAAGGCAATCGGCGAGGTGATCAAGGACAAGAAGGTCGTGATCGGCGTGATCGACCATCACACCCTGCAGGTCGAGCGGCCGGACGCGATCGCCGACCTCATCCGCGAGGCGCTCAAACACATTCCGCCGGAGCGGCTGATCATTTCATCCGACTGTGGCATGGGCCGCGAGGGCATGGGCCGCCGGCACGCCACTTACAAGATGGTGGCGATGGTGCTCGGCACCAATATCGTGCGCAAGGAGCTGGGACTGCCGCAAGCGGAATGCCTTGCTGCGGATCAGCGTTATTCGCTCACGGCGACAAAGATGTAAGCAAGTTGGGGCGGGAACGATGTGAACACGGGCGAACAGTTCCAACTCAGCGACGAGGCCGCCGAGCGCTACGAGCGCTGCGCCGCCCGATATATCCTTGGCCCCTGGGCGCCGTTGCTGGTCAACGCCGCTTGCCCGGCCGCCGGCGAACGCGTGTTGGACATTGCTTGCGGGACTGGCGTCGTCGCCCGCATCGCGGCGGAGCGCGTCGGTCCCAGCGGACGCGTGATCGGTGTTGATTTGAACCCGGGAATGATCCGGGTCGCGCGATCGCTTCCTGCTCCGATCGGCGCACCGATCGAATGGCTTGAGCGCAGCGCGCTCGACCTGCGGTTGGAGGATGCGAGCTTCGATGTGGTTCTGTGTCAGCAGGGACTCCAGTTCTTTCCCGACAAGGCGCTCGCGCTGCGGGAGATGCGCCGCGTGCTCGACCACGGCGGCCGTCTTGCGCTCAGTGTGTGGAAGGGCGTCGGCGCTTATCATCATGCTGTCGGCGACGCGCTCGCTCGGTTCATATCGGCCGAATCCGCCGTCCGCTTCCGCGCGTCACGACAAGTCCCAACCGAAGAGGACCTGCGGCGCCTCGCAACGCAAGCGGGCTTCGCCGACGTGGAAGTGCGTCTCCATGAAATCAATATCCACCTGCCGCGTCTGGATGAATTCACGCTGAACCATCTGGCCGGAACGCCGGTCGCAGACGGCCTCGCTGGCGCGACGCCTCAAGCGCGGGAGAAACTTGCAGCGAGCGTCATGAAACAGCTGCGGCGCTACGCCGACGGCGACGGGGTCACCTATCCGGAAGAAGCGCGAGTGTTGACGGCTCGCGTTCTGTGAGCACGTCTAGGTGGCGAACACGCCGGGAGGACCTTCCGACATCATCGCCTGCATCACGGCGGCGGCGATCACCGCACCGGGTAGATCGTCGGTCCGACCGCGCGCACTTTGCGCTTGCCCGGTGCTTGCTCGCCCGGTGCTTGCTCGACCTTGTTCTCGGCCGCCGGCGCGGCGCCTTGCTCGGCGCTGGCGGGTGGCGGTGGCGCGCTGTTGGCGGCATCTGCGCCTTTCGGCGCCGGCCGGCCGGGATTGGCGCCGAGGTTGACCGGCTTGCCCTGCGCGTCGAAGCGCGGCTGCGACAGTTGCTTCGCCCGCTCCTCCGTCACCACGATATCGCCGCGTTCGATGGTCTGATCATCCCCTTGCCGCAGGGCTTCGGCCCAGGATTGGCCGGGTAGCCGACAGCTGCAGGCGGCATTGTACTGTTTGCGATAGCTGAACGCGGTGGGCAGATCCGAGTAGACCCTGCCGCTCACCGACATCGCGCGGGAGACATCTTCGCCGGGGTTGCGGTGGCTGTAGAGGGTCACCTCGGTGGCCGGGCACATGCGCCGGCAAAGCTGTTCGTCGTCCGCGAACTTGCCCGGCACCGTGGAGTAGGAAATCGGGAAGTAATAGCCGTCGCAGGTTCTCACGCACAGCGTCCGATAGGTGCCCGCGAGCGGGGCATTGGGAGCGGGCGCGACGGCTGCGCCGCCGAATAGGCTGTCGAAAAAGCCACCCGGCCCGCCGGTGACGTATTGACGGTATTGCGGGCCGCAATCGTTCTGCCCGAGCGCTACCAGGATGCCGCGCCGCTGCCCCTCGCGCTCGCCGCTGTTGCCCTGCAGCCGCTGGATGTCGGTCAGCGTGCGGTCGAGGTTCGCACGCATCTGCTGGATTTGGTTGTTGAGCGGGCCGCATTGCGGCGACTGTCCGCTGAACAAGGCGAAGAAGCCGCCCCCCTGGCAACCCAGGCGCTGGGATTGCTGGCCCAGGCGATCGAGCTCGGCCTGCTGCTTGGCCGCGGCGTCTTCGTAGCGCTTGATCTGGTCCGCCTTTGCAGGATCGACCCCGGCACCCCGATCGATCGCGGCGAGCTGGCTTTCGAGCCGCAGACAGGTTTGGCTGCGCGCGGCCGTGTTGGGAGCGGGGGCCGCATTGGGCGCAGGCACCGGATTGGGAGGAGGAGCGCCGAACGGAAAGGAAAACTGCGCCGCTGCGGGCACGGCGCATAGAACGAGGACGGACAGGGCGGCGCCCGGTCCGCGCAAGACTTTCGTGATCGCTGTGCCAATCATGGAGCCCGACCCGACGGTCACAGTCGCCGATGGAAGCGCCGGAATGGTGACCAAAGTGTGAAGATCCCGGGCCTGTGGGCTAGCGTTTCCATAGTACCTGCTCGGGTTACGCCCCCGCGGGTGCCGGCTCAATGGCCGCCCCATCGTCCGCGAGACCTTGCCTCGAAAAGGGGATCGGCGAGTTGCATCGCCGATCCCGCCGTGAGCTCCGGCTTCACCCACTCGCACCCAACGGTCGGATACACTAGCCTCGCTGTCCGCGCTGTCTCACAACGTCTGGTCAAGCCGCGATCCTTCCACGCAAGGGGGGCGCAATGGGTGCTCTCAGCGTTTCCCAATTCGTCGACCTCATGGTCGGCGGGCTCGCGGTCGGCTGCGTGTACAGTCTGATTGCGCTTGGCTTGTTGCTTCCGGTGCTCCCTCTGCTCGCGGTGGTGGCCGTCGGCATGGCCTCCTCCGGAATCATAGCGGTGGCGATGGAGCTTGCCGTCTACCGCACCCTGCGCCGTCGGCGCGTGCCGATCATGAACCTCATCACCGCCACGGTCGGCATGTCGATCCTGTGTATCAATGCCGCACGCATCGTATGGGGGTCCGAGCCGCTGCGCTTCCCGGAACTGTTCGCCACCACGGCCTACGAATTCGGCGGCGTGCGCGTGTCCCCGCAGTTGTTCTGGATCATGGTCATGGGCGTCGTCATCATGGCTGCGCTGCAGCTCTTCCTCAAGCACACGCGCACCGGCCTTGCCATGCAGGCCATGGCGCAGGACTCCGAGGCGGCGCAGCTCATGGGAGCAAACCTGACGCGCATGATGGCCTACACCTTTGCGATTTCCGGCATGATGGCGGGGGCAGCCGGCATCATGCTGGGCTCAATGTTCTTTGCATTCTTCGAGATGGGCTTCATCACCGGGTTGAAGGGTTTCGTCGCGGCGACGCTAGGCGGGCTCGGCAGCATCACCGGGGCGATGCTCGGAGGAGTTCTGTTCGGCTTGATCGAGACGTTCAGCACGGTGTTCCTGTCGTCGGCCTATAAAGACGGCATCGGCATGATCCTGCTGATCGCCATTCTCCTGGTCTTTCCCTCGGGCCTGGTTGGACTGTGGCAGAGGCGCAGGTGAGCGCCTCGTTCGACCCAAGCGCGCGGCGGCGTGCAGCGGTACACCCCGTCACGCTGCTGGTTGTGGCCGCGCTGATCGTGCTGCCCTGGGTCGAACCGGACAAGTTCGCGCTGCACATTTTGAGCCTGATTGCGATCGCCTCGATCGCGGCGATGGGATTGCAGGTGCTGCTCGGCTATTCCGGACAGCTTTCCATCGGCCAGGCTGCGTTCTACGGCATCGGCGCCTATACCTCCGCCCTGTTGACCGCCAGGCTGGGAGTGCCGTTTCCGCTCGCCCTCATCGGCGCGGGTGCCGCTGCCGCTACCGCCAGCCTGCTGATGGTGCCGATAACGCGGTTGACGGGGGCTTACCTCGCCGTGGCCACGCTCGGCTTCTCCATCATCGTTTTTCTGTTCATCCAGAACGAAGAATGGCTGACCGGCGGCTCCTACGGCTTTATCGGCATCCCGCGCGCGGAACTGTTCGGCTACGCGCTGCGCGACCCGATGTGGAGCTACTACCTCAACGTCGGCGTGGCGGCGATCGTCTATTTCACCTTCGCCCGCATCGAGGGTTCGCGCTTCGGGCGTGCGATCAACGCCATCCGTCAGGACGCCGATGCCGCGCGCGCCAGCGGCATTCGCGTGACACTCCTCAAGAGCGAGTGCTTCGTCATCGCCGCCTTTGTCGCCGGCCTCGCCGGTTCGCTCTATGCGCACGAGGTGCGCTACCTCGCCCCGAACGACTTCACGTTCTGGAAGTCGATTGAAATGCTCATCATGGTGGTGATCGGAGGCGTCGGCAGTCTGGCGGGCGCCATCCTCGGCGCTGCGGTGGTGGTGGGCTTGCCGGAGTATCTGCGCGCGATCGGCGACTATCGGATGCTTGTGTTCGGCGCAATCCTGATAGCGACCATGCTGTTCGGCGAAGGCGGGCTCGCCGCGCTCCTTGCAACATTGGGGCGACGCGTGGCTGCAGTGGCGATGCGTTCGGCGCCTAAGCTCCCTCCAGGCAACGAAGCAGCGCGATGAGCGCGCGCGCGGACGATGGTGCGTGGCTGCTCGAGGCGCGCAGCGTGAGCCGGCGCTTCGGCGGCCTGTTGGCCGTCGATGCCGTTGACCTCGCGGTGCGGCGCAGAAGCGTGCACGGCTTGATCGGACCCAACGGCGCCGGCAAGACCACGCTGCTCAATCTGGTTGCCGGAGTGTATCGAGTCAGCAGCGGGGCGCTGCGCTTTGGCGCGCGGGATATCACGCAGCATTCGACGGCCAAGCGCGCACGCGCTGGAATTCGTCGCACCTTTCAGAACCTCAAGCTGTTCGGCGAGATGACCGCGCTCGAGAATGTTGCGATCGGCCTGCATGCGCAGATGCGCGCCGGATTTTTCGACGCGGTCGTGTCGACGCCGCGCCACCGCCGCGAGGAGCGCAGCATCCGCGATCAATCGACGGCAGTGCTGCAATTCGTCGGTCTTGCCGGCCTTGCCCATGCCCGCGCCGGCGCGCTTGCCTATGGACACCGCCGCCTGTTGGAGATCGCGCGGGCGATAGTGGCGCGGCCGACGCTGCTGCTGCTCGATGAACCGGCCGCGGGCCTCAACGTTACCGAGGCAGCGCATGTCAGCGAGCTGATTGCGCGAATCCGCGACGACGGAACCACCGTGATCCTGGTCGAGCACCACATGGACGTGGTGATGCGCGTGTGTGACGAAATCACGGTCCTCAACTATGGCCGCAGACTCGCGCACGGCACGCCGGCGCAGATCCAGGAAGATCCGGGTGTCATTGAAGCCTATCTCGGCCGTTCCGGGGAGAACGAGAGTGCTCAAGCTTGACGGCGTGGTCGCCGCCTACGACGACGTCATCTGCCTGCACGGCGTTTCGCTGGAAGTGCGTCGCGGCGAGATCGTCACGCTGATCGGCGCCAATGGCGCGGGCAAGAGCACGACGTTGAAGACGATTTCGGGTCTGCTCACGCCGCGCGCCGGGACCATCGAGTTCGACGGACAAACGATTGCCGGTCGCAGCCCGGATGCGATCGTCGCGCTCGGACTGGTGCAGGTGCCCGAGGGCCGGCGGGTGTTTCCCGAGCTCACGGTCGAGGAGAATCTCCGCGTCGGCGCTTACCTCGTCGACCAGCGGACCAAAGTTCGCGGGACGCTGAGCGACGTGTACGATCGCTTTCCGCGCCTGGCAGAGCGGCGCAAGCAGTTCGCCGGCACGCTGTCGGGCGGCGAACAGCAGATGCTCGCCTTCGGTCGGGCCATGATGGCGCAGCCGAAGCTGCTGATGCTCGATGAGCCCTCGCTCGGTTTGGCCCCGCTCATGGTGGACGAGGTGATGCGTTCAATTCGCGTATTTCGCGAGTCCGGCGTGACTGTCTTCCTCGTCGAGCAGAATGCCAACCTGGCGTTGCGGCTCGCGGACCGTGCCTACGTCATGGAGACGGGCAAGATCACCATGAGCGGCAGCGGAGCGCAGCTTCTGGCCGACGAACGCGTACGGGCGAGCTATCTCGGCGCAAAAGCCCCCTCGCACAGGAGAGTTGCACAAACGGAGTGAGCGCATCCGCCGGACGTAGCTTTGCGCGAACAATGATGTTCGGATATCGTGCAACCGGGCGTGCACCGCTTCACCGGAGAACGATCATGACCATGAACCGACGCAAATTTATCGGCGCCGGAGCGGGCGCCGTGGCGCTCGTCGGCACGAACCCGATGGTCTGGGCGCAATCGCCGGGGTCGATCAAGATCGGCGCCTTCGGCCCGATGTCGGGCAACGCGGCGGCGCAGGGCCAGAGCCTGCGCGAAGGCGTCGAGATGGTGGTCAACCTTAAGAATGCGGGCGGCGGGGTGCTCGGCCGCCAGATCGAGCTCGTGATCGGCGACGACGCTGGCAAGCCGGAAGAGGCGGCCGTAGTCGCGCGTCGCTTCGCGACCCGCGATCAGGTCTCGCTCGCGATCGGCAGCGTGAGCAGCCCGGCGAGTCTTGCGGCTGCGCAGATCTTTCGCGAGGAGGAGGTGCCGCAGATCGTGGTGAGCGGGACCGCCCAGCGCATCACCACTCAGGGCAACGAATGGGTGTTCCGCTCCGCGGTGCCGGACCGCAAGCTCGTCGGCGACCTGGTCGACTTCATCCACGAGAAAATGCCGACGCTCAAGCGCTTCGGATTTCTCTACGTCAATGACGATTTCGGCAAGGGCGCTTTCGACGCCTTCGTCGACGCCGGCAAGAAGTACGGCATGAGCGTCACCGACGAGGAGCGCTACTCGCGCGGCGACCTCGACTTCACCGGGCAGCTGACCAGGATCCGCTCGACCAACCCCGACGGGCTCGTGGAATGGTCGCGTTACACGGAGGGCGCGCTCATCCATCGTCAGATCAAGCAGATGGGCTGGGACCTGCCGCGCTTCGGCTCCGACGGCATCGGCGCGCCCGCCTTTCTCGATCTCGCGAAGGATGCCGCCAACGGTGTCATCTATCCCACCCACTTCAGCCCCGCGACGGCCACGAAGCTTCCGGCCGCGCAGGCCTTCATCGCGTTGGTGCGCAAGACCTACAACAAGCCGCCGGACTTCGTGCACGCCGAGGCGTTCGACGCCATCAACATCGCCATCGCGGCGATCGAGCGCGCCAACAGCAGCGAGCGCACCGCCATCCGCAACGCATTGCGCCAGACCGATTATCAGAGCGTGCGCGGGCCGTTTAAGTTCGACCAGAAAGGCGATCCGACCCTGGTGACGCACATGGTGCGGATTGTCGATATCAAAGAGACGGACGCGCGCAGCTGACGGGGAGAAACGTGGCGATCACGGTGGTCAAGTCGGGCGTCCCGCGCCCGCTCGCCAACTATAACGAAGCCTTCGTTGTCGGCGATCTCGTGTTCGCCGCCGGTCAGCTAGCGAGCGACTTCAAGACCGGCGTGCCGCCGCAGGCGCGCAAGCAGCCGGGCTTTCCGTTCTACGGCTCGGATATCGAGCTGCAGACGGCGTACATCCTCGAAAATTTGAAGACGACGTTCGAGGCGGCCGGCTCCTCGCTCGATCACGTGGTCAAGGCGCAAGTCTTTCTCACCGACCTCGGTGACTTCCACGGCTTCGACACGGTGTGGAAGCGC
>WNFN01232941.1_pt1 | contig 13355 bp, 14 predicted proteins | sample 5400161 | NCBI WGS metagenome assembly WNFN01 (sample SAMN13153353, study PRJNA577476) | soil metagenome | isolation source: 80 cm saprolite on Douglas fir-dominated hillslope | place: USA:California | collected 2013-09-17
ATCGACGACGGCGCACGGTTCTACTTCGTGCACTCCTACGCGGCCACGTCGCTGCCCCTGCCCAAGAGCGACCGGATGACGGCGCCGCTGATCACCTGGGCCACGTACGGGGAGCCGTTCGTCGCGGCGGCGGAGAACGGGCCGCTGTCCGCCACCCAGTTCCACCCGGAGAAGTCCGCTGATGCCGGGGCGGCGCTGCTGGCGAACTGGCTAGAGTCCATCCGGTGACTGATTTTTCCCGCCCGCCCGGCCCTCGCCCGCCCGGCCCTCGCCCGCCCGATCCCCTGACTTTGCTGCCGGCCGTGGACGTCGCCGGCGCCCAGGCGGTCCGGCTGGTTCAGGGCGCGGCCGGGACCGAGACGGGATACGGGGATCCCTTGGACGCCGCCCTGGCCTGGCAGGATGCCGGAGCGGGCTGGATCCACCTGGTCGACCTCGACGCCGCGTTCGGCCGCGGTTCCAATTCCGCGCAACTCGCGTTGATCGTGCGGCAGCTTGACGTGGCGGTCGAGCTGTCCGGGGGCATCCGCGATGACGCCTCGCTGACAGCCGCCCTGGCAACCGGGTGCGCGCGGGTGGTCATCGGCACGGCGGCGCTGGAGAACCCGGACTGGGTGCGCTCGGTGATCGCCGAGCACGGGGAGCGGATCGCCGTCGGGCTGGACGTGCGGGGAACCCGGCTGGCTGCCCGCGGCTGGACGACCGAGGGCGGGGAGCTGGACGACGCGCTGGAACGCCTGGAGTCTGACGGCTGCCGGCGTTACGTCGTCACCGACATCATGAAGGACGGCATGCTGCGCGGGCCCAACCTGGACCTCCTGCGCCGGGTCTGCGCCCGCACCAGCCGGCCGGTGATCGCCAGCGGCGGGGTGTCCAGTCTGGCTGACCTGCGGGCGATCGCCGGGCTGCGCGTGCTCGGCGTGGAAGGCGCGATCGTCGGCAAGGCCCTCTACGCGGGGGCGTTCACCCTGGAGCAGGCCCTGAACGCGATGGACGTCGCGCGGCGGACTGCCTGGATCACTCACGCAGGCACCGGACAGCCCAAGGCCACGGACTGATGCCGGTCGCCATCCGGGTCATCCCGTGCCTGGACGTCGACGACGGGCGGGTGGTCAAGGGCGTGAACTTCCTCGGCCTGCGTGACGCGGGCGATCCGGTCGAACTGGCCGCCGCGTACGACGCCGAGGGCGCGGACGAGCTGGTTTTCCTGGACATAACGGCGTCCGCGCACGGCCGGGACACGATGCTGGGCGTGGTCGCGCGGACGGCGGACCAGGTGTTCATCCCGCTGACGGTGGGCGGCGGAGTGCGCACCGTGGACGACGTGGACCGGCTGTTGCGGGCCGGGGCGGACAAGGTGTCGCTCAACACCGCGGCGATCGCCCGGCCGGAGCTGCTCACCGAGGTGGCAGGCCGGTTCGGCGCGCAGTGCGTGGTGGTGTCGGTGGACGCTCGTCGTACCCGGCCAGCCGGCGGCCCGTCGGCCGGGCTGGCCAGCGGCTTCGAGGTGACCACGCACGGCGGGCGGCGCGGCACCGGCCTGGACGCTGTCGAGTGGGCGCGGCGGGCGGCCGAGCTCGGCGCGGGCGAGGTGCTGCTGAACTCGATGGACGCCGACGGTACACGGGCCGGGTTCGACCTGGAGCTGATCGGGGCCGTGCGGGCCGCCGTGGACGTGCCGGTGATCGCGAGCGGCGGCGCGGGCCGGGTTGCGGACTTCGCCCCGGCCGTAGCGGCGGGCGCGGACGCGGTGCTCGCCGCCAGCGTGTTCCACTTCGCCGCGATCGGGATCGGCGAGGTGAAGGAATCCTTGCGGGCGGCGGGGCACCCGGTCCGCTGACGCACAAGGCCGGCCGGCGTGCGAGGCTTACCGCATGGGCACGAGTAACCCAGCGACCCGGGTCGGGGTCGGCGAGTCCGCGCTGGACCCGAAGATCTCGGCGCGGCTGAAGCGCAACTCCGACGGGCTGATCCCGGCCATCGCGCAGCAGTACGACACCGGCGAGGTGCTGATGCTGGGCTGGATGGACGATGAGGCGCTGCACCGCACGCTGACCACCGGCCGGTGCACCTACTGGTCGCGCAGCCGGCAGGAGTACTGGGTGAAGGGGGAGTCCTCTGGTCACGTCCAGTGGGTGAAGTCCGTCGCGCTCGACTGCGACGCCGACGTGGTGCTGGTGAAGGTGGACCAGGTCGGCGCTGCGTGCCACACCGGCGACCGGACCTGCTTTGACGCCGACATGCTCGATGCCTACCGCGCGGGCCAGGACGAGGCGGGCTGAGCCCGTGGTCCTGTCGGCGCCATGGATCCTGGTTGTCGGCGTCTGGCACCGTGGCAGTCAGCGGGGCGAAGAGGTGAGGACGTCGTTGAGGGTTTGGAGGAGGAGGTCGGCGTGTTCGCGCTGGAAGACGAGGGGCGGCCGGATCTTCAGTACGTTTCCGGCCGGGCCGGTCGCGCTGATCAGTATCCCCCGGTCGCGCATGGCCTCGGTGATCCTGCGCGCGCGCCCGGATGCGGGTGCCCGGGTGTGCTGGTCGGCTAGCTCGACGCCAAGCAGGAGGCCTTCCCCGCGGACGTCCCCGATGAGAGGGTGGCGCTCCGCGAGTGCCATGAGGCCCTGCCTGAGGTAGGCGCCGGTCTCCGCGGCGTTTGTTACCAGGCCCTCCTCCGCGATGACGTCGAGGACGGCGAGCGCAGCCACGCAGGCTACCGGGTTACCGCCGAAGGTGCTGAACAGCTCGGTCTCCTCGGGCACGGCCGCAAGGAGCTCGGACCGGACCACCAGGGCAGCGACCGGGAAGCCGTTGCCCATCGGCTTTCCCATGACCACCATGTCGGGCTCGATCCCTGAGGCCTGGAAGCTCCACAGGTGGGTGCCCGACCGGCCGTGACCGGCCTGTACTTCGTCGGCTACCAGCAGGCCTCCCAGAGCCTGCACCCGCCGGGCTGCTTCTTTCAGGTAGGCGGGTGGGGGAGACAGGATGCCGTCGGCTGTGAAGGCCGGATCAATGTACATGGCGGCCAGGCCACGATCGCCGAGCGCGCGGGCGGCGCCGTCGATATGGGCGGCGTACCGCTCGGCCCATCCGTCCTCTTCTCGCCGGTAAGCGCCGCGATAGCCGTCGGGCGCGGGGACCGTGGCGACATGCGCAGGCCGCTCTCCCTTGGCCCACTCCTCGGGGGACAGGGCGTGGGTGGCTTCGGTCAGCCCATGGTAGGCATGGGCGCTCACCACCGCGCCGGCCCGGCCGGTAGCCCCGCGGGCGATCCGCCAGGCGAGGTCGTTGGCCTCACTGCCGGAGTTCACGACTAGGACGGCGTCCAGCCCGGATGGCACGGTGGGTGTTAGCCGTTCAGCCAGTTCGACGATCGCCTCGTGCAGATAGCGGCTGTGGGCTGCCAGGAGCCGCTGCTGTCCGGCCACCGCCCGCGCGACCCGGGGATGACCGTGGCCGACCACGGGCACGTTGTTGTAGCAGTCGAGATAGCGCCGGCCGTCGGGATCGAACAGCCAGACACCCTCGCCGCGGACCAGGTGCACCGGATGGTCGTAGAACAACGGCGACCGGGGCAGCACAAGCCTGCGCCGCTCCAGCAGACCGGCGGTGGCGGACCGGCGGTAGGGCAGCCCCCGGCAGGCTTCCCGGAAACGCCGCGCGACGGCGTCTGTCCCTACTGCCTCGATGCTGTCCAGGAAGGCGCGGGCCCCGGGCTCACCGCTCACGCTGTAGCCGACGTTGCCCGGGTACAGCCCGCTCCGCCAGGCGGTGACCGCGACCTCGGTCGCTAGCCGGGCCGCCACCAGATCGGCGAGGAGGCCGGCTTCCTCGTCCTCCAGCGGTGTCACCGACACGTAGCCGTCGATCATCGCATCCGCCGCCTCGATGGCGTCCTCGCGGCCGTGCAGCACATCGGCGACGGCGACAGCCAGATCACACACCAGCGCAGCGTGGGTCATGTCCCCGAAGTCCACGATCCCGCTGACCCGAAGATCATCACCCAGCAGCACGTTGTCTAGGCTCAGGTCGCCGTGGATCACCTGTGCGCGCAGCCCTGGCAGCACCGGGGCGACCCTCGCCTCGAACCGGTCCAGGACCCGTTCCACCTGGGCTCTGCGCGCACCATCAGGGATATGGGTGAGCAGCGGACGGAGATTGAGCGCGTGCGTGACGTCCCACAAGATCTCGTAGTCGGCCGCGGGGTGGAAAAAGCCCCGCAGTGCGCGCCCGAGACGGGCGGTCATCTGCCCAAAAGACCAGATCGCCTGGGTGGTGAGCGCCGATGCCGAGGTGACCTGCCCGGGCAGGAACGTGAACAGCCGCCCGAGGTAAAACCCGCCAGCGGGTCCCGGCACCTCGACCCAGAGTGGGCCCGCCGCGCTCGGCAGGGCACGCATCACCGGCAGGCCCGGATCCACCCGCTCGATGTGGTGAAGAGCAGCGGTCTGCATGTCCACGATCGAGGGGCCATCCGCCGGATTGGAGATCTTGAACAGGAAGCGCCGCCCGGCCGCCGCATCCACTCGGAAGTTCTGGTCCCGTTCGCCCGCGAGGGGAGCCAGGGACGCTTCCATCCCGAAGCTGTCCCGCAGGATTTGCCTGGCCGCCTCCAACTCCACGGCCGGCGGCGTGGTCTGGAGAGGGTCAAGGCGCTGCACCATAGGGCCGAAGGCTATCTCGCGTCCCGGGCAGCGGCACTGGCAGCCTGCCGTTCCGCCGCATGGCAGGCCGTCCTGGGTCAGGGAAGCCGAAGATCCAAGCCCCGTTAAGATCAGTGAATGCCCATCCCAGCGGCGTTCGACCTGTCCGACCGTGTCGCGGTGGTCACCGGGGCGGGCAGCCCCGACGGCATCGGCTTCGCCACCGCCAGGCTTCTCGCCGAACTCGGTGCTGCCGTGATGCTCAGCGCCACCAGCGCGCGGATCGAGGCGAGGGCTGACGACCTGCGCCAGGCAGGCTTCGATGCGGCGGGGATCGCCGGGGACCTCACCGACACTGGCGCCGCGGCTGGGCTTGTGGCGGCCGCGCTCAAGCAGTGGGGGCGGCTGGACATCGTGGTCAACAACGCTGGCATGATCTCCACCACTAAGCCGGTCTTCGAGGCCGGCACGGTGGACTCCATGAGCCTGGCGACCTGGCAGGCGTCGCTGGAACGGAACCTGACCACCGCCTTCCTGGTCACGAAGGAGGCTCGCCGCCTACGCCAGCGCCAAGGCAGGCATGGTCGGCCTCACCCGCGCGGCCGCGATCGACGCCGCCGGCCACGGAATCACCGTCAACGCGGTCGCGCCAGGCTGGATAGCGACCGGGTCCCAGACCCCGGATGAACGCGACGAAGGGCCGGCTACCCCCATCGGCCGGAGCGGCTCACCTGACGAGGTTGCCACCGCCGTCGCGTGGCTGGCCAGCCCAGGCGCGTCCTACGTCACCGGGCAATGCCTGGTGGTAGACGGCGGCAACTCCATCGCCGAACAGCGCTCCACACACACAGCGCCGCCCTCACCGGGCCGGGCAAGTCCGGTCTCATACCCGTAGACCACGGCGTGTGCGCGATCGCGCAATGGTCGACGGTGGCCTGAAGCGCGGCTGGTCAGATGTGTACTGTGCCGTCTTGGTTAATGGTCCAGTCAGGGTTGTGGGCCACTTCCCACACGTAGCCGTCGGGGTCGGCGAACGCTCCTGTTGTTCCGCCCCACTCAGCGCGTGCTGCCGGGCGGACGATGGTGCCTCCGGCGTGCTCGACTTCGGCGAGCAAGGTATCGACGTTCTCGGGTGAGCGCACGTTGTGCGCCAGCTCGATCCCGGGGGCGCCGTGGCCGCCGAGCGCGGTCCACAGCCCGAACACCATTCCGCCGGCCTGGAAGAAGCAGACCTCGTCATCAGGCTGTCTGGCCCCGCTCCAGCCGAGCGCTTCGTAGAAGGCGCGCGCCCGGGCGAGGTCGGCGACGCCCAGCGTTACCAGGCTGATCCGCTGTTCCATTGTCACGGTCCTTTCTTGATCAGCTCATGCGTGCTGGGCGTGTCGGACGCCTGCCCCGCGGTGTGTATGGCCTCGGCCAGCAGGCCGACCTGGTGCGGGCCGACCGCGCACGGGAACAGCAGCACGTCGCTGCAGCCCGCCGCAGGCTGCCGGCAGCCCGATCCCTACTCTCATGTCGGGCATCCTGCGGCGCGTCGCCACCTGATGTCTTGAACGCAACGGACATGACGACGGGCTGATTGGTCCCGCCGGGCTGCTGCGGTCAGTCCCTGGCCGGGGCGTAGCTGAGGTTCAGCACGCCGGTCTCGAAGGTTTGCGCCGTCAGCAGCTCGAGGGGGGTGCTTGGCTCGTCCGGCGGAAAGAGCCGGGCCAGGCCGTCGCCGACCACGACCGGGTGCACGAGCAGGTTGAGCTCGTCAAGGAGCCCCTGGCGCAGCAGCCAGCGCACGGTGGTGGGGCTGCCGGACATGGTGATGTCGCCGCCGTCCTGGGCCTTGATGTCGGTCAGCTGCCGGGCCACGTCGCCGCTGATGATCTCGGAGTTCAGCCACTTCGCTGCCTGCAGGCTGTTGGAGACCACGTACTTCTTGATCGAGTTCATGACGTCGCCGAATGGCTCGTCGGCATGCGCGGGCCAGTACCCGGCCCACTCGTTGTAGAGGACGCGGCCCATCAGCAAGGCGTCGGTAGTGGCGAAGCCGGCGCCGACCGCGGCTCCCATCTCGTCATCGAAATACCGGAAGTGCCACTTGTCGGGCGACTCGACGACGCCATCGAGGGAAATGAAGAAGTGCGACTTGATCTTGCGCATAGAGTGCCTCCTGGGCTGAGTTGTCCGCTCGCTTACGAAGGGCTGGCGTGGCGAAGGACGGCGGTCTCCTGTTGTGACCGCAAGTGGCGGGGGAGCGTGTCGCCGCTCGGCCTGCGCTCGGTCAAACGTGAGCTTCATAGCGGTGCCCTAGCCATCAGCTTCTCGAGTGCCGCCGGGCTTCCTGCCGGCCGCGAGCAGGGCGTCCATCTGGCCGACCGACTGCGGGAACACCTCGAACGCGCCCCAGCGCTCCAGCTGCTCCATGTGCTCGCCGGACTCGAACACAAAGCGCAGCTCCATTCGGGTGCCGCCGCCGTGCTCGCTCAGCCGCATCTGTACCACGGTGGTCGGCATCTCGGCGTTCGGAGTCCCGTCCTGGTTGGCGAATCCGTCGGTGAACTCAAGCGACCTGGGCGGGTTGACCGACCTCACGCGCCACCAGCCGCGGGACTTCTCACCCCCGGGACCGGTCATGACGTAGGTGACCTCACCGCCGGCAGCCAGGTCGTGCCTCTGCACGGTCGCCGGGTGGGTCGGTGGCCCCCACCAGCGCTCCAGCTGCCGAGGGTCGGCCCACAACTGCCACACCCGCTCGATCGGGGCGTCAAAGCCGGCGACCAGGATGAGGCTCAGGCTGTCGAAGTCCTTCACGACGCTGATGACGCTCATCTGCCGTGCCCGGTAGACGGCTTGCTCTTTTCAGCTCGGGGAACCTGTGCGAGCAAATCGGCCATCCGGTCCACACGCCCGCGCCAGGCCGTCTCGAGCTCGTCGAGGACCCGCCGCGCCCTGCTGACCGCGTCGGGGTCGGTGCGCACCAGCTGCTCCCGTCCGCTGCGCTCCTTGGTGACCAGGCCGGCCCGCTCCAGCACCGCGACGTGCTTCTGCACCGCGGCGAAGCTCATCGGGTAGACGTCGGCGAGTCGCGATACCGACGGCTCGCCTTGCATGCAGCGGTGGAGGATGTCTCGGCGCGTGGCGTCGGCCAGTGCGTGAAACAGGCGGTCCACCTCCTCGCCGGTCAATCCACCCGCAACCATCGATCCACCTACAACCATTTGGTTGTAGGTTAGCGCAGCCGCCAGCCCCCTGTAAAGGAGACCTCGCCCGGCACGGCGGCCTCGTTCGTCGCGCTGGCGCGCAAGGGCTGGTGCCTGCACAGCCCCACGTAACGCTTCGGCCGAGACTGTCGTTGACGCCTGAAAGCTGGGTAACCCAGGGCCAGCCATCAAGCCATAACGATCCATCGGTACTGGCGCAGGCAGTCAGGACGGCCACCAACTCCGCTACAGATAACGGCGGCTACGATGCGTCAAGGTCGGGGGCCGAATCGATCGCAGAGCGTGATCTGGTCCAGCAGGCTACTGCGAACTTGGGGGCGCTCGATCGTCGGTTAGGGTGCTCGACTGGCCGGGCCGGTATCGGCGGTGGTCTTGCCCGGTGTCCGCCGCCGACTTCACGATCAACCCCTCCGGGACCCAGAACGTCCCGTTCTCGGACGACTCGTGCAGCAAGCCCACCATGGGATCACCATCTCAATCAGGCTGATATTGTCCGGCAACGGGTTAGCGGGGCCGAGCACAGAGCGTGAGGTGGGGCGGAACAACTCGTCCTGAGCACTTTGCGCAAATGAGCACCGTGCTAAACGCTAACCGCATGAGACTCGTGACAAGGGTTTCTGGATGGAGGGGACGAAACGTGATAATCCGAACCCCGGCTCGGCGCCGCCGATGGCGGCCCGCCTTCATCTTCAGCCTCGCCGCGGCGACCGCCCTGGCGGTCTCCGGGGCAGGCGCTGGCACGGCACTAGCGGCGAGTTCCGCTTCGCAGGCCACGCAGGCGCAGGCCATCTCGCCGATGCCGCAGATCGTGCCGAAGCCGGTCTCGCTGACGGCAGGCAGCGGCCAGTTCGCGCTGACCGCCGGCACGCGCATCGTGGTGGCCGGCCGCTCGGCCGCCGCGCTGCCCGTCGCGCAGGATCTCGCCAGCTACCTGCGACCGGCCACCGGCTACCGCCTGCCGGTGATGCCCGGCACCAGCGAGACGGGCGCCATCACCCTGGCACTCGGCAGCCAGGGCGCCGTCCCGGGAGACCCGGACGGCGAGGGCTACCGGCTGAACGTGACCAGCACCAGAGTCACGCTCGCGGCCGCGACCCCGCACGGCCTCTACAACGGCATCCAGACCATCCGCCAGCTGCTCCCGGTCTGGATCAACAGCCCGTCGGTAATGCCGGGCCCGTGGACGATGCCGGCCGTGCAGATCGCCGACCACCCGCGCTACACCTACCGTGGCGTGATGCTCGACATTGCCCGGCACTACGAAACGCCGTCCGCTGTCGAGCAGCTGATCGATCAGGCCGCAGCGTACAAGATTAACGTCTTCCACCTGCACCTGAGCGATGACCAGGGCTTCCGCGTCGTGATCAATGGCTTCCCGAACCTGACCACGATCGGCGGCCAGGGCTCGGTCGGCACCGGCGGCCGCACCATGGACCCGGGCGGCTACTGGACCCGGGCCGACTACAAGGCCGTGGTCGCCGACGCGCAGGCGCACTTCATGACGCTGATCCCCGAGGTCGACTCGCCGGGCCACAACAACGCGATCATCATGTCGGAGCACAACGACACCACCAACCCGCTGCTGAACGGCCATCCGCAGGACATCAACTGCAGCGCGCACAACCCGCCACGGTGGGACTACACCGGGGACGTCGGCTACAGCGCGCTGTGCCCCGACAGCCAGAACACCTGGACCATCATGAGCGCGATCATCCACCAGCTGGATGCCATGACGCCCGGCGCCTACCACGACCTGGGCGGCGACGAGGTGCCGACGACGGTGCTCAGCCAGTCGCAGTACGCCCACTTCATCAACAGGGAAGCCGGCATCATCCAGGCCGCGGGCAAGACCGTCATGGGCTGGGCCGACATCGCCGGCGCCGGAACCAACCTCACGAGCCCGTCGGTCGCCGAGTACTGGAACCCGGCGTTCGGCTCTCAGCCCGGCACCGAAACCGGGACCGAAGCCGTGGCCAAGGGCATGCAGGTCGTCATGGCGCCCGCCAACCACACCTACCTTGACCAGAAGTACCTGGCAGGCAGCGCCGGGAACGTGCCACCCACGCTCGGGCTGAGCTGGGCCTGCAACACCGGCTGCGACGTCGACCAGTTCTACAACTGGGACCCGGGCAGCTACGTCACCGGCGTGACCGACCGCAACGTCATCGGCGTCGAAGGCGCGATGTGGGGCGAGACCGTGGTCAACCTCAGCAACGTCGACTACATGACCTTCCCTCGGCTGCCGGCGCTGGCCGAGGTGGCATGGTCGCCGAAGGCAGACCGCAACTCCACCAGCAGCCCGGCCTACCAGGACTTCATCGGCAGGCTGGCCGCGCAAGGAGGCCGGTTCCTGGCCAGCGGCCAGAACTTCTACCCATCGACCGAGGTTCCGTGGCGCCTCGACCTGGCGGCGCACAAGGTGGTCGCGGCCAGTGACGGCGGCTTCAGCGCCACGGTGGCGACACTGGCCGCGCCAGGCCGCGCGACCAGCGCTGTCACGGCCACCATCAACTGGGGTGACGGCACCAGCTCGGCCGGGACGGTCAGCGGCGCCGCGGCCACCCCGACCACGGTCAACGGCCTCTACTCGGTGGGCGGCAGCCACCGCTACGCTCATCCGGCCGTGTACCAGGGCACAGCGACCGTCAGCGCATCCGGAACCGCCACCGTCACCGCCCACTTCATCGTGCGGTGGAGGGGGTGACCCGACGCGCCGCCTGATCACTACCGCGGCGGCCGTGGCGGGGGCCACTAGTTCCTCGTTGGTGTTCGCGTGGCCGCCCAGGCCCCAGCCCCCGTCGGGTGCCTCGGTGAGCAGCACCCACGTCCGGCTGGCCAGTGCCGGGTCGCCGGCGGCGTCGGCGGCGATGTTGGTCAGCCGCTCGACCACGGCCAGCTGCTTGCGGCGGTCCAGCGCGCCTGCATTGGTGAGGATCTGCATCCGCACGTAGTTGCTGTCGCCGTCGACGTTGGACAGGCTGCCGGGGGGCAGGTCGTGGATGAAGGCAGCGGTGTTCTGCCGGAACATGGGAATGTCCGGTACCTGCTCGATGGTCATGACGGCCGCCGCCAGGTCGGCCGCGAGCTGGTGCTTGTCGGGGAATGTCCCGGCAATTGCGTAGACATCGATCATGGGCATGGCGGATGCTCCTTCTGGCAGGTCGGGGCGTAGTCGATGCCGTTGGGGGCGCTGACCAGCTCGTTGGGGAGTTCGGAGTATGTCGCGGCCATGGCGGTCACCCGGTCCTTGCGGCTGCGGGAGCTTGGTAGAAGTGGTCCGCGCCGGGGCTGGCGGCAAGGCGCCTTCCCATCTCCGCGGAGAAGGCGAGCACTGCTGCTAGCGGCCGGCGATGGATGGCGACGCTGGTGAACTGGTCATAGTCGTCGAGGGCGAGAATCGTCACGCCGTCGATCGGCATGCCGAGCGCGGTTGCGTTCCATTCCAGGTAGACACGCCTATCACGGGCCGCGTCGGCGGTGAAGGCCAGGCTGTCGTAGATATCGGATGCGGCGCGCAGCGTCATCCACACGGCTTCGCGGCCGTGGACGGGCAACGCGAAGATGCTGCCTTCGAGCGTGATGCCCGGAGAGACGATTGCCTTGAAGGCCGCGCCGCTGGGGTCGGTGAACGACTCGCTCCACCGCTGTTTGGGATTGGGCTGGTTCATGAACGGGCTTTCGCTTCGGGTAGTTCCGGCGGCGTACCGCCGCCGCTGGTCGAGGCGCACAGGACGCGGGCCGGGCGCAGGCGCGCGGGGTTAGCCGGCGAGTGCCTTTTCGATGAAGCTGGCCGCGCGCACCGGGTTGGCGATGAACGCCGTGTGCGATCCGCTGATCGATTCGGTGACGGCGCCCATGCGCTCGGCCATGAATCGCTCGGCGTCCGGCGGGATGGCGTTGTCGTGCTCGGACACCAGGAACCAGGAGGGCTTGGTCTTCCACCCGGCCGCGGTCGCGTTCTCGGTCAGCGCGGCGGCCGAGAGCGGGCGCTGCGTCGCGTACATGACGTCGGCGACGTCGACCGGGACGTCCGCGCAGAAAGTCTCGCGGAACTGCTCCTTGCCGATGTACAGATCCGGCCCGTGCGGGGCGCCGGGCGCGTCGTAGGACGTCGGGTAGGAGGTGGACGCGAGCAGCGACGGCGGGAACGGGTCCTGCACGCTGGCGCAGCTCTCGCCCGCGTCGATACCGAACGCGGCCAGGTACACCAGCCCCGTCACGTTGTCCAGCCCGGCTGAGGCCTGCGTGATCACCGCCCCCCCATAGGAGTGCCCCACCAGGAGAACCGGGCCGTCGATGGCCTTCACTACCGCGTTGACGGCGTCGGCGTCGGAGGCGAGGCTGCGCAGCGGGTTCGGGGGCGCGATCACTGTATGGCCGGCGCTCTCGAGCTCGCGAATGACTCCTGCGAAGCCTGACGCATCGGCGAACGCGCCGTGGACGAGGACGATTGCGGGCTCACTCATCGGATTCTCCTGCCTGCTGATGCACGAAGGTGACGCTGCGAGCGTAGAGACCGGCTCAGGGATGACGCGTCCCGGAAAATCCGTAGTCTTCTGTGCGTGCGCGCAAACCGTAGGCCCTGCCGGTGAGCAGGCTGTTCGGCCGGACGCAGGAATGCTCAGCGCTGGATGCTGCCGTGGCCAGGGCGCGTACAGGTGAAGGCGGATCACTTATCGTGATCGGCGGCCCGGGAGCCGGCAAGTCCGCGCTGCTGGACTACGTGATGAACTCGGCCGGCGATGCCGAGACCATCCGCATTGAGGGGCTGGAGTCGGAGGCGGAGATCGGGCTGGCCGGGCTGCACCGGCTGTTGCTGTTCCATCCGGAGGGCCGCTTGGTGCTGCCGCCTGCGCAGCGCCGCGCCCTCGACGCGAGCCTGGGACTCTCCGGCCCGGCCGAGGCCGCGCCGTTCCTGCTCGGCCTGGCCGCGTTGACCATGCTGAACGATCTGTCGAGGGTGCGGCCGCTTGTCTGCCTCATCGACGACGCCCACTGGCTGGACCCCGAATCCGCCCAGGTGCTCGCGTTCGTGGCGCGACGGCTGCAGAACGAGCGGATCTTGATGGTGTTCGCAGCCCGTGACCAGCCCCAGGCCGGTGTCTTCAGCGGCATCCCCGAACTGGCCGTCCAGGCCCTCGGCCTTGATGACGCGGTGGAGCTTCTGCTCAGCGCCGCGGGTGACATCCCGCTGGACCGGCAGGTCGCACGGGACATCGCAGTCCGGGCGGAGGGAAACCCGCTCGCCCTGATCGAGGTCGGCCACGAGCTCGCGGCCCGGCGCATCCCGCCTTCGGCGCTGCTCGACGAACCGCTCCCGGTCGGATACCGGCTTCGCCGGCACTATGAGGCGCAGATCCGCCGCGTCCCCGAGGAAACGCGTCAGCTGCTCCTGCTGGCCGCAGCCACCCTCGCTCCCGCCGAGGACGTCGCCGCCGAACTGGAAGCGGCCGCGGCAGTGGCACACGGCCGCGGCTCCCTGCTGAACGAGTCCGCGTTCCTC
>WNFN01029294.1_pt2 | contig 13351 bp, 12 predicted proteins | sample 5400161 | NCBI WGS metagenome assembly WNFN01 (sample SAMN13153353, study PRJNA577476) | soil metagenome | isolation source: 80 cm saprolite on Douglas fir-dominated hillslope | place: USA:California | collected 2013-09-17
GGGCGGGCAAAACATTTCGTTTGCGCCGCACGTTGGGCGGAGCGCTCGTGACTTTGACCTCGATGCAGCTCGTGGTCGAGCGTGCTCCGGCGCGCAGAAGGCGCCCGCCTGCCGCAATTGCAGGCAAATGTCACAACCGTGTCACCTGCAGACCCCGTTGGACTGCCGGCAGGAATTAACCGGGTTCCCTTGGCAGAGGTCCCCCCGGCACTTAAATTGTATCCGGACGGCCGTGAATCGGCCTATAAGTTGCCATATGAACGGGCCGCGGACCTTCCAACGGCCGTGAAGGACAAGGGATGAACGCCAATCTGCGCAACTTCGCCCTTTGGGTGATCATCGTTCTCTTGCTGCTGGCGCTGTTCACCCTGTTCCAGAACCCGGGCCAGCGCACCACGTCGCAGGACATTTCCTTCTCGCAGCTGTTGAATGAAGTGGATCAGGGTCGCGTGCGCGACGTTTTGATCCAGGGCCCGGAAATCCACGGCACCTTCACCGATGGCCGCAGCTTCCAGACCTACGCGCCCAACGATCCGAGCTTGATCCAGCGGCTCTACGGTAAGGGCGTCTCGATCACCGCCCGTCCGCAGCAGAATGACGTGCCGTGGTTTGTGTCGCTTCTGGTTTCGTGGCTTCCCTTCATCGCGCTCATCGGGGTTTGGATTTTCCTCTCACGCCAGATGCAGGGGGCGGGCGGCAAGGCGCTCGGCTTCGGCAAGAGCCGCGCCAAGCTCCTGACCGAAGCCCACGGCCGTGTCACCTTCGAGGACGTGGCCGGCGTCGACGAGGCCAAGCAGGACCTGCAAGAGATCGTCGAGTTCCTGCGCGACCCCGGGAAATTCCAACGGCTCGGCGGGCGCATCCCGCGCGGTGTGCTGCTGGTCGGCCCGCCGGGGACCGGCAAGACGCTGCTCGCGCGCGCAATCGCGGGCGAAGCCAACGTGCCGTTCTTCACCATTTCGGGTTCCGATTTCGTCGAGATGTTCGTGGGTGTCGGCGCCTCGCGCGTGCGCGACATGTTCGAGCAGGCGAAGAAGAACGCGCCCTGCATCATCTTCATCGACGAGATCGACGCGGTGGGTCGCCACCGCGGCGCCGGTCTTGGCGGCGGCAACGACGAGCGCGAGCAGACGCTCAATCAGCTTCTGGTGGAGATGGACGGCTTTGAGGCGAACGAGGGCATCATCCTGATCGCCGCGACCAACCGTCCCGACGTGCTCGACCCGGCGCTCCTGCGGCCGGGCCGCTTCGACCGCCAGGTGATCGTGCCCAACCCGGACGTGGTCGGCCGCGAGCAGATCCTCAAGGTCCACGTGCGCAAGGTTCCGCTGGCGCCGGACGTCAATCTCAAGACGACCGCGCGCGGCACGCCCGGCTTTTCCGGCGCCGATCTCATGAACCTCGTCAACGAGGCGGCCTTGATGGCGGCTCGGCGCAACAAGCGCATGGTGACCCAGGTCGAGTTCGAAGACGCCAAAGACAAGGTGATGATGGGCGCCGAGCGCAAATCGCTGGTGATGACGGAGGAGGAAAAGCTCCTGACCGCCTATCACGAGGGCGGCCACGCCATCGTCGCGCTCAACGTGCAGGCGACCGATCCCGTGCACAAGGCCACCATCATCCCGCGCGGCCGGGCGCTCGGCATGGTCATGCAGTTGCCGGAGCGCGACAAGCTCTCCATGAGCCTCGAGCAGATGACCTCGCGGTTGGCCATCATGATGGGCGGGCGCGTGGCCGAGGAACTCGTGTTCGGCAAGCAGAAGGTCACCTCGGGCGCCGCCTCCGACATCGAACAGGCGACCAAGCTCGCGCGCATGATGGTGACGCGCTGGGGTCTGTCCGAAACCCTCGGCACGGTCGCCTATGGCGAGAACCAGGACGAGGTGTTCCTGGGCTACCAGGTGGCGCGCCAGCAGAACGTCTCGGAGGAAACGAGCCGCAAGATCGACGGCGAGATCAAGCGTCTGGTCGAGGCCGGCTACGCCGAGGCGCAGCAAATTCTCGAGGAGAAGCGCGCCGATCTCGAAACGCTGGCCAAGGGGCTACTCGAGTTCGAGACGCTGACCGGCGACGAGATCAAAGATCTGCTCGCCGGCAAGCGGCCGGCGCGCGAATCCGTGATCGAGCCGGCGACGCCGCGCGGACGAGATCGCCCGCGTTGCGGGGGTGATGACAAGGGCGACAACCTATTTTTGCCAGCATATGGGCGGCGCAAGGGCTGACCTTGGCGATCAATTCGCCAGCGCGCGGTCGAGCGGCGTGCGAGATTTACCGGCGGTGATGACATCGAAATAGGCCGCGGCCTCGGCGTGCCGTCCGGCCGCCTGGAGGCTGCGTAGATAGGTCTGGCGAAACAGGTCGTCCTGGGCGTCGCTGCCGCCGATCGATGTCATCATCGGCATGACCGGATCGAGCAATGCGGCGGCGCGGGCGCGATCGCCGGCGCCGAAGGCGGCTGCCGCCTCGATCACCGCGCGTCCGACTGGCGCCCACACCCGTTTCGCTTCCTCGTCTTCGGCTGCGCTGCGCGCTCGCACCCCGGCGAGCGCCGCTTCGACCACATCAGCCCGCCCGGCGCGCGCGAGTGCGTAGACGTAATGCGCGTTCATGAACGGCATGAACGTCTCGAGCGCGCGCGCGGCGATATGCTCGGCGATCGAAGGCCATTGCGCATCCATGGGCCCGGCGGCCATCTCGATGCGCCAAAGCAACGCGATGGCGTCGAGTTGCTCGACCACGAAGTCCGGGGTGATGCCCCAGATGTGCGTGCGAAAGACGCGCATCGCCGCGGCCACATCGAGCTCTTCGAGATGCAGCAGGGCAAGGTGCCAAGCGTCGTGACAATGGATCGGCCGTCCGCAGGTCGCAAGCAGCGGGAGGAATGATTCCAGGCGCGCGAGACCTTCCGTCACGCGGCCCTGGCGGATGAGAACGTGGGAGAGGGCGTGCTGCGCCCACGGGTTTCTCGGCTCGATCGCGAGCGCGCGTTCCGCCACCGCCTCGGCGGCGGCGTAGTCGCTGCACAGCTCGCTGGCGAATGCCGTCATCGCGAGAAAATCCGGATCCGCCGCGTGCGCGCCTTCGAGGCGGCGCATGTGCGCGCGAAACCGCGGTCCCATGTATTGCTGGCCAAGCACGTAATAGAGGAACTCTGCGATCTTGGCGGTCAAGAGATCGCTCGGCCACTCGGTGGTGATCGCCTCCATGGCCTCGACGGCGCGCAGATTGTCATTGCCATGCCAGAGCGCGAGCGCCCGATGGAGCGCGCGCTCGCGCGTGTTCATCGCGAGCGCGTCGCACGCGCGCAGGTGGACGGCCGCGGTCTCAAGCGCGCCGTCGGTCTGGCCGTAGAGCCAGAACGTCGCGGCGTAGAGTTGAACGATCGGTGTCTCGGGCCAGCGCTTTGCGGCGTCGAGAATGGCCTCGACGCCCTGATCGAGACGCAGCAAGCGTGCGGCGAAGTCGTCCGCCGCCGCTACGGCAGTTGCGTCATCGGTGGTCACATCGAGGCCGCGCGCGTCTTTCATCGCGTCACCCTTAGCCTGGCGCGCGTTAGGAGGCAAAGCGGCGCGTAGGCGCGAAATGCCGTCATGCCGATCGCATCCAATGCGAAGGCGAATGCGGCCGGCCGCCTAGCGGCGTGCGTCGATCGCCATCGAGGGCGGGGCCTCGTGACTCATGAATACCGGTTGCAACATGTGCGATTGGAATTGCCAGCCCTGGTCTTCACCCAGCACGCATTCGGCGATCAGGTCCGCGATCAGCATCGGCGGCTTGGATTGCGGCGCCGGCGCGCGCACGGCAGCCCCGTAGAAGCTGATGATGCCCAACACCTTCGCGCGCCGCGCCCCGCTCGATTCGACCAATAGATTGTTGATCAGATGGCGCGTGGTCTTCACGCTGCTGATGGCGGTCGTGGCCTGGCGTTCACGCCACGCATAGAACTCTCGAATTTTGTCGCGTCCTTGAAACCGATTGTGGCCGACCACCATCACGCCATCCGGCAGGTAATATTCGTGGGCGCGGTGTCCGCCATTGCAATCGATCTCGTGCCAATATCTCGCCTCGAGGCGGTAAAGCGCGTGCCAAAGATCAACGTCGTCGTGAGTGTCCATGTTGCACCTCGCGTCATCGCCGAAGCGGTTGCCCCCGGCCGCGCGGCAACGGTTCAGCCAAAGTCCCGTAATCCCGCCTGCCGCACGAGCGGATAGGTGACGTCCCGAAACTCGCGCATGCCTTGCTCGAAGCGCGGCCAGCACAGCAGAACGCCGTCGACACCAGCCCGCGACAACGCCTGCAATCCTTCGACGATCTGCTCCTTGGTGCCGATCAGCGGGAATCCACCCCAGCCAGCGATGAATGCCTCCTGATACGCTTTCAGCCGCTCCGTCGGAATCATCCGGGCATTGATGTCGAGCGTGAACGTGTCGATCATATTCTTGGCGGCTTCCCAGTCACCCTTCTCGTGCACGTAGTAGCGATAGAAATCGCGCGCCGCTTTCTCCGTCTCGCCCTGCACGATATTGGCGACAGTCCAGACCCGGACCTCGCGGCCGTATTCCTCCCGCGCCAGCCGGTGGTAGGCCTGCACGTGCGCGCGGCATTCCTCGAGGCCGCCGGTGCGAATGACCGTAAAGACCAGATCCGCGTATTTGGTCGCAAAGTGGCGGCCGCGCTCGGACGCGCCGGCGCTCATGACTGCGGGATATGGTCGCTGGATCGGCTTCGGTTGCAGGTAACCTTTGGTGATCTTGTAGAACTTGCCCTCGTGGTCGAACGCGTCGTCCTCGGTCCACAGCCGCTTGACGATGGCGAGCCATTCCTCGGCGCAGGCGTAACGCTCGGTGTGTCCCATCATTGGGCTGCCGAACATGTCGATTTCCGGCTGATTCCATCCGGTCACGATGTTGAGCGCGTAACGGCCGCCCGAAATATGATCGATGACCGTGGACTGCTTGGCGGCGACGATCGGGTGATTGAGCGAGATGTGTGAGGTTGCGAAGACCCCGGCCTTGGCGGTGGACGCGGCAATGCCGGCGGCCCAGGTGTAAGCCTCGAAGCCTCGCCCTTGCGGATTGGTGGCGCCGCCGAAGCCGTGCCAGCGCGCGACCGGCACCAGCGCCTCGAAATCCATTTCTTCGGCCAGCCTGGCGAGACCGAGCGTCGTCGGCCAGGTGATGTCGAGCCGACCGTCGAGGTCCGACATCACGCAGCCGCTGTCGAGATTGGTCTGGAAGGTTCCAAGCTTCAGTTTGCGGCAGCTGAAGGCCGGATTGGTCTCGGCGCGATCCTGTTGCTGGATGGCACGCGCGGTCATCGGCGCCCTAGCTTTTCATCGCCGCCTTGATGGCCGCGACGCCGCCGCCGGCCTTCGCCGCCGCGATGATCTTCGCCTCGCGCGCGGCGAGCCCGTCGAGCGCCGTCTTCATGGCGTCGATTTTGTCGATCGGCACGACGACCGCCCCGTGGCGGTCGGCGTGCACGAGGTCGCCGCTCTTGACCGCCATGCCGTGCACGTTCACGTCGATGCCGAAATCGACGACGTGGACGTAGGCGTGGGAGGGAACGATCGAGCCGGCCAGCATCTGGAAGCCCGGCGCGATCATCGGGATGTCGCGGATCGAGCCGTTGGTGACCACGCCGAGGCAGCCGAGCGCCTTGTGCACGTTCGACTGCACCTCGCCCCAGAACGCGCCGTAGCCCACATGCTCGCCGTCGAGGTCTTCCATCACCATGATGCTCGGCCGCGGTGAGGCTGCGACATAGTCGAGATAATCAAGCCGCCTTTGCATGTAGCCGGCGTCCCCGAGCGCAACCGCGTCCTTGGCCTTGAACGTCACCGTCTTGGCGAAGCCGACGATGGGCGCAAGCTCGGGAAACGGGCAATGCAGGTGCCTGACGGTGTAGCCGAACCCGCGACGCTCGGGAGCGACGATCTCGACCAGGTTGCATACCGTGGGTGTATCGATCGATTGCAGAAAATCGAAATGGCTTGGGCTCGGCGCAGTCATTCGCTTCCCTTTCGGCCTCCTCGAAGCTCGACCCTAAGCCGTCGCATCCCGATAGGCGAGCGCGGCAATCATGGCCATGATGGCGAGCATGGCCACCACCATGGCGATCGTGGCCGGCCAGCCGCCCCACTCCCAGGCAAGCCCGGGCAGGAAGGCGCCCATGCTGCCGCCGATATAGAACGATGTCACGTAGAGGCCGACGGCGGACGAGCGCCCCTCCTTCGCGATTTCAGCGACATAGCCGGTCGAGATCGTCTGGCACAGCATGCCGCAGGCGGCGCAAAACGTCAGCCCCACGATGATCGCCGGAACCGGCGGGGCGAGCGTGAGCGCCGCGCCGGCCATCCACGCGGCAATGACCGCGAGGATGAAGCGCCGGCGGCCGAGCCTCGCCGTCATCCAACCGGTCATCGGCGCGATCACGGTGCCGGCGAGATAGGTCACGAATATCGCGCCCAGCAGCGTCGAGGAAAAGTGATAGGGCGGCCCGGCGAGATGGAAGCTCACGTAAGTGAACACCGCGATGAAGTTGAACAGCACACCGAAGCCGATGCCGTAGGTGGCGAGAAGCTGTGGATCTTTCAGATGCCGCAGCATCTGCCGCGCTGAGGCGGCAAGGCCTTGCGAGCGAACGAAGCCTTTCTCCCGCGGCAGCAACAGCGCGAGCGCGACGGCGCCCATCAACGACAAGCCCGCCAGCGTCAAGAAGGCGCCGCGCCAGCCGATGAGATCGCCGAGCACGCCGGGAACCAAGCGGCCGCAGAATCCGCCGAGACTCGATCCCGCGATATAGATGCCGGCGACGCCCGCCACCTGCGCCGGCGGCCATTCATCGCCGATATAGGCGACGGTGACCGCGAAGATCGGCGGCAGCAGCAAGCCCTGAAGAAAGCGCCAACCGATGAGCGCTTGTACGTCCGGCGCGAGTGACGCACCGGCCATGGGCAGGGCGATCGCCAGCATCGCAGCCGCGATGACGCGCTTCCTCCCCAGCACGTCGGCAACTGCGCCGGTGAACGGCGCCGTCAAGGCGATGGCAAGCGTACTTGCGGTCATGATCGCGCTGATCTCGGCGGCGCCGACGCCGAACTCACGCGCCAGCGAAGGCAGCAGCGCCTGGGGCGAATAGAGGGTGAGGAAGGTCGAGAAGCCGGCAATGGCAATGGCGATTTTGCGGCGGTCGACGGCCATGGTGCCTAGCGTATCCTTGCCGCGCCGCAGACCGTGACGCCGCCGCGGCGGTGGCCAGCTCTGCGTGCCGCGTCGCCGGTCATGCTCTCACTGCCCCATCGCCGCCCGCGCGCGGGCGAAGGTTTCCTCCGGCGATCCGGAGGCATCGATGCGCGTCCAATCGAGCGCGCCGAGGTCGTAGGTCTCCTGGCGGCGGGCGACCGCGGCGTCGGCATCGGAGGCGTCGCGGCCGCGCCCGCTCACGCGGGCGACACGCGTGTCGAGATCGGCGGCGAGGAAAAGGCCGTGGAAGGGCACGCCGAGGATTTCGGCGGACGCCGCCACGACCGCGCGCTCCTGCGGCCGCGCAAAGACCGCGTCGACGAGCGCCGAATGGCCGGCTGCAAGCGCGCGGCGCGCCTTGTCGGCGATGGTGGCGTAGACCCGCGCCGTCACCGCCGGCGAATAGGCATCCTCCGGCAACTTCTCGTGCTCGTCCTTGCCGAGCAGCATCTTGCGTTCGACGTCGGAGCGCAGCACCACGGCCCCCGGCGCCGGCGCAAGCTGCGGCGCGAGCGCGTAGGCGAGCGCCGATTTGCCGGTGCCGGAAAGCCCGCCGACCGCAACCAGGCGAGGCGCGCTGGGCTCGATGAACCGCCGCGCAAAGTCGAAATATGCGCGGGCACTGCGCTTGGTTGCGGCGATCTCGTCGGGCGCGGCATGTTCGAGCCGCGCCACCGTCACCTTGGCGCGGATGGCGGCGCGCATCGAAAGAAAGAGCGGCAGGCCCGCGAGCCCGTCGAGGTCCTCGGTCCGCCTGGTCTCGGCGAGATAGCGGTTGAAGACGACGTTGGCCGAAGGTTCGAGACCGCGCTCGACCAGATCCATGAGCAGGAAGGCGAGATCATAGAGTACGTCGCCGGACGCGATCAGCGCGCTGAACTCGATGGCATCGAATGCGACCGGCCGGCCGCCGAGAAGCACGATGTTACCGAGATGAAGGTCGCCATGGAGACGCCGAACGAGCCCCCGATCTCCGCGCTCGACGATGAGCGGACGGATGCGCGCGTGAGCGGCGCGACTCTTCGTGGTGAGTAGCTCGACCTCGGCAGGCGGAAAAAGGTCGGGCACCGCCCGGAACGCGGCGTCGTTTTGCTCGATATAGTCGGCGAGCGCCGCGATCCAGGGCTCGGCTTCGACCGCGCTGGCGCGGGCGTGAAGCGCCGCCACCGCGCGCCCGAGCGCGTCGGACAGCGCCGCATCGATCTTGCCCGCCGCCGCCAGCCGGTCGAGCGTCGCATTCTCGTCGAAGCGGTGCATTTCGACCGCCCACTCCACCGCCGCGCCGGCGCCATCGAGCTTGAGGGCGCCGTCCGCCTCGCGCGTGATCCCCACCACCCGGCGGTAGATCTCGGGCGCGAACGGCCGATTGATCCGAAGCTCCGCTTCGCAGGCGCTTTTGCGCTTGGGGAGGGTCGAATAGTCCAGAAAGGGAAAGCGCACCGCGCGCTTGACCTTGAACGCGCGGTCGCCAGCGAGAAACACCGAGGCGGCATGGGTGTCGATGCGCGTAACCGCCGCGCCGCCATGAGTCGCGGTGTCGGCGAGCAGCGCGAAGACCGCCTCCTGACAGTCGCTGTCATTCATCCACTTGGCACTCCGTGGCGGCGGCATCGCCGGTATGCCGTGGTCCGGCATCGAGCCGCGCTAACGCCGGCGAGGCCGGAACCGTTCGTGGTGCTATGCTGTTGGCCATGGCCCCTGCGCCCGATCGAGGAGGCCCGTCATGACCCAATTACCGCATGTGCTCAAGCGCATCCGGCTCAATCTCGCCCGCTCGAAGGAATTTCCCTCGGGCTCGGACGAGCATGGCTATGAGTTCGTCGCTCCACTCGACGCCGACGGACACATCGACGTCGAGCTTTGGCGGAAATACCGTGAACATTGCGGCGTGCGTCGATTCTGGGATGGCGAGGACGACGAGTTCGGCCGCTTGGTCCACAAGCCCGGTGGCGTCGAGCACGCGCGCTGGGTGTTCGACTATGACGAGACCGCGGAGGACGACGACGAGGCCGGCTATCGTTTCGGCAACCACGCGTTTCACAACGGCGAATACGTCTCGATCCGTGGTGAAGACGGCCACATGCACACCTTCCAGGTGGTCTCGGTCGAGCCGGCGACGTGAGGGTGTGGGTGCGCCAGCGAACGATCGTTGCCATTTGCTGATAAGGCGCGTCTGTCGCGGGGCGTAGCCGCCGTCCGCCAGCGCGGTGACGCGATTTTGCTCCCGGCGCGCGCTTGCGGCATGATGTAAAGCGAGCGGCAGGCCACGGGAGACGCGTGATGCGCGCCAATGACGGCACAAGGACGGCCGCCGAAGTTCTGATCGACCAGCTCGTCGTTCACGGGGTGGCTCACGTGTTTTGTGTGCCCGGGGAGAGCTATCTCGCGGCGCTCGATGCTTTCCACGACCGCGATATCGCCATCACCGTTTGCCGGCAGGAGAGCGGAGCCGCGATCATGGCGGAAGCCTGCGGCAAGGCGACCGGGCGGCCCGGCATCTGCTTCGTGACGCGTGGGCCCGGCGCCACCAATGCGGCGGCGGGAGTGCATATCGCGCGGCAGGATTCCACCCCGCTCATTCTGTTCGTCGGCCAGGTCGCGCGCGAGATGCGCGAGCGCGAGGCCTTCCAGGAGCTCGATTACCGCGCGGTGTTCGGGTCGATCGCCAAATGGGCGACCGAGATCGACGATCCCGCCCGCATCCCCGAGCTCATTTCGCGTGCCTTCTACACCGCGACCGGCGGCCGGCCAGGCCCGGTCGTCATCGCGCTGCCGGAGGACATGCTCGTCGAGCGCGTCGCCGTGCCCGACGCGCCGGCCTTCGAGCCGGTCGAGATCTGGCCCGGCGCGAGCGACATGAGCCGGCTGCAGAAGCTGCTGTGGGCGGCCGAGCGGCCGATCGTGCTGTTGGGCGGCAGCCGGTGGTCGGCGACCGCGTGCGCGGCGCTCGCGCGGTTCGCCGATCGCTTCGCGCTGCCGGTTGCCACCACGTTCCGCCGCGCGCATCTGTTCGATCCCGCGCATCCCTGCTACGCGGGCGACCTCGGCATCGGCCCCAATCCCAAGCTTCTCGCACGGGTGAAGGGCGCCGACCTCATTCTGCTCGTGGGCGGGCGGCTCGGCGAAATGCCCTCGCAGAGTTACACCCTTCTCGACATTCCACGGCCGCGCCAAACCCTCGTGCACGTATTTCCCGGCGTTGAAGAGCTCGGTCGCGTCTATCATGCGCAGCTTGCGATCAACGCCACGCCGACCGCGTTCGCCGCCGCGCTCGAAGGGCTCCAGCCGCCGAACGAACTGAGCTGGCGGAGCGAAACCCCGCTCGCCCACGCCGACTTCCTTGCCTGGACCGATAAACCGACGACGGTGCCCGGCCCGGTCAATCTGGGCGAGATCGTCGTGGGCTTGCGCGGAAGACTCCCTGCCGATGCGGTGATCTGCAATGGCGCCGGCAATTTCTCCATCTGGGTGCACCGCTACGCACGCTACCGCCGCTACGGCACGCAACTCGCGCCGATCTCGGGCTCCATGGGTTATGGAGTACCCGCGGCCATCGGAATGAAGCGGTTGGCACCGGAGCGCACGGTCATCGCGTTTGCCGGCGACGGCGATTTCCTGATGACAGGGCAGGAGTTCGCAACCGCTGTGCAATACGAGGCGCCGGTGATCATCGTCGTCGTCGACAACGGCATGTATGGCACCATCCGCATGCACCAGGAGCGCCACTATCCCGGCCGGGTGGTGGCGACTGGCTTGAAGAACCCGGATTTTGCGGCCTATGCGCGCGCCTTCGGGGGCTACGGCGCGATGGTGGAGAAGACCGCGGATTTCTTTCCGGCGTTCGAAGCCGCGCAGAAATCCGGCAAGCCCGCGATCCTCCACCTCAAGGTCGATCCCGAGGCGCTCACGCCGACCATCTCGCTCAAGGCCACGCGCGAGAAGGCGCAAGCGGGCGGATGAATTGCCGCGCCTTGCGAGCCCTTTACGATACGATCAGCCGGCGAACGCCCTCACGTGCGATACGAAGGATCGATGCGGTCGAGCTTGCGCAGCAGGCCCGGCCATTCCGTCCCGAACGGGGGCTGAACGCGAGCGGAATACTTTTTCCGACCGCCAGCAGCCCATGGTTGCGCAAGATCATCACGGGGTTGTCGCCGAGGTCCTTGACCAGCCGCGCCCGCTCGTCGATGTCGATGGCGAGCCCCTCGTAGTCGTGATAGCTCACGCGCCCATAGAACAGCTGCGCATGCTGGCTCAGCGGCAAGAGCCCATCCTTCATGGCCGCGACCGCGACGCCGGCCTTGGAATGGGTGTGAATGACGCAATCGACGTCGTCGCGTTCGCCATGGATCGCGCTGTGAATGACGAACCCGGCTTTGTGCATGGGAGCGTCGGGCTCTTCGACGAGATTGCCGTCGAGATCGACCTTGATGAGGTTTGAGGCCGTCACCTCATCGAACAGCAGCCCGAAACGGTTGAGCAGGAAATGGCCGGGCTCGCCGGGAACGCGCGCCGAAATGTGGGTATAGATCAGATCGGTCCAGCCGAAATGCTCGATCAGCCGGTAGCACGCCGCGAGATTGACGCGTTGCTCCCATTCGGCGGGATCGATGTTCGGCCTTGCGGTGCGGCCGACGGCGGATGCGACAGGCGGCATTCTCATCTCCTCGATCCGGTTTCGCGGCTGCTATCCCATGACGTCCGTACGAAGCCGATCCACTCAGCGGAACTCCATATCACTTCAGCCGCTGCGCCGCCTCCCGGACGAGGCTCAGATCGGTGTATGTCCGCACGTCGATCGGCCGCTTGAGGAAGCCGAGGTCGCGCTGCACGTCAATGTTGGACTGCAGCGCTGCAAGATCGGGCAGCAGATCCGGGCTACGCGAATATTCCTTGTTGGTGAAGAGCCAGCCCGCGAACAGTTCCGGGCGCAGTTTGGTGATCCTCGCCGCGATCTGCACGGCCTCGTCGTGATTCTTGGGATCGAGGTACCAGCGCACGACCCGCACCGAATCCTCCAAGAAATCGACCATGGCGGCGCGGTTCTTCTGCAGGAAGCCCGTCCGCGCGACCCACACGATCATCTGCGTCGGGCCGAGCGCGTCGCGCTGGCTGAACAGCGGCCGCGCGATCTGCTTGAGTTCGGGATCGAACGAGAACGGCGCCACGAACGAGGCGAGATCGGCCTTTTTCTGGCTAAGCATGGCCTTCATGGTCGGGAACGGCGCTTCCACCACGGTATAATCGCGCTTGTCCTCGAGGCCGTGCTTGCGCAGCATGGCGCGCATCGCGATGTCGACGGCGCTGCCGGCCGCATTGGTCGCGACGATCTTGCCTTTGAGATCCTCGACCTTCTGGATCGGGCTGTCCCTGAGCACGAAGAATTGGTTGCTATAGTGTCCTTCGGTTCCGTCCTTGAACTGGTCGCCGACGATGCGCAAATCCTCCAACCCCGCATTCTCGATCGCGAGCGCGAGCGAGGAAAAGGCGAGGTTGCCGAGCTCGATCTCGTTGTTCGCCAGCGCGGTGATGACCGCGGGCGTGCCTTGGAAGCGCATCGGTTCGAAGACGTAGCTCTTGCCGTTGTTCTTCATCAGCTCGGGCTTCTCCGGAAGGAGGGGCGTCCAGTCGGACGGCGCCACGATCCAACTGGCACGGATTTTCACCGCCTCGGCGCCGTGCGCGGTGGCGGCGGCAAAGAGAACGGTCAAGGTCAGCACCCACCGCAAAGCGCGCATGTCTTCTCCCGTTGGCTTTCAGCCCCTCTTGGCGGGCGACGATACCACCGCGGGGGAGGGGCGGCCACGGCGCCGCCTAGTGCCCCGAACGCGAAGTTCGCGCACACCGTGCGTGCCGCGAGTGCTTACGAACTTCGGAATCGGATCACTAGTTGCGTCCTCGTGAATCATGCTTCATTTTTTGCTTCCGAGATTCGCGATGCCCTACCGCCGAACGGCAAACGTTGTCCGCAAGCTCGCCGCCCGCCACGACGCGATCCTGGCGGCGGCCTGCGAGGCCGCGGCGGAGGGCGGCATGGCGGCGGTTCAGATCGCGCCGGTCGCCGCGCGTGCCGGCATCGCCACCGGCACGGTCTATCGCTATTTCCC
>WNFN01198282.1_pt1 | contig 13351 bp, 16 predicted proteins | sample 5400161 | NCBI WGS metagenome assembly WNFN01 (sample SAMN13153353, study PRJNA577476) | soil metagenome | isolation source: 80 cm saprolite on Douglas fir-dominated hillslope | place: USA:California | collected 2013-09-17
AACGCGTCGATGAACAGCTTCCAGTTGCTGCCGATCTCCGCCCTGTAGGTGTAGACCTCGGTCATCTCGTGGAACGGGTAGCCCTCCAGGCCCTTGGCCATCTCACCGAGGTAGTCCACCAGCGGCTGGGCGTCCGGGTCGAGGCTGACGAAGATGAAGCCTTCCCAGACGTCGCAGGCGACCTCCTTGAGACCGTAGTCGGCCTTGTCGAGGTCGAAGAACTCGCCTTCTTGCTGAACGAAGGTCAGCGCGCCGTCCAGGCTGTAGCGCCAGCCGTGGTACTTGCAGACGAACTGGCGGCAGGTGCCGGCCGTCTCCTCGCCGGGATAGTCATTCCAGACCAGCTTGTTGCCCCGGTGCCGGCACAGGTTGTGGAAGGCCCGGATCTGCTGGTCCCTGCCCCGGGCGACGATCAGCGAGGTGTCCGCGACCGCGAGCTCCCTGGTGAAGTAGCTGCCGGTCCTCGGGAGCCGCTCCACCCGGCCGACGTTCAGCCAGGCCCGCTTGAAGATGGCGGCCCGCTCGTCCTCATAGTGGGCCGGGTCGATGGAGTCGCTGTAGTTGACGGGGCCCGTGCCGAGCTCGGGATACTGCTGCGTCCAGCTGCCCGCCGCGGGCTTCGCGAAGTGGGGCACGGGTCTACCTCTCCTGTTCGGGCTCTACGCCAAAGGTGTTGAACGCCATGGCCAGCAGGCAGTAGGCGCCGATCGTGAAGACCAGGTCCATCAGCTGGCGCTCGTCGAGGTGCTTGCCGAGCGTGGCCCAGGTCCGGTCAGACAGATTGGAGTCATCGTCGAGCTCGTCGACGGCACTGAGAACCGCGCTCTCGAGCTCGCCGGTCGCCTCGCCGCGCCCGGCGGCCTCGATCTCGGCCTCGGACAGACCCGCTTCCGCCGCGATCTTCATGTGGTGGGTCCACTCGTACGCGCAGGCGCGGCGCCGCGCGACCCGCAGGATCGCCAGCTCACGCACGCGAGGCGGCAGAGTCGAGCGCAGCAGCAGGCGGGCATTGAACGGGAGGAAGGTCTCGGTCAGGTCGGGGTGGCGCACGAGCGTCGCCAGCGCGTGGCCGGCGCCCCGCGGGTTGCGCCGGTGCTCCGGCAGCAGCTCGGCCAGCGCGGCCCGCGCCCGCTCGTCCCACTGGTCACCGGGCAGCGGAGGCAGGCGCATCAGGCGCTTATCCCCCCGCTCGCACGGAGGATCCGGCCCAGGTACGGGCGCGGCGCCATGGTCCGAACATCCATAACGTGCACTCCGATCTCGCGTCCGAGAATAATATTCTCGCGCTGGAGTATAAGATTTCCACGGATGAGGTTGTGACGTCAACCGTCAGCTGGCGGCGGCGAGGGAGATACGAGCGGGAGACACAGCATGACGACCGTGGGCATCGCGACCGGCGCCGGACGCGGGATGGGGCTGGCCTGCGCGCGAAGGCTAGCCGGCATGGTGGACACGTTGCTGCTGGTAGACCGGGATGAGGCGACCGTAGTTGACGGCGGGGTGGTGGCCGCACTTCAAGCTCATCGAGTAGTCAGGTGACGGCACCTGCCTGCTTGAGCGCGAGGATTTGTTCCCATTCCAGGCCGAGTTCCATGAGAATCTCCTCGGTCTGGGCGGCGAACTCGGGGGCCGGGCCGAGTTGCGGGGCGGTGACGTCGAACTGCACCGGGCTGGAGACCAGCTCGAGCTCTCCGGCCTGGAGGATGTACTCGTTCGCCCGGACCTGCGCGTCGCTGCTCGCCTGGAGGGTGTCCTGCACCGGCGCCCACGGCCCGGCCAGGGTGGCGAAGCGCTCGGCCCACTCCGCGAGGGTGCGGCTGGCGATCACCTCCTGCAGGAGCTTGACGGCTTCCCCGGTATTGGCGGCGAGCTGCACAGGTAGCGGCCGTCGGCCGTGCGGTACAGGCCGGACAGGGGGTTGTTCATCGCACCGTGGGAGCCCTGCGGCGGCGCCACCCAGGGCGTGCCCAGATGCAAGCTCAGCGCGACCGCGTGGCCCATGGCCCACAGGCCGCTGCCGAGCAGGGAGACGTCCACGACCGACGGCTCTCCCGTACGCTCGCGCTTGAGCAGCGCCGCCGCTATGCCGCCCGCGAGGTTGGTACCGGAGATGGTGTCCCCGTAGGCGGGCGGCGGGCTGATCAGCCCCTCGACATTGGGCGGGGTGAGGCTGGCGGCGCTGGTGCCCCGGCACCAGAAGGCGGTCATGTCGTAGCCGCCCTTGTCCGCCTCGAGTCCGCGCGGGCCGAGCGCACTTCCCCGCGCGTAGATGATCTGCGGGTTCACCGCTCGGATGTCATCCACGTCGATCCCCAGCCGGGACCGGGACAAGGGCAGGAAGCTGGTCAGGAACACGTCCGCCCGGCGGGCCAGGTCGTACAGCACCTGCTTGCCCTCGGGCCGCGCCATGTCCAGGCCGATGCTGCGCTTGCCGCGGTTCGCGTGCTCGATGTTAGGGTTCGGGTCGCCCTCGACGCGGTAGGCGCCCGTCAGCCGCAGCCCGCGCTGCGGATCACCGGTAACCGCATGCTCGACCTTGATCACCTCCGCGCCCCAGTCCGACCGCGCCCGCCGACGGGACGAAGCCGTACATGGCGACCTCGAGGACGCGGATGCCCTCCAGCGGCTTCATGATGCGTCTCCCGCCCCGGCCCGGGGCGCTCCATCGTGCACGCTCATCCTGTTTCTCCCGCTCCGCCTCCGGGGCCCCACCCGCCTCCCCATTCTGATTCACTGCCCTCTGGCTCGCTCATGTGACCACCGCCGCCAGGGTCTTGCGCTCCAGGAACTCCTCCAATCCGGGCACGCCCATCTCCCGGCCGATGCCCGACTGCTTGTACCCGCCGAACGGCGCGTCAGGACCGAACCAGGCACCGCCGTTGATACTGAAGGTACCGGTACGGATTCTCCTGGCTACCGCGATGGCCCGCTCCTCGTCGCCGCCGTACACAGCGCCAGACAGCCCATAGATGGAATTGTTGGCGATCCGCACGGCGTCGGCATCGCCGTCGTATCCGATGACCGCGAGCACCGGGCCGAACACCTCTTCCTGCGCGATCTCACTGTCTGGATCCACCCCGGTGAGCAGGGTCGGGGTGTAGAAGAAGCCGGGATCCACCTTCTTGCCCCCCGTCACCAGCGTCGCGCCCGCGGCCACGGCCCGCTGGACCAGGCCGTCCGCCTTGTCCCGCTGCCGTTCGCTGATCAGCGGCCCCATGTAGGTCTTCGGGTCGGTGGGATCACCGAAGGTCACCCGGCCCATCATGTCCGCGACCTGCTCGACGATCGCGTCGTGCTGCTGCCTCGGCACCAGCATGCGAGAGGCGATCGCGCAGCCCTGCCCTGCGTGCGAGCAGACCATGAAGGCGGCGACCATGGCCGCGGTGGCGAAGTCGGCGTCGTCGAGCACGACCAAGGCTGACTTGCCGCCGAGCTCCAGGAAGACTCGCTTCAGGGTGCGGCTCGCCGCTTCCATGACCCGGCGGCCGGTCGCCGTCGAGCCCGTGAAGGTGATCATGTCCACGCCCGGATGGCTGGTGAGCACCTCACCCACGGCCACCTCTGACGAGGCCAGGACATTGACCACGCCGAGCGGGATGTCGGTGTAGTTAGCGATCAGCTCGCCCAGCGCCAGCGTGATCAGCGGCACGTCCGGAGCGCCCTTGAGGACCACCGTGCAGCCGGCCGCGAGCGCGGGAGCGAGCTTGGCCAGCGCGAGCTGGGTCGGGTAGTTGTACCCGATGATCGCGGCCACGACGCCCGCGGCCTCCTTCTCCACCCAGCGATGATGGCGCCGGCCCCGGCTCTCGATCTCGCCGAGGTCCTCGGTCATCGGATAGCTGCCGAGCAGGTCGGCGTAGTAGCGGACGATCCCGATGGGCTCGTCGAGCTGTGCCCCATAGGTGATCATGCGGGGTGCGCCGACCTCGGCGATCGTCAGCTCGCGCAGCTCTTCCTTGTGCTCGGTCAGCGCCTGATGGAGCTGGTTGAGGCACCTGATGCGCAATTCGATATCGGTCGGCCAGCCCGTGGTGTCGAAGGCGCGACGGGCGGCCGCGACGCTGGCTTCGGCGTCAGCGGCCGTCGCGTCCGGGGCCTGGCCGAGTACTTCGCCCGTGGCCGGATTGAGCGAGGGGAACGTCCGCCCGGCCCCGACCAGCCGCCCGTCGATGAGCAGGCGCTTCGCGGCGGCCGGCGTGGGGGCGCCGCTCTGACCGGCGCCCTGCCCATCACCTGTGCCGGTCGCCGCCTCGTCCTGAAGTCGCATCCCGTCTCCTCTCCGAGCAGGGTCTTCCGGAGGATTTACCGAGAGTAGTATTCTCTCATATCGGAAGGGAGACTTCCATGGCGACCCACCACCGGACGACGACCGTGGGCGACGAGGCCTTCTCGTGAAGACCGCCGTGGTCACTGGCGGCGGCTCTGGCATCGGCCTGGCCATCGCCGAGCGGCTGAGCGCCGATGGCTACCACGTCGCCACGCTCGATCTCAACCCGTCCGGTACGGCTTTCGCACAGACGGCCGACGTGACGGACCGGGCCCAGGTCGATGCGGCGCTGGCTGCCGTCAGGGAACGGCTGGGCCCGGTCACCATCCTGGTCAACGCGGCCGGCCGGGACGGGTTCAAGCGCTTCACCAACTTGACGTTCGCGGCCTGGCAGCAGGTGATGGACGTCAACCTGAACGGCGTCTTCCACTGCATCCAGGCCGTGCTCCCGGACATGCTCGATGCGGGCTGGGGGCGGATCGTCAACATCTCCTCCTCGAGCGCGCAGTCGGGCCAGCAGTTCATGGCGCACTACGTGGCCGCCAAGTCGGCGGTCAACGGGCTGACCAAGGCGCTGGCCCTGGAGCTCGGCCCGTCCGGCATAACCGTCAACGCGGTACCGCCCGGCTTCATCGATACCCCGATGCTGCGCCAGGCCGAGGCGCGCCAGCTGCTCGGCGGCACGATCGATGAGCACATTCAGCGGACGCCCGTTCGCCGCGTCGGCCGGCCCGAGGACATCGCCGCGGCCTGCGCGTTCCTGGTCTCGGAGGAGGCCGGCTACATCACCGGGCAGATCCTGGGCGTGAACGGCGGGCGGAACACGTGACCCTGACCGGGTCACGCTCAGGGCAGTCAGATCAAGAAGGGACTTCACCAATGGGACGTGTTCAGGGCAAGGTCGCCTTCATCACGGGCGCGGCGCGGGGTCAGGGCCGCAGTCACGCGGTGCGGCTGGCGCAGGAGGGCGCCGACATCATCGCCGTCGACATCTGTAAGAAGATCGACACGGTGGACGTGATCGCCGCGTCCACACCCGAGGATCTGGCCGAGACCGCGGATCTGGTCAAGGGCCACAACCGCAGGATCGTCACGGCCGAGGTCGACGTGCGGGACTACGACGCACTGAAGGCGGCGGTGGACAGCGGCGTCGAGCAGTTGGGCCGCCTCGACATCATCGTGGCGAACGCCGGCATCGGCAACGGCGGCCAGACGCTGGACAACGACCGGCTCGACCGCGGCGTACATCAACGCGCTGCCCATGCAGCAGGTGGGGACGGACCCCGGCGGCGTCGGGTACATGGTCGCCAAGCGGATGCTGTCGCAGTACGTGCATGACCTGGCGCGCGAGCTGGCGCCGCGGAAGATCCGGGCGAACGTGGTGCACCCCACCAACGTCGCCACGGACATGCTGTTCAGCGAGCCGATGTACAAGGCGTTCCGGCCGGACCTGGAGAACCCCACCCGCCAGGACGCGGAGCTGGCCTTCCCGGTGCAGCAAAGCATGCCGATCCCCTACATCGAGCCCGTGGACATCAGCAACGCCGTCCTGTTCCTGGCTTCTGACGAGGCCCGCTACATCACCGGCATGCAGCTCCGGGTGGACGCCGGCGGCTACCTCAAGTGGTACGACTTCCATCTGTAGAGAAGGGAGACAGCCATGAAGGTTCACGTCGATCCGGAGCGCTGCCAGGGGCACACGCTCTGCTCCATGATCGCCCCCAAGGTGTTCCAGCTCGATGAGATCGACGGCCATTCCTCGCCCATCAGCGAGGAGGTCCCGGCCGACCAGGAGGCACGGGTAAGAGAGGCCATCCGCTCCTGTCCAGAGCAGGCCATCTCCATTACCTGACCTATGTGCCGCTGACCAGCCAGGCCCCGTAAGCGCAAGGAGAAGAACGGCGTGAGCGCAGAAGAAGTCCTTGACGATGCCGGCCGCCAGAAGAACCGGTACCACTTCGACCGGCACATGCCGGACTACCGCCACCGGTTCGAGGCGATCACCCAGGAGATGCACGCCAAGTGCCCCCTGGCCTGGTCTGACACCTACGGCGGCCACTGGGTCGCGGCCGGCAACCGGGAGGTCTTCGATATCGCCCGCTCCGCCGAGTACCTCTCCAACGACCACGACGTCGAGGGCGTGCGGCGCGGCTACCAGGGCATCACCATCCCCACCCCCGAGGATATGAAGTTCCAGGGCGGGTTCCTGGAGATGGACCCGCCCGAGCAGCGTCACTACCGTCAGGTGCTCAACCCCTACCTGTCCCCGGCCGCCGTCAGCCGCTGGGTCCCGGTGGTGGAGGAACTGGTCCGCGCCTCGCTCGACGAGAAGATCGAAACCGGGCGGATCGACTTCGTCGACGACCTGGCCAACGTGGTGCCGGCCGTGCTCACCCTGGCCATGATGGGCATCCCGCTGAAGAACTGGACCATCTACTGTGAGCCGGCCCACGCGAGCGTATACACGCCGCCGGACTCGCCCGATATGCCGCGGGTGCGGCAGGGTCAGATCGAGATGTTCCAGGACCTGTTCGCCCAGTTCACGCACATCCGGGAGAACCCCAGGCCGGGCGTGGTGGACGCGCTCGCCCGGGCGAAGATCAACGGCAAGACCCCGCCCGACATGGAGCTGCTCGGGGTGATGGCCCTGATCATCGGCGGCGGGTTCGACACGACCACGGCGCTGACCGCGCACGCGCTGGAGTGGCTGTCCGAGCATCCGCAGGAGCGCGAACGGCTCAGCCGGGAGCGGGACACCCTGCTGGACTCCGCGACCGAGGAGTTCCTGCGGTTCTACACGCCGGCGGCCGGCGACGGGCGGACGATCTCCGCGGCTCGGTGTTCCCTGACCCCAACGAGATCGACCTGGCCCGCACGGGCAACCGCCACCACAGCTTCGGTCTCGGCATCCACCGCTGCATCGGCTCCAACGTGGCCCGCATGGTGTTCAAGCGGATGATCACCGCCGTGCTCGACCGCATGCCCGACTACCGCTGCGACCCCGCCGGAGCGGTCCACTACGAGACCGTCGGCGTCATCAACGGCATGCAGCACCTCCCGGCGACCTTCACCCCCGGCCCGCGGCTCGGCCCCGGGCTCGACGAGACCATCGACACCCTGCAGCAGGTCTGCGATTCCCAGCGCCTCGCCGAACCGGTCACCGTCCGCAAGGCGGGTGCTGATATCGGTTCCACCAGCTGAGGAGATGATGTGGCCGGCCCGGCACCCGCCGGAGGAGATCTCACCAACGTCCACGTCGTAGACGTCGACGGCATCCCCATGTCGGCGTTGCTGGCCGACGTTCCACACCCCCGGGCCGTCATCGTCGCCCTGCACGGCGGCGCGATGACGTCTGCGTACTTCGACGCCCCGAGCCAGCCGCGGCTCTCCCTGCTGCGGGCCGGCGCGGCACTCGGGTTCACCGTCATCGCCCTCGACCGGCCGGGGTACGGCCGTTCCGCTCCGTACACGGACCGGATGACGTCCGCCATCCAGCGGGTCGATCTTGCCTATGCGGCGGTGGACCACCTGCTCGCGGCGCGCCGCCGGGGGGCCGGCGTGTTCCTGATGGCGCACTCGATGGGCTGCATCCTCGCGGTGCGCATGGCAGCCGATGAGCGCAGGACGGACCTGCTGGGCCTGGAGATATCCGGCATCGGGCAGCAGTACCAGCCCCGTGCGGCGGCGCTCCTGCGGGCCAGGATGCTGGACGGCGCGGGCCGAGCCGTGACGGGAACCGCGATGCGCGACATGATCCGGGGACCGGACCACCTGTACCCGGCCGGCTCCGCCTCCGGGCTGTACTCCCCCACTCCCGGCTATGAAGGCGAGGAGGTGCGGCGCTGGCCGCGCGACTTCCCCGCGCTCGCCGCCCGGGTGCGCATCCCGGTTCGCTACAGCCTCGGCGATCACGAGACGGTGTGGCGATCCGGCTCCGCGGCGCTCGCCGACGTCGCGGCCCTGTTCACCGCCTCCCCCCGGGTCGTTGTCGAGGAGCAGGCTGGCGGCGGCCACAACCTGAGCCTCGGGCTGACCGCCCTGGCCTATCACCTGAGGGTCATGTCGTTTGCCGAGGAATGCGTGCTAGCCGCGCTGGCCGCGCACCGCGCGTTATGCCTGCGTTGTGGCCGTGTTACGGCGCCGCAGCTTCCTCCGCGCGCCAGGCTCTATTGAAAGTGTGTCTTCACTCACTTAGGCTCGGCACGTGACCGTAGTGGCCGAGCGGCCGTGGGAGTTCCTGGTGCCGACGTCCTGACCGTCACGCCACTGCTCATGGGCGGGGTTCGACAGTCCGTTCACGCCGGTCGACGGCGCACCGGCCGGCTGATGGGAGGCCTCATGGATGTGCTGCTGCGGGGCGGCAGGCTGGTCGACGGCACGGGCGCGCCATCCCGCGCGGCCGACGTGGCGGTGGCCGGCAACCGGATCGTGGCTGTGCGTCCGCCAGGCGAGCTGGCCGCGGGGGCGGCCGAGGTGGTCGACCTGGACGGCCTGATGCTGGCGCCGGGCTTCATCGACGTCCACACGCACTACGACGCGCAGATCCTGTGGGACGGCGACCTGACGCCATCGAGCTGGCACGGGGTGACGAGCGTCGTCATGGGCAACTGCGGGTTCGGGGTTGCGCCGACCCGCCCGGAGCACCGGGACACTATCGTCCGCACCCTCGAGAACGTCGAGGGGATGTCGATCGAGGCGCTGAACGCGGGAATCGACTGGTCGTTCGAGACGTTTCCGGACTACCTCGCGACGCTGGAGAGCCGGCGCAAGCGCCTCAACGTCGGCGCCTTCATCGGCCACTCACCTCTCCGCCTGTTCGTGCTGGGCGGCGACGAGCGGCCGGCGACCGCCGACGAGCTGGACACGATGCGCGAGCTGGTGCGCGAGGCGATGAGCGCCGGCGCTATCGGCCTGTCCACCTCCCGGTCGGCTTCGCACCAGGGCGCGTTCGGCCGGCCGGTGCCGAGCCGGTTCGCCGAAACCGACGAGGTCTTCGCCCTCGCCTCGGTCCTCGGCGAGGTGGGCCAGGGCGTCGTGCAGGCGACGGCCGGACCTGGCCTGTTCATCGAGCAGTTCTCGCAGATGGCGGTGCGGTTCGGCATCCCGGTGACCTGGACGGCGCTGCTCGCCCGGTCCGAGCGGCCAGGTGCTGCACTACGCACGATCGAACGGGCGTCAGCACTCCCGGGCGAGGTTTATCCGCAGGTGGCCTGCCGCGAGATCGTGATGCAGGTCACCCTGACCGAGCCGGCGCCGCTGGCCGAAGTCGACGAGTGGAAGGAGGTGCTCGCCCGCCCCCGGGCGGAGCGAGCCGCCGTCTACAGCGAACCGCAGTGGCGTGACCGCGCTCGCAACCCGACGCTCGCCCGCTGGGAGCACCGGTGGCCGAGGATGTCGGTGCAGGAGACACAGGTCCACTGTGACCTCGTCGGCATCCCGCTCGACCGGCTCGCATCGGCGCGGGACACGACCCCGTTTGACCTGATGATCGACCTGGCGCTGGACGACAGCCTGGCCACACGTTTCCGGGTCGTGATGGATAACGACGGCGACACCGAGCTCGGCCAGGTTCTTGCCGACAAGCGCGCCCTGCTCGGCCTCTCCGACGCCGGCGCACACGCCACCCAGCTTTGCGACGCCTGCTTCTCGACCTACCTTCTCGGCCACTGGGTCAGGGAACGCCGCATCCTCTCGGTCGAGGACGCCGTGTGGCGGCTGACGGGCCATCCGCACCGCGCGTTCCGGCTCGCCGACCGTGGGCTGGTGCGTGAGGGGTTTCACGCCGACCTGGTGGCCTTCGATCCGGACACGGTCGGCGCGGCGCCCGTGGAGCGCGTCCACGACCAGCCCGGGGGCAGCGACCGGCTGATCGCGCGGAGCACGGGCGTCGAGTACACCTGGGTGAACGGCGTGGCGACGCGGGTGGCCGGCCAAGACGTCCCGGACGTTGCGCCGGGCCGGCTCCTGCGCAGCTGACGGGTGATCCGCCATGGAAGTTCATGAGCAGGGCCGGGTACCGGCCCAAGGCCAGGCAGGGCAGTCGCTGCCCGCTGTGAGATCCAGCAGCCTGTCCGGGCGCCGATGAGGTCTCCCGCGCCACGGTACGGCTGTGGCCGACCGTGCACCGGTCTAGCATAGAAGTATGTGCACACTCACCGTACCCGGTACCCAGGAAGCGAGGACACCTCGTGCCTAAGGCGGCTACCAATCCGGCCGGCGACGCGCCACCCGTGCGCCGGCGGCTCACGGCCGAGGAGAGGAAGAGCTCGATCCTGGCCGCCGCGAGGCGGGCGTTCACCGAGACCGGCGACATGAACGGCACGACGATAAAGGTGATCGCCGAGCACAGCGGTATCAGCGAGGGCGTGATTTACCGCCACTTCGAGAGCAAGGATCAGTTGTTCTTCGAGGCCGTTGTCGAGCCACTCAAGAAGGCCGTCGACGATCTCGTTGCCGCGGCGGCAGTCGTTGACCGGGATCAGCCGCTCACGCCGGAGCGTCAGCTCGAGACCACGATGGGCCTTTACCGGCAGCTGATCTCGACGTTGAAACAGGTACTCCCGCTGCTCGGCCTGGTGCTCTTCGGAGATCCTCAGGTAGCCCGGCGCTTCTACCGGGAGAATTTCGCAGTTGCCATGGACCGGCTGGCTGAAGCGTGGCGTGCGGTCGAGGACCGGTACGGCTTCCCGTTCGAATCCTCAGACATCTCAGCCCGCGCGGTGATGGGTATTGCGCTCATCATGGCGCTCGAGAGCCAGCACAACAAGCAATTCGATCGCGACCGTGCCGTGGCCTTGATCAGTGAGGGCACCCTCAGGGGCTTCTTCCCGCCCAACCAGGCGGTGCAGCGACCGCGGAGGTCAAGGGGCGTGAAGCGCGATGGGGAAGGCGGGCGGGTGGTCACACGAGCGAGGGCGTAGGGATCGTCACCGAACTGAGCCGTCGTTTTCGCGTGGGTGATGCCGAAGGGGCGTTCCGGCTATTTCATCCCGACATTCGCATTGAGCAGCCAGCGTCACTGCCGCATGGCGGCTGGCACAGCGGTCATGATGGCGTGGCCGCGATGGGCGCCATCTTCGCGCGTTTCTGGGAGCGGTCCGTCGGGAATCCCCGGATAGTCGGCTGCGGCGAGTCCGTGGTGCAGGTGACGACCCAGACGTGGACCGCCCGGGTATCGGGCCGCTCGGCAACGGTCGACGTCGTCGAGCTGTTCTCCATCTCCGACGGGCTCGTATCCGAGATCAGGGTGTTCCAGCAGGACACTCACCTGCTGCTCACAACCCTGGACGACAGGTAGGAGGCGGCCGGCGGGCGTTATGCCGGGGCTGGCACGTCGAGCACGAGGGCGGTGGCCATCCCGCCCCCGGCGCACATGGCGGCCACGCCGACACCGCCGCCGCGACGGCGCAGTTCGTGGGTGAGCGTCAGCACCATCCGGGCCCCGGTCATCGCGACGGGATGTCCCAGGCTGCAACCGCTGCCGAGGACGTTCACGGTATCCTCGTCGAGCCCGAGCGCCCGGGTGGCGGCGACGGCCACCGAGGCGAAGGCCTCGTTGATCTCCCAGAGGGAGACGTCCGCGATGGACAGGCCGGCCCGGGCGAGCGCCTTCGTGATGGCGATCGAGGGCGCCAGGCCGGTCTCGGCCGGCGGCACGCCGGCGGACGCCCACGCCCGGACCACCGCGAGTGGCTCGAGCCCGCGGGAGTCCGCGAAGGACCGGTCGGTGACGACCACCGCCGCCGCTCCGTCATTCCGGCCCGACGAGTTGCCGGCGGTGATGCTGAAGCCCTCGATCTCGGGGTGCAGCGGCTTCAGTGACGCGAGCTTCTCCATGCTGCTGTCCCGCCTGGGATGCTCGTCGACCGCGAACGTGAACCGCGACCCGTCGCGGCGGGTGACCTCGATGGGGAAGATCTCGGCGGTGAAGCTTCCGGCGTCGATCCCGGCGACGGCTCGCTGGTGGGAGCGGAGCGCCCACGCGTCCATCTCCTCCCGGGTGATGCCGGCCTTGACCGCCGGGTTCCAGCCGACCGTGATTGTCATATCCGCGATCGGGGCGTCGGGCGTCTCCCGGTGGCTGGGCGCGAGCCAGTTCTCCTCCCAATCGTCGGTCCCGGGAACGCGCCGCCGAGTCGTGGGGGCGGTCGAGCTCGACTGCACGCCGCCGGCGACGACAACGCGGTCCATGCCCGCGATGACCGACGCCGCGGCGCTCTGCACCGCCGCGAGCCCCGAGGCGCAGTGGCGGTTGTGAGCGACGCCCGGCGCGTTCACGAGCCCGGCCTCGATCGCCGCGTAACGGGCGATGTCCCCGCCGCCGTAGAGCGACTCACCCATCACGACGTCGTCCACGAGCTCGGGCGCGATCCCCGATCGCCGGACGGCCTCGGCGACCGCCTTCGTCCCCAGCTCGAGTGCGTCGACGTCGACCAGCGATCCCTTGTGCGCGGTCCCGATCGCGGTCCGGGCGCCCGAGACGATCACCGCCTCACGGCTTGTCATGCGTCACTCCTCTCCTGGATACCCGCCCGCCGTCACCAGGCGGCCGGGGCGCTTGCCGGTCAGCTCATCGTGGTCGATGACCACCGTCCCGTTGACCAGGGTGTAGTCGTAGCCGTGCGCTCGCTGCACGAAGCGGCTGGCGCCCAGGGGGAGGTCAGCCACCAGCTCCGGAGTCCGCAGGTGCAGGCCTTCCAGGTCGATGACGTTGACGTCGGCGAATGCGCCCGGTGCCAGCAGTCCCCGGCCGGGGATGCCGAATAGCTGGGCGCCTTCCAGCGTGAGCTTGCGGATCGCCCGGCCGATGCCGAGCAGGCCCTCGTCCCGGACCCAGTGACCGAGCACGTACGAGGGCTGGCCCGCGTCCATGGTCATCGCTACGTGGGCGCCGGCGTCCCCCAGGCCGATCACGACGTCGGGATTGGTCAGCATCGCGGCGACGGCGTCGAGGTCGGAGTTGAGCACGGGGTAGTACAGCAGGCCCAGGCCACCGGTCTCGACCGAGTAGTCGACGAAGGCGCCCGCGGGCGTCGTGCCCCTGCGGGCCGCCTCGGCGGCCAGGCTGTTCTCCGGCCGCACGTC
>WNFN01177888.1_pt1 | contig 13350 bp, 9 predicted proteins | sample 5400161 | NCBI WGS metagenome assembly WNFN01 (sample SAMN13153353, study PRJNA577476) | soil metagenome | isolation source: 80 cm saprolite on Douglas fir-dominated hillslope | place: USA:California | collected 2013-09-17
CTCCCTGAGTATCGACGTGCTTGACCACTGGACCAGTCCCGCCACCGGCATCATCTATCCCTCTGGCTGGCACCTTCAGATCGGCGCTCCCCAGATCAGCGCCAGCCTGACTCTCCAGCCTGAGCTCAAAGATCAGGAGCTGATCGCCACCACATCTACTGGCAACACCTATTGGGAAGGCGCGGTCAGCATCGCCGGCTCGCTCAGCCCGCAAGGCCAGAGCCATGCCATCGCCGTACAGGGCCAGGGATATGTCGAACTGACGGGCTATCACAAATGAGTTGATAGAGCTCGCTCTAGTGCTTTGTCAAACTCCGTTTGATTCGTGCGCCGCCTGCGGCGGCCAAGAAGAGAGAGATTTTCTGGGGACACCCCAGGCCCCGGCAAAGGGCTGCCGCCCTCTGCACTCCCGCTTTTCTCACTGATCATTTCTATCTTGACAGAGCATTAGTGAGCAGGTGCTCAAAAAAGCGGGGCGCTCAACAATGAGCGTCCCGCTGTGGCTTGTGGCTTGTTACACCTGGTGGCTGGTCAGGCAGGCTGGTCAGGCTGCGGCCTGCTTTTCAGCCTGTTTTAGCAGATCTTGTGCCTGTTTGCTGAGCCGGTTGATCGACGACTGGGGCAGGTTGTTGGCTTGCAGACCGTGGTGGGAGGCTGCGTCGCCGAACTCGGCTGTTTCCAGAATGTCGAGGATCTGGCCGGCAATCTCATTGCGGGTTTTGGTGATGGACAGCAGATTGTTCTCCAGGCTGATGTACGTCTGGTCGTTGGGCGAGTTGCTCTTGAGAGCCGTGGTTGAGATGGCCAGGGTTGCCAGGCCAAGCTCACCAACAGGGGCATTGATCTGCTTAAAGAACTGCGCGAGTTCGATTAGCACGCCCAGGTGTTCGCGCACTGCTGCGGGCAGAACCGCAGGGTTGAGAACCTCAAAGAGCACGCGGCCTTCGTGCTGATAGTCGTCGCGCAGGCCGAGCAGTTCCAGCATCGTTGGACGCACATCAGTGTGGTCAGACCAGACGCTGTGGTCCACGCCCAGATGCTTTACGCCCGGTCCCACCAGGCCTAGCCAGGTGGTATTAATATCAGGCGCGACATCACCGTGATTCCAGGCGAAGGCCGGCCCTTCGGAGACACAGGGCGAGGCACAGTTGGCCGCGCTCGTAAACAGGAAGTAGTCGGGATTGGCGAACATGGTCAGAGTTGGCGTGCGCGCCGGGTCCGCCGTGACCATATGCAGTAATTGCATCTCCACCGGGTCCGCCAGGTAATTGGCCAGTTGATCAGTCTTGCCGGTGAGCGGATTACTGGCCGTGAGCTTGCCCAGCGCCTGGTCAAAGGCCCTGGTCACAGCGGCATTGCGGGCCGGATTACCAGTGATGTAGATGTTCGGGGCCGAGTCCGCGTGGACCGTGAACGGCGTCGTAGTACCCTCTTCCGTGGCCAGCAGGCCAGTCAGATTGCCATCCACTTCGCCAATCTGGCTGTAGGTGCAGGGGACCGTTACGCCATCGCAGTTCGCCGGGCTGGGCGAGCCGCCGACAAAGTGATCGCCCTCGTCGGCGGTAAAGACGAAGAGCGAGTTATGGGAATTGATGCCGTCTTTTGCCAGGCGTGCAAAGAACTTGCCAAAGGCATCGTCGTAGGATTTCAGTTGCGCTACATAACCAGCCGAGCCGGGGCCAAAGGCGGTGGCGGCCGTGTGATTATCATGGGCATCCGAAATGTAGGCATAGGTCACGGGCACATTGTGCTCCTGCATAGCCGCCGCGTAAGACAGCGACACCGCCGCGCTCATGCCGTCGAAGCCTGGGAAGCCAGGATTGCCTTTGCTATCCTGAATAACATTGCCGTTGAGGTCCGTCAGCGGACCATTCGGGCTGATCTGAGGCGCCACATACGTATGGCCCATTAGCATCTGATAGCCGTTATACCCGCTTGGTTCAGCGGGCAGCTTATCGGCTACCGCGCCATTGGCCGTCGAGCAGAGCGCGTTATTCTGCGCGCAGTGGACGCCGATGCCCACATAGTCGGCAGTGGCCTTCGTCGGATTGCTCTGAACCTCCTGCTCCTGGGGAGAATTGGCGCCGAAGACCGTCGGAATGTCGGTCGAGATATTTTCCAGGACAGTGTTGGCCGTTGCTACTGAACCAACGTTACAGCCCGCGCGGGTATAGGGCACCCATGGAGCGGGCGCGTTCTGACCCTGCGCGGTCAGCATATTGTATGTTGTATCCGTGGGCGTCGATGTACTGGGATCGAAGATCGGATCGGTCCAGTAAGCAAACGAAACGCCCGGGTTGGTCGTGCCATTGGGATTGAAGTAGCGGAAGCTGTTTGCGATCGGCACGCCATGCTGGTCGCCGTAGACACCCGTCAGAGAAGTCAGGATATCGGTCGCAGTATGCGCAATTAAGGGTGTGTGATGATTTGAGAGCAGCGTGCCGTTGTTTTCAATAAAATTGAGCAAATTTGGCATCTGCTCTAGATCAGAAGGTACATTGGGATTGTCGCGTGTAAAATGCACATTGTCAAACTGAACATAAATGACGTGTTGAGCGCCATTGCCAAGCTGACAGGAATTGTTCTTTCCGGTATGAGCTTGAACCTGAAAGGGCAGCACGACCAGGCTCAGCGCCAGAGTCAGAACTGCGCCAATCCCAATAAGCATGCGCCGGGAAAGGAAGCGGCGTCGATGTGTTTGTGCCATGAATCCTCCGTGAAGTAGCATCAAAAAACCACAACGAAAAAGGACCGGACCAGGCGTTTGCTGGAAGAAGGCGTCTACGCGGCCAGGCTGGCCAACCGGGCAGCGTAAAATCCAAAATATGCCACACAGGTCAGTATAACATACCTATTTTACGAATATGTTAAGCTTTTGATAAAAATCATCGAGGATATTTTAAGGTTATGATACAGGAGCCAGCTATGAGTCATCACCAATTTTTTTAGGAGCGGGAAGCCCCTTTTTCACAGGATGGTTTGTGATGGGAGAAGAAAAAAATTGGAAATTTTTTTCTTCTCCCATCACAAACCATCCTGTAGGAATCCCCTGGGGTGGGGTGGGGCGCTCTTTGACAACTTTTGAAAAGTTGGGGGTGACTCATAGCTTTGTGTGTGATTGGAGATTGATTTGAGAAGATTAAGAAATGGTAAAAAGAGGATTTACTTTGAATCGTCAACAAAAATCTACAAGGTTGATGCTTACTTGAGCCATTGTGATATAATTTGCACGTATCTTCAGCTTTTTTTCAGTGTCAAATGGATAGGCCGGATGATTAAAAGTTACCAGATGACGTTATTTGGTGTTATTAGGGTGTGCCTTTCTTTTGGCAAACGCATGAGTACAGCAGAAGTAGATTATGCAAACAAGCAGTAGATAACAGTGCCGTTAAAGTATCGCAAGCATGTTCAAATAGGTCAACAAGCAAGGGCTAAAGCCCACCATCGCCTGACCACGGATTCATATCTGTGGCTTGCGGCGGGTTAAAGCTCTCTGTGTCAATTTTTGTTTGTAGGAAAAAGCATGGATTCACAGAACGGGAAAGCACAGGCATCTCTGGGGGATGAATCAAATATTTTGGAGCGGGTAGCGCGGCTGATTTCGAGTGTGCGCGGTGCCAAGCCTGATTATGCTCATCTAGCCGCAGAACTGGAGCCGGCGCTGCCCTTTGATCTGTTTGGGATTGTGCTGCTGCGCCACGACCGCGCGGCAGTGCGCGTGACGGCCTGCCAGAAAGAGGGCGGAAGCTGGATGGCGAGCTATCATCAGTTGCCGCTCGCTGATTCGATGGCAGAGCGTATGCTGATGGCGCTGCTGCCACAGAAACGGCTGTCCACGGATCGCGAGCAATGGAAGCTGGAAACCGGATCGGCGGGGTACGCGCTACTCGACGAATCGCTACTGGTCGAAAACTTTCCGGAAGGTGTGGCCGGTCTGCCGGCGCAGTGTGGTGACGCGCTCTGCGGACATCCGCAGATGCGGGCCATTCTCGTCGCACCCCTGGTCGCTGGTGGCAAGATGCTGGGCACGTTGGAATTGGGCAGCACCGATCTGGGCGCCTATAGTGAGCCAGCTATGCGCCGCCTGATTCACGCGGTTGCGCGCGTGCTGGCTACTGCGATTGAAGGAGCACAGGTCGGCGGCAACGTCGAGATCCAGGATCGCCAGCGAGCGGAACTCAAAGATGTCTCGGAGGTTCTGGCTAGCTCGGTTAATTTGCCCAGGATTCTGGATCGCATCGTCACCGGCATTACGAACTCGCTGCACGTCGCCGCCGCCATTGTGCGCTACGACGGGAGCCGGCGCGGGCTCTATCTACAGGCGCAGAGCGAACTCGATCCGGCGTGCCTGCAAGCGATTCTCCAGCGCCCCGATGTCCTCAGCGACCAGGCAATTATCGGCGCCACTCTCCTGCATCGCGTGCAGCGTGTTTCGCAGGATATCTCCCAGGACGAGTGTTTTCCTTTCAGTCGCTGTTTCGCTGACGAAATGGGTGTGCATTCAATCTATTGCCACCCGCTGATTATCGGCCAGTACGTTTATGGAGCGCTGCTGTTGCTTTCGCCGGAGCCAGGCGGTTTTTCGCCTCTTAAGACCGATATCTTCGGACTGTTCGCCGGACAGGCCACGGTAGCTATTCACAACGGTTTGCTGCTGCAATCAGTCCAGGAGCGCCGGCGTTTCCAGAATGCCATTGAGCAGTTTGAGCAGGGACATCAGCGGAATGTCTTTAACGGGCGCGGCACGGGCAATGAACTGGAACTGTTGGAGCATTTGCGCAAAGAGACCATGAACACCTTTGGCATTAGCTTGAGCAGTGTTCTGCGCTTTATCGGTGATCACCTGCTCACGCGCAGCGAGGGCCATTTGCAGGATATTTTACGCTCATCGCAGGTGGAAGAACTCGGCGAAACGGATGTACTCACGCCGCATCACCCGGAAATCACTTATGGCGAGAAGGCGCTGTTCCTGGCACGAGCGTCGGAGATTGAGCAGCTTGAGGCTTCAGCCGTGGGCGAAGGCGGGGCATATTTAATGCAAGCGGCTGAAGAAGCGCTGGCGTGGAGTGGTTTTCTCCGTGAGATCAGCGCCGCGCTGATGCGGGTCTGGAATGTTGATGAGACGCAGCCCCAGGCATATGAGCAGCTCAGACGTAATCTGGCCGATCCACTCTTTATCGTCGACCTTCAGGGCCATTGCCTCTACAGTAATCGCGCTAGTGAAGTTTTTTGTGGGCTCAGTTCAGAACTGGAGAGCACGCCTTTCTGGCGTCACTGGCAAGCGCAGGAGCTAGCCCCCACGCTGTTTAGCACCTTTCGCCCACAGGCCACGCCTGTCAGCCTGTCACAAGTACTTGCACCGTTATTGCCGCGTATGCGCCATTTAAACGATATACTGGAGTATCTGCATCAGTTTGGCGTTGCGCCAGGCGCGAATGTACCGGTGGAAGAGAATGGCGTGCCGCTGCCAGCCTTTTTACGCTGCACCATTGCCTCAGAGCCGCTGCCGGGTCAGGTGCCATTGGGAACGGGTGGACGAAGCTGGGCCATGGCTGGTGCGCCGGAGCCGCGCGCGATCATCGCCTCGCCGATGCAGCAGCGGGCGCAATCCTCGCCAACCCTATTGCTGGATAATTCGCCCTCGGATCGCCATTATCAGTTGACGCGTCACGCGCTGTACAACGAACAGGGGCAGTGGTTTGCTAACGTACTGCATGTCCATGATATCACTGAGCAAGTACGCGATGAAAAGAACAAGGCCGTCCTCCTGGCTTCCGTTTCGCACGATTTGCGCACGCCGTTGACCACTATCAAGGCGGCGGTGACCGGCCTTTTGCAGCCTGAAGTGGTCTGGGATGAGGACACGCGCCGTGAGATTCTGGAGGACATCGATGCCGAGGCCGATCATCTAAATACCCTCGTCGACGCGCTGGTTGAGATGTCGCGCATCGAGATGGGGGCGCTGGTGCTGGAAAAAGAGTGGTGTGATATTGTTGAACTCGTGCATAACACACTCATGCGCGCGCAGCGCTTACTGGCGGAATTTCGCGTGCAGACGCATATTCAAGCACCGTTACCCCTGATTTACGCTGATTATGTCCAGATCGAGCGCGCGCTCTACAATCTGCTGGAGAATGCCGCGCGCCATAGCCCCCGGCACGCGTGCATATGTGTCCACGTCGATGTGCTTACGCAGAAATTCTTGCCGCTCGGCTTGCCGGAGAACGCCGCGCGCGCGGTTCGAGTGCAGGTGATAGATGAAGGGCCAGGTATTCCAGCCGAAGAGCACGAGCGTGTTTTTAAATCGTTGTATAGTATGGATGCGCAGGGCAGTGGTTTAGGGTTGGCAATCTGTCGCGGTATTGTTGAAGCGCACCAGGGGCGCATTTGGGTTCAGGCGAACGAGAAGGGTGGCGCCAGCTTTGTCTTTGTATTACCAATTGCTTAGTTTTTTATATCGGGTCTGGGTGAGGGGGTTTGGGTTTTTACAGGAAGTCCAGGTAAACGATGAAATCCAAGGGAAAACGAATCCTGATCGTTGACGACGATCTCTCGATTCAGCGCATTTTGCGCAAGAATCTCCAGGTCAACAATTATGATGTTCTGGTTGCTGAAAACGGGCAGCAGGCGGTTGAGATGACGCAGCTCAATCAACCAGATCTGATCTTGCTCGATCTCTGGTTGCCAGGAGAGATTGATGGCATGATTGTCTGTCAGCGCGTGCGCGAATGGAATCGCAAGATCCCGATTATCATTCTCTCAGCCAGGAACGAAGAGAAGCAGAAGGTGCAGGCACTTGACCTGGGGGCCGATGATTACTTGACCAAGCCATTCAGCAATGATGAACTGCTGGCGCGCGTGCGGGCAGTGAAGATGGTTATCTGGCCATGAACGTCCAGCGGCGCCAGGTGCGCGCGGGTGAAGTGGATGTCAAGCTTACTCCGACCGAATTTGAATTACTCCTGCAACTCATGGTGCATGCGGGCAAAGTTCTGACGCATCGCACTCTTTTGCGTACCGTCTGGGGGCCGGAATACGGCGAAGAGGCTGATTATTTGCGCGTCTACGTGCGCCAGTTGCGTAAGAAAGTCGAGACAATTTCTTCGCAGCCGCGTTATATCATCACTGAGCCGGGCGTCGGGTATGTTTTTCGCCAGCAGGTCTTTACCGATGCTGAGGCCCATGAGCGGCTCAAGCCAGCCACGTTCGGCGACGATGTGGAGGGCGAAGCACTCTGACAGGCCAGGGATTGAGGAAGAATTTTTTAATGTAATTTTAATAGCGTTTTTGGTCGTTTTATGGTTGTCTTATACCATAGTTTTTGTGAAAGCAAGGGGAAAGTATTCAGGTCAGAGTAATTTATGAAGGGGTATTGGGATGGAGTACAGGCGCAATGGTGGACAGAAAGACCAGGTAGCGGGAGCGGAGTTCGGCGCGGGCCGTTTGCGGGTGCTGATTCTCGGTACAGATGGGGAAAATGAGTATTTTCGCACGATTCTGGCCGCAAATGTTCGGCGTTGGGGATATGAAGCAGTGCCCGTGAGCGCGGCGCTGATGCGTGAGGAGCAGGCCGGGTGGAAGATTGCAGGCGATGTCTTATTGTATGATATGGATGTGTGGTATCAACACTCAACGTATGTGGGGGAAAAGGATGTCCGGCTGGTGGTGTCAGACCAGCATCGGGTGGTACACAAGCCAGACTGGCCGCCAGCTCGCTTGAACATGGTCTTGAGCAGCAGTTCAATTTCTCGCCGTACACTGGAGCAGCTTGGAGCGATTGCCTGGTTGCACAAGCCGTTTGACATGCGGGCGCTGGAACGCTACTTGCGCGTCTTTCAGCAGCTTTTATACGGGGAAAGTCAAGCGGAGGAAGCAAGCGAGCTATCCAAAATGGCCATAGCCAGAATGGATGAAATAGCGGGACGTGCAGAGGGGTCTGGGGAAGTGACGCCGCGCGTCATGCGTATTCTGGTCGCGGACGATCTGGAGGAAGTGACGTGGGGCATACGTCAGTGCTTGATAGAACAGGAGAATAGGCGTTATCATTATGAGGTGAGGGTGGTCCATGACGGATTGGCTTTGCTGGAACAATGTTTGAGTTGGGAGCCACATTGTGTGGTAACCGATCTGCTTATGCCCTGGTTAAATGGGTATCAGGTGATTCGCTGTCTGGCAAGTGGGGCCAAGCGGCCCGTGCCAGCCTTTGTAGTCATCAGTGCCTTGATGAGGCACGAATTTCCGGCAGACCGTTCCGCACTGCAAGATCAGATGGTGTGTTATGTTGAGAAGCCGTTTGACAGTGAGGATTTGCTGAACGTCATTGAGCAAGAGCTGGCGCGGAAGGCGAGCCAGCATTTTGAGGTATATGGGTAGTTGAGGAGAAACCTGAAGAGATCGTCTATTTCTGCCGAAACGAGCTATTCCCATCAGGGCGAGTTGGGAATATTCAGTATACACAAAGTAAAAGGAATGAAGGAAGAATGGAGCCGCAAGACCGCATTATGGATGGCGACCTGCAAACGCTAGGTCTGCAATCGATCCTAAAAATGCTCGCACTCAGTGGCAAGACCGGCACGTTGCTTGTGCATTCTGGTCCAGAGACGCTCGTCGTCAGCCTGCGCAAAGGGCAACTGGTCGCGCTGCAAGAAGAGGGAGCGTCTCAGTCGGATCTGCTTGGCATGCTGTGTCTGCTCAATAAATTGGACCCGCCGAGTGCCCACAGGTTGCGCGAGGCTTCACAGGGCAATTCCCAGCTCGCGCTGGCGATTATGGTTGAGCAGGGTTGGATGAGTATGAACGATATGCAGCGTCGCCTGGAGTTTGCGGTGACACAATCGATCAGCCACGCGCTGCGCTGGGTGGATGGGCGTTTTGCCTTTCACCGGCAGATGGTTACCATGGAGAGCAAAATGCAGCCGTTGGATGTCGATAGCGTGCTGCTCGAAGCGCTGCGCCAGGCCGACGAGTGGGAAGAGATGGGCGAGACAGCGCTTACGCGCACAACCGTTTCGCGCTGGCTGCCAGAGGTTAGTAGAGACGTGCGCAGTCTGGGACTGAACCAGGAGCATGTTGATGTGCTTTGTCTCTCCAATGGAGAGATCCCCTTGCAGGGTATGGCGCAGGCGCTGATCTTTCCCGAAGCCCGCGTCGCACATACCATGGCGCGTCTGATCGAACTGCACCTGATCGAAGTCGTTGATACCTCGCTTGAAGCTGAGCTCCAGCAAGACCTCTCCAATATCATCATCATGTGCCAGCACACGCTGGCGCAGCAAAAGCAGAATAACACCCCCGTGCAACATTTGTTGGGCTTGATCAACACGCTGGGACAATGCGTCAACGGCTTGCTGGTGCATCACGGCACCTATGCCAAAGGGCTGCGAGGCCGGGGGCAGTTGCCGGTCAGCGAAATTGTGCGCTACCTGGAGCGCCGTTTTGCGCGACAACTCCAGATACTTGCATCTCAGCAGTATCCTATTCTAGAAACCGTTACCTTCGTCAATGGTCAACTCGACTATAACGAAATCATCAACCTGGATAGCCTGGTCAAGGGAGAGCAGTTGGAAGAATTCTACTGGGAGGCCGTGCTTGGCCTGGGAGCCTTCCTGCGCACTGTCTTTACTGCGCTCTTGCAAGATGAAGTTGGAAACTCGCATACTGGTCGCCAGCTTAGCGTTGTCTGGAAAGCTTTCCTGACCGAAGTTGAACAGGAGATGCAGCAGTACAATCTCTATCGCGCGCATCAACACGCGCAGCAAAATCGGAACCGGCGCACGGATGCGGCGAATAATGGACAAAATCGGAATGGAAACTCCCCGCTTTCGCTCAGCGAAGGTCATCCTCAGTGGGGAGCGCCTGAGACGCAAAGGAGGTTTATCTAATGGTCGAGCCGACAGTGTTGGTAGTGGACGATAGTCCTACGGTTCGGAAAATTGTGCAGATGACATTGCAGCGCGAGCATATTCGAGTGATCACCGCGAGCGACGGTCTCAGCGCGCTCACTTCAGTCGCGGACGAAATCCCGGCGGTTATTCTTCTTGATATCCAGTTACCACGGATGGATGGGTACCATATTTGCCAGATAATACGAAAAAACTTGCAGTTTAGACAGATACCTATTATTATGCTCAGTGGGAAAGATGGCCTCTTTGATAAGATGCGTGGGAGGTTGTCCGGTTCGACGGAGTATCTGACAAAACCTTTTGACTCAGTTGAACTGGTGCAGACGGTGAAGAAGCATCTGGTCGATTGGCAATCGCGTATGCCAGCTCGCAACGACGACATGCGCCCTCGTTTGCGGAGGCGCAGCTAAGAGCGACAGCCAGAGTGTTCAACATTGTCCAACACAACCGGGTATCGATCTGGAGCACCGGGCATCTGAGCCTGCCTGCGTCAGTGGTGGCATAGCCCTTCTTTCCCATTAACCGGGCGTAATGTATGACGCCCTCTCAAAGGAAAGGTATACTGGTATGCCAGGGCAAAAGGTACTTGTTGTTGACGATAGCTGGACAGAACTGACGATGATTGCGACACCGTTGCGCAATAATGGGTTTGATGTAGTGACGGCTGTGGATGGCGACGAGGCTCTTGAGAAGGTTTTTCGAGAGCATCCGCAGTGCATTGTCCTTGATGTTGTCTTGCCCAAGCAGAATGGTTTTCAATTGTGTCGGAAGCTGAAAAGCCTGGATATAAGCAAGGATATTCCGATTATTTTATTGACAAGCAAAAATACTCCATTGGATCGCTCATGGGGGCTACGCCAGGGAGCCGATATGTATATGACCAAGCCCTTTAACGATGATGAGTTAGTAGATAACGTCCGACGTCTTGTGTAGTGTAGGAGCCAGAACATGTCACAGCGCAATGCAGGACCACAGCCGCAGCGGGGAGCAGCGGGAGCGAGCCGCCTGGAGAGCCAGTTGAACAATGTTGTGAACGCGGCGCGCGCGCTGGCGGGAGCGGCGAATCCCGGCCCTGCTGAGCCGGTGGTTGCTGGGGAGCAGCACCTGGTTTTTTCGTTGCTGGATCAAGAATTCGCGCTTCCGGCAGCGTATGTCCAGGGAGTAGAGCGCCTGGCAGATGTTACTCCTGTGCCCCATGTAGCCTCATGGGTCACCGGAGTGATCAATTTGCGCGGTTCTATATGCTCGGTTGTGGATCTGCGTGCGTTTCTGGACCTGGAGAAGCTCCCATTTAATCCGCGAACCCGGTTGTTGTCGGCGAAATATAATGAAATGCTGGTTTGTCTGGTGGTGGACAGTGTGAGCGAGATGGTACCCATCGCGCCGCATGCTGTGGACACCACTGCGCGTAGCATCCCCCAGTGGGTTGCCTCCTATGCCTCAGGCGTAGCGGCGGTCGGCAAACGACAGGTGATCCTGTTAGATGCCGCTCGTTTGTTGTTTGCGGATAAGATGCATCACTACTCGGCGTGATTTCCTGGTATTTGCATGTGGTTATGTAAGATGGATAGATTCATCCTACACAGCGCCAACTGCAATATGGTAGGTGCTGTTGGAGCGGCGAGCTAGAAGGTACAAAGGCCGCTCGTCTTTATCTAAGAAAATAATACAACGCTGCTTCACTTGAGAGGAGGCCTGGCGGATGAATGACCGCAACAGAGGTGGAATGACGGTAAGCGCTTTGCTAACATCGGCGCTTATTGCCTCGCTACTCATTCCGATTGCTTGTCTCGTCGGATTTGGCTTTATCGTTTACAATGGATCAAGTCCGTTTATCCCGGCAGCGGCTCTGAGCGTGGTCGTGTTTGCGGGTGCGGTGATCACGAATTATCTGGTGCGTCGGCGCATTCAGGATCGTTTGCTGAGCCTGGTGGATATTTGCCGGAACTATGTCGGTGGCGATCGTGCGATTCGTGCGGCGATCAACGGCGATGACGAGTTCGCGATGCTAGCGACTTCCTTGAATAATCTGCTGGATAATCAGAACTTTTCAACGGGCTCCAGTAGCGTTTCTTCGACTGTCCCCGGTCTGAGCGATGCCGCAGCCCTGCAAGCGCAGATTGAGAAACTGCTGCAAGAGGTGAGCGCGGTCGGCGATGGCGACCTGCGGGTGCAGGCCGAGGTGACACCTGATACGTTGGGTGTGCTGGCGGACTCGTTTAACTACATGATCGAAGAATTGGCAAAGGTTGTTGGCCGTGTACAGAATACAGCGGTGCAGGTGACCAATGCCTCCCGCCGTGTGCTCGACCGCTCCGCCGAACTGGCGCAGGCGTCTGAGACTCAGGTGGCGCGTATTTCGCAGACCTCTCAGGCCGTAGAAGCGCTGGCGAACTTTGTGCAGAGCGTGGCTCATAATGCCCGCCAGAGCGCTGAAGCTTCACAAGATGCGCTCCAGAATGCGAAAACCGGCCAGGGCGCGGTGCGTCAGACGATCGAGGGTATGGTTCTCATTCGCGAGAACGTGCAGGAGACCTCGAAAAAGATCAAACGCCTGGGCGAGCGCTCGAACGAAATCGGTGAAATTGTGCGTATCATTGAAGATATCGCCGACCAGACGAACCTGCTGGCCTTGAACGCGGCCATTCAGTCCGCGATGGCCGGTGAGCATGGACGCGGGTTCGCGGTCGTGGCCGATGAGATCCGCCTGCTGGCAGAACGTTCGACCGAGTCGACGAAGCGTATTGCAACGCTGGTCAAGAGTATTCAGGGCGATACATACGAAGCCGTTGTAGCTATGGAAGAAAGCACTCAGGAGGTCGTCAAGGGGTCGCAGCTGGCTGATGAAGCCGGTCGTGCTCTGAACTCGATCTACTCTGCTGTGGAACGCCAGGCGAGCACGATTGAGACGATCGCCCAGGCCGCCAATGAGCAGGCCAGTGTTTCTGAGGATGTGGCCAATGCCATGTCCGAAATCTCAGAGATTACTAACCGCACGAATGCTGGTACTCAGGAAGCCGCGATGAGCGTGAGCTACCTCTCAGAATTGTCTGACCAGCTGCGCGCGTCGGTGTCTACCTTCCGCCTGCCCGAGCGCGTCAGCGAAGTCTCGGATGGCTTTGGCGGCGTGCCAGCTTTGCCGGACGGCAGTGATCAGTTTTACCAGCCGGATGGAGGGAACAACGGTGACTGGAATCAGAACTTCTCTGCTGATTTCCTTTCACTGCCCCAGCCCCAGGAGAACGACCTGGCCGGGAACGGTTTCCAGTTCAACTTTAATAACGGCCAGCAGGATTTCGGAAACCAGAACGGCTTTAACGGCATGCCGCAATTGCCCGCAGCCCAACAGGGCTTTGATAATCAGCCGTTTGGGGGGTTTGCTCAAGGCTTCCCCGGCCAGCCCGGCTTTGGTGAATTGAGTCCATTTGATACGCAGCAGGGCTTTGAC
>WNFN01023082.1_pt2 | contig 13345 bp, 11 predicted proteins | sample 5400161 | NCBI WGS metagenome assembly WNFN01 (sample SAMN13153353, study PRJNA577476) | soil metagenome | isolation source: 80 cm saprolite on Douglas fir-dominated hillslope | place: USA:California | collected 2013-09-17
TGTCCGATCTCTGCTCCGTGCTCAGAATTCAAACGGCAGCTGGCCCGCTTTCATCGGCGACGACGAGGACGGCTGCGGATTCACGGGATTGGTTCTCTATGCTCTCAATCGCCGTTGTGTCCAAGCGATGATTACCGATCGCGCGGTCCACTGGCTGGTTCGGACCCGAGGTTGGGAATCACATTGGCTGTGGAAATGGAAGTTCCGGACCAGCGATCGTCATGTTCGCTTCGATCCTGACAAGTTCGGCTGGCCATGGGTGCCAGAGACGCTCAGCTGGGTGGTTCCGACCGCGTACGCGCTACTTGCCTTGCGACACACAAGTAAAACCAAACAAAAGGACCTCCTGCGGTTCCGTGTCCGACGCGGCGTGGAGATGCTGTACGACCGGATTTGTCCTGAGGGAGGCTGGAATGCGGGTAACGGCGTAGTGTATGGAACTCCGCTGGCTCCACATCCCGACGCGACAGCCATAGCTCTCCTCGCTCTCTTGAGGGAGCGTCCCAATGACCTCATAACGACAAGTCTCGATTGGCTCGAGCGACGGACCGAGTCATGCTTCTCCCCTTGGACCCTTGCTTGGACCATTCTGGCCCTCGATGCCTTTGGACAGCCCACGGGACGGTTGACCAATCGCCTCTGTATTGTCGTTGATCCACGCGTAGTCAATGATTGTGCGACTCTCGCGATCGTTTCACTGGCACTTCGTTGCGCTGAAGAAAGCAACGCATTTCGAGTGACGCATGAAATTTGATCGAAGAACTTTCTTGACGACCTCGCTAGGCCTGGCTGCCGGTGCATCTGCCGGCGCCGTGTTGAATCGAGCCAAGTTTCACGTAACGCGGAGGCCGCCACGCTCTCGAGTGGCAGTTCTCAAAGCCGAATCGTATTCTCCGAATCTAGAAGCCATCTTGCATTCTGGGTTGGAGTTGTTTCAACTCGGCGTGCAAGGAAAAACTGTTCTTCTGAAACCAAACCTTGTCGACTACATCCCCGGAAGCCACATCAACACGCACCCTCTCCTTGTCGCTGCCGCGGTCGAGTGCTTTCGACGTCTGGGTGCAAAGAGTGTGGTCGTCGGCGAGGGACCGGGCCATCAGAGAGACACGCAACTAGTCCTACTCGAAAGCAGCTTTGACGAAGAGCTCCGCCAATTGAAAGTCCCTTTTGTCGACCTAAATCGCGATGAACTGGTGCCCACACGTATGCTCGCTACGTATACGGGCATGCAACGGCTCTGGTTGCCCCGGACCGTGCTGGAGGCCGATTTCTTGGTTTCCATGCCCAAAGTGAAGACCCATCACTGGTCGGGCGTCACTCTCAGCATGAAAAATATGTTCGGAGTTGTGCCGGGGGCGAAGTATGGCTGGCCAAAGAGCATTCTTCATTGGAAAGGGATTCAAGAAAGCATTCTCGACGTCTGCGCCACGGTGCCGGTTCATTTCGTTATTGCCGACGCGATCGTGGCAATGGAAGGAAACGGGCCACTCAATGGGCATCCGCGGCCGCTTAATCGAATTGTACTGGCCGATGATCCAGTGGCGGCAGATGCCACTTGCGCGAGGCTTATGGGGCTAGATCCGGCCCGAATCACGCACATCCGAATGGGAGCGCAGTTCCTTGGCAACCTTTCTATGGAGCGAGTCGAACAACTCGCAGAGGCAGTCTGTGAGCCCGTCAGTCCTTTTGAGACGGTCCCAGAATTTTGGCATTTGCGGCTGGCGGGTGCCTCTCATCGACATTCCTGAGATGAAGACGGACAAAAAAACAAGGGTGAACTTTCCTTCGCGGGGGAGGCGGACCCTGCTGCAGGGCGGACCGCATTTGTCCAGGTGAGTTCCCGAAACGCAAGTTTAGCCGCAACGGCCATTTTGCACCCCCTTGAACGCGTAATCGATTCTCTGTAGCCTCGGGAAGCTCACGCCTTTCGTTGCTCATTTCCCAAGTAGTCGGTACGGAGTGCGTTTATCAGATGAAGATAGCGAAGTTTACCAAGCTCGAAAGAAGAGTCGGGCATATTGCGAGTCGCCAAGCCCACCAGCAACTGATGCAGGTTCCCTGGGACCGCTTCCACACGGCCTATGAGGAATACATCCAATGGCAGGCACTCGCACTCTGGGCTCGCGCCATTGTTGAATCGGAGAGCTGCCCTTCTGCCCGGCTCAAAGCAATCCTGAGAAAGCGTTGCCCCGGCTTTGCGGAAGAAATGGATCTCTCAAACAAGCCGGAACTGCGGGGTCTCCAGCTGTTTTCCTGGGTTCACAATCAAGCTTTCGGGTTTGCAAAACAGGAAGGGTGGCTTGATGCGCTCGTGTTCTATGGATTCCGAGACATCCGCTCCCAGGGATACTGGACGTATTGGGAGCATTGCGAAAGCGAATGGAAGAAACAACGGCCAGCGTCATTTCCCACCTTTGTGCAGTGGAGGCGTTCAGCCTTGAGATGGAAACTCCATGGTGATGTCAGATGCGCCGCAGTGACGAAGGCGGTTGAGAAGTACCTCGACTTCGAGGCAGTCCTATACTGGTTGCGGCCACTCTTTGGAGGGCCGAAGGTCCAATTGCCGCCGCATGTCGCCCTTGAATTGCGTCAAGAATCTCCCAGCCTGCTCGAATTTGTGCAGAGAGAGGCTTCGGGCGATTACGAAGACAAATCGAGGAGCTGGCAGCGGCTGATCAACTGGGGCAAGAGTCATGTTCTATCGCATGCGAAAAAGGAAGGCTGGCTTGACTGCGTTTTCCACCAAGCAAGGATTCACCCGGGCCATGTACGCTTGGTGGATTACGCTGCACTCTGGTGCAAATCTCGGCTAGGAAACACTGCGCTTCCTTATCCGTCTTTACGCCAATGGCAGAGAGATATGGAGGATTATGTCCGAGCAAGTCGGAAGTGAGGCTTGTTCAGGCGTTGTCGGCTGCGCCCTCTTGCATGGATCTCGACACTCTCGATTCAGAGCCGGCGAGGAACTCAACCCATATCCGAAGCTTGGGAAGCTGGAATTAAATCTCTGTAAAACGCTCAACTGGCGCCACTTAACAGGTTGAGAAGGGTCTTTAGTTGGAAAACGAATGGAAAATGAAAAACATCGCGGGTGTGAGCGGGCGGACAACCCCCGGTGAATCTGTGACCAACCAGAGAGTATCTGCTAGATGTCACGCCGTGTTATCAACAATCCCTTTCTAGGATCAATGTAGTAAATTGCCATAATGAAATAGTTTCCTTGGGGGCAATGGTTGGAAGCGCAGAGTCTTTCTTCACGTTTGACCGCATCCTAGCGACGGTTGCCATCGTGGTTGGAGTTGTGGGCATCTGGAGAGCGGAACACCTATTCGGGAAGCTAAACAAGCGAGCCGACAAGATGAGAGAGGATTTTCTTGGCAGCGCGACGACAACACTTGTGTCCTATGCCTCGTTCACTAAGGCGCTGCAAGGAATAGCGCTATCCCCTACAGAATTATCGAAAGACGGCGCTTTGCCCTACTAACCAGCTTTTATTTTTAGCAGGTCCTCAATGCTGGCAAACTCAACCTAGCCGGGTTCAGCGATCTTCGCAAACACACTAGGGGCCAAGTCGAAACAGGGGCGCGTGATTATGCGGAGATGCTTATCAAGTCTGGCTTGGGGAAACTAAAGGCTGGCGTGGAATTCAATCCCGATCTCCGCTGAGTACGCTCCCAACACGCGCACACCACGCCGAAATGAAGACGGAGGAAGATCAACGTGGCCACTGCAAACGATTTTAGTCGTGCCTTCGCCGATTCGACATTCGTTTGTTAACTACTTAGTTGCACACTGCGGAAAGAGAATAAGGGGTACGTGCAAATTTGAGATACTTCCGAATAGGCCTAATGCGATGTCTGTTCGTTGCCTGGGCCGGACAATCTCCGTTCTATCTCTCGACAGGAACTGACACTCGTAAGCCGTCTTGTGCGGTCGAGAGGATCCTTAAGGAGGCGATGTGTCTGCTCAGCAATCCCACAAGGGAATCATCCTTGTAGCCGATGACAACGAAGCCAACCGCGAACTACTCTCTGCTTTGCTGAGCGCGGAGGATTACCAAGTCGTCTGTGTAGCGGACGGCCAGCAAGCGCTCGCTCGTGTGAATAGCGGCTCGATTGATCTCGCGTTGCTGGATGTGGTGATGCCCCGCCCAACCGGATTCGAAGTTTGTCAAGCGATGAAGTCCAAGCCGGAAACCCGCTTGATTCCCGTCATATTGCTCACCAGTTTAAACAGTGACGCCGACCGGATCCACGGCATCATGTGCGGCGCAGATGATTTCCTCAACAAGCCAGTAAATAGGCAAGAGCTACTGGCTCGCGCGAATTCCCTGTTGCGCTTGAAGCAATTCACCGATGAACTGGATAATGCCGAGACCGTACTATTCAGCCTCGCCCTCAGTATCGAAGCGAAAGATCCCTATACCGAAGGCCACTGCGACCGTCTTTCGAAATATTCTGTCGCCCTGGGTGAGAGACTCGGGTTGCCCCCGGATCTGCGCCTTGCGCTGCGCCGGGGCGGTCTCGTTCACGATATCGGTAAGCTGTCCGTGCCAGAGAGCATCCTGCTGAAACCCGGACCGTTGACTCCGGAAGAACGAAAAATCATGGAGCAGCACACCGTGATAGGTGAAAGAATTTGTGCCCCGCTCCGGTCCTTCCGCAACGTGCTGCCCATCATTCGTCACCACCACGAAAAGCAGGATGGCTCCGGGTACCCCGATGGGTTGAAAGGCGAACAAATTCCACTCACCGCGCGCATCCTTCAAGTCACCGACATCTACGACGCCCTTACTACGGACCGGCCCTATCGCAAGGCGCTACCACTGGATAAAGCATTTTCGATCATGCGCGAGGAAGTAAAACGCGGCTGGTGGGATGGTTCCTTGATCGATCAACTTGAACTGCTTGTGCGCGAATCGGCTCTTCAGTTGGCAGATGTAGGGGCAAAGAATGAGAGCTAGTTGCTTTGGGAATCGGCCAAGCAAAGAGATCAATTTTCATCGCCCATGCCGTTCATCTATTCGTGGGATCGCAAGCACTCTCGCACTTCTGCTTTGGCTCACGGCGACAGGTCAGATGACTCGGGCCCAGGCCACGCAAAGCAATCAAAATCCTACTGGGAATTTAAAACAACTGAGCCTGGAACAACTCGGCAACGTAGAGGTGACGACTGCCTCTAAGGAGCCAGAGCAGGTATGGCGGACGCCGGCAGCGATCTATGTGATTACCCAGGAGGACATACGGCGCTCCGGTGCCACAACCATCCCTGAAGTCTTGCGGCTCGCGCCCGGATTGGAAGTGGCACGAACCGATTCTGACCACTGGGCCGTGGGGGTACGTGGTTTTGGAGGCCAGTTCTCGAAATCGCTCCTGGTGCTGGTTGACGGCCGAAGCGTTTATTCGCCTCTCTTTGCCGGTGTGTATTGGCAGATCCAGGACACCTTGCTTGAAGACATCGAGCGAATCGAAGTGATTCGAGGTCCCGGCGGAACGATCTGGGGCGCGAACGCCGTCAATGGCGTCATAAATATCATCACCAAAAGCACCAGAGATACTCACGGAACGCTCGTGTCCATGGGCGGAGGGAATGTCGATCAGGGTATCGGCGAAGTCCGCGTAGGTGGCACAAACGGCAAGGGCTTCGACTACCGAGTCTATGGTAAGGGCTTCATTAGGGGGCCGGAGTTCCATCCGGATGGATCAAATTTTGACCATTGGAAAACGGGCCAACTTGGCTTCCGGACAGATTGGAACGTCAATACTCGCGATACGCTCACATTGCAGGGTGACATGTATGCGGGGCTTGATGGAGAAAGGGTGGCCATCTCCCTGTATACGCCACCCTCCAGGCAGGTATTTAACGGGCCGCATGACGTCGGCGGGGGCAATCTCCTGGGACGCTGGCAGCGGCAATTCAGCAAGGATTCTGACATCCAGATCCAGGGATACTTTGATCGGACCACACGGTACAGTCCTCAACTCGACGAAATTCGCAACACCTTTGACATCGATCTCCTCTACCACCTAACTGTGAAGGGCGGTCAGAGTGTCCTGGTCGGAGTCGGAGGCCGATGGAGTCCCGATGCGATCGTTCAGAAATTCGCAACGCTCGACTTCCAGCCGCATAATGAGACAGACAGCATTTATAGCGGATTCCTTCAGGACCAGATTACCCTAATACCAGACAAGGTAGCTCTGACCCTGGGTTCGAAGTTCGAACACAATAATTATTCTGGTTTCGAAATCCAACCCAACGCACGGCTGCTCTGGACGCCAACGTCGCATCAAACCTTCTGGGCAGCGGTTACGAGAGCTGTACGAACGCCTTCGCGTCTGGATCAAGACTTACAACTTACACTTCTATTGCAGCCGGCGAACCCGACAATTTATCTGCGCGTTGTTGGAAGCAAGAATTTTTCTTCGGAACAATTGCTTGGCACTGAATTCGGTTATCGCACTCTGATAGCCAAGAAATTGTACGTGGACCTCGCGGTCTTCCAAAATGCGTACGATGATCTCTATGGATATGGCCAGGGGACGATATTTGTAGAGAATTCGCCTCCGCCGCCGCACGTGGTTTTTCAGCTACCATTGGCTAATGCCTTGAAGGGCGACACAACAGGGTTTGAAATTGCCCCGAATTGGAAGCCTGTGGAATGGTGGGAGCTAAAAGGATCCTATTCCTTCCTGCATCTTTACGTGCATGACAAGGCGGGCTTCACAGACAACCTAAATATGGTTTCCGACAACGGTTCTAGCCCTCACCACCAGGTCGTCATCCAATCACTATTTAGCTTTACCAAGAAGTTCGAGTTCGACGCGACTTATCGTTACGTCAGCGCGCTTCCCGCCCAATTGGTGAGCGCCTACGGGACCGTGGACGTTCGACTCGGCTGGCACCCCGTACCGAGTTGGGAATTGTCCATCGTCGGACAAAATTTGCTGCAGCCGCATCACCCAGAATTCGGGAGCGATGTAGACACCATTGTTGGGATCAAGAGAAGCGCATATGCAAAAATCGTTTGGAGAAGGTGACGGGAAGCGACCACGATGCATCGCCCCAACGAGACCTTCGGCCGCCAACCAAACGTCCAGCGTCACTTGTGTGCGCGCGCTCGGCGCGGCTTTCTCCAATTCCTGACATTCATCATTGCGTTGGTCTTCTTTACGGCAACCGGTCTCTTGGCCCAGCAGGCAAAACCGAGTGAATACCAGGTCAAGGCGGCTTATCTCTATAACTTTGGCAGGTTCATCAAATGGCCTGCCGGAATCGCTGCAAGCAAGGGCGACTCCTTCCCCGTTTGCGTGCTCGGCCGGGATCCTTTCGGTCCGATTCTCGATTCAACCCTTGCAGGTGAAGCGCTAGAGGGAAAGCCTGTGGTGATTCGTCGGATCGCAAAGGAGCAAGATGCGGCAGATTGCCGAATCCTGTTCGTTAGTTCGACAGAAGAACACCATTTGAAAGAGATCCTGGCGGCGACTGATCAAGCGGGCGTTCTGACGGTTAGCGATATACCAGGGTTCTCGCGGCGAGGCGGTATGATCCAATTCGTCATGGAAGGCGACAGGGTTCGTTTCGAGATCAACTTGGCGACCGCTGAAAGTGCCAAGCTAGTCTTGAGTTCCGAGTTGCTCAAAGTAGCGGCAGCTGTAAGAAGAAATGCTCGGTCCGGAGATTGACCTATATGTTCGCTCAAAAACACTCCATCTCCCGGAAACTCACATGGATGAACATGCTGGTGAGCGGCGCGGCACTGCTGTTGGCTTGTGCCGCGTTTATTGCCTTTGACATGATCACTTTCCGGCAGGCCATGTTGCGGAATCTTTCCACGCAAGCCCAGATCATCGGGGCCAATTCCGTTTCCGCATTGCTCTTCAACGATCCGCAGTCCGCGGAAAAAACTTTGTTGGCGCTCAAGGCTGCGCCCAATATCTTGTCCGCCCAGGTCTACTTGCCAGATGGCCGGCCCTTTGCCTCCTATTCGCGTGATCGTGGTCCTCACAACCCTGTGCTTCCCCCAATCCCCCCGGGGCAAACAGAGACTCACCGGATCGAAAATGGTCAGATCGCATTAGTACGCTCGATCGTGTTGGATGGGAAGCCGATTGGGGCCGTCTACATCCGATCTGATTTGCAGGAGTTGCAAAGCCGTTTCCAGCGATACGCGGCAATCGCTGCCATCGTGCTCTCGGCATGTCTGTTGGCGGCCCTATTGATTTCATCGGTCTTTCGCAGAGCCGTTGCTGAACCCATCGTGGATTTGAGCAAGATTGCAAAAGTTGTTTCTCAAGATAAAAACTATTCAGTCCGCGCAACGCCTGTCCGCAGCCCTGCCGAGTTGGCTATCCTTATCGATGCGTTCAACGAGATGTTGGCGCAGATCCAGGAGAGCGAGGGAGCTTTGCGAATGGCTCGTGATGAGCTGGAGCAACGCGTCCGAGAGCGCACCGCGGAGCTTGAAACTGCCAAAAGAGAGGTTGAAGAGTTTTCACGTTCCATCCTTCTTGCTAAAGAAGAAGTTGAGCGCGGCAGCAGGTTCAAGGATCAGTTTCTGTCTACCATGAGCCACGAGCTGCGCACGCCGTTGAACGCCGTTCTGGGTTTTTCTGACCTGCTCGCCGATGAGCGTTACGGTCCGCTGAACGATCGGCAGCAACGTTACGTCGCCCACATACATACCGGCGGGAAACACCTTCTCAAACTAATCAGCGATATTCTTGATCTTTCTAAAATCGAAGCGGGCAGAATGGAACTCGCCCGCGAGGATGTGACGGTCGCCTCAGCGTTTGCCGAAGTGATCAGCGCCCTTTACCCATTGGCGGAAAAGAAATCGCAAGCACTACACCAACATGCCGGGGGGGCCGGATCGAGCTTGCCGCCTGTCAGGTGGATGACCAAGTCAGGGTAGAAGTGCGCGACAATGGCCCAGGAATTCCAGCTGATCAGCAACAGCGCATCTTCGAAGCGTTTTTCCGCTTGACAGAGACGGGCAGCGCCACCGAAGGCACAGGCTTGGGGCTTGCCATCACTTCTCGCCTCGTCGAGTTGCATGGTGGCAAACTGGGGATCGAAAGCCGGCCCGGCGCAGGTACCTGCTTCTATTTTTCTCTTCCCCTCGTTGCGATCATTCCGGATGAGGCCGCTCCGGCATCTATACCTATGCCAAGGGCACCAAGAGCACCGAGGATTCTCGTAGTTGAGGACAATCCCGCAACGGGGCAACTCATTCAATCGCAACTCACCTCTTCAGGCTATGAGACCCTGAGATGTGACAAGCCGGAACGCGCCATGGAAATGGCCGCGGAACACCAACCTGATGCCATCACCTTGGATCTCATCATGCAGCCGGTCCACGGACTGGAGGTTCTGCTGCAGCTGAAAAATGACCCACGAACGTCAATGATCCCTGTCATCGTCGTGACCATCGTGGATCAGCCTGGCGTGGGAACTGTTCTCGGCGCCGACGAGTATTTGATTAAACCCGTCGATAAGGCGACGTTACTGGCCGCTGTCGAGCGCTGCCTAAGGTCTCGCGGCGGCTCAGCGCCGGCAAGGACCATTCTGGTGGTAGAAGACGATGTCTCCACACTTGAGATGATTGTGGAGTTGCTCAGAGTGTACGGCTACGCAGTGAGCACCGCAACGGATGGCGCCCAGGCCCGTGCCAGCGTAGCGCAGTCTCTGCCCGAACTGGTCATTCTTGATTTAGTCCTATCTGACGAAGGAAGAGGAAAAGTACGTCCACGCGCATGCCGAATCGCTTTTCCGAAAGCAAAATTCCTGGCGAGAGCCGTTGATCAAGCAATTAGAGCGTGTGGTGACCTCTACGTCTTTGGAGAACGCGTGAAACATTGCATCCTCGTCGTAGAAGACAATCAGCTCAACCGCGAGCTTCTCCGTGACTGGCTCGAAGTCGAAGGCCACGAAGTCTGGTCTGCGGCGGACCTGAAGGCCAGTTATGAAGTTTTTTCGAAGCGGCTTCCCGATGCCGTCTTACTCGATATCAATCTCGGTTCCGAAAACGGTCTCGACCTCATCGCTTGGATGCGCCAAAAACCGGAACTGGGGCAAGTCCCTGTTATTGCCGTGACGGCGCACGCTCTAGTGGCGGAGCAAGAGCGGATCCTGAAGGGAGGCTGCAAAGCTTGCCTCTCGAAACCAATCGACTTTCAACTGCTTCGAGAAGAACTAGACCGCTGGCTGCAAGACTCGAAAATGTCGCAGATAAATTCTTAGGTTTGCGACCCTGGCATAGTAGCCTCGCCGGAATCGCCTTCGCCACAGGAGCGATACCTTGGCTGCACGGATTCTTGTTGTCGACGACGATCCGCTTACCGGCGAACTTAATCTGTGAAATCCTCCGCTCGGCCGCCCAGACAGCGATCTTTACATCATTTATAACGTGGGAACGCAGTTTGCGACTATCGCCCCAGCGAATCCTCCCCAGGTTCGCGAGACACGCTTCGCCGTGAAATGGACCTACTCCTTCGCTCCATGAAGAGTACAAATTCCTTCAGTCGCTCTGCTGCAACAGCCCAACTATCTCTATAGCTAGGGATCTTTCCTCCCTGCACGCTGAATGTGTTGATAAGGCGCGTTCGCGAGAGCCATAAGGTGCCACCCATGGGGCTCAATTTTGTTTCTTGTTGCCGCCTTTTGCCGCCTCGCGAAATCGCTAAGTCATTCTCAGCAAATGGGATGATTGGTAGGGGCGGTGGGGATCGAACTACTAAGGGCGTTGAAAACGCGCAAGTTATTGATTCCACTAAACGGCCAAAGGGAAAAAAACCGCAAAAACGCCGAAGTGAGGTACACGGCGGATACACGGGACTACAACTGACGGCCGAGCCTGTAAGCCGGATTCTCCGGACGAATTTCGCATCTCCCGGCCCTTCTGTAAGTTACTGAAATCCAAGAAGGCAACACCGCATCGACCGTGAAGTACGTCAATGTCGGCAAGAGCGAAATAATCTTGGGCACAGTCTGGGCACAGTTCACCTGAGAGTGGGCCCTCGCGCCGTTCAAGCTGCAATTCCGTTCAAGCGTTGCCTGCACCGACAGACTTTTGATTTCAGCGCGGAGATACTCATTCTTGCGCGCTTAGCTACCGTGCAGTAATCCTTTCCGTAGGCGAGACTCCAAAGAATCCTCCACTCCGCGTCTGAAGTTGAAGTGCGGACAATCGCGATGGTCTCGCGGAGCTGTAACCGGTGCACCGCAATGTCCTCTGGAGAGGATTCGACAGCGGGGACGCGATACGGCTCCTCCAGCAACCTGCACCGCCGGGGAAAATACCGGAGAGCGCAAGCAGGTTTTTCCCTACTGGACAAACTACGGTCCTCCTGAACAATACATCTGCTTTGTTGGCACGGGTAACCCCGTGGGACCTGGAAATTAATGGATTTTAATCAAACGAGGGACTGCGAAATAGGGTGAGTGCCAAGGAAGTGGTCGTGTTAACCGGCTTCTGCGCAGCTTTGTATCGCAAGGGGGTGGCTGCCGGCAGCAATGGTCCAAGGAGGTGTCCCGTGAGAGAGGAGAACCATGCGTCAGCTAGTGTTCCTTCTGTTGGAGAAGTAAGCTCCAGGAAAAAACCTGTGGTCTCAGGCCGGCGCAAGTTTCTGGAACAAGTGGGTGTCGCAGCAACCCTCGCGGCAGGGGCTCTGGCGAGCCCGAGCACGGCCTCTGCACAGTTGGGTGGTACCCTCGGGTCAGGCAGCCTTGGCAGTGTGTCTCCGCCGGTGGGAGTTACGAATCCTCGCGTAATCCAGTCGTTTAATAACCGCGTGAATGCGGCCACCGCAGAATCACTGATACCAGTTCCGCAGCAGGTGACCAACGGGGATGAAACCAACTTCCCTAATCACATTGGCAACTATTCTAAAGGCTTGATACATAACAGCATCGGGGGCGGAAATACACCTCTTGTCGATCCTCAGGCCGGGCTTGCGTTTGATCTGGAAGGAACCGATTCGCATCAGCTTGCGATCGGAACTCCGCCGTCAGTGGCCAGCCAATCCATTGCGGACGCGGCCGTGGAGAACTACTGGATGGCACTGTGCCGCGACGTGAACTTCTCACAATATGGAAACGAACCCTTAACCGCAGCGGCCATCGCCGAGCTGAACTCTCTTCGCGCATGCTCCCACCCCAAGCCGGTGACACCCCAAAACCTTTTCAGAGGCTTCACGGCGGGCGATTTGTTGGGCCCTTACGTGTCACAGTTTCTCCTACAGCCGTTTAACTATGGGGCGGTGCCCGTCACCCAGCGCCTGACGACGTACGTTCCTGGAATCGACTACATGACGGACCAGCCGTCATGGCTGGCGGTTCAAAACGGACAGGGGCCTTTTGGACAGAACCAAGCCGACCCCAATGCCCAACATGTCCGCAATGGCCGTGGGCTTGCGGCTTACGTCCACGTGGACGTGCTGTATGAGGCTTACTTGAACGCGTGCCTGCTCCTTTTGGATAGCGGCGCGCCTCTCGATCCGAACAATCCCTATGCCAATTCGAGGACGCAGACAGGATTTGGCACGTTCGGCGCGCCTCACGTGAAGACCCTGGTAGCCGAAGTCTCGCAACGCGCTTTGAAGGCCGTCTGGTACGTCAAATGGTTTGTCCACCGGCACCTTCGTCCGGAGGAGTACGGCGGGCTGGTGCACATCACCAAATCGGGTCAGAAGACTTATCCACTCAATGCGGACATTCTAAATTCACAGGCCGTCGCCCGCGTGTTTTCGCGGTACGGCACCTACCTTCTGCCACACGCGTTTCCGGAAGGATGCCCGCAACACCCGTCCTACGGGCAAGGCCACGCGACTTATGCAGGCGAGTGAAGACGGATTGTCGCTCGTGCCGTACTCAGGGTCAGACCAAGACCAATTGACGATCGGCGGAGAGATGAACAAGGTCGCTGCGAATATCGGACTGGGCCGCGCCCATGCGGGCGTGCACTGGCGCTACGACTATACAGATTCGCTGCCGCTCGGCGAGGCCGTGGCCATCTCATTGCTCAGAGATGCGGCTCACTGCTGGAACGAACCATTCGCTGGATTCTCATTCTCCAAGTTCGACGGGACCAGAATTACGGGCGTCGGCGCAAACACCTGAGGACGATGCTCACCAAAATGGGCTGCCGAATCACGACACGCGGCCCAGGCCGGTATAGCGCTCGAGGTCTAGACGTGAACTTCGACAGCGCTGAGGCGCGGCTTGCACGGAGACCACCGCGCGCCAAGCAGCCAGCGCAGCCGTTCAGATTCTTCACCTCTTCGAAGCTGATCGGAAAAAGATTCAAACGTTGGGTCGCAAGACCGCCTGAAATCTCCCCGCAATAACT
>WNFN01259677.1_pt1 | contig 13343 bp, 10 predicted proteins | sample 5400161 | NCBI WGS metagenome assembly WNFN01 (sample SAMN13153353, study PRJNA577476) | soil metagenome | isolation source: 80 cm saprolite on Douglas fir-dominated hillslope | place: USA:California | collected 2013-09-17
GTCTGGTGCGATTCGTCGACGAACAACAAATAATCCTGCGGCACGTAATCGAGGAGTGTAGGTGGTGCCTCGCCCGGCAGGCGGCCGCTCAGATGGCGTGAGTAATTCTCCACACCGTGGCAGTAGCCGATTGTACGCATCATTTCGATATCGAAGAGAGTGCGCTGGCTTAGGCGCTGCGCTTCCACGAATTTTCCGGCGCGCTCCAGCTCTTTTTTCCACCATTCCAACTCTTCGTAGATGCTGACGATGGCGCGCTCGCGCTGCTCGGCAGGCATGACGTAGTGCGTCTTGGGGTAGATGGGCACGCGTGTCAAATCTTCCTGGCCGGCACGGACTTCGCCGGTTAGGGGATCAATTTGGCGCAGCGCGTCGATTTGCTCGCCCCACATTTCGATGCGATACCCGTTGTCTTCGTAAGTGGGATAAATCTCGATCATGTCGCCGCGAACGCGAAATGTGCCGCGGCGCAAATCCTCGGAGCGGTCGTACTGAATATCGACGAAGCGGCGCAGCAAGGCCTCGCGGGAAGTGTGCTGGCCCTTCTCGAGCATCACTAGCATGCCGTAATACGCTTCCGGCGAGCCGAGGCCGTAGATGCAGGAGACGGAGGCGACGATGATGACATCGCGGCGTTCGAAGAGCGAGCGGGTGGCGCTCATGCGCAGCTTGTCGAGCTCGTCGTTGATAGTGGCTTCCTTTTCGATGTAAACGTCGGCAGAGGGAACGTAGGCTTCAGGCTGGTAGAAGTCGTAGTAGCTGACGAAATATTCTACGGCGTTATCGGGAAAGAAGTTTTTGAACTCGTGGTAGAGCTGGGCGGCCAGGGTCTTGTTGTGAGCCAAAACGAGCGCGGGGCGATTTACGGCTTCGATGACCTTGGCCATGGTGAAGGTCTTGCCGGAACCGGTGACGCCGAGGAGGACTTGGTGCTTTTCGCCGCCCTCGACACCGCGAACCAGTTGGTCGATCGCCGTCGGTTGGTCGCCGCGAGGCTGGTAGTTGCTGCGCAATCGAAATTGCACGAGAGAAGCCTCCTGCTGGCCCGCTGAGGTGAGCCGAAACCTCCATTATACCCCCAGCGGCAAGTGTCGGGGCCCGAGCTGCTCCCACCCGAGCAAGAGCTTAATACGACCGCAACTGAGGACCGGATACGACGGTCACTGAGATTTGTTGGAATTCAATGGAGGCTTCAATGGAGTCAGGGTGACGAGAACCACTTCGGAGCGGCTCTTGGCGTTTACGTCGTAGTGGACGCGATTGGAGCCGTCGGCTTTGGCCACCGTGACACTCATTTGTTGGGAGGCTTCTTCGGTGGCGCGGATCAGGAGGCCGGCTTTTAGCGAGATGTAGGTGATGATGCGGTTGGCGCCTCGAGCGGTTCCTGCGGTCCGCAACTCGTGGAGTTTGAAGTCTTCCGGTGTGGTGTTCTTGCCGTTGGAATCCTGCTTAAGGACGGCAGTAGTGAGAATCACAGCGCAGGTTTCCGTCTCAGCATCTGACGAAGCAACGCTGCCTTGCGCGGTCAGCTGCACAGCGCGGCAAGGCTCATCGCGGACGTAGGTCGACTCACGCACCCACCGAAGGCCAACTATGGGCGAAGAGTATTTCTCCACTTCTTCGGAATTCCACTTTTGCGCGATGCGGACTCGTGGGCCGCGGAATCCGGCGGCGAGCAAAAAACGGGAGGCCCACTCCTGCCAGGCTTGCTGCTGCTCGGGGAAAAGCGCATCGAGACCGCTGACTTGATCGAGGCGGCCGTCGGGCAAAATCGTAAACTCGATGAACTTTCCGTCGGGGTCTTGCACTTGCGGCGTGGGCGGCTCGTTGCTGGGAACCTTGAAATGGGAATCGGAATCGAGGACCTCAAATTTTGTGCGGGCATGAATGACTGCGCGGTCGCCCTGTGCGTGAACCCCGAGGATTTCGAGGTGCAGGAGAGCGTGTACATCAATTTTGGCAGAATCATCAGGAGTGGCTACGATCACGGGGCTTTCTGTTTTGATGTGCTTGTCGCTGTGATAGCTGATCTCGTATTCCACTGTTTGCCCGGCTTGCAATCGTGGAAAAAGATTGACCCGCTCCGCCCGGGCTTTCGCGGCGTAAACGGGCATCGCGAGCAACGCGAGTGAAACACAAAAGTATGCAGCGTATTTAGCGCGCCGGACCAAATCGTAAGTGCGATTCATCAACGCTCAGCCATAGCGAATCTCATTTCGATTTTGTAACCCCGCCGCTCGTATCGCTACGCTCTTTCAGATGGCGGTCAAAGAAATCGCCGGTGGCTCGATAAGCGGCGAGCCAGTTGCGATGCAGCAGAAAATCGTGCACGTCATCCGGGAAAACGAGTTGCTCGATAACGACGCCGCGAGCGCGCAGGCGGGCGACGAGATCGACCGTTTGCGTGAAGTAGACGTTGCGATCGTCATCGCCGTGGATGAAAAGCACAGGAGACTTCCATGTTTCGACGGAGGTGACTGGAGAAGACTCGTGAGCCAGCTTAGTCAACTCCGGAGGAATGTTCTTTCCATCCCAATTGTCCGTGGGCCAATCGTGAACGCCGTGGAAATCGACGCCGGCAGCGAAGATATCAGAGTTACGCGCGAGGCCCATCGCGGTGAGGAACCCACCGTAACTGCCACCCCAAAGGCCGACACGCGAAGGATCGACATCGGCCCGGCCCTGAAGATATTTTCCGGCGGCGACGATGTCTCTGTATTCGGTGGCGCCGCGGCCTGCGCGACCAGGCGCTTCGCGGAAGGCACGGCCATAACCAATGCCGCTGCGATAGTTCACAGAGAGCACAACGTACCCACGACCGGCCAGATACTCATTCATCGCGTAGGAATTCGCGTAGTAATACATGTAGTGCCAGCCGAGCAGCATTTGGCGGATCGGTCCGCCGTGCATGAAAACGAGAGCCGGCTTCCGTTCCTTGGGATTGCCATTCGGAGGAAGAAAGAGTTGGCCGTGAATTTCGACACCATCACCGGCGCGGAAAGTTACCGGTTGGGGCGCGACCAACTGTTGTGACGGAAAGTTGGCGGGCCAAGTTTCCGGTGCGAGCGCAACTGTAGCGTGGTCGCCAGTTAGCTTGCTTAAGAACGGTCGAGCGGGATGCTTAGCATCGGAGGCAAAATAAATAACAGTTTGTCCATCACTCAGCACCAGTGGACTCCATTCGTTGCTCTCGCCGCGAGTGAATTCGGAAGGATGATCTCCCGTGATGCTGACCGTCCAGAGGTGACGCCGGTCAATATCGCCACAATTGGAGTTGAAGAGCACGGTCTTGCGATCGGGAGTGAGGGACCACTGCTCGACTTCGCAGTTGCCTGGAGTAAGCACGTGCGCGGCCCCGCCTTCCGCAGAAAGAGAGTAGAGATGCTGCCATCCATCTTCTTCGGAAGCGACGAGTAAACGGTTGTCAGCGGCCCACCGAATCACACCCCCGCCGGTATCATGCGCCATGAAAGGATAGGAACCTTCGAGCGAGGCGCTGCTGTGCCAAATTTCACGTGCGCTGCCTCCGGACACCTCCGCAACCCAAATCGCCCAGGTATGCGGCTTATCGGGCTGAAGAAAGTAGCCCGCGGGCGTATCGCGGGGTTCGGCAGGACGCCGCACAAACGCGATGCGCTTGCCATCTAGTGACCAGAGCGGGTCGCTGTCGGTGTCGACGGAAGGAGCAAGAAAACGCACGCTCTTTGCGGCGATGTCGTAGACACCGACGAAGCTGTGATCGCCCCGCGTGGAAACGAAGACCAACTGCGAGCCGTCAGGTGACCATTCTTCGGAATGATTTTGGCCGCGCACAATCAGTTGCTTGGGCTTTTCGCCACTGTCGGACGGAGCGATCCAGATTTGCCCTTCGCGCACGTAGGCGATAACGCCCTTCGCGGAAATTTTCGGGGAATCGCCGGCGTCGACCTTTCTTGGCTCGCCGCCGCTCCAGGTGACTCTCCAAGCCGTCTGCTCCGTTCCGGAAGGATTGCTGGTGGGATTTGGGAATTGACCCGCGGCATTCTTCCCTTCCCCGCGAACGTAAACGATAGCGTTGCCATCTTCAGAGAAACTCAGTTCCGAGAGCGACTGTCCATCGTCTTCGAGATAAGACGTTAGCCTACGCGCGGCGAAGGATGGCGCCTCCGCAACCCAGATATTGCGCTTCCCTTCCTGGTTGAACGTCCAAGCGACACGATTGGCGGTCTTGGCGGCCGTCAAATTATCGGGAAAGGGCGGACTCATCAGTTCTTCCAGGGTGACGCTCTTCTGCGCCGATGCGCGCGGCGCAAAGCACACCATCACGAGCACGACCAAAATGCACTTTTTCATCCGCAATCTCCAACCGTTTGTTGTTCCAAGCAAAACCGAGATGTCCAGCGCACGCCTAATCCGCCGGCCGATGCGCGACGAGACGCGCGATCGAAATTTTCGGCAAATCGAGCGGACCGGAAATCTTCAACATGTAGCTCTGTTCCGGCAGGCTGGCGCCGGTTTGATCGTCAACCAAAGTTTGTAAGGTCAAATCGGAATCTTCCACAAAGCTCAACGTGCCTTTCAGCAATGTCATCTCCGAGGCGCCCTCCAAGCGCAATCCGGGAAAGACGATGCCGCGATCGCGCACCAGGAAAGCGCCCGCTCCCGACGCCCAGCGGGATGCGCCTTCGTGCGGCTCGCCATCGGCCATACTTGCGTTCACATCCCAGCCGCGAAATTCGACGTCCCGCAGTTTCAGCTCGCCCCTGCCAGCCAGATGCTGCAGCAGTTCGTCTCGGCCCACGCCTTGCGTGGTGAGATGCACGATTCCCGAAGCGAGTCCGGCAAAACGTTCCGGCGAACTGCCGAGCGCGGGGACTTGTTGCAGATCTACGCCGTCGAGTTCCGCGGTTACATCGTAGGATGGCCGTGGAAAGAATGCAGCACGCACTTTGGCGCGCAGTCTTCCGCCGGCGCAGCGAGCTTCGGCTTGGCGCACCTCCAGATGTAAGTCGTGCAAAACCCCGATGGCGCGCACTTGGCCGAGATTGATCTTCTCCAAAGTAAATTCGTCTACGCGCACCTCACCTTCCGCATTCACGCGGCGTAGAAGTTCGCTGGCCGCGGAAGTCGCCGCGCTTCCGCCGAGGAGAGACGGCAGGAGACGTTGCAGCCAGCCGGGCCTTGCGCGCGGGCCCATCCAACGATCAAGGTCGGCGGCGTCCAGATGATTTGCATGAAGCTGGAAATCCCACTTTGCACTGCCATCTGCGTCGAAACCGCCGGTCTGTGCGAGTTGTCCAGACCAGGTGGCGCCGAACCCCTCCACATCCGTCACGCTGGCGCTGCGCAGTCCATCGTTCCAATCCAGCCGTGCCCTGTTCAACTGCAGCGGCTGATTAAGTCCGGCCACTTGCAATGTCGCTTTGTTGACATCGAGGTGGCCGCTCCAGGCTCTCGTTGCGGCAACGTTGCCCCATTGATAGTGCAGCGCCGCCGACACAGGACCGGTCAATTCCCAGCCGTGATTCATCGGCCGTCCCAGCGCGGACATGATTTTCAGCGCATCTTCCGCTTTTTCTATTCGACCGTCGATGCTCAAGTCTCCCACGCCCTTACTGAAATCATGCATGAAACCTATCTCCACCTGGCTCTTGATTTCAGCGGCGCTCCGCCGTTTCGACGCTGCGGCCGCCAGCGTCAGCGTTTCGCCGCGCTCAGGCGCAGCGTAGGAGATTCGAACTGGCGCCACGTTCAGATTTGCTCGCTGTCGCCCACCCTGGATTGCGCCGATTCGCAGAGGTGCGTTTAATCCGGGAATCCGCACTTCTCCGCCGAGGCTGGAGAAAGCGGCCTTGTCAACCTCCAACGGCCACCCGCGCAACCTGATCGAGCCTGTGAAGAATTGCTCCACCACAATTGCGTTGTTCACATTAGGATCGAACGCGCGATACCACGCAAGCAGGTCAGCCGCTTGAATTCCCGCGGAATCAAGCCGGATTTCCCAGGCAGGCGCGGTATTCAATGCAAAGCGCGCGCTGCCACGCAGGTTAGACCTCGAGGTTTCCACGACAAGGCGTTCCGCGGACACATTGCGCATTCCGGCGTTCCAGCGGCCCTCGAGGCTTACGTTGGCGGCGGGATTGTCCGAGCGTTCGCTCAGATCCCATCGATGAATCTGCGCAGCGCGCGCTTGCACGGAAAAGCTCCAATCGCCGGGCTCCACGTCACCGCTAGCCATTCGATCGCCAGCGCCGCTCTTTGCGGTTCCATCCAACGCGAAAACGCCGCGCACTCCATAGTCCTGACCCCGCAGCAGACGAAACAAATCCGCGAGAGAAACCTTGCCCCAATGCACATGCACCTCGGCAGGTTGCAGACGAGCTGAAGTTCCCGCAACATCGCCGCGCACCGACAGTGTACCCGTGGACTGTAGCGTCACACCGCTGCGCCACGGTTGCGCCTGAAGTTGCAGTTGCCACCGGCCTGAGGACACTTGCTCAATGCTCCCGGAAACTCCCAGGAACGCAAACGGTAATTTTTCGTCGCCGATTTTGAAATTGATGCGGCCGTCATCGATGTCAATTTTCTGCAGCCGGTTTGAAGGTGTTTGTTGTGGGCGCGGGCCGTAGAATCGCGAGCCGGCCCCAAGGGTTGACTTCGCCGGCGGAAGCCAGCGCTCGAGGTTCCACTGCCCTTCGTCGTTGCGCACCAGAATCAAACTTGGGCGGCTCAGCGACAGCGTGCCAAATTCGAAGTGGCCCCGCAGCAAGCCGCTCCACCGCAATCCGGCGGTCAGGTGCTCAGCGCGCAAAAAATATTCGTTTCCGAACGCGGGATCCTCCCCGATGCTCACTTGCTCGGCGTCCAGCACGGGAGCGGGCAGCAGCAAAATATTGAAGTGGCGAACCTCGACCGTTCTTCCGAAGGCGCGCTCGAGCTGCGCAATCAGGTAGCCGTGAAGGCTATGCGCCCGCGCCGCGAAAGAGGCCCCGATTTGCGCGGCGATCAAGAGCGCCGCGATCGAAATCCCGAGTCTCCACCATTTGCGTACACGTTGCATGATGTTCGAAAGTTTCGCAGACTGCCGCGGAAATGCAAAGCGACGCGGGCCCGGGCGCTACTCAATGCACGGTGTGCAGCATTCGGCTCCACCGCGTGCGCTGCGGCAAGTGCAGCAGCGTATCAACCACACTTTTCAGCCGCTGTAGGAAACTGCTCTGCCCGTAATCCGCGCTGTTGGCTTCCACCGACCAGTAAATCAAGAAAGGCCGGCCCATGATAGCGTCCCGGTCCACAAATCCCCAGTAGCGGCTGTCGAGGCTGTGATCGCGATTATCTCCCATCGCGAAATATTTTCCGGGTGGAATGACAATCTCGCCTCCACGCACGTAATTCTTGATCTCACGCGCCCATTCCATCACGACCGGGCTGGAGTACAACTGGTTGCCCATCGGCGGAAAAGCATAATTCAGAGGATCGTACCCGGCGCCGGGATCGTGCACGACGTACGGCTCGTTCAACACCTTGCCATTCACGTAGACTCGCTGATCTTCGACTTTCAGGCGGTCGCCCGGCAATCCAATCACTCGTTTCACAAAGTGCTGATGATCCAAGTAAGGGTATTTGAACACAATGATGTCGCCGCGCTCGAGCGGCCGGTAGGGCAACAGCTTTTCATACCAGGCGCCGCGGCCCCCAAAAATAAACTTGTTCACCAGCAAGTGGTCGCCGATCAGCAGCGTTCCTTCCATTGACGCCGACGGGATTTTGAACGCCTGCACAATAAAGGTCGTCCCGAACAGCGCGAGAATCACGGTCACCAACAACGACTCCATGTATTCTGAAAACGTAGCCTCGTCGCCGCGGTGCTCCGGCTTCTTGGCGCCTTCGAGAGGTGCAGCTTCCGGGGTTATGGTTTCTTCGTGCATTTTGTCTCAGCTTCTTACCGCGGTTTGCTCCAGCCGTTCTAGTGCCGTGCCGGCAGCTCGCTGCTCAGCTTCTTTCTTCGTGCTTCCTTGCCCCGACGCCATGCAAACGCCATCGACCCAGACTTCCACCTGAAATGTCTTGTGGTGATCGGGCCCCCTCGCCGCGGCAAGTCGATACTCCGCAGGAGGCTTTCCGCGACCCTGCAGGAATTCCTGCAAAGCTGATTTGCGGTCGGTCTCAAACAAGCTGCTGCCACGCTCCTCCAGCGCGGATTCGAAGAGCGTGGTTCGGAGCATCTCCTTCGCCGCCGCTAAGCCCGCATCAAGATAAATTGCGGCCACAACGGCTTCAAACGCGTCCGCCAGAAGAGCGGGTTTTTCCCGCCCCCCGGTCTTTTCCTCACCGCGGCCGAGGCGAAGATGTTCGCCGAGATGCAGCCGGCGAGCGGCTAGCTCCAGCGCTTGTGCATTGACTAGCCTCGCCCGGCTCTTGGAAAGCTGTCCCTCGCTCCATTTCGGAAATTTCTCCAGCAAATACTCGCTGGCCAACAAATCCAGTACGGCGTCGCCAAGGAACTCCAACTGTTCATTGTCCTCCGCTGGCTCAACACGTTCGAGGTCGGCGGCTCGCAACTCCGGAAGGGCCGAGCTATGCGTCAGAGCGCGCCCGAGCAGTTCGGGGTTCTGGAACTTGTGGCCCAGCCGGTCCTCGAACTGCTCATCCTTGTTGGTCATCGCAAAAACAGTCAGTCGACGGCCGCCCGATCAATTCGGAGCGCTTAGCTGCGTAGAGCCTTGTTTCTTGGCCTCTTCAGCGCTGCTCTTGCATGCTGCTTGCAACGAGCTCTGCACCGTCGCGCATTTAGAGAATGCGGCTGCCGCGGCCTCATAGTGCGAGGTCTGCTTGTCCGCAATGCCCAGCAGGTAGTAATTCACCGGGTCGGGATCCGGATGGGTATCGGCCCTAACCGATTGCTCCAACTCCGGTATGGCTTCGGAAAATTTGCCCCTCCGTATGTATACCAATCCAAGCCCACCGTGCGCCATCACTAGCGTGTCGCTCTTGGCATTATTGAAGGCCTCTTCGGTCAGATTTTCCGGCTTTGGCAGCGTCGGCGTAATCTCAATGGCGCGCTTCGAGTAAAGCTCGGCCTTGTCCAACTGCTTCGCTGCATCGGGTACCTTCGCGTTATATGTGCGAGCCAGGGTCTGCGCCATCACGGCAAGCACCGGCGCATCGTTGGGATTCATTTCAATTTCCTTTTCTCCGGCGTCCAACATTTTCGGGACTTGCTGCGTCGCGAAATATCCGGACACCAATACCTGGTACATAGTAGGCCGGTAGCGGCTTTGCGGATATTTCTGCAAGAATTCCTCGGCGAGTTGAATCTTCTTGCTGGGGTCGCTGGCTTGTTGGACAGACTTGACGGCGGAGTCTTCTGCAGGGCTGGCAGCCGCATTGTCCATCGAAAGTGGAGCGGGGTTCGGCAGCTTATCCTTGTCTGGCTGCGCGGGGGGCTGTTGCTGAGCCGGTTGACTCTGCCCGCTTTGCGCCGCAGCCGACGCTGCATCGCATAACAAAATTGCCGTGAGCGCCCCCGCGCCCACCCAGGTATTCCATTTCCCTCTCATCAATTTACCTCGCAGGTTTAAGATTCGGTTCTGGAGTCCGTGGGCTTGAGTCGCACTCCTATTAAGCATTTAGATGCTCCGCACGGACCGATTTCTCTACGGTCTTTCCGCCGGCTTGCCTCCGCTGAAGGCCGCAAGCCCCTTTTGCGCTGCTTGTCGTGCTTGATCCGGACTTCCGCTCACAGCCAGCGCTTCCTGATATTGCGCCTTGGCTTGATCGGCCTGTCCTTCATCATCATAAATCCGGGCCAGATAAATATGCGACCAAGCCAACACCATGGGGTCGGCGGCGGCCGTGTGCTCACCAGAGGTCAGCCTGCCGAAGACTTCCTTAGCCCTCACACCATCGTGATCCATCAATGCCACCAGTCCGATGCCGTACCACGCGCGCGTTTGGTCCGGATACTTCGCTAATACTTTTTGAAAAGACGCCTCCGCCGCCCGGGGATTCTTCTCCGCGATCCTTCTTTCTCCTTCCGTCAGCGCGGCAATCGCCTCAGGATCGTACGGAATGGTGGACGGGGCAAGCTTCCTTCTACGCGCAACTTCTTCGCTCGCCGTTTCATCCGGCTTTGCTGCAGGGTTCGCCGGCGCAAATCGTATCGTCTGCAACCGTTTGGCCTCGGCATTGACGTCAATGGACCTCACCATCTCGGGGAAGAACAACCTCATCGATGGCTCGGATCTCTCAAAATTTCCCAGCGCCGTAAACAGCGGCCTCACCAAAACGTAGCCGTCCGCATCGTCCATATCTATCGCCGCCGCGCGTTCCCCCGGCGACATCCGTCTAAGCTTCAACTCCACCGCTCGCACCGTGCACTCCGCGAAATAGGAAGGAAAATCGTCTTTCAGGTCCGGCACCAACCGCGGCGCCCGGGCAGCTGTCTCGAACAAAGGTCTCTTCACCGCGACGACGTGCGGATATTGCAGCGGCAGCGGATCGAGCAGAAAATGCAGGTACGCGTGGCGCACGGTGTCCGTTGGCACATCGTCTGCTCCGCTTAACACAATGGCGTAGTGGTCCCCAAAATTGCGCACATTCGTGATGCGCCCCACCAGCGGCTCCACGATCACGGTGAACGTGCGCGGATTCGAATTATTCATCATCTCGCGCAGATAGTTCGTGGCCACGAATACGATCTGCGATACCGAATCATGTAAACGTTCGATGTCGCGGTTGTATAAAGGCTGCAGTTCGCGCCACATGCGGCCGATCTTCTGCTCTTGATAATAGGCCGCAAGGATTTCGCTGAATCCTTCTAGCGCGATGACCTCCGGAGGCAATTCGTCGCGCCGTAAGGTCAGCTCAAACTTGGGCGCCGGGCCGGAAACCAATCCAAACCAGATGTACTGTGAAAGCATGGCGCCTGCGTCGGCCAACTGGTGCTTCTTATAAAATTCCCGCACCGCATCCACTGCCGGCCCTTGCTGGTGCTGCATTCTTTCGCGAAGTTGCGCGCGCAGCGGGTGCCACGCGGCCGCGCTGACGTCGGACTCAAATCCCGCCGCGAGCAGCGCGCACATGGTGGTGAACATCGCTTCGTTGCCGTCCACCGACACATTCGTGACCTGACTCGGCCGTGGCCGCGGTCCCGGCGCGGGTGCACTCTGCGGCGGCCGCGCCTGTGCATTCGCCGTAGCCGGCCACAGCGCTGCGTTGCAGCACAGCACAAGTAAAAGATGTAAAACGGATTTCCTCATGAAGCCCGTATCGGTCCTAATGCTTGCGATCCTTGCGCTGGCGCAAGGCCTGCCAACCCTGTTTTTTCGACAAGGCACCGGCATCTTGCCAACATACAAGGCGTCGCTGGGAAGGTCAAGGAAGCGGCTCACATTTCTCCGATCTTTGCTGCAACACTTGCGCCCTTTAAAAGCATCTGTTTAAGTGAGATGCACCGTAGCGGCTCCCACGCTTTCCACGAGTATGAAGAAATCCCGTAGGCCTTTATTGGTGTGCTGTGCCGCTGCGGCGCTGTTGAGCTCGTCACCTGGGCCCATTCGCGCGCAACTCGTTCGGCAAGACAGTCCCCCGCCATCACAGTCGCCCGCGACGTCGAAGCAAACCCCCTCTGGCAAGCGGCGCACCTCCCAGGAGGTTCAAATTGCCGGCGACCAATCTTGGTCCGATACCGGAATCGATGTGCAGCCCGGCGAACACATTGTCGTCACCGCGACGGGTAAACTCCGCTATACCGACGCCAAGGAAGACAACGGCCCCGACGGCATAGCGCGCGGCTTCAAGGACCTGCTCCGGATTCTGCCGTTCAACGGCGCCGGCCGCGGCGCCCTGATCGGCCGCGTCGGCGATGCGGAAATCGCCCAACCTTTTCTCCTGGGTGCCCACCGCGATCTCGTCGCTCCCGTTGCCGGGCGGCTTGCCATCGGCATCAATCAAGCCAGCGACGACACCGGCGAAGGCACCTATACCGTGCACATCGATATCCACGCACCTGATCCAAATGCGGCATATCGCCCCGCGCGCCAGGTGAAGACCATTTCAGGCGTAGACTCCAGCGTGTTCGCGAAGCTTCCGCGCCGCGTCGCGGACAAAGATGGCAATCCCGGCGACATGGTCAATTTCCTCATCCTTGGCTCCGAAGACGCCATGAAGAATGTTTTCACGGCTGCCGGGTGGGTCAAGGTGGACGCCGACGTGCGTGGCACAGTGCTTCACGGCATCCTCGAAAGCATTTCCAAGGAATCGTACCTTACGATGCCGATGAGCCCGCTGTACCTCTTCGACCGTGCCCAAGATTACGGTTGGGCGCATGCTGAGCCCATCAAGGTAGTAGCCTCGCGCAACCATTTGCGCATCTGGAAAGCGCCTTTCGAGGTTGACGGCCGCACCCTCTGGGTTGGCGCTGCCACCCACGACATTGGGTTCGAGCGCGACGAGCGCAACGACGGCGTAACCCATAAGATTGATCCCGACATCGACCTCGAGCGCGATTACGTCGAGAAAACTCTGATCTCCACGGGCCTGGTCTCGGAGGTCACCCATGTCCTGCCCGCCGAAGCCCTCAAAGAAGCAAGGACTGCCACCGGCGGCTCGTTCCACTCCGACGGCCGCGTTCTTGTCCTTAAGCTCAACGATTCCACCGGAAATGTTTCCGCCAAATCGTCGAAGCTGAAGTAACGCATCCCTTGCCGGCCCGTTGCGCCGCAAAAACCTTCGCCCTTCCTCTCGTTGACACCCCCCGCTTTAAAAAAGTATCGTTGCCACGGTCGAAGAAATCTAAGAATTTGTGGAGGGTTCCGTGAACACTCGCGCGAGCCGGTTTCGGTCCATCGTGTCTTGTGCGGTCCTGCTCGCCGCCCTGGCGGCCATTTCCGCGCGCTGGTCGCTCGCGCAATCCGGCACGGAAGTTCCGGGCGAAGCCGAAGTCCGCGCACACTACACAAAGTACGAATATCGTGTCCCGATGCGCGACGGCGTGAAGCTTTTCACGTCGGTCTATGTGCCGAAAGACACGGCCCAGGCTTACCCCTTCCTCATTGTCCGTACACCGTACAGTGTCAGTCCATACGGAGCCGATCAGTACCCTAGACGTCTCGGCCCCGCACCTGTCTTCCAGCGCGACGGCTTCATTTTCGTCAACCAGGACGTTCGGGGCCGCTATATGTCCGAGGGCACCTTCGAGGAAATGACGCCGCATAAAGATAGTAAGAAATCGCCGAAAGACGTCGACGAAAGCACCGACACCTACGACACCATCGAATGGCTGCTGCACCACGTTGCCGGCAACAACGGCAAAGCTGGAATTTGGGGCATTTCCTATCCGGGATTTTTCGCCGCCGCAGGCA
>WNFN01032403.1_pt1 | contig 13341 bp, 10 predicted proteins | sample 5400161 | NCBI WGS metagenome assembly WNFN01 (sample SAMN13153353, study PRJNA577476) | soil metagenome | isolation source: 80 cm saprolite on Douglas fir-dominated hillslope | place: USA:California | collected 2013-09-17
GCGCGCTGCTCCCGGCCGACGCATGACACTAGACAATCTGTCCATCGCTTTGGTAGTGTCCTCGCCGACCCGGCACGAGCAGGGTCCGCGACTACTCGGGAGGACAGATCATGTTCGAAGACGGGGCGCAGGAGAACCGCGAAGGAGTCGACGGGCTCACACGTCGAACGTTCGTCTCCAGGAGCGTCGCGGCGGGCGCGACGGTGGCCGGTGCGGCGACGATTCTCTCCGCCTGTGGCGGCAGCAGCAGTTCCTCCGGCGTAACCCCCTCCGGTGTCCTCGGCGAGCTTGCCGGAGGCACCCCGAAACGCGGCGGCACGTTCACCGTCGGCGTCATCAGCGGCGGCCAGGAGGAGAACCTCTTCCCGGGCACCTCCGTTGGCACGCCCGACTTCGTCCGCGATTACACGCTCTACAACCTGCTCTTCTACCTCGGTAAGAAGGTCTCGCCGTTGGAACCCGGGCTCGCGCTGTCGGCCGAACCGAACAAAGGCGCAACCGTGTGGACGTTCAAGCTCCGCTCCGGCGTGACCTGGCACGACGGAAAGCAATTCGGAGCCGACGACGTCGTCTACAACTTCAAGGCCCTCTGGTCGAATCCGGAAGCGAACTTCTCCGCGGGTTTCCTGTCGGGCATGGTCGACTTCAAGAACGTGCGCAAGCGCGACAACCTCACGGTCGAAGTGCCGCTCAACTACGCGGTCGCGGAGTTCCCGACAATCTTCGCCTACTTCGACTTCCCGGTCGTGCAGAACGGCGCGACCGCCAAGAGCACGGCCCAGCACCCGGTCGGAACGGGGCCCTTCAAGTACGTGTCCTTCACGCCCGGCAGCCAGAGCGTGTTCGAAGCGAACAAGAACTACTGGGAGCAGGGAAAGCCCTACGTCGACCGCCTCGTGGTGGACTCCTCGTTCACCGACAACAACGCGATCTTCAACGCGCTGCTCGCCGGCAAGATCAACTTGTTCCCGACGCTTCCGCTGCTGACCGCGCGCCAGCAGGTCTCTGCGAAACAGGTGCAGATCCTGGCCTCGCCGTTCGCCGCCGAGAGCTACATGTTCGCGATGCGCGTCGACAAGGGGCCGTTCGCGGACGTGCGCGTGCGCCAAGGCTTCAAGCTCCTCGTCGACCGCCCGGCGATGATCAATGGTGCGTGGGCCGGCTTCGGCACGGTCGGCAACGACCTGCTCGCGCCGGGCACCGAATACTACGCCGAAGATCTCAAGGCCACGCATGATCCCGAAAAGGCCAAAGCGCTGTTCAAGGCGGCAGGCGTTCTGGGCCAGACGTTCACGCTTCCGACATCCAACTTCCTGCCGGGGATGGTCGAGTCCTCGACGATCCTCGCGGAGCAGGCACCGGCGGCCGGCGTCAAGGTGAACGTGAACACGACCAGCGCCGCGACGTACTTCACCCCGGCCGGCGGCTTCCTCACGCGCCCCTTCGGATACGAGGTCGACCAGCCCGTCGGCTCGCTGCTCTCCGCCTACCTGTCCGAGTACACGCTCGGATCGCCGTATCCCGACACGCACTGGGGCAAGCAGCCGCAAGGCGCCGCCGCAGAGAAGCTGATCTCAGAAGCGATCGCCGCGACCGAACCCGCGAAAGCCAAGGAACTGTGGCACGAGTGCCAGAAGGCGCAGTTCGAAGAAGGCGGCTACCTCGTCTGGGGCAACCTGCCCTACGTCGATGCGGCCGCCAACAACGTGCGCGGCCTCACCGCAGGCGCGGGCTTCAGCTACAACAACTGGCGTTTGCAGGACGGCTGGCTGGCGTGACCGCGGGCGCGTACCGCCGCAGCTGAGCTGGCGCGAGGGTCACAATGGCGGCCGTACCCGACGTCCTCACAACACCCGGAGCCCCACCGGTGCCGCCGATCGTCCCGGCGGTGCCCGCCGGGACACGCCACCCGATCGCGCAGTTCGTAGCACGCCGGCTGGCGACCGGACTGCTCACGCTGCTCGTCGTCACGGTGCTCATCTTCCTGGCGACGAACATCCTCCCCGGCAACGCTGCAACCGTCGTGCTGGGGCGCAACGCGACACCCGCGCGCGTACAACGGCTGGACGAACGCCTCAACGTCGATCACTCGGTCCTCTGGCGCTACACCCATTGGCTCGGGAACGCCGTCCAGGGCGACTTCGGCAACTCCGCCATCGCTGAGGCCGAGTCGCGTCCGAACGCATCGATCAGCTCCTCGATCGGCAGCCCGCTCCGCAACAGCTTCATCCTCGCGGGCCTCACGACCATCCTCCTGATCCCGCTCACCCTGGTGCTCGGAACGCTCGCGGGCATCTTCGCCGGCCGCCGGCTCGATAACGCGATCTCGTTCCCGGCGCTCGTGATGGGCGGGCTGCCCGAGTTCGTCATGGGAACGCTGCTGATCTACATCTTCTTCGACAAGCTCCACTGGCTTCCGCCGGTCGCGCTGCTCAGCCCCGGGGAGTCGCCGTTCTCCAACCCGGAAGCCCTCGTGCTGCCGATCCTCACCCTGCTCGCGGTCGCGGTGGGCGCCGGCGTGCGCCAGGTCCGCGCCGGCATGGCCGACGTGCTGCAGCGCGAATACGTCCACTTCGCCAGGCTCAACGGCGTCTCGAACCGCCGCGTCCTGTACGCATATGCGCTGCGAAACGCCCTCGCCCCGAGCGTTCAGATCATCGCCCAGAACCTGCAGTACCTCGTCGGAGGCATCATCATCGTGGAGAGCGTCTTCGCCTACCCCGGCATCGGCACCTATCTGGTCAACGCGGTCACGAGTCGTGACGTCACGGAGGTGCAGGCCGCCGCGAGCGTGCTCGCGGCCCTGTACATCGTCATCAACCTGCTTGCCGACCTCGCCGTGGTGCTGCTCGTTCCGAAGCTCCGCACGGGAGACGCCCGGTGAGCGTCGCCGTGCCCGCACGGGCCCCGCACACCGCGCGCCGACCGCGGCTCCTGACGAGCAGCTGGAGCGGCAAGATCGGCCTCGGCCTGCTCGCGCTCGTGATCGCACTGGCGGTGCTCGGCCCGCTGCTCGCTCCGCACAGCGCCATCGCTCCGGTCGGCATTCCCGGCGAAGGTCCCACCGGCGCCGCGCCACTCGGCCTCGACTACCTGGGCCGCGACGTCCTCAGCCGGCTGCTCAGCGGCGGTCGCTCGACGCTCCTGCTGGGCGGCGCCGCGACGCTGCTGACCTACCTCGTCGGTGTCACCGTCGGTCTCGTCGCGGGCTACGCGCGCTCGATCGCCGATCCGCTGCTGATGCGCACCGTCGATGTCTTCCTTTCGTTCCCAGCCCTGCTCGTGATGCTGCTGTTCGTAACCGCATTCGGCGGTGGGCGCGGCGTGCTCGTTGCGGCTGCCGCGCTCGTGCTGTTCCCCGGCGTCGCGCGGATCGTCCGCACCGCCACGCTCGAGGTGTCCGGCAAGGGCTACGTGGAGGCCGCCGTCGCCCGCGGCGAGCGCACCTCCGCGGTGCTCTCGCGCGAGATCCTGCCGAACATCGTCTCGCCGATCGTCGCCGACATCGGCATCCGCTTCAGCTGGTCGATCATCCTCATCGCCAGCGTCAACTACCTCGGCCTCGGCCTGAAACCGCCGACCGCCGACTGGGGCCTGATGATCTCCGAAAACCGCTCGATCATCTCGACCAACCCATTGGCCCTGCTCGCGCCCGGAGCGATTCTCGCGATCCTGATCATCGCGGTGAACCTCATCGGCGACGCGTACCTCCGCGGGCGCGGCCGGCACGGTGACGAGCGATGAGCGGGGAGGCACTGCGTGCGAGGAACGTCCGCATCGAGCTCTCGAGCGGGGACGCCGTCATCGACGGAGTCGACCTCCAGGTGGCGCCCGGCGAGGTGCTCGGCCTCGTCGGCGAGTCGGGCTCCGGCAAGACGACAACGGCTCTCTCGATCTTCGGCTACACGGCGCCGGGCTTGCGCATGACCGCCGGCGAGTTCGCGCTCGCGGGCCGCGAGCTCCTCGACCGCGCTGCCTTCGCCGCGGCGCGCGGGCGGCTCGTCTCCTACGTCCCGCAGAGCCCGGGCACCGCCCTGAACCCCTCGCTGCGGGTCGCGACGGCGATAACCGACATGATCGCCGGCGAGCAGCACGATCCGCAGGCGGCCTACCCGCTGCTCGAGCGCGTCGGCCTGCCCGCGGACCGCGAGTTCGCCCGACGCTACCCGCATCAGCTCTCCGGCGGGCAGCAGCAGCGCGTCTGCATCGCCGCGTCGCTCGCATCCGAGCCGGCGCTCGTAGTTCTCGACGAGCCCACCACCGGTCTCGACGTGGTCACGCAGGACCGCATCCTGGCCGAGCTGCTGCGCCTGCGCGAGGAGCAGCAGGTCGCGATGCTCTACATCACCCACGATCTCGCCGTCGTCGCGCAGATAGCCAGCAGGATCGCCGTGATGTACGCCGGTCACATCGTGGAGCAGGGGCCGACGGCGGAGATCCTGCACCGCCCCCGCCACCCGTACACGCGCGGCCTCATCGAAGCGACGCCCGATCACCGCCGGCCGCGTCTGCTCGGCGCGATGCCCGGCATCCAGCCCGGCGTAGGCGAGCGCGTCGCGGGCTGCCCGTTCGCGCCGCGCTGTCCTCAGCGGACCGACGCCTGCGAGCAGGCGCTGCCGCCGCTCGAGCCCGCGGCGGACGGGCACGACGTGCGCTGCATCCACTGGCGCGGCACGCCGGCCGTCGAGTGGGCCGTGCTCGAGCCCGCCCGGACGGCCGCCGAGGAGGCAGAGGGCCGGCCGATCCTCGCCGTCGAGGACCTGCGCGCCGAGTACCGCTCGAACCGCACGACGCATGTCGCCGCGCAGGACATCTCGTTCACGCTGCCGGCGTGCGGCTCGATTGCGCTGGTGGGCGAGTCAGGCAGCGGCAAGACGACCATCGCGCGCACGATCGCCGGCCTTCACGGCGTCTCCTCGGGACGGGTGCTGCTCGACGGGGAGCCGCTGCGCAGCGAAGCGCGCAAGCGGACCGTCGAGCAGCGCCGGCGCATCCAGCTCGTGTTCCAGAACTCAGCCGAGGCGCTCAACCCGAGGCACACCGTCGCCTCGTCCATCGCGCGCCCGGTCAGCGTGCTCGGCGGTGCGGACAGGCGCGCGGCCGCGGGCGAGGTGACACGCCTGCTCGAAGCCGTGCGCCTGCCCGCGCGCGTCGCCGGACGCTATCCGCACGAGCTGTCCGGAGGCGAGCGCCAGCGGGTCTCGATCGCGCGTGCCCTGGCGGCGAAACCCGACGTGCTCGTCTGCGACGAGATCACCTCGTCCCTGGACGTCTCCGTGCAGGCCGTCGTACTGGAGCTGCTGCGTGAACTGCGCGCGGAGCTGAGCCTGGCGATCATCTTCATCTCACACGATCTCGGCGTCGTGGCGACGATCTCCGAGCGCGTGATCGTGCTCCAAGACGGCCGCATCTGCGAGCGGGGCTTGACCAGCGACGTCCTGCGCTCGCCGCAGGATCCGTACACGCAGCACCTGCTCAGCGCGGCGCCGAGCCTCAGCGACGCGATCGAGAACTGGGACCGACTGGACACTGTGTCTAGTCTCGGATAGGATCGGAGACCGCCGTGATCGACATCGACCTCAGCTCGCTGATCCCGGATGGCCTGCCCGACGGCAGGGAAGCCGTCGAGGAGGGCAGGGCGATCGGCGCCGCCCTCGAGCGCGCGCCATCCATGTACCTGGAGGAGAAGGGCTTTCGCTCGGAGATGGAGTACCGGCGCCACGCCCGTGAGAACGGCATCGCCTCGACCTGCATGAACCTCGGCCTCGCGACGTGGCCGGAGACGCGCGAGGCGCTGGGGCTGATCTACGAGGACGCGCTCAGTCGGGGCGTCCGTCCGCCCGACCGGTTCAACCTCCTGGCCGAGCGACGCATGGGACTGCCCAAGGAGCTGCGTGCAACGGCCCCGCAGGAGACCGGCCCTGCGCTGTGGAGCGAGCAGGACTGGTGGGAGCTCACGCACACCGTCCCGATCCAGCCCGAGTCGGCGGACAACAGCATCGGCGGGCCCGGCTCGCTGGACAACGTCCTCGACGCGCTCAGCGTCGGCGTCACGTACGTCGGCACCTTCAGCCAGTACACATGGCGCTGGCCCTATTGGGACGACGAGGTCGCGCAGACGATGGCCTTCCTGAAGGCCGTCGGCGTGCTCGCGGCCGTCCGCGAGCAAGGCGTGTGCTTCGACACCTACCTGGAGGACGGCTACCCGGGCGTGTTCCGCGACTACGCCAATTACGTCGGCTGGGCGATGCTCGAGCGGTTCATCGCGCGCGAGCTGTGCGGTGCCGAGTTCTCGATCAGCTGGGGCGGGCTGACCACGGACCCGATCACGAAGTCGGCGATGACGCTCGCCCTGAGCGGCGTCAACGAAGGCGTCCCCTGCGCCTTCGTCCAGGGCGACACGATCGGGAACACCTCCGACATCGAGAGCAACTTCGCCGTGATGAGCAGCGACGTCCTGTTCATGAAGCTGCTCGACCGCCACTACCGTCTCGGCGGCGCCCCGATCGCGGTGCCGGTGACAGAGACGCAGCGGATTCCTAGCTGGCAGGAGGTCGCAACGGTCCAGACCGTCAGCAGGCGCCTGGAGGCATATGCGGAGATGGTCGCTCCCACGATCGATTGGTCGCACATCGAGTCGCTCCGCGACACGCTGCTGGAGGGCGGACGCCGGTTCTTCGAGAACGCGAAGAGCACGATGCGCGCCGCCGGCATCGGCCTCGAGGACCCGGCCCGGATCCTGTTCGTGCTCAGGCGCCTGGGCCCGCAGGCATGCGAGGAGCTGTTCGGTGCCGGCGAGATCGACCCGAGCTATCCGGGCGGACGCAGGCCCGTCATGGAGACAGACCTGGTGCGCCAGACGATGGACGAGCGCGCGCGGCTGCTCGAGAACCTCAGAGCCCGCGAGCGGGACCCCAAGCTGAGCGGGCGCAAGGTCGTGGTCAGCTCGACTGACGTCCACGAATTCGCCGAGTTCCTGCTCGTCTCCACGCTCTCGGCGGTGGGAATGGACGTAACCGACTTCGGCATCAATCGCGACCCGGAGGACATCGTCAAGGTCGCGATCGAGACAGACGCCGAGGCGGTGGTGGTCACGACACACAACGGGGTCGCACGGTCCTTCGCGGCGAAGCTCGACGACGAGCTGCGCAAAGCCGGCATGAGTGACACGAAGATCTACATGGGCGGCGTGTTGAATGAGGACGTCGACGGCTCGGACATCCCGATCGACGTCCGCCGCGACCTCGCCCAGATCGGGGTCAGCACCCCCGAGAACATCGAGCAGCTGATCAGCGAGCTCGGCACACGGGGGCGTCCCGTCACGACGGCGTGACCGCCGCCGTTCTCGCCGATTTCGGCAGCACCTTCACGAAGGTGACGCTCGTCGAGCTCGGCAGCGGCCGGCTGATCGGCAGTGGCCAATCGCCCACCACCGTCGACAGCGACGTGATGCGAGGGTTCCATGCCGCGCTGCGGGAAGCGCGCTCACACGCCGATGAGCCCGTCGAGCTCGGCCCGAAACGCGCCGCGTCGAGCGCCGCCGGCGGCCTGCGAGTTGCAGCCGTCGGGCTCGTCGAGGACCTGACGGCGGCGGCGGCGCGGCAGGTCGCGCTGAACGCCGGCGCGAAGGTCGGCCTCGTTCTGCACGGCAGGCTCACCGCTGAGGATCGCGCGGCACTGATCGCGTATCGCCCTGAGGTGGTCCTGTTCTGTGGCGGCACGGACGGTGGTCAGGAGCAGCTCGTCCTGGCCAACGCGCGGATGCTCGCCGGCGCGATCGACACGCACACCATCGTCGCCTGCAACCGCGAGATCGCAGCCGCCGTGAGCCATGAGCTCGGTGAGGGAGGGCGTCGCGTCGAGGTGGTCGCCAACGTCATGCCGAAGATCGGCGAGCTGAACGTCGAGCCGGCGCGCGCCGCGATCTCGGAGGCTTTCGTGCGCCACGTCATCCGCGGCAAGGGCCTGACCACCGCGCCCGAGTTCTACCGTGACGTGATCATGCCGACGCCGGAAGCGGTCCTCCAGGCCACGAGGCTGGTGGCGGAGGCGGCCGGCGGCGTCGCCGTGGTGGACATCGGCGGCGCGACGACCGACGTGCACAGCGCCACCAGGGAGCTGACCGGAACGCCCGGCGTAGAAGGCCCTCTGCTCCCCACGTTGCCCGTCCTGCGAACGGTGCAGGGCGATCTCGGCCTGCGCTCGAACGCGATCTCCGTGCTCGACACCGACCGGGAGTGGCTGCTGCGGCGGCTCGACGAGGCGACGCTGAGGGAGGCCACCGAGAGGCGCTGCGAAGAACCGGGCCTGATCGCCGCCTCTCGCGCCGAGTGGAACCTCGATGAGGCGCTCGCGACCTCTTGCAGCTACCACGCGCTGAGGCGCCACTGCGGACGGCTGTCGGTGATCTCCGGCCCGGGACAGGCGGCGCGAATTCGAACGGACGGCCCGGACCTGCGCGAGGTCCGCCTGCTGATCGGCACCGGCGGGATCCTCGTGCGCTCCGAGGCCGGCGAGCAGGTCCTTCGTGACGCGCTCGGTCGCTTGGAGGACAGGACGCTGTCTCCGCGCAACCCGGCGATCGCGATCGACCGCCATTACGTCCTCGCGGCGGCCGGCCTGCTCGCCGACGTGGACCGCGACGCCGCCATGCGGCTCGTGCGCGGCGCGCTGCTCGGCGAGGACGCGGACCGTATGCCCGCGAGGATCGATCGCTGAGCGGCGCTGTCGCTCAGCGCAGGATCGCCGCAGAGCGATCGAAGCGGCCGTGCGCCATGTCGTCCTCGCGCATCCACACGAACAGCCGCTCGCCTGACTCGCCGAAGCTCCAACCGAGCCTCTCATCCGGGCTGAGCTGCAGGAGCAGGCGCCAGCGCGCGCTGCGGCGCGACAGCTGAGCGGCCTGGCGGTGCGCCAGCGGCGGGGTGCCCTGCTCGAAGAGCCCGCCGGCGCGCAGCTCGCACTCGAGCGGCATGCTTCCCGAGCGATCGTCGGGCAGCCCCAGCCAGCGGTGTGAGACCACCCCGTCGAGCTCGGCGTAGAGCTCGCGGCCCTGCAGAGCGGCCAGGCGGGACCTCAGCCGGCCCCACGCCTCGAGGCCGTCGTCGTCGAGGCCGAGCGCCTGTACCTCATCCGACCACTCGCGTGGCAGCAAGAGCTCGCGCGAGGCAGCCAGCTCGATTCCCCGGCCGCCGCGCAGCGGGTGCGCGGCATGCGCGCCCGCGGCGGCCGGGTCGTGGCGCAGGCTCCAGCTCCCGCGATCGTCGCGCCCCAGCCGCAGGCTGCCGCGATGCGCCGAGAGCGCCGAGCCTTCCAGCAGCGGCTCCTCCAGTGAGAGCGTCAGCAGTTCCGTCGCGTCCCCGCGGCTCGACCCCGGAGCACGGCCTGCGATCGTCAGGGCGAGACTGACGCGCAGCGCATCCTCGACAGCGGCCTCGTGGCGGCCAAGCCCCAGCTCGCGAGCGAGCTCCGTGACCTCCCGAGGCGAGACCGCGCGCCCGGCCGCCGCCGCGCGCGCCGCGGACCCGCCGGCCTGCTCCTCGCCAAAGGCCCTGCGAATCCGGCTCGCTCGCTGTTCCACGAGCGGGCTCGTCGCCCGGGCCGCGTCCCGCATCATGCGGGCGAGCAGCTCCCTGCGGCTCTCGGCAGCCATCCCCGAATCATACGACGCGGTTGGACAAAGTGTCTATTCGCTGTGGTATGGTCCCGAGCGGTGGTGGAGAGTCAAGGCAACGAGGGGAAGCGGTTCACGGGCCGCGTGGCGCTCGTCACCGGCGCCGGCGGAGTCCTCGGCGGTGCGACCGCCCTGGCCCTGGGCCGTGAGGGCGCGAAGGTGCTGCTCGGCTACCGCTCATCTGGCGCTGCCGCCGAAGCCGGCGTCGAGGCGATCACCGCCGCCGGCGGAGCGGCTCACGCCGCCCACCTCGACGTCACCGACGACGCATCGGTGCTCGCCTTCGTGGGGAATGCCCTGGAGCGCTTCGGCTCGATCGACGTGCTCGTCAACACCGCAGGCCGGATCGACGCGCGCGACGCCGTACGCTTCGACGCGCTCGCCGCGGACGATCTGCGCGCTCTGATCGAGGTCGACGTGCTCGGCACCGTGCGCATGTGCAAAGCCGTCATCCCGCACATGCGCGCGGCGGGCCAGGGCGCGATCGTCAACTTCTCCGGCTCCTACGGCAACGGCGTCGACAAAGACAACCTCGTGAACTCGGTGGCGGTCGGTTACTGCACCGCGAAGGGCGCCGTCCGCGGGCTCACGGCCTCGCTCGCCCGCGATTGCGCTCCGGAGATCCGCGTCAACGCCATCGCGCCCGGAGCGATCGCCGCCAACTGGGATGCCGACTGGGGCATCCCGGCAGAGCATCTCGAGCAGGCGCGTGAGATGACGCCGCTCGCGCGCTTCGGCCAGCCCGAGGAGATCGCCGAAGCCGTGCTGTTCCTCGCCTCGGGCGGCGGTGGCTACACGACGGGCCAGGTCCTGGAGGTCGACGGCGGATGGCTGATGACCGGATGAGCCGCCACGCAGAGCGCCCCCGCCGTCCCGCCGATGTCGAGCACCCCGACTTCCCCTAGCCCGGAGGGACGAGGAACGATGTTCGCGCCGGACGAGAACATCGCGCGAGCCCTGCTGCACGCCGAGCAGCGAGACCCGGACGAGCCGGCGCTGCGGTCCGGCACCGAGGTGATCACGCACGGCGAACTCGACGCGGCCATCCTCGCCGCGTCCGCGCTGCTCGCCTCGCACGGCGTGGCGCCGGGCGACCGCGTGGGACTGATCGTGCCCAACGTCCCGCAGTTCGCGGTTCTCTACTACGCGGTGTTGGCAGCCGGCGCGGTCGCCGTGCCGATCTCGCCGCTGCTCAGCGCCCCCGAAGCGCGGTTCTGCCTGAACGACGCCGGTGCAAGGCTGGCGCTCCTCGGCCCGCACGCGCACGGCCCGGGGCTCCCCGAGCTGAAGCCCTCCGCGCAGGTCCTCGAGGTCGGCACCGAGTCCCTTCGACCACTCGGCCCGGGTGAGCGCCTGGACGTCGAAGTCGTGCCGCGCTCGGGCGATGACACTGCCGTGATCATCTACACCTCCGGAACCACCGGCCGGCCGAAGGGCGCCCGGCTCACGCACCGCAACCTCCTCCGCAATGCCGACGCGATCGTCGAGGCCGCCGGCATCTCCGCCACGACGGTTGCGCTCGGTGCGCTGCCCCTGTCGCACTCGTTCGGCCAGAGCTGGCTGCTCAACGCGGGCACTGGCGACCATCGACGAGCACCAGATCACGTTCTTCGCGGGCGTGCCGACGATGTTCGCAAAGATGCTGGAGGTGCAGAAGCGGACCGACACCATCTCGCTGCAGCTGTGCGTGTCGGGCGGCGCGGCAATGGCGCACGAGCTGATGGGCGCCTTCGAAGCGACGTTCGGCTGTGAGATCCGAGAGGGCTACGGACTCTCGGAGACCTCGCCGCTGGTCACTCTCAACCCTCCGGGCACCGCGCGCCGGCCCGGATCGGTCGGACCGGCGATCCCCGGGGTCGAGGCGAAGGCGGTCGCCGACGACGGCGCCGAGCTCGATCCCGGTCAGGTCGGCGAGATCCTCGTCCGCGGCCACAACGTCATGAAGGGCTACTGGGGCCGCCCACAGGAGACCGCGCGGGCGATCACCGAGGACGGATGGTTCCGCACGGGCGACCTCGGCTATGTGGACCTGGACGGCTACCTGTACATCTCGGGACGCAAGAAGGACCTCATCATCCGGGGCGGCTACAACGTGTATCCGCGAGAGGTCGAGGAGGTGCTGCTCGAGCATCCGGACGTCGCCGAAGCGGCGGTCCTCGGCATTCCCCACGCGACGCTCGGGGAGGAGGTCGCGGCGGCGGTGCGCCTGCGGGAGGGGGCCGACTGCACGGTCGAGGATCTCCGGCTGTATGCGCGGGAGCGCCTCGCCGCCTTCAAGTACCCGCGCCGGATCTGGACCGTCGAGGCTCTGCCGACGGGCTCCACCGGCAAGGTGCTGAAGCGCCTGATCGAAGTCCCAGCGGAGCCAATCCATGCTGTCAGCAAACCCGTCCCCCAGGGCGACCGGAGGAACCAATGAGCACCTATTCGGTTACGAACCCCGCCACCAACGAGACCACCAGCGAGTTCGCGGAGATCTCCGACGCCGACCTCAGACGCGCGATCGAGCAGACCGATGCCGCCTACCGCTCCTGGAGCGAGAGCTCGAGTGTCGCCGAGCGCGCCGCGCTCGTCGGCGCGGTGGGGAGGCTGCACTCCGAGCGGCGCCGGCCGCTTGCCGAGATCATCGTCCGCGAGATGGGCAAGCCGATCGAGCAGGCCCTGATGGAGGTCGACTTCGCCGGCGCGATCTACGGCTTCTACGCAGAGAGCGCGGAGCGCCTGATGGCCGATGAGCCGATCGAGCTGCTCGGCGGCGAAGGCACCGCGATCGTCCGGCGCAGCCCGTACGGGGTGCTGCTCGGGATCATGCCGTGGAACTACCCCTACTACCAAGTGGCCCGCTTCGCGGGCCCCAACCATGTGATCGGCAACACGGTCCTGCTCAAGCACGCGCCGCAGTGCCCGGAATCCGCCGAGGCGATCGCCGCGATCTTCAACGACGCCGGCTTCCCGGAGGGCTGCTACACGAACATCTTCGCGAGCAACGAGCAGATCGAGTGGGTGATCGCCGACCCGCGCGTCCGCGGAGTCTCCGTGACGGGCTCCGAGCGGGCGGGCGCCGCCGTCGCCGAGATCGCCGGGCGGAACCTGAAGAAGGTCGTGCTGGAGCTCGGGGGCTCCGACCCGTTCATCCTGCTCGCCACCGACGACGTCGCAGCGGCTGCCGAGAAGGCCGCCGAAGCACGGCTCGAGAACACCGGGCAGGCCTGCAACGCGGCGAAGCGTTTCATCGTCATCGAGGGCCTCTACGACGAGTTCCTGGAGAAGCTCGAGGAGCGGCTGAGCGCCGCGACGACGGGCGACCCGACCTCGCCGGACACGGCCCTCGGCCCGCTCTCCTCCGCGGCCGCCGCCGACCGGCTCGAGGACCAGGTTCAGCGCGCCGTCGCGAACGGCGCCGAGATCGTGACCGGCGGCAACCGCGAGGGCAACTTCTTCGAGGCCACGATCCTGACCGGCATCAAGCCGGGCGACGAGGCCTCGCAGGAAGAGTTCTTCGGCCCGGTCGCGCAGGTCTACAAGGTGGCCTCCGAGCAGGAGGCCATCGAGCTGGCGAACGACACGCCGTTCGGGCTCGGCTCCTACGTGATGACCACCGATCCGCAGCAGGCCCGGCGCGTCGCCGATCAGATCGAAGCCGGGATGGTCTACGTCAACCTGGTCGG
>WNFN01260674.1_pt1 | contig 13326 bp, 11 predicted proteins | sample 5400161 | NCBI WGS metagenome assembly WNFN01 (sample SAMN13153353, study PRJNA577476) | soil metagenome | isolation source: 80 cm saprolite on Douglas fir-dominated hillslope | place: USA:California | collected 2013-09-17
TGTGGAAGGACGATCCCGCTGGCGTCGAACGGACGAGCGAGGAGATCAAGACCCGTTACGCGCAGATCTTCAGGGTGTGATGCTAAAGCTAATTCGTAGGGTGGGCAAAGGCGCACAAATCGACGCTTCCCGTGAGCGCGCTACGGTGCGCCTTTGCCCACGCGCTGACGTCGGCGCTGTTCAACGGTGGGCACGGCGCTGCACGGAATGCTTGGCGACGGATATCTTTGCCCGCGCCTTTGCCCACCCTACGCGCGACCCGCGTCCGCGGATGGTGGAACCATGATCATTGCCTCGCCGGCCCTGGTCGTTCCCCGCACGTACAAGATCGACGTCTCCTCGCCGATCCTGATCCTGTTCGCCGCATTGCTGTGCGTGCTGATTATCTTGCCGATGTCGTGGCTTTTCTATTACAGCCTCGTCGACCGCAACGGCGCGTTCACGCTCGATAACTTCAAGACCCTGGTCACCGATCCCGTGTTCGTCGATCCGCTGACGACGACGGTGATCCTGGCAACGAGCTCGAGCGTCATCTGCTGCGCGTTCGCCGCGCCCATGGGGTGGCTCGTCGCACGGACGGACATGCCGCTGCGCCGCACCGTACGCGCGCTGGTCACGGCGTCTTTCGTGACCCCGCCATTTCTTGGTGCCATCGCCTGGGAGCTGTTGGCCGCGCCCAACAGCGGGCTCCTCAACAAGATCTATCGGGCGGTGACCGGCGTGCCGCAGGACGAGCACCTCTTCAACATCTATTCGCTCGCGGGCCTGATCTTCGTGAGGACGCCTCCGCGATTCTCGGCGGTCGCACCTGGACGACGGCGCGGCGCATCACGATCCCGCTGGCATTGCCGGCGCTGCTTGCCGGCGCGATCATCGCGTTCTTGCAGGCGATGACGCTGTTCGGCTCGCCGGCGATACTTGCCATTCCCGCCGGTTTCCACACCATGACCACAAAAATCTGGAGCCTGTTCAATTATCCCCCCAAGCCCGAGCTTGCGGCGGCGGCTTCGGTGCCGCTGCTCGTGCTCACCGTGGCGTTGCTGCGCGCGGAGAACCTCATCCTCGGCCGCCGCGGTTATTCGGTCGTGGGCGGCAAGCAGGGCGATCCGAGACTGATCAGGCTCGGCGCGCTCAAGTGGGCGGCGCTCGCCTTCGTGTTCCTCGTGCTCATGTGCCCGGTGTTTTTGCCTTATGGCGCGCTGCTCAATGCCACGTTTTCACGCGTGGCCACCTCGTTCGTGACGTTCGACAATTTCACCCTGCACAACATCCATTTCGTGTTCTTCGAATTATCGGCGACCCAGCTCGCGGTGAAGAACACGTTCCTGCTCGGCGTGGCCTCAGCCACGATCGGCACGATCATGGCGCTAGTGATCGCTTACGTCACCACTCGGCGCGCCATCAGCGGATATAGGGTACTCGGCTTTCTCGCGACCGCACCTGTCGCCATTCCGGGCATCGTGCTCGGGGTGGGACTTTTCTTGAGCTATGCGCGCCCGCCGCTCGTGCTCTACGGCACGCTGTGGATCCTGCTGCTCGCCTTCGTAACCATCGCGCTGCCCGCCGCTTACCAGCAGCTGCAGTCGGCGCTCCGTTCGGTGCATACCGATCTGGAGGATGCCAGCCGCATCCTCGGTTCGACGCGGCTACGCACCTTGCGCGACATCACCGCACCGTTGTTGCGAACGAGTGTCATCGCCACCTGGTGCTTCATCTTCGTCGGTGTGATCCGGGAATTGTCGGCTGCCATCATGCTGTTCACCTCAGAGACCAAGGTCATCTCGGTGCTCATCTTCGACCTCAATGAATCGGGCGACCTCGGCGCAATCTCGGTGCTCGGTCTGATCATGCTGGCTATCACCTTCGCTGTCGTCATCGCAGTCAATCGCATTCCCGGTTTCGGCGACGCTCGCCTGCGCAATGCCTGATGCGAATTGATTGACTCGCAAGTCGTCGAAATTGAGGATCACAATGCAATGACCCAGGAGCTCTCAGGTCGCGTCGCGATCGTCACCGGGGCGGGGCGCAATATCGGGCGCGCGATCGCGCTCGCGTTGGGCGAAGCCGGCGCTGCAATCGTGGTCAACGCGCGGTCCAACCTGAAAGAGGCCGAGGCCGTCGCCGACGAGATCGAGCGGGCCGGGGGCAAGGCATTCGCCACCACCGCAGACGTCGTCGACGCTGACGCGGTCGCCACGATGGTGACATCCACGGCCTCGCGCTTCGGCCGCATTGATATTCTCGTCAACAATGCGGCGGTGCGGGCCGAGCAGCCGCTTGAAACGATGACGCTTGCAGATTGGCGGGCGGTCACCGGCGTTATCCTCGACGGCGCCTTCAACTGCGTTAAAGCGTGCCTGCCCCATCTCAAGCGCAGCGGCGCGGGCGCGGTCGTGAACATCGGCGGTCTTTCCGCCCATACCGGCGCTGCACACCGAGCGCACGTCGTGGCCGCCAAGGCCGGGCTCGTTGGATTTACTCGCGCGCTGGCGCACGAGCTCGCGCCCGACAAGATCCGGGTGAACACGGTGACCCCCGGCTTGATGGCGACGCCGCGTCCGCCAGGACAGCCGGTACCGCAGCATCACTCGCTGGTGCGCTCGCTTGTTGGCCGGCGCGGCGAGCCCTCGGATATTGCCGCTGCCGTGCGATTCCTGTGCGGCCCGGGGGCGAGCTTCATTACCGGGCAGAACATCCAGGTGAACGGCGGTACCTTTTTGGGCTAGCTCCACTTCAAGGCTCATGTCCCGAAGAGGCATATCCGGCAAGATCGCTCGGCCGGAATGACTGCAATGAGGTGACAAGGGGTGAATCTACCCCGGAAAAATGCTAATCCGTTTGCCATCCCATCGCGGCAATCACACGAGAACAACGAGGACACCATGTACACCGATCTCGCGCTTTATATCGACGGCAAGTGGGTCAATGGCGGCGGTCGCAAGGGCGAGGATGTGCTCAATCCGGCGACCGAAAAGCCGCTGGCGCACCTACCCCATGCCAGCAAGGCCGACCTCGACGAAGCGCTGGAAGCGGCAAAAAAAGGCTTTGCGCTGTGGCGGGCGACCGCCGCCTATGACCGCGCCAAGATCATGCGCAAGGCGGCCGACCTCATGCGCGAGCGCCACGATGCGATCTCGAAGGTGCTCGTGCAGGAGCAGGGCAAGGTCTACGCCGAGGCGCGGGCCGAGGTCATCACCTCCGCGGACATCATCGATTGGTACGCCGAGGAAGGCCGCCGCAGCTACGGTCGCATCGTGCCCGGCCGCGTCAAGGGCACCCGGCAGCTGATCGTGACGGAGCCGGTCGGTGTCGTTGCCGCCTTCACGCCGTGGAATTTTCCCGTGCTCACGCCCGCGCGCAAAATCGGAGGGGCGCTGGCCGCAGGCTGCTCGCTCATTCTCAAGGCATCGGAGGAGACGCCGGGCGCCTGCATCGAGACGGTGCGCTGCTTTGTCGACGCGGGGCTGCCCGCGGGCGTGCTCAACTTGGTATTCGGCGTGCCCGCAGAGGTCTCCGAGCATCTGTTGGCAAGGGACGCGGTGCGAAAAATATCGTTTACCGGCTCGATTCCGGTCGGCAAGCACCTCGCCGCACTCGCCGCGAACGGCATGAAACGCACCACCATGGAGCTCGGAGGGCATTCCCCCGTGGTTGTGTTCGCCGACGCCGACGCCGAGAAGGCCGCCGACACCATCGCCGCGTTCAAGTACCGCAACGCCGGCCAGGTGTGCATCTCGCCGACGCGCTTTTACGTGCAAGAGGATGCCTACAAGAAGTTTCTGGCGCGCTTTACCGACTATGCCAAAGCCATCAAGCTCGGCGACGGGCTCGAAAAGGGCATCACGATGGGGCCAATGGCGAATGCGCGCCGCATCGATGTCATGGATAGCTTCGTCGCCGACGCGAGAAGCCGCGGGGGCAATGTCGTTACCGGCGGCAAGCGGCACGGCAACCAGGGCTTTTTCTATGAGCCTACGATCGTGACCGAGGTGCCGGACGACTCCAAGGTGATGACCCAGGAGCCGTTCGGGCCCATCGCTCCGATCGTCACGTTCAAGACTTTCGACGAGGTGGTGGAGCGCGCGAACTCTTTACCGTACGGGCTGGCGGCGTACGCCTTCACGAGCTCGAACGCGACCGCGGCCGCGATCGGCGAGGCGATCGAGTCGGGCATGGTGGGCGTCAACTCGGTTGCCGTCTCGACACCGGAGACGCCGTTCGGCGGCGTCAAGGAATCCGGTCACGGCAGCGAAGGTGGCATCGAGGGGCTTGGCGCTTATCTCAACACCAAGTTCATTTCGCAGGGATAGGGGGGCTGGCGCCTACGGGCCGTGCGCGGGCCTGACCCGGCGCGATCCATCTTCTTTGCAAGAACGATGGGCCGCCGGCTCAAGCCCGGTGATGGCCGCATTTTTCCCTAGTTCTTCCGCGCCTGGCGGCAGGCCTGCCAAATTTTCTCCGGCGTCGCCGGCATGTCGAGATGCGCGCCGCCGCCGCCGGGGATGGCGTCGGCGATCGCATTCATGAGCGCGGAGATCGCGGCGGTGGTTCCGGCTTCTCCCGCGCCTTTCACGCCGAACGGGTTGGTTCTCGCCGGCACCGCATGGATGGCATCCTTGAACAGCGGGAGGTCGTCGGCGCGCGGCATCGCGTAATCCATAAACGAGCCGGTGATGAGCTGCCCGCCAGATGTGTCGAACACCGCCTGCTCCAGCACTGCTTGCCCGATCCCCTGCGCGATGGCGCCGTGGGTCTGGCCCTCCACGATCATGCGGTTGAGCACCCTGCCGCAATCGTCGACCGCGGTATAGCCGACGAGCTCAAGCTCGCCGCTCGCCGGATCGATCTCCACCTCGGCGATATGGCAGCCGTTGGGAAAAGTAAGCGGCGTTTCCGCACTGGTCTTGGTATCGAGGTCTTCGGCGATTTCGTTGCGCTTCTTCATCTCCTTGGCACGTCCTGCCAGGTCGAACAGCGGGATGGCCCGGTCAGTTCCGACGACGCTGAAGCGTCCGTCGCGGTATTCGATATCGGACTCCGCAGCTTCCAGCACGGTCGCGGCGATCGCCTTGCCTTTCGCAAGCATCGCTTCCACGGTTTTGATCATCGCGTGACTCACAGTCATCGCGGAGCGGGAGCCGACTGAAGCATAACCCGCGACTTCCATCGCCGAGTCGCCGTGCCGATGCACAATCTGCTCGGGTTTTATTCCGAGCCGCTCCGCGAGGAGCGGCGTGAACACGCTGGCGTGGCCTTGCCCGGTCGATTGCACGTTCAGCCCGAGGACCAGCGTCTCCCCGCCGGGAAAGGTGAGGGCAGTCCCTTCGAGCGGAACGCCGCCGGCGTGCTCGAGCATGCAGGACATCCCGAGCCCGCAGTATTTGCCGCGTTTGGCCGCCGCGCGCCGGCGCTGCTTGAAGCCGTCGTAGTCGCCGAGCGCTAGCGCCTTGTCGAGCACGGCCGCGAACTCGCCGCTGTCGATGGTCGTGCCCACCGCCGTCTTATAGGGCATCGCCGACGGCTTTATGAAGTTGCGCCGGCGCAGCTTCACAGGATCAATGCCGGTTACGCGCGCTGCCTCGTCGACCACGCGCTCGAGGATATAGTTCGCCTCCGGCCGTCCGGCGCCACGGTAGGGTGCCGTCGGCGTCGTGTTGGTGAACACGCAGCGCGAGCTGATATCGATTCGCGGAATGTCGTACATGCCGGGCAGGCAACGCGTGAGGTTCACGGTCTGGATGTTGGCGCCCACGGCGCCGATATAGGCGCCCATATTGCCAAGGTGACGGACGCGTAGCGCAAGAAATTTGCCCCGCTCATCAAGCGCAAGCTCGACCTCACTGAAGGCGTCGCGTGCGTGATTGTCGCTGAGGAAGGCCTCGGCCCGATTCGACATCCAATGCACCGGCCGGCTGATCTTGCGCGCGGCGACCAGGATGGCGAGGTATTCAGGATAGGGTCCGGTCTTCAGTCCGAACGCGCCGCCAACGTCTTCGGTGACCACCCGCAGCCGTTGGGCCGGAACACCGAGAATTGGCGCTAGTCCATCGCGCAAAGTGCGCGCGCTTTGGGAACCGCAGCGCAGGAAATAGCTGTCGTTCGCGGGGTCGTAGCTCGCTGTCGCGCCGCGGGGCTCCATCGATTGCACCATGATTCTTTGGTGCACGAGGGCAACCCGGGCCACATGCTTGGCGGATGCGATGATCCGATCGATCTCTCTCGCGTTGGCATCGGGGTCCGCCGCCAATCCGGGCCAATCCACCGCGATGTTCCCGGGAGCCTCGGGCCAGACTTGCGGTGCGCCCTCGCGAACGGCTTCCCGCAGGTCGACCACGGGCGTGCGTTCCTGGTAATCCACGGCGACGAGCTCGGCGGCGTCCTGCGCGGCGGTCAGCGTCTGCGCAATCACCACCGCCACCGCTTCGCCCACGTGGCGCACGGTCTTGCCCGCAAGCGCGGGGCGGTGCGGGACGATGAGCTTCGCCCCGCCGCGTCCGGCAAGCGGCGGGTGCTGCGAGACGCTGCCGATTCCCTCCATGTCGGCGGCAGTGAGCACGGCGACGACGCCCGGCGCGGCCTTGGCCGCGGCCGTGTCGATCGAGCGGATGTCGGCAAAGGCGTGCGGGGAGCGCACAAAATACGCTTGCGCCTGCTCCGGCATAGGCGCGTCGGCCGCATAGCGTCCCAGCCCGCGCACCAACGGATCGTCCTCCAAGCGCGGCCGGTGCGGCCCGCCGCCTTCAACGGTCTTTGCTTCCATGTCGGGTTCCGAATTCGGGAAGGGTTTTGCCGGGAGCACGGTTATAGCTGAAAGCGAAACTGACGCGAGTCCGTTTCCCAGGCCGCAACTCCCGCATACTCTTACCTCGTCTCCAGCGCTGCGCGGACGCGGGCGACGCTGTCGGCAGGTGTGCGGGAGACCTGTTCCACCAGCGCGCCCACTGCTTCGCCGGAGAGCGGCTCCACATCGATCTTGAGCTTGTCGGCCTCGGCCAGGTAGGCCGGATCCTTCATCGTGGCATCGAACGCGCGGCGCAGCGCCTCCACGCGCGCGACCGGCACGTCGGGCGGCAGAAAGAACGGACGGCCATATTCGAGCCGCGCCAGCATCAGCCGCAGCGCGTCCCGCTCGGCATCGGTCTTGGCAAGGTCAATGAATAGGGGAACCTCCGACAGATCAGAGCTTTTATGCAACGTCCATTGCGCGAGGATGCGAATCTTCTTGTCCGTGATCCAATCCGTGTTGATGGCCTTGAGCGTCGACCAGTTGGCAATGGTGCCGTGCACCTCACCGCTCTCCATCGCCAGATGGATTTTTGGCGTGCTCTCGTAACCGGTCACGACCTTGAATTTGAATCCGAACAGGTTCTTGGCGAGCACCGGATAGTCAAACTGTGTCGAGCCGGGCGCCTGCGCTCCCATCACGATCTCCCTTGCCCGGGCATCCTCGAGCACCTGCGCGGGTGCGCCGTGCCACACATACATGACCTGGGTCTCGCGGTTGGTGCTGCCCACCCAATTGATCCTCACCGGATCGAAGCGCACGCTCGTGGGCTGCAGCAGCGGCGTCGTCGGCATGCCGTTGAAAGATGCGCCCATCACGGTGCCGTCGAACGGGCCGGTGTGATAGAGCGCGTTGGTCATGGCGAGGCTGCCGGCGCCCGGCTGATTTTGCACGATAATGGTGGGTTGGCCGGGAATATGCGCGGCCATGTGGCGCGCCAGTAACCGCGCATTGATGTCGTAGCCGGACCCGACGGCGATGCCGACGATGAGCCGCAGCGTCTTGCCGCGGAAGAAGGCGGCGACGTCCTCCTGCTGCGCAACCGCGGGAGCGGCGGCGGCAAGGACGATGAGGAGAGCGAGCGGCGCGCGTTTCATTCGTCCTCTCTTCCCGGAGTCATTGCTGGGCTAGACCCGGCAACCATCTTTGTTTCGAAAACAGGCGGATGCGCGGGACCGAGCGCGCGCATGGCGAGCGACCGTCATGCCGCGGCGCGTTCCTCCCCCGGCTCGAGCGGGAGCTTCACCGGCTGCTTGCGCTTGGCCGATAGATCGAGCGCCTTGGTCAGCATTAATCGGTTGTGCGCCTCCGCTGCCGTGGCCGCTTGCGTCGGCAGCCCGAGCGCGATCCGATTGAGCCAGGATTCGGTTTCGTCCCGCATCGGCCCGCGCAATTCGCCGAGTGCAATGTCGCCGGGCGGGTAGCTGCCCATGAAATCGACTAGCCGGCGCTCGTCCGGCGCATAGCCTTCGTTCTGCGGCGCCGAGACCGCGAGTACCATGTCGCGATGGGTGTCGTCGATGGTGAGAACGCCCTCGGTGCCGTTGATGCCGATCTCGAGGCTGTAAACCGCGCCCGGCCACGTCACCGGCAGCGCCCAGGAAATGTTGAGGTGATAGACGCTGCCGTCGGCGAACATGATCATGCCGGCGGTGGCATCGATGCCCTGATACGCGGGGCCAAATACCTTGTCGATCGAGCGCGCATAACATTCGACCGGGGTCTTGGCTTCCATGCACCACATCACGATGTCGAGCGCGTGGGTGCCCGAGATCACCATGGGCGAGATCGCCTTGGGATCGTCAGTGCGCTTGTAGTTGTCGATCGCGACGAGTCGATTCATGAACGCGCGCGAGGTGACCAAGGTCACGTCGCCAAGCGCGCCGCTGCGCACCTTCTCCTTGACCGCGAGCCATTTGCGGCGAAAGCGCTGGGTGTAGCCGACGACGGCGTCGAGCCCCGCCTCGCTGATCGCCTCGAGCACGCGCGCGGATTGCGCGAGATCGGTGGCGAGCGGTTTCTCGATCAGCATCGGCACGCCGCGCTCGACCGCCGCCATGATTGGCTCGACGTGGAGATGCTCGTCGGTCGCAATGATGGCGCAGGTGACTTCGGGGCGCTTGAGCAGCTCGCGGTGATCGTGCGTGACGAAGTCGGCGCCGATCTTCTCCGCCACATACAGGCCGCGGTTATGGTTCTTCTCGGCGATCCCGATCCACTGCACAGCCGGATGGCGCGCGGCGACCTCGCCGCGGAACAGGCCGACCCGGCCAGCGCCGATGATGGCGAGGCCAACGCTCTTCGCCTGCCGTCTCATCGCTTTCCTCCCACCATTTCCGCGACCGCCGAAAGCGCGGCGTTCGACAGCGGCAACTCGATAGGCTCGTTGCGCTCGGCGGAGAGATCGGCGGCGGTGTAGGTCTCCATCACCATGCGCGCGCTTTCCGGCGTCACCATTACCGGGCGGTCCATGATGCAGGACTCGAGAAAATGGATGGTCTCTGGTCCCATCTGCCCCGCGAAGACATGGTCGACCTGCTCGCCCGGCATGGTCGACATAGGAAAGCGGGTCCCTTCCGATACGGTATTGAGCCAAGCGTCGCGATGGGTGTCGTCGAGGATGAGCGCGCCTTGCGTGCCGGCGATCTCGACCCAGGTCGAGCAGAAATTGGGATATCCCGGCGGCAGGTTCCAGCCGCCGCCGATCGTGACCATCGTGCCGTTATCCATCGTGACGATCGACCACATGACGTCATAGGAGCCGTTGATCGGCTGCATGTAACCATAGGCGCCCTGCGAATAGACGCGCACCGGCTTGGCCGGTTCGAGCAGCCAGAAGACGAAGTCGAGATCGTGGGTGGACTCCATCACCACCGGCGACAGCTTCACTCGCTTTGCGATTTTCGTGCCGAGCCCCCGGCTCAGGTGGCGACTTACCATCACGCAGACGATTTTTCCCAGCGTGCCGTCGGTGATCTTCTTCTTGGCGTAGGCGAACTTGGGATTGAATCGCTGCGAATAGCCGATCGTAAATTTGAGGCGGCCGCGCCTGGCAAGCGTGATCAGCTCGTCCGCCTCCCACAACTCCATCGCGATCGGCTTCTCCAACAGCACGTGCTTGCCGGCTTTGAGGCAATCGCGCGTGATCGGGTAATGGTTCTGCTCCGGCGTGGTGCAGATGTAGACCACGGAAACATCGGGGTTCTTCACGATGTCGCGGTAATCGAGCGTGGCGCTTGCCGGCTTGGTCAGCGCCTTGACCTCGCCCAGACGGTCGGGGCGGATTTCGCAGATGTGCAGTTTGTCGACCAGCGCCGAGCGCGAGAGTGTCTCGGCGCGAATGCCGCCGCACCAGCCGGTGCCGATCACTGCAACTTCAACTGTTTGCACCCTGATCCCCCCGTCCTGCCGTCAACTCAACACCACTAACTGATGTGACACGAGCGCACTACCCCGTCCGAGATCCGCTCTGTCAAGCGACTGCTCGAACCCCAAACACCTGCGCCGCGAACTGCGGATACACCTCGACCAGTTGCGGGGCGACGATGCTGCGCAGGATGCGCAGCGTCTCGGCGGAGGGTGAGCGCGTCACTGGCACCTGCGTGGCATGATCGAAATCGAAACCGGTGTTCTCGACGACTTCGGCGACCGTATGGCCAGGATGCACGCTCGCGAGTTCGAAGCATCGATTCCCTCGGTCGAAGGCGAATAGGCAGCGACTGGTGACGAGCGCGACGGGTCCGCCCGGACGATAAACGTTGTCCGCGCTCGTGCCCGGTGCGCTGACGAAATCGACCTTCTCAACAAGCGTGCGAGGGCTGTGCTCGAGCCGGAACAGGATCACCTTGGGCACGACGTAGTAGAGATAAGACGAGCCGAACGAGCCGGGAAAGCGCACCGCCGGGCGCGCGTAGTCACCGATGCCAACGAGGTTGATATTGCCCTCGCCGTCGATTTGTCCGCCGGAGAGGAAGAACACGTCGATGCGCCCTTGCCCGGCGCAGTCGAACAGTTCGCGCCCGCCATCGGTGAAGAAATTTTGCCGTCGGCTGCCCAACAGCGACACGTAGGGCCGGCCGCGGCCGCGCTGGCGCGCCAGCAGTGCGGCAGCAGCCGGAATGGGCGAGGACGCACCGATCGCCACGTGACGCGCATTGCCGATCAGGCCAGCAATGACGTCAGCGAGCAACTCCTCGTCGCGGAAGGTCTGTAAATCGTCACGCGGCGCGTTGGGCATATACGTGCCGATCGAGATAAGCGGCAAATCCATCGGCGCTCGCGGCCATCCGCGCGTATTCGCCAAGATGCGCCGCATCCGCGCCGTAGTGGTCGGCAAGCGCCAGCGGCCACGCCCCATTCGGCACAAGCGCGATCGCTTCGACGTAAAGCCCGCCAAGGGCGCCAGCCGCGAGCAAGTGATCGTCGAACAGACTTCCGTCGTGAAGCTTTTCCACCGTCACCACCGTCTTCGTGGCGGCGTGGGCCATGGTGGCAAGCTCGCGATCGCGGCCGATCCAGATATTGCCCTCGCGGTCGGCAAGCGGGGCGTGGAACAGCGCGACATCGGGCCTGATCGCCGGGAGCAGCACGATCGGATCGTCATCGTCGAAGGGGTTACCGATGACCTTCCAGTCCTTGCGATGCGCGAGCACGTCGGAGCCGAGCAGCCCGCGCAGCGGCATGAACGGAACGCCCTTCTCCGCCGCCTGGAAGGCGGCGTGCAGTGCCGGGCAGGTCGCATCCTTCACCCGAATCGCGCCCGACGTGACGGCCGCGGTGAAGCGCGGCGCCGGGCCGAATTCGCCGAGGCTCACCGCGGAGGTCTCGATCGCCTCCACGCAGCCCGCGCCGATGAGCAGGTCGGCCTGTAGGCTCGACGTCGGCAGCGCGATGAGATGCAAGCCGCTGACGCCGCGGCGGATCAACGCGCGCGTCGCCGCCATGGCGACGCCCGATGCCTCGCGCGGCACCGCCAGCACACATCCGTCCGTGATGGGTGCCAGAGCTTCCTCGAGTGTGCGGGCGATCATGGTCGGAGCGTCGCACAAAAAAGGGCCAGCCTCGAAGTCAGAGACCCCGTGGGCGCAATCACGACAGGGCCTGCTTCACGCGGTCGGGCGAGAACGGCACGCGGCGCATGCGCACCCCGGTGGCGTCGAAGATGGCATTGGCGATGGCGGCGGCCACCGGACGGGTCGAGGGCTCGCCGGCACCGCTCGGTAGCACTTCGGGATGATTGATCAGCACCACATCGATCGTCTCCGGCGCCTCGGCGATGTCCAGGATCGGGTAGGTCATCCAATCCACGCTGGTCACGTTGTTGGCGTCGAACTTGACCTCCTCCCATAACGTGCGGCTCACGCCTTGGACGATGTTGCCCCCGCCGGCGCGATCGACGTCGACCTCGGCGACGACGGCGACGCGGGTGCCGCTGCGCTGCGCATAGGCGATGCCGCGGCCACTGACAGTGTTGCCGGTCTGATCCTTGCGCGGCGAGGGCCGCGCCTGCCATCCGGCCTTTTCCGCCGCGGCCTTGATCACCGCGATGTCGCGCCCGGCCTTGACGTGGCGCAGCCGGAACGCGATCGGGTCGAGTCCGAGCGCCGCCGCCACTTCGTCCATGAACGACTCGCTCGCGAAATGGACCTGCGGTCCAACGGGGTCGCGCAGATGCGAGGTGCGCAGCGGCGAGGCGCGCCCGAGCAGCGGCGCGATCGTCTCCCACGCAAGCCGCTTATTGGCGAACTCGTAGGATTCCTCCGGCACCCGAAATGCGTCACCTGATCTTATGGTGACGCCCATCAACTGCCCCGCAAGCGTATCCGGCGGCTTTCCCTCCCGAGAGAACACGTCGAGCCGGGAAAATCCCTTGCTCGTGAACTCGTAGGCGACGACGTTGCCGGACGCATCGATGGCGGCGCGTGCCCGATGGATCGAGGCAGGGCCTTTCGGATCCCAGCCGGTCGCCTGCGCGCGGGTATATTGGACGCGCACGGGCCGGCCCACCGCCTTCGCCAGGACGGCTGCGTCCATGGCCGCATCGCCGGCGTCGTTGCGGCCGTAGGAGCCCGGCCCCAGCACCCAGATGGCGCGGACGTTTTCCGCCGGCATGCCGAGCATGGCGGCGATACCGTCGCGGGCCGGCTTCGATGACTCGCGCGGCGGTCTTGAATCCCTCATCGACATTGCCGGTTTCCTTGCCGCCGACCTCGCGCTTGCGCACCGGCGCGCTGCGGATGTGGTCGTAGAGCGCGGCTTGATCGGGGAACGGCGGCTTGGCGTCCGACCATTCTACCTTGAGCTTTTGCGCCGCCTTGATCGCGTCCCACTCCTTGTCCGCGACGACCCCGAGGAAGCCTTTCTCCCACACCACCCGCGTGCCGGGGATGTCCTTGATCGAGCTTTCGTCGACCTTTGCCGGCACGCCGCCGGCGACCGCGGGCCTGATCATGCGGCCATGCACCATGCCCGGCCGCTTGATGTCGGTGCAAAAGTCTTGCTGCGCGTAGACCTTGGGTGCGATGTCCTCGCGCGGGATCGGC
>WNFN01206877.1_pt1 | contig 13324 bp, 13 predicted proteins | sample 5400161 | NCBI WGS metagenome assembly WNFN01 (sample SAMN13153353, study PRJNA577476) | soil metagenome | isolation source: 80 cm saprolite on Douglas fir-dominated hillslope | place: USA:California | collected 2013-09-17
GGCGTCGGCTACAACTTCACCGACTTCTCCGACAACCTGACCGATCTGAAGTACAACCACAAAGGCGTATTCGTCAATCTCATCGGGACTATGTGACGCGCGCGTGCCTGTGGTTCGCCAAAACTCTGGCCGGCTGTGAAATCAATAACATAGCCTGTCGCTCGCCAAGACTCGGGCAGAGCGCTGGAGCTTCACCCCTTTAACAATGTTACAGGCCTCTGCGCAAGCTGTTGATTTCAAAGTCGGTCGTCATTTTGGCGAGGGACAGGCCGAAGGAGATCGTGTGGCGAGGTGTGTGAGCGCTAATCGTAATCAGTCTTTCCGAGTTGCGGCGATCGTGACCATCCGGCCTTCGCTACGCCGGGAAATCGATAACCCCGAGGCCAAAAGTCCGGCAACGACCCACGTCGCAGGAAGCCGAAGTTTCCTGTAACTGCTCTTATGGAGTGTCCAATTACCATTGTCGTCGCGGAGATTTATCAGATCGTGCACGACGACGGTCTCGGCCGTTTCGTATTCCAGAAAGCAGGTCATAACCCGGCGGTCGTCGCCACGTACCGGAATAAAGCGATCGAGACCGAATAATTCGGCACTCGCGAGATCTCGATAGGTAACCACGAACGTCCCGCCTAGTTTGAGCGCGCGAGCGACGGAGCGGAACAGATGGGAAACGTCTGACCGGGTGGGTAGGTGCGTCAGCGTATCGCCCATGCAGACCGCAATCTCTGTCGAAGCTGGACTGACCATGGAATTGAGATCGCGCAAATCGGCAAGCTTCGTGACGATATCGCGCGGACCAACTCTGGCGGAAAGATTGCTGAGCAACATTGCACTGGTGTCGATGGCGAGTACTTTATATCCAAAATCGGACAGGGCAATGCACTGAAACCCCGAGCCGCATCCAAGATCCACGGCGAGGCCTCCAGTGACGGCCGGTCCGGCGAATTCGTCCAAGATGGCTTTTTGTTCTGCGACTTTGGCTTCAAAGGGTAATCCGAACATCCACTCGTAGTGGTCTGCCAATAAGTTTTCGTAGTGTTCTTGAGCGCTGCCGGGCTTGCATGAGGGCATAACGGTTCGGAAGTAAAAGAAAACAACAACTGCGCGATCAAACGATCAAGATCAGCTGTTCGGTCCGAGGTAAAACCTCTCCCACAAGCATCGCATCTCCGCCGCGATTCTGAAGAGCACGAAGGAACTGATCAGACGCCTTCGCCGATATCGAGAGCAACAAACCGCCCGCAGTTTGCGGATCGAATAGCAAGGTCTTCGTTATTTCGTCCACCCTTGGCCCGAATTCCACCACGCATTCGGCGAAATCGCGATTGGCTTTCAAGCCAGCAGGGACGCAAGCTGCTCGCACACTTTCCACGGCGCCAGCGAGCAGGGGTATCTTTGCGGAATCGATTCGCAGACTGACGTTGCTGGCCAAAGCGACTTCGCGAGCGTGACCGATTAGACCGAAGCCGGTTATGTCAGTCGCCCCGTGGACATCCCCACCCAGTTCTGCCGCAGCCTCGGCGGCAAGCTTGTTGAGAGTGGTCATGGACTTTGTCACAGTCTCGATCCACGCTGGTTCCGCTTTGCCCTGCTTGATGGCGGTGGAGATGACGCCCGTGCCTAAAGCTTTGGTAAGGACGAGCACATCGCCGGTTTTCGCTCCGCCATTTGCCAGAATTCTGTTCGGATGAACGGAGCCGGTAACTGCATATCCGAACTTAATTTCTTCATCGCGAATACTGTGACCGCCAATGACCGTGCATCCGGCTTCGATCATTTTGGAAAGGCCGCCGGCAAGGATTTGTCCGAGAATCTGCAGATCTGCCTTTTCCGGAAAACAGACCATGGCCAGCGAACTGATGGGGCGGCCTCCCATGGCGTAGACATCACTAAGTGCGTTGACCGCCGCGATCTGTCCGAAGGTGTAAGGGTCATCGACGATGGGAGTGAAAAAATCTACGGTCTGCACCAAGGCAAGCTCGGGCGAAATCTTATAGACGCCGGCGTCATCGGCGGTGTCAAAGCCGACAAGAACATTCGGGTCGTATTGCCTAGGCAATGTTCCAAGAATGGAGTCCAGCGCCGCCGGACTTAACTTGGATGCTCAACCGGCTGACTTCACCGATGCCGTGAGACGTACCGGTTCGGCGGTCGTTGATCCTGCTGGTTTCATAGCTCGATTGTACGCTACTGGGAGATTGTTGAAATGCGAACGAGTGGAACTCCCCCGATTCTGATGCGGCATCGCCATCTTTGATACAGCATTGCCGGAATTGAATCGAGATAAGGTTTTTTGTAACCTTTGCCCGCTAGTGGTCTCCAATCTCAGGTGGCGTCGTCGACGACACCCCGGTCGCCAGGAGGTTGGTGTCGTGTACGGGTCCTCTTTTTGGGGGGTGTCGGAGCCGGACCTGACCGGTTGAGTGCGGGCAAAGCTCTGCCGACCAGCCGTTTGGGGGTAGACTCGTCGCAGCGATTGCGGCGTCTACGCTGGGCGGATTTGCTGCGAGAGGGCGTCATGGGACGGAAATCGGGTTTTGTTATGCGTACTAAACGATTCATCCACTTCCCGATTGTCGCCTGCCTGCCTTTGCTGGCGCTAGGGTGTTCGCATAGTCAAACAGACTCACGTCCGTCCGTTCGTCTCAGCATGATTCCTACGACCGATCCCGGGAAGATTCTTCGCGACAGCCAGCCCTTTATCGGTTACCTGGAAAAACAAACCGGCGCAAAAGTCGAGCTAACCGTTCCGACAAACTACGCCGCTGTGGTGGAGGCGGTATCGAGCGACCGCGTGGATATCGCGTATTTCGGAGGCTTCACCTTTGTACAAGCTTCCGCACGCGCCGGAGCTTTGCCCCTGGTGCAACGCGAGCGCGATCAGAATTTTCATAGCCTCTTTATTACCCAGCCGAAAAGCTCTATTCATTCGGTCAAGGATTTGAAAGGACACAGCTTCGCCTTCGGTGATGTGAATTCGACCTCCGGACACTTGATGCCGGCCTACTTCATGCAACAGCAGGGCGTGGACCACGCCGTGCTGGACAAAGCTATTTACACCGGAGGGCACGATGCAACTGCACTGGCTGTCGTCAACGGGAAGGTCGATGCTGGAGCCATGGACGAACTGGTTTACGGCCGGATGATGAAGGAAGGCAAATTAAGTGAGTCCCAAGTAAGAGTATTCTATACCACTCCGCCGTTCTTCGATTATGTTTGGGCCGCGCGCAAAGGACTCGATCCTGCCATCGCCAAAGCGTTTGCAGATGCCATGCTTGCTCTCGATGCAGGAAACGCCGAGCAGAAGACGATACTGGACTTGTTGAATGCTTCCAAATATGTGAAAGCCGAGGATTCCAGCTACGGGCCGCTGCGGCAAGCGGCGAAAGATGCCGGACTGTTGAAGTGAATTATTCGATCGAGAACGTCAGTAAGGATTTTTTTGCGGGCCGCCGCAGCACGCTCGCACTCGATGGCGTTTCTTTGGCCGTGACCGCAGGCGAGCACCTGTCGGTTTTAGGGAGCTCCGGCGCAGGCAAGACTACTTTATTCCGGCTGCTCAACGCTACCCTGCGTCCTACCAGGGGATCGGTTCGCGTGGATGGATGCGATTTCGGCGTGATGTCCAGCGCGGAATTGCGTGGCGCCCGGCGCCGCATCGGCACGATCTACCAGCAACACAATCTTGTTCCTTCCCTAACGGCGATGCAAAACACGCTTTGCGGCTGCCTGGGGCGATGGTCGATTTCACAAACTGTGCGCAGCATTTTCCGGCCCGGAGCAACGGATGAGCAGGAGGCGATGCACGCGCTCGAACTCGTCGGGTTGGCGGACAAGCGACTCTCGCGGGCTGACGAGCTTTCCGGCGGCCAGCAACAACGTTTGGCGATTGCGCGTGTGCTTATGCAGAAGCCGGAAGTAATCCTGGCGGATGAGCCGATAGCGTCGCTCGACCGAGCGTTAGCCGACGAGATTATTTCTTTACTGGTACGGGTCGGCTCGGAAGGCAAGCGGACACTGATCGTGGCGCTTCACAAAGTTGAATTAGCTTTAGAACATTTTCCGAGGGTCGTCGGTCTGGGCGAGGGCAGGATGCGTTTCGACTTGCCGTCGGGCACCGTACACGAAGATATTCTGCAGGACCTTTACGGAAAGCACAGACAAGAGGCACGGCGGGTTCAGGATGAAGATTTCCAACGCGAATTCGGCTGCTCTCGATAACCAACTCTGCTTGACCGGCCGAGTCTGGACGCCGCGCCGGGGTGTGGCGCTTGTGACCACTGTTTTTGTGCTGATCATTTGTTGGCAGGTAGACAGCGTGCGGCTCAGCACCGTTTTCCAGCGCTCGACGGCCGAGGCTTTGTGGACGTTGTTGCGCGGACTTTTCCCTCCGGACCTCTCGTTTGGATTCTTGCGGATTGTGTCTCGGGCGTTGCTTTCCACGCTGGCAACCGGGATCGCTGGAACATTTCTATCGGTGCTGATTGCAATTCCACTCGCGGCATTATCGACGCCCATCCTATGGCGGCGCGGAATCCTGGTCGCGGCGGACGAAGGAAATCTGGGTTCGACTTTGCGGGCGGTCACCAGTCGTGCGGTGCTCGCGTTTCTTGGGTTCCTGCGGGCAATTCCGGACCTGGTTTGGGGTCTGTTGTTCGTAACCGCAGTGGGCCTGGGATCTCTCGCCGGCACGCTGGCCTTAGCGGTCGCCTACGCCGGCGTGTTGGGCCGGGTCTACTCCGACGCTTTCGCCGATGTGGATCCGCGTCCGCTCGAAGCGTTGCAGGCCATCGGAGCAACACGCGCGCAGATCTTCCTGCGCGGTATCTGGCCGCAGGCTCGTCCCACCGTGACGGCTTACACGCTTTATTCTTTCGAGTGCTGTGTCCGCGCCGCTTCGGTTTTAGGCTTCGTTGGTGCCGGAGGCATCGGGTACGAGATCAGTCTTTCCATGCGCTTATTCGAGTACGGGCAAGCCATGACGTTAATCCTGGCTTTCGTGCTGTTGCTGGCCTCGACGGATGTAGTGAGCCGGCGTTTGCGGCGAAGATTACAGCCGAATACTGGCCAAGCGGAAAATCCAAGGCACCCGCAAGGAAATTCAGCCTCAAGGCACGCAAGTTATAGGCCAGCTCTACGAGGGGCTTGCTATGCCGTTGTGGCCGCGGCATTGATGGGTAGTTTTTATTTCGCTGGATTCACTCCCGAGCATTTTGGTGACGAGCATGTCCTCGGCAACATGTTGCGGTTTTGTAGCGGGATGTTTCCGCTCGACCTTGCGAAAGATTTTGTGTTTGGCCTGGGGCCGTTGGTGCTGCAAACGCTGGCGATTTCGATTTTGGGTACGTTACTAGGGATCGTGATCGGTGGCCTTCTGGCAATTCCTGCGACTTCGAGTTTGGTCCTCGCCCAACCGGGTTCACTTGACGTGCGATCTATCTCCGACCGCGGTCTTCGCTGGAGCACTTTCTGGGCGGCACGCCTTGCGCTGAACGTGTTGCGCTCTATCCCCGATCTTGTTTGGGTATTGATCTGCATCGTGGTTATCGGTATCGGTCCGTTTGCTGGCACTTTAGCCATCGGTCTTCATACAGCGGGGGTTTTGGGAAAGCTCTATGCGGAAACGCTGGAGGAAGTACCCCGCCAACCTGTGGAGGCGCTTCGCGCGCTCGGAGCCGGGCCATTTCAGGTTTTATCGTGGGGACTTTGGCCACAAGCCAGGCGAATGCTGGCCAGTTACACCATCGTGCGTTGGGAAACGAACCTCCGCGTCTCAGCCATCCTCGGGCTCGTTGGCGGCGGCGGGCTGGGACAAGCCGTTTACAACAACGTGCAACTCGGTTTCTATACCAGGTTAGGTACTCTGCTGCTGGTTATTTACGGGCTGGTGATGGTCTCTGATTGGATCGGCGATAGCGTATTTCGTCGTTCCGTGGCCACTTGAGATGTGCACGGGATACACAGCATGGTTCGAACGCGTCGATGACGATAACGCTTGTCGATGGGTTCTCGGAGCGAACACGCAAATCCATAGCATCGCTCCGGATATGCAAGTAATTGCCGGCGGGACCCGCGCGCGCCGCGGGAAAGGTTTACAACAATGAGTCAGCACTGCGCAGAGCCGAGTTTGCAAGATGGGTTGGTCCGTCTCGCGCCGTCGCGGAGTTTCGCCATCGGACTGGGCTTAACCAACGAATGCAATCTGTCCTGCGCGTTCTGCTATCGCGATCCGGCCCGCGTTGACCGCTTGAGCCTCGAGCAGGTGCGCGCCGCGATGAAAAGTCTTCCCGTCCGTTCCGTGAACCTCGGCACGGGTGAAAATGGAATGCACCCGGAGTTCCGCGAAATCCTGGCGTTCCTCCGAACCCTGCCAGTGAAGCTCACCATCACGTCGAACGGCCACAGCGTCGCGGTGCTCAGCGATGAAGAGGTGCGTGCTTTCCACGATATCGAGTTTTCCCTAGATTATTCCACCGAGGCAAAACAGGATGCACAGCGCGGCTCCGGCAATTGGGCGCTGATACACGCGCAAGCGGACCGTTGCGTGCGACTCGGAGTTCCTGTCACGTTTATTGCCGTAATGATGAAGGCCAACTATCTAGGATTGGCCAACGTGGCGCGCGTAGCCAAGCGCTATGAGGCACCGCTGCGCGTCAACGTCTATCAAGCGGTGCGTTCCGACCTGTACGCTCTGACCTACGAGGAATATTGGCAAGGCTTTCGCGCGTTGTTTGCAGAGACCGATGTGATTGCCATTGGGGAGCCGTTGGTTCGCGCCATGGCAGGTCTGCCTGCAAGATCGGGCGGCTGCGGAGCCAGCACTGTGCGTGTCACGCCCCGCGCGACCACACAGCCGTGCGTTTATTGGCCTGGCGCCGGCGAGCCGCTTTCGCTGCTGGTCTCGCTCGGTTCGGAAATCGTAGAGACTTCACCCTTTATGGAGGCACGCACCGCGCCAGAGGCGTGCCATTCGTGCGCGTACCTCGCGTCTTGCCACGGCGGATGTGCGGGACGCCGCCGCCTACAAAACGCCCTGCGCGAGCCGGACTCTTACTGCCCGATCGTCCGGGGAAAAACCGAAAAGCTGGAAGTACGCATGGCTCCCGCGCGCGAACTGCCCAAGGGCGAAAGCGCGTGTACCACCATCGTGATCGCACGTGATTAGGATTGTGCTTCGCCAGCCAAGGAATGGGCAGGTAGCTGCGCAGCACAAAAGAAACGAGATTCCGAGATTCTAAGACTGAGAGAAAATCATGACGACGAGCCCCACTGAACCAGCCAACAATTCCCAGGAAGCTCCGCAGCCGCACGCGGGCATCGCTTTGGTCATCGTACGGCTGACCATTGGCGCGCTGTTTGTTTGGGTTTTCTTTGAAAACCTGGGCAAAGGCCTCTACACGCCGTCAGGTTACGCGGGCCTCATCCATGATTACATTGAGAACGGTCAAGCCCCCGCCGCGTGGAAGAGTGTGATGGCGCTCGCGGCGAGTCACGCATCGATGGCTGCACCCCTTCAGGGACTGACAGAAATTTCCCTAGGAGTGCTGCTGGTGCTCGGCCTTTTTACGCGTCCGGTCGCACTCGTCGCTTTTGCGTTCCTCGCCAGCCTGTGGGTTTCGGAGTGGGGAACGGCGTGGATATGGGAACTGCTCGTTCCCGTCCTAGCCTCGCTTGCGTTGGCCGTAGGGCGCGCCGGCCGGACGTGGGGTATTGATTCCTTCTTGGCGCACAAGCGGCCCACTAGTCTCTGGTGGTAGCCAAACGGAGGTGGAGTGCGAGTCTCAGTTATCATTCCAACGCGCAACGAGGCGCAGGCCATCGGCCGTGTCCTAGGCGATCTTCCGGCCGATCTCGTCACCGAGGTCATCGTTGTGGACAACAACTCGACAGACGGGACGCCTGAGATTGCGGCACGGATGGGTGCCCGAGTCATGGCCGAACCGCGGCGCGGGTATGGCCAGGCCTGCCAGACCGGGCTCGCTGGCACGAGCGCGCCTGATGTTGTCGTATTCCTTGACGGCGACTACAGCGATCGGCCTGCTGAGCTTCCGCTTCTGCTCGCTCCAATCGCCGAGGGGCGCGCGGACATCACCATCGGTTCGCGTCTGGCGGGTCCGCGCACACCCGGGGCGCTTCCCTGGCACGCGCTGTTCGGCAATTGGCTTGCGGCCAGCTTGATCACGAACCTCTACGGAACAAAGATCAGCGACCTCGGTCCGTTCCGCGCCGCACGCGCCGATGCCCTCCGCGCGGTTGAATTGGAAGAGACGACGTACGGATGGGCCGTGGAATTAATCCTAAAGGGAGCCACCCAGGGTTTCCGGATCGTCGAGGTCCCGGTGAGCTATCACCCCCGGATCGGAAAATCGAAGATCAGCGGCACATTCCGCGGCACCGTCGGAGCGACGTGGTTTATTCTCAGCCGGATCGCGCGCTACTACGGCCGCCGACGAAAGAACAGCATGCCACAGCGTGAAATCCCACGTGGCGACGGTTATGGAACGTCGAGCGAACGGTGACACGTTTTCAATGACACTACCGAATCGCACGCTAGTCATCATGGCCAAAGCACCCAGACCGGGCTCGGTCAAGACCAGGTTGGCCGAGAGTCTTTCTCTCGAAGCGGTCACCGAGTTGTACCGATGCCTTCTGAACGACACGATAGCTCTCGCGCAGGGACTCGATCATGTGGAAATTGCCATTATGTGCCCCGTGTCCGACGTTGAGGAGCTTTCGCGCGCAGTAAGGACAGTGCGTATCGTGCCTCAGACGGGTCAAGGCCTCGGCGCGGGCCTTGACTCCGTGTTCGCACACTTTGCAGCTCGCGGCCACCAGCGAGTCATTGCCTTCAACAGCGACAGCCCGCACCTGCCGGCATCCGTATTGGAGACCGCGTTCGATGTACTTGAAGCCTGCGACCTGGTTGTGGGGCCCACGCACGACGGCGGCTATTATCTTGTCGGTGCGAAGGCGTCCCATCCAGGTCTGTTCACCAATGATGGGATGGGAACAGCGAATGCGCTTGAGGCGCTCTTGACGCGCGCCCGTGCGCTAGGGCTTTCGGTACATTTGACCGATCCCTTCTACGACATCGACGTGGAGGGCGACTTAACTCGGCTCGCCGCGGAACTGCGGCTCGCTCCGGCGAGGGCGCCACGAACGGCGGTCTGGCTGAAACAGTGGGCACAGGCTGTGGCACACTCGCGGACGGCCACTGGAGACCTGTGAAGCTCACGCCATCCCGCAGGCTGTACGGGTTCGGCGCCATCTTGCTGGTGGCGCTGACGATGTGCTCACGCAGACTCAGCAGCGTGGGTGAACCGTCCTTCATTATTCCTCTGGCGGTTGCTGGCATCGCGTACCTCCTCGCCATTCGTGAGTTCTTCTCCACGCCGAGATTCCCGCACCGCGTCATAGTCGTCGGGCTCGTGTTGGCTGCTCTCTGGCATCTTCCGTTTCTACTGATGGCGCCGGGTTCAGATGATGACGTTCATCGATATGTTTGGGATGGCCACGTGCAGCGGCTCGGCTTTAACCCTTATATCGTCGTTCCCAGCGACCCCGCGCTCGGAGCGTTGCACACACTCGAGACCCGCACGCTGAACAACCCGGATGTACCGAGCCCATATCCAGCGGGCGCTCAGCTTTTCTTCCGCGCCGTAACAGCGATGCATGAGTCCATCTTTGCGCTAAAAGTTGCATTTGTAGTTTGCGATTTGGCGATTGTGTTTGTGTTGCTCGATGTCTTGCGTCGTACCCGGCAGGGAGAGCACTGGGTTCTGGCCTATGCCTGGCACCCACTGCTGGCGACTGCGGTGGCGGGCAGCGGTCACGTCGATATTGTCGGCGTGCTGCTGCTGTTGGTATCCGTCGCCGCGCTGGTGCGCCGCTGGCGTTCAGTTGCAGCCCTGGCATTTGGGCTGGCTGTTTCGGTGAAGTTGCTCCCGATTGTACTGCTGCCGCTCTACTGGAAGCGGGTTCGAATGCGCGACGGCGCGCTAGTTGCAATCGTCCTCGGACTTCTATACGTACCATTTCTCAACCACGGCCGTATTCCGATCGGCTCGCTCGGCACCTACGTGCAGAAGTTCCGCTTTAATGATCCCGTCTTTGCAACGCTCGAGCGAGTGACGGCTCCACAGGTTGTGGCTGGGCTGGCAGTGCTCATCGGCTTTCTTACCGCGATCTGGATGAGAAGAAAGTCCGCGGAAGGGTCTTCGGACGCGTTTGCTTGGCCCATGGCAGCATCGCTTTTATGTGCGCCGGTTGTATATCCATGGTACCTGCTGTGGCTGCTGCCGTTCATAAGGTCGACCTCAACGGTGCCGATCATGATCTGGACTTTGAGCATTATTCCTACCTATTATGTCTGGCATCTGCGCATAATTGGACGGCCGTGGTTGGTTCCTGGCTGGATTATGCTGCTGGAATACGGATCGGTGGCAGGAGCCGTTGCCATTATCGTCTTGCGTAGGATTACACGATCGGCCGCACTACAATGCTCAGCGGACCAGGTCGAGTGAAGGGTAGGAACTGCATCACAACGAATTTCGTATTCCGGGACCTTGGTACATCATCCGACAACACGTTTTGTTTCATTCACTGAGGAGAAATTCCATGACAAAGTTGGCCCGTTCCACGACCATGCTTTTGCTGTTCTTGGGCCTACCGTTTCTTTCGGGCATTTCCCAGGCACAAACGCGCCCAGCCATTGTCGAACAGCTCGCTAAGACCTACGGCCTCGATTCCTATGGGCAAGTTGATGCCATCCGCTATACGTTCAATCTGGATCTGCCCGCTTTGAAGGTGAATCTCTCCCGGACGTGGACTTGGGAGCCGAAGACCGGCCAAGTCACGTACGAAGGCAAGGACAAGGAGGGCAAGCCGATCAAGGTTACCTATAACCGGTCACAGATCAACAGCGCTCCTGCCAATGTGAAAGATGAAATTGACCCGAACTTCAATAACGACAATTATTGGATGATCTTTCCTTTCCATGTTTACTGGGACACCAGCGCGAATGTAGTGGAGAAGGACAACCAAAAATTGCCGATTGGCAAGGGCACCGCGAAGCTCGTCTCCGTGAAATATCCTGCCGAGCTTGGCGGCTACACGCCGGGAGACACTTGGGACCTTTATGTCGGCTCGGATGGGCGCGTCGTGCAATTCAACTATCATCGCGGCGGAGCCAAAAAGCCGAGCAACGTCATAACCACCTGGGCGGGCTATAAGAAGGCCGGTGGTCTTCTGTTCTCGACCGACCATCGCGGAACCGCGGATGGCAAGCCCGCGCACGTCTTTTTTTCGAATGTGTCCGTCAAGCTGACGGGGTCAGACACCTGGACGAACGCGCAATAGGAAACGCGCGGCCTCGTTCCGTCAATCCACATCGATCTTCACGACTCACACTCTCGGGCAATCACGACCGTGGTGCAGGAGCTGCCGAGTTTATTCAGATCGCAGGTAATCGCAGGGGGCGTTGCCCACGCACGACGGCGTCTATTGGCATACTAGGGAAAGCACCGAGCGGTGAAATGGCTTTAGGAGTGGGCAAGTGCGGGGTGCGGATAAAGGATTTCTATGATGAAGATAGTTCCGATCTTCCGGAGCTATATCCAAGCCCTTGAGACTCGATGGCCCCGTGGCATTGTCACGCTCGGCCTTACTGCTTTAGCGGGAGGGTTGACAGCGATCTTCAGGTGGGTCGCGCGGCAGCAGGACTTGGACGCACACATGCCGGAATTCATCGGACTCCTGCTGCTTGCGGGCGTCCTCTACGTGATTGGCGTGTTTTGGGTCGAGAGGTTTCGGCTCGGAGCAGCCGCTCTTCTCATCATCCTCGCGGGCGCGGTTGTGTTTCGCGTCACGCTGCTGCCAGCCCGGTCGACACCTTCCGACGATGTGTACCGCTACCAATGGGATGGTCGGGTGCAGCGGGCACACCTAAATCCGTACGTCGTATTTCCCAATTCGCCAGAGCTGGCTTGGTTGCAGAATCCTGAGCACCCGGTACCGCCCGGCGAGGGTTTTCGATCTGGCAAGCGCTGTCGTGCTGATGCTCCTGCTGGCCGCAACGAAACAGCCTCTGCATCGTGTGCTGGCCTACGCGTGGAACCCTACCGTGCTCATTTCCTTTGCAATGTCCGGCCATTTTGATTCGCTCGCCATCGTCACATTGTTGACGGCACTCTTTTTCCTTCTGACGAATCGCCCGGCGCTTTCGATGGGTGCGCTCGCGCTGTCGGTTCTGGCCAAGTTCTTTCCGGTCTTGCTCTTGCTTACCTTCTTGAAGCGCGTGCGACTCGCTCATGTAGGTCTTTTCGCTTCGCTGATCCTCGCATTTTATGTTCCGTTCTTGAGCGCCGGCGTGCATCTGTTGGACGGCGCCATGAACTATGCTCGAGATTGGGTGAACAACGGCAGCCTCTTCCACCTGCTGCGTTTTGTCGCGGGCTCGAGTGCCGGTGGCGAGTTGATCGCGGGCCTGATGGTGTTAGCTGGGATTTGCTACTTGGCGAAACGACGGGCGGCGCCGCTGTGGTCGAGTCTCGTTCTCACGGGAGGAGTGCTTCTCCTGTGGCCGACGGCCTTTCCCTGGTATTTCACCTGGTCGATCCCGTTCTTGTGTTTTTACCCAAGACCCGCATGGTTGCTCATGAGCATTACTAGCGTCCTGGCCTACACTCCTGCAATCGCTTATGGTGCAGAGGAACCGCTCAAGAATTCACTTCTGATGTTGTCGCTCGAATACGCTCCTGTCTACCTTTGGCTGGCCTACAATTGCTGGACCGCGCGCAGCACGATTCTGTCTCCGCGTCCGCAGGAGGCGGGGCTTCCAGCGACTGGCACGCAACGCTACTTTGCCGAATAAGCACTCCCACAGCTTGCTTGACGCATCTTGCAAGGAAAACATCGTGACGGGACAGCGAGGTGGAATTCCCATGCTCTATAATGAGCTCTATCAATCGAAGCATAGGCGTGCACGGGTTTGGGTTTTCCCCTTTTAGCCGCTTGCTCAGGTTCAATCCAAAAAGAAAAAAAGGCCGGAATCCTGGCTTCGGGTCTCTCAATCCGATTGGTTGCGGAGCCTGCAACCATCCGAATTGTTTAGTGGTTTAGTGGTACCTTTTAGGCTAGAACTGACCCGCCTCGCAGCTTGGTCGCATGCCGCGTTCTCGAAGTTCGCGGTTGCTTTTGGGTTACCGACAATCCCGCAGTCCACCCGCCCGATGATTTCTCCTTTCTTGCAATCTGTCTCTTGTGGTCTGTCAGGTAGTTGTCCCTCGCCAAAATAACGACCGACTTTGAAATCAACAGCTTGCGC
>WNFN01001892.1_pt2 | contig 13323 bp, 17 predicted proteins | sample 5400161 | NCBI WGS metagenome assembly WNFN01 (sample SAMN13153353, study PRJNA577476) | soil metagenome | isolation source: 80 cm saprolite on Douglas fir-dominated hillslope | place: USA:California | collected 2013-09-17
TCACGCAGTTCGTGTTCCGCCTTGACTAATCGAGCGTGCTGCTGAAACAGCACAGCCGCAGCCATCGCCAAAGCGATAACGAGAAGGCCGTAGAAGTATCAATTGGCAAAAGACCTGAAATCGCTGCACGGGTAATTCCCTGTAGCTCGATAACGCGGTCATTATCTTTGATGCGGTCCCAAAATGTCGGAACGGAGTTACAATCGCTCAAAGGAAATGGAAGTCAGTGCCCCGATTGCGGGAGACCTGACTCCAATTCAGAGGGCTGGAAATGATTGACAGTTGGACGAACAAATCCGCCAACGGCAAAACTGTGACCTTCAGGATTGAGGGAGACAGGAAGTCCGGTTTTGTGTACTCGGCCGGGATGGCCGGACGCAACATCAAGGAAATCGCTGGTTCCCTGAAGGTGCTTACGCGCGAAGATGTGGAGATTATGTTCGCTAATTACGTCGCTGGAAAGTAGTTCCCGTTCCTTGTCTTATTGTCGATAGGTCGCAAGAGGGGTTTAGGTTGAAGGGTAACTTCAGGCTGTGAGGTGCGGACAACTCGTTGAACTCGTTTTGGATGACCGTAGACGTTAGGTACTTCGATCCGCCGATACTTGTCTATTTTTCGATCACAGTGCCGAAAGCGATTAGGTCGTCAGGTGTGGCGAGGCGGCTTTTGGCTTCAGGTCAGCGCCATAGCCTGGCTTTTTAACAGAGTCCTGCGACGTAGCCGAGACAATCTTACCTGTAGCTTTCCGAATGAATTGATGGTAACGCGGTATTTCTTCACGCTGCTTTCTCCTTCGTTTCCAGTGATGAAGCCTGACCCGCATTCGGAGGAATCGTCGTAAATGGTAGTCCAAAACGACGTTGTGCTTCTCATTTCTTGACGGCGGGAACAGGGGCGGTCAGACCTCTCCGGTCCATCTTCTGAATACACTCGGCAATTTCGTCATCGATTGTTTTGATTTCTAGAGCAAGGTGAACATCTTGCGGATGCTTTGAGTATTTCTCGAACAGTGAGTTTCTTTTGGTTTTCAAATCGTCCCGTTTTTTCTTCCAAACATCGGTAGTCGTTAACGCATCGTGGTCCATTGGATCAGTCTGCGCTCTTTTGTCGGTCATTGATACGGCAAACGTGCCAGGAGAGGCGCGAGCCGGGAAAGAACAATGAATAGAGAAGTCTCTTGCCCATCTTCTGAGCCATGAGCAGAATAATCTTGCGATCTTGTTCGCTAGTGTTACCCAACACGCGGCATGTCGATGTTTTGAGCATACTCAGAGACTTTGCCTGATGAAATTCACGCACCACGGATTGCAAATTGAAATGCCGGACGACTGGTGGACCGAGGCGGGAATGCCAGGGTTTGTGCCGGTATTCAAGGCGTATCGCGTGAACCACAGTTTGTTTCAGAATGTCCGCGAAGCCCCTCTCGAAGACGTGGGTCCAGTCAGTCGCAATTCAGGGGTAGGGATTTTTAACGACAGCGAGCCTTTGCCTAGGCGTTACTTTTTCCGCTAAGACCATCAACGCACCATGCGCGTTGACAACCAACGTTTGCGACTTTTCTGAGAACTGCTGGCCTTGCTTTGGGGGTCTGTGAACGACTACTGGAACGGTCAATTCAATCCGCTGGCTGCGCCGCTTCCTCAACCATTGTTTTGTGCCAGTGAGCTGCTGGTCGCTCATAGAACGCTGGATTGCATGCCTATTTTGGAACGTTCATACTCGCTTCTTTTCAATCCGCAATTTCAGAGCTTCAAGCTCCTGCTTGGTCATACTTTGCAGAGCCATTGCTGTGGCCAGATGCAAGGCGGGAACGTGTTTCATTTTGTTGCCGTGTTCCACCTTGCGACGGAGTTTCTGTACTTCTGGATCAGCGCCCACTTTTAAGAAAACTTCATACGCATCGGAAATGGACAGGTTTTTTTCAATCAGGCCATGCTTAACCAAAATGCGATGATACGAAGGTACTGTCAACGCAGATGGATGAGTCTGCGGAGCGGGCCTGTATTGTTTTCGGTATTTCATTTGCATCTATGCTGACACGTTTTCTCAATCCGGTCATTTCTTTGGCGCTCCTGTTTCAGCCCAACTCGCGTTTGCTTCATCGCATCATTGGACTGGCTGCATGGAGGTGACGGGGTGCAATTCGTTCCATCCGTGATCCGCGTCGTGGACATAGGCACCCGAGACTAGATAGCGCTGGCCGATCTCCGGCTCAAAAAAAGGACCGTTGTATGTGCCACAGGCTTCCACTGCGTCGGCCTGCCGTACTTTGCCCTGACATATCGGTTCGAGAATTAGATCACCATGCTGTCTTGAGATGTTCTTCTCGTTCAGGAGCGATTCGAACTGTTGATCCAAGCGAAACAAGATGTGGATATCGCTGTCTGCTTCTTTGCGAATCTCTTCGACGGTGCCAGTTACGGAAATGCAGGGGTCCAAGACTTGGAGCCGACCGGGATTGTACACGTGTTGCCAGAGACTCTGATTACATTGGATCGCGGTTGTTTGCGGAGACGCTTGGGGTCCGGGCGTTTGAGGAGGGTATGACAGCCTATAAGCAACGAAGAAAGAGCAACCTCCAACAAGTAGAAATAATGAGATGGCTCTTACTTGTTTCATGCTTGGGACAAACGGAGTCCAGAATGCCTGTCGTTTAATCGTGGAGGGGCTTCAGCTTGGCGATTACTTTTTGGGCCTCTCCGGCGTCTACCTGCAGAAGCCTTCCACCGCCACGCCAGTTCCCCGTTAAAATCACCATCTGCACGTATGTCGTTTGGCCTGCCACTGTTTCGATCACCGTCGCCGGTTCGTTCTTGGCGCTGGACTGAAGTTGGTGTTTACCATGCTCGGCGTGGACTGAAAACCAGTGACCATTAGTCAGTCGGTCTGTTTCTTTGCCGTCCAAATATATGGAAGGCTTCAGGGCAGACCCGGTAAAGTGGTGCTCTCGGAAGAACACAATTGTTGAGTCTTTACCCTTGTCCGCGTCAGACTGTGCCGAATTGGGGGACGGTTTGGCCACATCAGTCGGGGCTTGGGCCGCAGGATTGGTCTGCGGTTGCTGCGAGCTGGCAGGAAGTACCGCTAAGAGTCCAATCACGAGAGTTGCCGCTATAAAGGTTCGCATGGAGTCTCCAATATATTCCTTTCACTTCATCTAACGATCATAATCGGAGCAGCGCGTGGGAGCGGACCTTTTGCGATTAGTGGTGCCCAACTAAGCAAGAAACTCACGAGAAATGACCTTGGCGTTTTCCACGAGGGCTTGCCGCCAGACTTCAATCAGTGTTTCCTCGAATGAGAGTTTCATCATCGTCTGATTGTGATCCATGCACTGGGCGGCTTCAACAAATTCGGGCATAGTGCGTAGCTAAAAACGGTAGCAGGTCAGTTTGAAAATAACTTCGGTACGAGAGCGACAGCAACAACACTAGCGACAAGAACAATGGGAACCAAGAACGCCCATATCTGACCATAGGGGATGAGTAGCGCCCTTTGGTTTCCCTTCGATCCGCGGCCGCGTCGCTCTAGCTTCCACCCACGGCGAGTCTCCATCCGTTAGTCTTTCGGGATGCTTTTCCATATCCAGGTCCCATTTTCTGTTTTCTCCGTCCGCATTGGGAACTTTTCGGATTTGTGCCACCACAGCCCTCCAGGCCTAAATGAGACGACAATGAACATTTCCGCGTGGATTTCGGCCGTTTCGCTGCTGTCCAGCTTGGTGGCGATGGCTCGTCCACACGGGACTGTCAATTTCTGCTTAGGAGACAAGATTTCAGCGCGGGACTCAGGGAAATAGAACGTTGCCGACTCTACAAAATGCCTGTTTCCAGGAGGAAGTTCGTCAACGCGCAAGATCTCGCATCCAGCTTTCACGTCGTAAACAGGCCACGAGGCTTGATTTGACAGAGAGAAGACAGTTCCCATCAGGTCGTTAGAACGCAAAGAACCAGAAACATCTGCGGATATCTTGGGCAGATTCGTTAGGACAAAGCCGGTCACGATCAGGATTATCAAAACTATCCCTATAAGCCATCCAAAGGTTCGTAATAGCACTCGCATTAGACGCCTTTTTGCCGTGGGCTGCGGATCCTGCATTTTTATATCCGTCTGAGTCCTCCGCTACGCTGTGCGGAAATTTCTCACTTCATGCCGCTACCTTTCCGGTATCCCCACTACGGATCATACAGCTCCACGACCAACATCGGCAGGTCTAGGCGCTTTCGCCTTGCACACGCGGCTCAATGCATGAACGGTTTTGAGACGGCGCGACCCCGCGACCCCACCTGGCCATGTACCCATTTTGGGAACAAGTGTATAATGAAGGCGTGTCTTTCGAGGCTTGGCCGTGAGAGTGATTGCGCGGAAAACCCTAAGGCAATTCGTGGACAACCTCAAAGGCAGCAAGGATCAGAAGGCGGTTAGATCAGCGGTTGAGGCATGGTTTCATGAGGCCATTCGCACTGACTGGAAAAGTCCGGCGGATGTTTTGAAGGCCTATGCGAATGCCAGCATCGTGGGACCGGACAGTGTGGTCTTCAACATCAAAGGGAATGATTACCGGCTGGTGGTGGCCATCAACTATCGTCACCAGATCGTGTTCATCAAATGGATCGGAACGCATGGGGATTACGACAAGATTGACGTAAAGACGGTGAAATATGGACATCAAGCCCATTAGAGGGGAAGCCGATTACGAGCGGGCACTGCGACGGGTGGAAGAGTTGTGGAATGCCTCCGAGGGTTCGACAGAAAGCGACGAGTTGGACATTCTTGCAACCTTGATCGAGGCATATGAGCGCGAACACTATCCGGTAGAACTCCCCGATCCGATCGAAGCGATCAAGTTCCGATTGGAACAGAAAGGCAAAGACTCGCGCGCATTGATCGGGGTCATCGGCCAACGAACGCGTGTTTATGAGGTCATGCAGGGCAAGAGGCCTCTGTCGTTAAACATGATTCGTAATTTGCACGAGAAACTCGACATCCCGGCGGAGGTTCTCATCCAGTCCGCGCGGAGAGGGCGCAAGGTTGATGTCCGCCGGAGTTCAGCGAGGCTCAGACGAACCAGCATACGAAAATCGGCGTAATTGTTTCTGTTGTCGAAGTGAGAGCGGGACCGCCCGTCTTGCGGTACAAGGTCGAAAGAGTCGGCCCGGCGCCAGCGACAGGGAAGCGATGTAGATGGACGCCTGATATGCCTTCCCAGGGCAACTGGAATCGGGCGGCGGCGCTACGCCGTTTCCTTTGCCGGACTTAGTATTAATGTTTGCGGTGCGAGAGATCTAGTTCCGATTGTCGCACGCTGACCCCGGCGGTAGATTTCGAGAGTGCACGTGCGAAGACATCTCGTGACACTGTGCCTATTGGCTCCGTTGGCTGTATGCGCTCAGCAGCCAACTTCAAATGTGTCGAGAGCCGAGACGCTCGTGCAGGAACTCCGCAGCTCCGATCCCAGCGTCCGCGGAGCTGCCAAACTCGAACTGATCAAATCGGCCCGTCCGGATGCGCTCCCTATTCTCCTGCAGGAGATACCGTTGACACCCGGGCAAACGCGAGCGGCGATGCTGGAAGTCCTGGCCGTTTACAAAGATCCCCAAAAAATCCCTAAGCTGATGGCGATCGCATTGGCGGTAGGGGGAGCCATGGGAAATGCCGACGTTGAGACGCAGTTGTCGGAACTCGGGGCTCCTGCCGCGCGGGCGCTCATAGAGTCACTGGAAAGGGACTGTGATCCTTCCGACTCCGGGGGCTACACCAGTTGGGTCGGAAATACTCTCGCCTTCATGCAGGCGAGTGCTTTTCCATTTTTTGTTGCTGCGCTGCGGAACGGCAACCGGTGCCAGCAAATCGCAGCCGAAGAGGGGCTCCAGCGAGCCTATGCGGAACCTGCGCAAGGACTAAACGATCCCGCCATCAATCTATTCATCAAGGCCGTCGAGAGCGACGATCCGTTGATTCATGCGGCTGTCAGCAAGTGGATCGACTCCTATGGTGCAGGCATCGAGAAGCTGCAATTCGATGGAACTGTCGAGGTGTTGATCGCTGCCTATCGCGCGAATGCTCCTCCAACCACAATGGAGACCATCGCCGGCTTGCTGGCTGGAGTTGCGACACCGCGGGCTTCGCGCTTCATGCGTGCGGCGGACCACGCTCCGAATTCGGAAATTCAGCGCATCGCCCGTCATTACCTTAGCCTTCAGGAAACTTCGGCGGCTTCCAATTCGGAGGATCAGGACGCCGAAGCGCTGCGAGCCTTGCATAGCACCGATCCCGCTATGCGAATCGAAGGCGCGAAGGCTCTCAGTCAAGCAGACGACGCCCTCAAAACTTCGCCGATTCTTGTGAAGGCACTCCATAATTCGGATGCCAAAGTGCGTGCCGCCGTGGCGGCCGCTCTGGGCCAGCTGAATGGATATTCCAATGACCCGCGTAACGAACGGGATCGAGATGTGAGCTGTGTGGCTGCGCTCGCTGAGGCTTTGCACGACGCGGATCCTTCCGTGCGAGCGGCCGCCGCGCGTTCCATCGCAGACATCAGAAGCTCCGACCCGAAGACGGCCCAGGCGCTTCGCGCCGCGCTAAAGGATAGTGATGAAACCGTGGTCGCTCGGGCGGTCGCAGCGTTTATGGGACTTCCGGACCCAGCCGCAGCGGCAATGCTGGCGGACGTCTATCGAGCCGAGCACAAAGATCCGCACCTCAAAGGGAATGTCTTGTCCGCGCTGGCGTTTATTTGCGATCCGATCAGCCAGCCTGTCTTTATCGATGCGATCGGCAGGGGGAATGCATACGAACGAGACGAGGCCGTCCTTGGGCTCTTGTGCACACTGAAGAAGGAGCCCAATCCGGATGCCGTGGAACCTCTCTTGAAACTCTTGGCCACCCAATCTACCTACAGCGTTATCCACGCGGTTGGAGCGACGCGGGATCCCCGCGCCTACGAAACGCTCCTGCGCCTTCTTGCATCGCCGTACCCCCAAATCCGCATCTGGGGCGCAAATGCACTGGGCGAACTCGGCGACAAGAGAGCTGCGGGCGCACTTGGTGCCCTGCTGAAAGATGCCGATTCCTCGGTCAGGATCGGCGCGGCAGGCGCTCTCTCCGAGATGAGCGATTACCCGGCTCCCAAAGAGTTGCTCGACGCCGTGCATGATGAGGACAGCACCGTGCAGGTTTGGGCGGCATCCGCATTAGGCAATTCGCATGACCCAAAAGCGGTGGCTGCGCTTCTCGCTGCGGCCAGTTACAACGTGGCGGCAATCCGCGCACTGGGTCAATCGAAGAACGTTTCCGCTGTCGCGCCGCTCATGGCGATCCTTCAGGATAAGGCGAGAAAGACAGGTGATCGCAAATCCGCAGCGGAGGCGCTCGGCGATCTGGGAGATGTCCGAGCGGTTGATGCCTTGATTGACGCGCTTAACGAGAACGATGCTTTGTTCCTTATGTCGGCGGCGCAAGCGCTCGGAAAGCTACACGAGAAGAAGGCCGTCGAGCCCCTCAAACAATTGATCCAGCGGTGGGAAAGCCTGCCTTCGGGCCAGCAGGGTACAGGAGCAGTCGCGACTTTTGCCTACGCGGCACTCCGAGAGCTCGGTGTGGACACTGGGCGCCAAGTTACTGGCAATCCCCCGCACCCCTAGAATTCTTCCGATTTTTTCGAATAACACCAGCGAGCCAGATATTCCTGGTGAGTCCCGATGAGCCTCACTGGGGAAGCAGCAGCGCCCGAGGGCTACGTCTACCAGACAGTGTATCCGCATGCGGAACCGCCCAAGCCTCCCCTTTTCCAAGGGAAGACAGCGAGGGGGCGTGGAGTCGCAGGCTAGCGTCTGCTTTAGTTTCCGCGCCTGCTCAATGAACGGCAAGAACTGGGCCGGCGCGGTATTTTCATCCACGTCGCAGTTGATCAGCCGCGCTCGCAGTCGCTGCGGATATTTCACAAGAAAGAGTTGTGCTACCAGACCTCCACTGTCATTTGGCACCAGGTCGACCGTATGAATCGGACTACGAGCGAATCCGCAGCCAGCGAGGAACCGGCCGTGCTATCATCGCCCCAGCCCCGAAACTTCCCGGACTCATTTGCCAATCGCAGAGCCCGCAGGTCCACCATGACTTCCCGAATTTCTTCTTGAAGGAAACTACAGTGCAAAAGGACTTTCGTCGTTACCACGGAGTAGCAAACGTCATAGAAGGAGAATGAGCATGAAACAGGTTAGAAGTAAGCCCAATCACAAAGCCAATCGGCGTTCATTTTTGATGAAAGGAGTCCTGGCAGCAGGAGCAGCAACCGCAGGAGCCGGGCTCCTTGCAACCCGGCTGTCGGCGGTCAGCCACGGACCGGAAGAAAAATCAGGCCGTCTCACGCCAGGAGACGCCTCCATTCTCAGGTTCCTGGCGGCCGCCGAGATACTTGAGACGGATCTGTGGCAGCAGTATAACGAACTCGGAGGAATCCAAGATAGCGAAGTCCCGGGGGGGAGTGGTAGTCCTCTCTACACCGCCGCCCTTAAAGTTCTTGACGGCGATATGGACCAGTACATCCACGACAATACCGAGGATGAGCTGACCCACGAAGTGTTCATCAACGCCTACCTTGCCTCAAAAGGCGCGGATACAGTTGACTTAGACCGATTCCATACATTGCCAAGTAGCAAGGCGACTGGGGCGCAGCAAATCGGACGGCTGACGAACATCATGCAGCTCACAGTGGACACGACCTGGTGGACTCGCTACCGCAGTCGTACGAAAAACCCTGATTTCGGTGATACATTCCCTCAGGCAATCCCTACTTTGGCTGTCGGCCAGCATCCGGCAATCCCAAGAAGCGATGACGACCTGACTCCCAGCGATCACATTCAAGCGATCGCTAACACGGCTGGGTTCCACTTTGGAACTATCGAGCAGGGCGGTACCAGCCTCTACCCATCATTGGCTCAAAGGGTCACCAATGTGGAAGTCTTGCGAATCGTGCTCAGCATCGGCCCAACCGAGGCCATGCACTTTCAGACGTGGCAAGACAAGGCTGGCAATGCACCGGCTTTGACCGATCCCAAGGACCCTGCCCTAGTATTTCCCAACCTAAACGCGTCGCCTCTCGGGGGCGAGGATTTCCAAACCAACCTGATCATGCCGGAACCTACTGTATTTCTCAGCAGGCAGCTCCCGGCATGCTCTATCGTTCGCCCCACTGGCACAAAGGGGGCTGCCATGGGAGCCCTCACGTTTCTCACGGCCATGGGACTCTTCCTGGGCCAGTCGAAGGAGTTTTTTTCATTTATGACTGACCTAGCTGAAGATGCGGATGAAGCCCGACGCGACGTCGAATAGCATCGCCGACCAACTCGGCTGCAAAAACCACCAAGCGGAGTAGCCGGGACGCTCACTCCGTTCGAGTCAAATAGGATGGACAGGTCACGGTAGAGGTGTGGTTCTTGCCGATCGTTAGGAAGCGGACTTCACGGCAGGCCTGTCCATCTTGGACTTGCGCCCGCGAAGTCCGATCAACTCCGCTGTTTTGGAATGGCCCAGCTTTTCAGCAGGCGAGCGCTGACGCTGCTGTGAACGATGGACGCAATCTCAGTAAGAACTGCACTTGCGACTATCGCAATCTACAGACTGGGCGCGTAGTAGCCTGTTTTTGCGTAGACGCTGAGAGGCGGAAGTCCCTTGGGGGCGCGCAGTTTGATCTTGATCTTTCGCCACCGAGCGTCGTGTGATTTATTACTCGGGCGGTATCCCAGAATATATTGGTTGCGCAACTCCGCACCGATCTTCGTGGCAATGTCCGGCAGTTCATTTACATTCTCCACTGTAAAAGCGCGCCCACCGGTCAGTTCCGTCACTTCAGTGAGCAGCGAGGGACCGTTGAGCTCCTCCGGTGTTCGGCTGCGATATTCGAATTGGTCAAATATACCGATCGGGCACAGCTGGGTATCTCGGGGGAGTAGGCCCGCGGAATGTCACACAGCGGCAATATCGGAATCGGTCCCTACACCGCGATCATTCTGTCGCAGGGATAGCATAGATCGGCACTTCATAGGGTGAGATTGGGTCGCGGACCAGGAGCCGCCAGCGCGAGGCTAACCCAGCACAGACGTTATCGCGTCGCGCAATTCCTTCTTTGCAGAGAGTGTCGTGACGTACCCGAGGTTGCGATAGTTCTCGAAGTGGTCCTCATCGAACCACTGATCTGCGGTGCTGTCGTGCGGAAAGGCATGATTGATCGCGGCGTATCCAAGCAAATCTTCCGGATCATCCTTTTTCAGCGCAGGCTTGAAATAGAAAAGGACTCCAGAGTCGCTGTCCTCGCCGGGTGTGTAGCGGATTTTGCACACGTCGAAATGCCCGCTGACGCGTGCGTCTTGTGGCGAGAGCTGGTGCGTTTCTCTCGTAATCTCAATGCCGAAATCGGTCCGGCAGCGCTCCATGGCATTGTGGAGGTCAGCGAAGGTATAACTCGGATCGCAAGATGCATCGCAAGCTACGATCAGTTTGCAGCGCCGGCGCAACAGCTCATAGAGCGCCAGATTTTCAAAGTGGCCGCCGTCGGACAGATAGACGTAGTCGCTGTCGTCACTCGCCGCGCCGAACAGTTCCTGAAGCAAGCACCAGAATCCCAGGTCTGGACTGCCTCTTGTCCACTTTTTCTTTCGTGGATTTCCTAGCCACCAGCCGAGGCGAACATCGAAAAGCGTCATGAGGAAGGAGAGCGCGGGCACCGAATAAGAGCCCATGTTCGGGCTGGCCGCTGCCCCCGAAATCGCCACTGCCGTTCCCAGCGTTATGCCGTTCTCCGTGCCCGGTTTTTGCATGCCGGCCGATGCCGTCTCCGCAAACGCGGCCTGCCATTCGGAGCTTCCCGGCACTGGCCGCGTGTAGCCCGAGTAGAGCGGCGTAAAAACGAAGGAGCGCGCCTTTCTGGTCTGCAGCGCCAGCTCTTTCCCGCGCGTCACGTTCAGGCTGGCATTGAAAAGCAGGATGGGACGCGCAGCTAGTGCAGGGTCTGCATCCGTCAGCGGAATCCGCAGAGAAGAGAGCGGCACGTCATCCTCGGCGGAAAACCCGGTAAAAGGCTGTGCTTGGCGGTTTGTCACGGACGCCCCCAGATAGCACCGCACCAGCCGGTTCCGGTAGAGCAAGTGTGTTGAGAAGGCATTGATGTCCACGCGCCACGAGAGGATCACTGCCATGATTGCAAAGCCCATCCATACGAACGCAATCTTAAGATTTTCGTATTCGACCGCATCTCCGAGAGCAAAGGATTTATTGGCGAGCATGGCCGCAATCCATGCCGCGACCACGGATAAACCGGCAAGCAGACCCAGAATGAAGATGTACGGAGTTGCCTTCGCCGCCCATCCCGCAATTTTCTTTCTAAGAGGAGCGTCCGGCCTCGGTACACTCGTCAAGGGGCTCTTTCCGAACAACACACCATAGGCCGTCGATGCGGCCCACAGCAAAATACCGCTCACCGTGAACCGATAATGGTGCTTTGCATATTCGTGCTCCAGAAAGTTATTTAGCCAGAGGGGCACATAGGCCACGATAAGAAAGAGCAGCAGCCAGCACGCCGCGTAAAAGCCCAGACAGCCCCCCAAGCGTGCCCACCACTCGCGGTATGGGTCTCTGAATTGTCGGCCCATCAGCCCGATGTGCAGCGCGCCCGCCACCAGCATGATCCCGGCCAGAGCGGGGGCCCCCCAGGTCACGACGTTCCACAAGCCCATCATCGTCCGATAAGTGGCTTGCCCATTTACCATCTGCGCGTACGGTAAAAACAACAACCCGCACACCGCACCGGTCACAAACGCCGTCGGCAGAATCACCCAACTTGCCGGCCCCACCTCGCAGCGGCGCCAAAACATACGCCGTGCCACCCATCGAGCCCCGCAGGCAATCACCCACAGGCCGAAGTACACACTCAACCCCGTGATGATCATCCACCGGGGAAGCCCATCCGGCGGCAGGTCGTAGCGGAACACCTGGTCGAGACCATAGCTGAATAAACTTGCGGAAACAAGAAGCGGCACGACGATCAACATGTGGATGGCCCAGGGCTGTGCAATCCAACAGATCTTCGCTCCCTTTGGTGGATTGACCCAGCAAAGGTTCAGGCCCATGGCAACGACGCCGACGAGTCCGAAAAGCATCCCGACTACAAGCGCCCAATACTGCGCGAAGCCTTCCTCGCTCGGCGTCTTGGTGGTCAACCAGGCCAGTCCATATCCCCAATCGTCGAAGCGGTCGAGCCAATGAGGGATATATACGATGGCCCGTGGCAGCAACAAAAGGCTGAGGAGCAAGAGCAGCAAAATCGTGAGGTTCAGCAAAGTGTTTCGCAGATAGCTGGCCGCGAAAGCCCAGAAGTCCGCGCTTATGACGCCTTTGCGTGGGGTGAGGTAATTGCTGTAATTCCGCAGGAAGCGGACTTCCGAGGGTTCGCCCACATCCTTGGCTTTGTACGCCGGTGGCGCCAGCTTTTTTCCCACCTCCACAATGCCAATCTTCTGGTGTTGCATCCACGCCATCAGCCAGCTGCCGATGTACCCGCCACCGGATACCATCGAGAGGTAGTCGAATTTGCGCAGCAGGCCAAGCTGCGCCAGCCCTTGAAGGATCCCAAGATTGAACGTAGCGCTGCGGATGCCGCCCCCGGAGAAAGCAAGACCGATCAAGCTGCCGCGAGGGTCGTTCCTGTTCTCGGCCGGCTCCAGCCGCTTCGCGCGGCTACTTCGCACCTGCCTAAGTTCCTCCTCTAGAACTTGGCTGAGAGAAATTTTTTCGGGTTCCTTGCTGGCCGAAGTGTTGCCCATCTCTGCCACCTCACAGCGGCGCTTTATGGTACCAAACCGAGGGATCGCTCACTTCCCAGACGTAAGATTGTGATGCCGGACCGTGAAACGTTTCGCGGACCGGACGCCTGCAGCGTCGTGAAATCCCCTTTTGATGGGTTCGGGCTTACTACGAGAGTGGACTCGTAGCGGTCAAGCGATGCCTGACTGGTCGAGTCTGGCGATGCAGTGGACATGAGGTTCCTCCGCTCGGTGAACGCTGCGGAATCGTGAGTGGGGTCGAAACAATCTCGCACCGTTTATCGTGCGTCAACAGAGTTACTTCAACCATTCATGCGCTACCCGGGAATTTGGCCAGCGACTTTCCAGTTTCCCGATAAAGATCAGCAATTCTGGGCGCCGATAACCACCAATCGGTATTGGCGGGACCCTGCACTGACAACAAAGATCGATCCCCGGAATACACGTTTTTTCTTCGGACGCTGGCAAGCTGTGGGTCGGCTCAAGGACCAAGTTCGTTTTCAACAGG
>WNFN01057932.1_pt1 | contig 13321 bp, 13 predicted proteins | sample 5400161 | NCBI WGS metagenome assembly WNFN01 (sample SAMN13153353, study PRJNA577476) | soil metagenome | isolation source: 80 cm saprolite on Douglas fir-dominated hillslope | place: USA:California | collected 2013-09-17
GAGGTCTCGCCGATCTTCTCGGGAAAGCGGACCCCGGTGCGCGGCTCGGTGACGTCGGCGCGCGCGGGCACGGCGGAGGCGGGGAGGGGCAGCGTGACGGCGGCGAGCACGGTGGGGGCGAAGTGTCTCAAGCGATCACCTCTCGTCGCGGCAGCCCTCGGCGCTTCCGCCGCTCACGTATCCGAGTGCGCGAAGCCTCTCTTGTTGCTCGGGACTGAGGCAGACCGGATGTGCCGCACCCCCGGCGCCTCGATCCGCCCGCCATCGTTCGAGCGCCCGCCGCCGTATGGGATCGGCCACCGCCTGCGCGGGGGCGACGCTCTTGCGCTCGGCTGGATCGGAGGAAAGATCATACCATTCCTCGCCGCGCACCTCCGTGGCGTCGCCGGACAGGGACAGGATGGCCTTCCAGCGCGACGCGCCGCCGCGGAGGAACAGCTTGTGCGTGCCGTCGACGGTCTGGTCGGTCTCGCCGTAGGCCTCACGCTCCGCGAGCGGGGCCAGCAGCGACCGCCCGGCGATGGAGGACGGCGCGGGCACTCCCGCCCAGGCCAGGATCGTCGGCGCGATGTCGAGCACGCTCACCTGCGCGGGCTCGTGCCGCGGCGCGAGGCCCGGACCCCGGAGGGCCAGCGGCACGCGCACCACTTCCTCGTACAGCGTCTTTTGATGCTCCCACGAGCCGTGGTCGAGGAACTCCTCGCCGTGGTCGGACGTGATCACGACGAGGGTGGAGCGATCGAGGCCGCGCGCGGCCAGGTGGTCCAGGACCCGCCCCGTCTCGGTGTCGGCGTAGCGGATCTCGCCGTCGTAGAGGGCGAGCAGATGCGCGAGGTCCGCGTCGCTCACCGTCGCCCGCGTCCGGCGCGAGAAGTCCTGCCAGTTCCCGGTGACGGATCCGGCGTAGGCGCTCTCGAACAGCCGCCGCGCCCAGTCCGGCGGGTCGTAGTGCCAGTGCGGATCGTAGAGATGCAGGAAGACGAAGAACGGCCGGTCGCCGACGCGGTCGAGGAGAGAGGTGCCGCGGTCCGCGACCTCGGTGGCCTTGCGGTCCTGCCGGAAGTCGAGGTGCTCGAACCCGTCGTCCACGCCGTAGACCGAGGAGACGTAGAGGTGGCTCGTCACCGCGCGCGTGGCGAACCCGGCCGCGTGCAGCAGGGCGGGCACCGTGGGCACGCTGCGGTTGAAGCCGTGCCTCATGTCCACGCCGCCGTGGCGCCCGGGATCGACGCCGGTGAGCATCGACAGGTGCGCGGGCAGCGTCCAGGAGGACGTGCTCACGGCGTCGTCGAAGAGCGCGCCCGCGCGCGCGAGCGCGTCGAAGCGGGGTGTGGTGGGACGCGCGTATCCGTAGGCGCCGACGTGATCGCGCCGGACGGTGTCGATCGAGACCAGCAGCACGCCGCGGGCGCGGCCGTAGGCGTCGAGGTCGTGCAGCACGGGCTCGCCGACGCCGAGCGACAGGCCGGCCGGGATGGGCAACGGCCGCCCGTCCCGGTCCGTGAAGCGGAGGTCGAAGGCGATCGTGGCCCGGCGGGCGCCCCCCTCGATGGGGACGCTGACGTCGCGCCACTCGCGCAGCGCCCGCGGGTTCAGCGTGCGCTCGGCGAGGACGCGGTCGTCGGCGCGCACGGTGAGGCGATACCAGCCGGGCGCGTCGCCGTCGCCCGTCCACGAGAGGCCGATGCCGAAGGTCAGCAGGGGCCGCGCGGGCAGGTCCACCACGAACGACGCGGACTCGACGAGGGCGGCACGCGTCTCGCCGCCGAGGGCCAGCGTGGCCACCCGCGGGACGCTGCCCGTCGTCGTGCGCTGGGACACCAGCGGCAGCGGCCCGTGGAACGCGCGCCGGCGGCAGCCCGCGCCGGCCAGGACGACCAGCGCCGCCGCCACTCCCGCCCCAACCCCCGCCGCCAGAACGACCTGCGTCCCCCGTCGGACCATCCGGCGATTGTACCGGCCCTGTAACGAGGTTCCTCATGCGCGCGTCCAACCCGTAGTGCGCGCAGTTGACACCCCTCCGGCCGGTCCCCAGAATGTCCGCGTTCGCACGCAGGAGGAATCGATGCGCTTCGCATGGGTCGTGGCTGCGGCCGCGACCACGGCGTGGATGGGCGTGGCCGCTTCCGCGCAGACCTCGCACACGCCGCGCTCACCGCGTCCCGATGCGTCGGGCTCGCCCGGCCAGGTGGCCTCACCCGCGCCGGCCACGGCCGCGCACGTCACCGTCCCCGGTTACGTGCTCACTTTCGAGGTCCGCGCCACTGCGCCGGGGCTGGAGACTTCACCCAGCGCGGCGCCCGAGGCACGGGTCCTCACCTCGCGGCTCAAGGGCACCTCCAGCCTAGTCAGCCGCGTGTGGCTGGCGCAGGACCTGTCCCGCCAGGAGGTGCTGAGCAACGATTTCATCCTTCCCGCGGGCACCCTGGTCATGCACAAGGCGGGGGACAAGTTCTACGTCATCGCCGATCCCAAGGCGGAGACGTACGTGGTCATGGACTCGCAGGCCCTGCTCGAGGCCCTCGAAGGCAGCGCGGGCGTGATCAACACCCAGTACGAGGCGCGCGTCCAGCACACCGACGAGCGGAAGACGATCGCCGGCGTGCCCTGCCGGAAGAGCGTGATCGTCGTGACCTACGCGAGCTCGATCCCCCTGGAGAACGATCGCGTCTCCGTGCAGCAGAAGAACGAGATCGAGGTCTGGCACACGTCCGCGCTCGTCTCCTCCGCCGCCCTCGACCACTTCTTCTTCAAGTTCCAGCAGGACCGGACGGGCGTCGTGCAGAAGACCGTCTCCTCGGAGATCGGGTTCCCGATGGAGGTGAGCCTCGTGGTGACGCAGGGGACGGGCCGCAAGTCCGGGGCCCCCGGCTCGCTGCACATGGTGGTGACGGAGGCGGCGCGCGCTCCCCGGCTCGACACCGAGCTGTTCCGCATTCCACCCGCCGGCTATCGCCGGACGGACAAGAACGTCTACTTTGCCGCAGGTGGCCGATGACCCCGAACCCGACCGCGCGCCCCTTCGTCGTCGGCGCCCTGCTGTTCCTGGGCGTGATCTCTCTCTGGCCCGGCCGCGCGCAGGCGGATCGCGGCGCGCCGGCGCGGCGCTCGCCGGTGGCCGCGACCTCTCCTCATCGCTGAGCGTCCCACCGGCGCTGGCCTCGCGCCGCCGCCGCCAGCAGCCCGGAGGCGAGCGCGCCCAGCACGAGCGCATCCGCCGCCGCCGGACCCCAGTACCCCAGCCGTGCCGGGAGCCGCCGCGCCAGCGCTTCCGGCAGTGACGCCGTCCAGGTCGCTTCGATCGCGCTCCGATGCTGCAGGATCGGGTATCCCGCGCCCAGCATCGACTCGATGCGCCGACGCGTCATCAGCACCGGCCGGCCCGACTGGATCTGCGCGTCCAGCGCGTCGTCGTCCATCGCGTCGTAGGGCGCCAGGGCCACCCGGCGCAGCAGGTCGAACGACCACCACGTCGGCATCGCGCGCGCGATCACTCCCGCCGGCCCCTTCATGTCCATCTGCACGGCCGGGAAGGTGAAGAGGACTTGCGGGATGAGCAGGATGGGCAGCAGGGTCATGGCCCGATCCGCGGTGGCCGCCATCGCGGAGACGGCGAGGCCGGCCAGGATCCCCACCAGCGACGCCAGCATCATGCCTCCCAGCAGGAGCGGGAACCGGCCCGGGAGGCCGAACCACCGGTCGAGGATCACGAGGAAGAGCACGCACTGCACGAGCGCGAGCACACCGAGCACCGCCACCTTGCTCGCGAGGTAGGGGAGGATCCTCAGGTTCACCATGCGCTCGCGCAGGTAGATCGGCCGTTCCTTCACGAGCTCGCGTACGGCGTTGGAGCACCCGAACCAGACCGCGGTGAGGGCGAGCAGCAGGAGGATCGTGTTCTTCGGCTTCGTGAACGCGACGTCGCCCGGACCGTAGAGGAGCGAGAGGCCGATGAGGCCGGCGATCAGGGGAGCCTGGGCCACCAGCAGCCCGGCGTTGCGCGTATCGCGGGTGAGCGTGGCCAGGTAGCGACGGGAGAGGATCGCGAGCTGGCGCCAGGGGCGGGCGCCGCGCGGTGCGGGAATCGCTCCACTGACGGGACCGGGCTCGGGCACGGAGACGGGAACGGCGGTTTCCTCCGGCCCGGATCGGGCCGCGTACTCTGTCTGCCAGTGCTCGGACGTCTTCTCCTTCAGCCGCGCGTACAGGTTCACCATGTGCTCGATGCCGAACCGCTTCCGCGCCTCCGCCGCCGGCCCGTGGAAGGCCAGCCGCCCGTCCACGAGCAGCACCACTGCGTCGCACAGGTGGATGTTGTCGAGGGTGTGCGTGACCAGCACGACCGACTTGCCCTTGTAGCTGAGCTCGCGCAGCAGGAGCATGAGCGCCTCTTCCAGTCCCGGATCGAGCCCGCTGGTGGGCTCGTCCAGGAAGAGCAGGGTCGGCTCCGTCAGCAGCTCCGACGCGATGGACACGCGCTTGCGCTGTCCACCGGAGAGGCGGTGGATGGGCGCGTCCGCGCGCTCGGTCAGCTCCAGGGTGGCGAGCACCTGGGCCACGCGGCGCGCGCGCTCTTCGGGGGTCGTGTCCGGTGGCAGCCGGAGGCGCGCGGTGTAGTCGAGGCTCTGGGAAACCGTCAGCTCGCGATGGACGAGGTCGTCCTGCGGCACGTAGCCGACGCTGGCCTTGAGGGCCTCGAACTCGCGATAGAGGTCGGCGCCGTTGAGGAGGACCTGCCCCTGCTGGGCCGGCCGCGCCCCGCTCAGCGCCGAGAGCAGCGTGGACTTGCCCGCGCCCGACGGCCCGATGATCGCGGTGAAGGAGCCGGGGGGCAGGGTCAGCGAGATGTCCCTCAGGATCGTGTGCCCCTGGGCGGAGGCGCCGATCGCGCGCGCTTCCAGGCGGGCCCGATGGCGGGTGTCGAGGACCCGCAGGCGGCGGCCCCCGGTGACGACGAGGACGAAGGGGCCGATCACCACGCGCGCGCCGTCGGCCAGGGTCGCGCGGTCGGCGCGCGTGCCGTCCACGAAGGTGCCGTTCGAGCTGTCCAGGTCCTGGACGCTCAGCGCGCCGTCCCGACTCGTGAACCGGGCATGCTCGCGGCTGACGATCGGCGAGTCGAGGCGCAGGCCCGCCTCCTCGGCGCGCCCCACGAGGAGCGGCGTGTCGCCGACGGTCACCTCCTGCAGGAGCACGCCGTCCTGACGCCGCGTGGCCAGGTCCTCGAAGCGGGGGATGACGACGGTCGCGCCCGACGCCGCGGCGCGGGCGGGGGCGAGGATCTCCGCCTTCATCTCGGGGCCGCCCGGGCCGAGGCCCAGGACGTCCCCGTGCCGCAGCGGGCTGCGCTCGATGCGCTGCCCGTTGAGGTACGTGCCGTTGCGGCTCTCGAGGTCGATGACCACGTAGCCGTCCTGGAGGCGGACGATCTTCGCGTGCTGCGCGGACACGATGCGATCGGAGGGGGTCCAGACCGAGCTGCCCTCGGCGCGGCCGATGCGCAGGACCGCGCCCGCGAGCTCGACCGAGGCCCCCGCGCGCGTGCCCGTCACGAAGGTCAGCCGCAGCCGGCTGTCCGGACCGGGAACGGGCCCGGCGGGGGCAGGGGCGGGCGCTGCGGCCACGGCCGCCGCCGCCGGCGGCGCGGGCCGTGCGGGCAGGAGGCTGGGGTCCACGACGAGCGTGCCGCCCTCCGCCAGCTCGACGCGCAGGCGCGGCCCGTCGGCGCCCAGCGCGAACACGTCGCCGTCCGCGAGCTCCGCCTCCTCCACGTCGTGTCCGTCGACGAAGGTGCCCGTGCTGCTGTCGAGGTCGCGCAGGAGGAGACGGCCGTCCTGGACGCGCAGGAGCGCGTGACGGCGGCTCACCGTTCCGTCGTCGGCGGGGAAGACGACCTGCGCCTCCTGGGGGTCGCGGCCGAGCACGACCTCTTCCGCGTCCACGTCGCGGACGCGGCCGGCCAGGCCGCCGGTGAGATGGACCAGGCGGTACTTCATGCCCGCTGGCGCTGCTACTCGACCGTCGCGCGCAGCGTCATCTCGACGCGAGCGGTCTGGCCCGTCTCGTCCACGCCGGCCAGGAAGCGCTCGCGGAAGTCCGCGTCGCGGAAGGGAACGCCGCCGAGCGTGATCTCCTCGCCCTCGCGGACCACCACCTCCGTGGACAGCTCGTTCACTTCGACCGCCTGCGAGTTGCCCCCCGCCCGGTAGTCGAAGCGCGGGGTGAGGCGGACGAGGATGGTGCCGTTGCCGAGCACGCGCGGCTCGACCACCATGCTCGTTCCCACTTCCTGCCACACGATGTTCTGCGCCCACAGCCCGTGCGTGACGCCCCAGGTGTACAGCCACTCGGCGTAGGGCACCTGCTCCGCCACGGTGAGGCTGGCGCGTCCGCCGCTCAGGACGAGGAGCTGCTGGCGCGCGTTGACGCTCGTGCGCGCGTGCGACTCCTGTCCGCCGATCTCGACTCCGCGCGAGGGCGGCCGCCGGCCCACGCCCACACGCACGGGCCCGCCGCCGACCGTCCCCGAGGCGTCGAGCCGGCGCTCGCGGTCGGTCCGCTCCAGGCGCGCCGTCACCTCGATCCGGATGTTGCGCGGAGCGACGTTGAGCGTGCGCAGGGCCTCGGCCACGCGTGCGTGCACCTCCGGGCGATCGGAGACGACGAGGCGATGCTGGGCGGGGTCGGGATAGACGCGGCCTTCCGGGGAAAGGAGCCCGCGCACGACGTCGGCCGCCACTCCGGGATCAGTTAGGCCGAGGTCGTAGACGCGCATCTCCGTTTTGGCTGCGGGGCGCGGATTGAATGGCTGCGCGGACAAGGGTACGGCGGCGAACGCGGCCAGGGCGACGACGGCGAGCGCACGCATAATAGGCCCACTCTGCCGCCTCCGCGGCGGCGTTGCAACCGGAAAGGGGAGAGGACGCGGTGGCACAGTTCGGCCTGACCGACGGCGAGGCGGCGCTCCTGCGGCGGATGACGCCGCCCTGGCGGATCCAGGAGCGGCTCGATGCCATGGATTACGACGCGGACGGCGCGAGCTGCCGCTCGCCGCGCCGCGTCCTGCGCGAGCGCCGCGTGCAGTGCATGGACGGCGCCCTCTTCGCGGCCGCGGCCCTGCGTGTCCAGGGGCACCGCCCGCTGCTCCTGGACCTGGAGGCGGTGCAGGACGTCGACCACGTGGTCGCCGTGTTCCGCGTGCGCAACCGCTGGGGCGCGATCGCGCGCTCCAACTACTCGGGCCTGCGCTACCGCGAGCCGCTGTATCGCTCGCTGCGCGACCTCGCGGTGTCGTACTTCGAGTCGTACTTCAACCTCCGCCGTCAGAAGACGCTGCGCCGCTATTCCGGTCCCGTCGATCTCTCGCGGTTCGATCGCCGCGGATGGATGACGGCGGAAGAGGACCTCTGGGACATCCCGGATTACCTGGCGAACGTCCGCCATTTTCCGCTCGTCACGTCGGCCCAGGTCCGCGCGCTGGCCTCGGTCGACCGGCGCATGTTCGCGGCGGGCCTGGTGGGACGGGAGTCGGGCAACGGGAGGTAGGCGCTCGATTTCTGGCCGTGTCGTTACTGATGACAACCGACCCCACAACGTCTATCTGTTAACCGAGTGATCCGACCGACTGACCCGACATCACACCCGGCGCCGCGGGCCGAAACCCGTACGCCTCACGCATCTCCGAAACCTTGTGAGGCCCGAAGACCAGCTCCGCCTCGTATTGGTTGTGGCGCCGGCAACGAAGGGAGATGTTCTCGATCGTCGCCGTTCCCCCTTTCGCATACGCCTGGACATGGTGGAACTCCAGGAAAGTGCGCTCTGTGCATCTCTTTCCGGCCGGCGAAACGTAGGCGCACTGGTCGGCGTCCCGCCGGGAGACCGAATCCTTGACCTCCTGCGGCACGTGGCGCGAGCCCAAACCCGGTTCCCGGACGGCCCTATCCGTCCCAGGACGGATAGGTCGGCGTCGCCGCGGCCTGGCCGTCCGCCCCAGCTTCGCCTTCTCGACCCTCTCGAGCAGGAGGGTGAGCGCGCGCTCGAAGATCGCGCCCGGATCGCCGTCGGGGATCTCGCGGCGGAGGAGGGTCTGGAGACGCCGGAGCTTGTCGTGGCTCTCCTTGCCGATCGTGAACTGCACGCGATAGCGCTCCGGCGACGTGGTCTGGATGATCGGACGACGCGCGGGAAGAGCCGGCGGCGGACCGGCGAGTGGCGGTGATGGTTCGGCGCCTGGAGTCGTGGCACGCCGGCTCCGACCACAGGCCCTCGCGATTACGGCCTCGTGGTTCTCCGGCGTGAGGTGCCGCCTCAGCAGTCGAACGGCGGTCAGCGACATCGCGCCCGAGGCGAGGCGGTCGAGGATCACGGGAAAACTTCGGCAGGCCCGAGCCGCCTCGATCCGGTTACAGGCGGCGTCCTCGGACAGGAGAAGCACCTGCGTGCAGTAGCCGAAGAGCGACCCGTAACTCTGGCCGGCGTAGAGCGAGGGCCGTGTCTCGAGCGCGGCCAGATGGGCGACGAGCTCGACCGATGCCTCTCGCTCCTTGCCGGCGAGCGCGCCGATGCGGGCGAGGAGATCCTGATCCGAGAGTCGGGACGCGAGAACGAGCATGTTCGTATTCATGCACTCTGTTTATCACGGTCGATTTCGGGCCCGCGCGGAGGCTCTGGCCTCGCGCAGGAGCGTCGCTTCACCGTCAGTCGGCGCCGGCGAATCCTCCGGTCCGAGAAGCGCTGGGAGAGGCGTAGAAGCACTCCCGCTGGGGTCGTAGAAGCGAGCCCGTATCGGAATGAATCCCACGCGCTGAAACCGAGGTCCAAAAGATCGACAGCGCAAGAATAAGTCTGCGAATCGTGCGGTGAGCAGAGATAGACGCTGTGGCCAGGTCGGTGGTCGAGCGTGTCGCGGGCGAGGGTGACTCTAACCGGAATCGCGCGCCGCAGCGCGAGGGCGTCGCGTCCTCTTCGCGCGCGGAACTGTCGCGGCGACTCGCGCCGCCGGCTCCGGTGGCGCGGCCGGCTCGCGCGCAGCCGGCTCCCGCGCCGCCGGCGCCTCCGCGCGCCTGCGCGCGACGCGCAATCGCTCCGCGCGCCGGCGCACGGTCTCCGCCTCCTCCGGATCGAGGGTTCGCAGGTCGCGCTCGATGCCGGCCGGAGCGCGCCCTCCGCTGATCTCCACGATCCGCTCGAGCGCGCCGGGCCAGTCGAAATCCTCGAGCGCGCCCCCCGCGCTGGCCAGTACGCGATCGAGGAAGGTCGTGGCGGCGGCCTCGACGACGATCTCGACGCGGACACCCGGCTCCTGATCGCGGAAGCGGAAGGTCACGATCCCGGCCAGCGGGTCGCCCTCGACGGTGAGCGCAGTGACCGCGTCGGCCGCGATGTCCGCCACGCGAAGGGCCACGAACCCGCGCAGGGGCACCCGCGCGGAGAGCAGCGTGCCCTTCTTGATCAGGCGGCCCTCCGGCGGTCCGTCCTCCAGGCGCAGCACGTGGGTGGCGTTGCGTCGGAATCGGTCACGCAGCGCGCGCGCCGGCGGTGAGGCGCCTTCGATGTCGACACAGAACCGGCGCCGGCGGATCGCTCCGCCTCGCCGGGGCGTCTGCTCGGGGACCTGCTCGACGAGCTGGCGCAGGCCGTCCTCGATCCGCGTGGTGGTCACGCCCAGCACGCTGGTGAGCGCGTTCTCGATCGAGTCAGGCAGGCGCGATTCGCCGTCGAGCTCGGCCAGGGCGGCGGCGCGCCCGGGAAGAGAGACGCCGAGCATCGCCGCCGCTTCCGTGCCGATGGCCGCGAAGAGGCCGGGCACGGCCAGCCGGACGGGCTTGCGTCCGACGAGCGCGCACAGGCGATCGGCCACTTCGGAGAGAAGGGCGCGCTCCGGCCCGGCGACGTGCAGGACTTGCCCGGCCGCCGCGGGCGACTCCACCGCCTGCGCGAGCGCGCGCCCGAGATCCTCGTGCCACAGCGGCTGCACCTCGTCGCGGCCGCCGTCCACCAGCGGAATGGCGGGCAGCGTGCGCACCATCGTGGCCAGCTCGGCCAGACCGCCTTCGCCCGGCGCGTACACCAGCCCTGCGCGCAGGATCGTCCACACTCCGCGGAAGCCGCGCGCCACGTCTTCGGCCTCGCGCATGAGACGGCCGTCCTCCGCGTCGTTGCGCTCGTGTCGCAGTGACGAGAGCAGGAGGAACCGCTCGGCTCCCGCCCTCTCGGCCTCCGCCACCAGCCAGCGCGTGCCGCGCACGTCGATGCGGCTCGGTCCGCTGGCCCGACTGCCGGCGCCCGTCTTCACGGTCGTGGCCCACGGCTCGCGGCGTACCCTGCGCGTGGCGCGAGGAGGCGACATCCCCGACCGAAGCCTCCACTCCATGCGGCCACCGCCGTGCCATCGCCTCTGCGTCCGGAGACAAGAGGCGGACCTCGTGGCCCTGCTCGACGAGCGCGGTGACGGTCGCCTCCGCCACTGCGCCGTCGCCGGCGACGAGGACCTGCATTCGAGCCTCCGAAATGAGCGTACCTCTACGATACTCGCTACCTGCAACTGGCGTGCCCAACGACCGCGCGTACAGCGGTCGCCCGCGACTGCGCTAGCATTGAATGAAGATGTGCGCCCGGTTCCAGTTCGCGCCGCCCGAGGACTGGGTCGAGGAGTTCGGCCTCTCGGACGCGCCGGCCGTGGTCCCCCGATACAACATCGCGCCGACTCAGGACGTGCTCGCCGTGCGCCGCCAGCGGACGGGTTCGCGACAGGCGCGGCTCCTGCGCTGGGGCCTCGTCCCCTATTGGGCCGAGGACCCGGCGATGGGGAACCGCCTGACCAACGCCCGCGCCGAGAGCGTGGCCACCCGCGCGGCCTTCCGCGAGCCGTTCCGCCAGCGCCGCTGTCTCGTCCCCGCGCAGGGCTTCTACGAGTGGAAGAAGTTCGGCCGGGCCCGCGAGCCGTGGCTCGTCCGCCTCAAGGGCGGCGCGACCTTCGCATTCGCCGGGGTCTGGGACCGATGGGCCAGTGAAGGCAGCGCGATCGAATCCTGCGCCCTGATCACCACCGCCGCCAACGCGATCGTCGCGCCCATCCACGGGCGCATGCCGGTGTTGATCGACCGCCGGGCCTATGAGATGTGGCTCGATCCGGACGCGACCGAGGAGGACCTGCGCGCGCTCCTGGCGCCCTTCCCGGCGGAGGGAATGGAAACGTTCCCCGTCTCGCCGCGCGTGAACGGCACCGACGTGGATGACGCGGATCTCGCGCGACCGGTGACGCCGGAGCCCGATCCGGGGCAGATGCGTCTGTTCTGATCGGCCCCGCCGGCCTAGTGGACCGGGGCCGCGGCCAGCACCGACGCGTCGAAGTGCTGTAGGAGATCGAGGGGGCCGCCGTAGATCTCGATCGCGCCCTTCAGGTCCGGATCCTTCCAGCCTCCCGAGCGGAACGCGATCGCGCGCACGTGGGCGCGGCCCGCGGCCTCGACGTCGTACGGCGTATCCCCGATCATCACGACGTCCGCCGCGGGCTCGCGCAGGCGTTCCAGCGCGACGTGGACGACGTCGGGATCCGGCTTCGAGCTGTCCGCGTCGTCCGAGGACGTGGTCACCTCGAACACGTCCTCCGCGCCGACCAGCTTCAGCAGCCGCTCCAGTAGGTCCTTCTTGGACGAGCTGGCCACGGCCAGGCGAAAGCCTTCCGTATAGAGGCGGCGGAGGAGGTCATGCGCTCCGGGGAGCGGGCGGGCCTGCGGCAGGTAGCGCTCGGCGAAGATCGCGTCTCGTCGCTCGGCGATGCGCTTGCCCTCGTCGTCTTCGGACGAGAGGCCCGCCACGAGAGGCAGGACCTTGTCGCCGCCCATGCCGATGAGAGGACGGATCCGCTCGAAGGGCACCGGGTAGCCCGCCTCGGCGAGGGCGTCCACCCAGGCCCGCGCATGCCCGTCGTTGCTGTCGACGAGCGTTCCGTCGACGTCGAAGATGACGGCGCGAATCGCCCCCATGGATCCAGGCTAGCCCTGTTTCTTGCGTCGCGCCGCGGGTGTCGTCAGCAACTCGCGCACGTCGAGACCCAGGGCCCAGGCCAGGCGGCAGATGGTGTCGAGAGGGACGTTGTGCTTTCCGAGCTCGATGCCGCTGAGGTAGCTCCGGTCCATGCCCGCCCTCTCCGCCAGCGACTCCTGCGTGAGGTGGCGCCGCCGCCGCAGGTTGCGGAGCTGCTGGGCCAGCACGGCGCGGCCGTTGAAGACCTGCTCGGCCGCGGTGCGCGCGGTCGGCCACAACGCGAGCTGTCGGGGCCGTTTCACTTGGACGATGCCTCTTCGCGGCCACCATCGACCAGGGTGCCCGCGGCGCGAGACGCTAGCACGTTTCCGGCGGTGCTATCATCTGCCCACGCGCCCGTAGCTCACTTGGATAGAGCACTTGGCTTCGAACCAAGGGGTAGGGGGTTCGAGTCCCTCCGGGCGCGCCATAGACTCAGCACGTTAGAGCCCTCGGCAAGATCACCGCCGAGGGCTTCTTACTTTGGTTGTCCTCTCATTTCCGTCATGATCGCGCAGACCCTCCGGTGGGCAGACAGAATGGGGATGCCGCTCATAATGCGCTGAGCCTGATTCCCGGTGCGCGCGACCCTCCGTGCCATGGACGCATACGATCGCCTCGTGTGGACGCTCGAGTATTCTGAGGTGCGACACCTGAACATCCGGTACAACGCAGAAGCGGATCTGTTTCGATCCGGGTCTGGCGGCGGGTTCGGGTTCGGCGATTGGGGATATCACGAACTCCGGGACGCGGGCGGTGGCTTCCTGGCCCATGAAATCCTGTTCGCGACCGGTGCCACCATCCTGGTTGAGTTCAGGCAAGTCACGGTCAGAAGCGAGCCCGCACGTGCCGCTGCCGACGAAAACGTTACCGCCTGACGAAACCCGCGACGGCTAGGGTGAAGGCGCTCGGTCGGTTGGCGGTTTCAGTGATCATTGCGGTGCTGTTGCCGTTCCCTGGGCCGCACATCGATTCCTGGCTGCCGGTGGGCGCGGTGCTCACGAACGAGGAGGCGCGTTCGGCCCCTCGCGAGTTCTTCGTCCTCGCCGGCGTCATCCTGGTCGTCTACATCGGCCTTGCGTTTGCCGTGTTGTCGCTACTCCAGTACGCGATTCGATGGTTCCGCCGACGAAGCGTGATGTGACAGCGCTTCCGGAGGAGTTCATTGTACGTATTGTGCGTACGATGGTTTGCCCCCGTGAAGAGGCGCGGGACGAGCGAGACCGTCCCGAGCCGTCAAGGCGCCTGGTCCGGCCCCTGCGGGCGATTTCGGCGGCGGCACGGGGTCTTGGCG
>WNFN01144087.1_pt1 | contig 13321 bp, 11 predicted proteins | sample 5400161 | NCBI WGS metagenome assembly WNFN01 (sample SAMN13153353, study PRJNA577476) | soil metagenome | isolation source: 80 cm saprolite on Douglas fir-dominated hillslope | place: USA:California | collected 2013-09-17
CCCGAAGCACCGCCACGCCGCCCCTTGAATCACATGTATCTATCGCCAGTACAATCACGTCCGCATTCTACCGTACTCTCCTATTCGGCAGTGCAGCCGGCAAATGCAGGAAGCCTTTGCCGCGAAGAAAATGCACGATTTATGACGGCGATCGGCCACTTTACGGCCTCGAATAGTTCCTAATTCCCATTCATCCGCACACCAGAAATCAACGCCGCCCAGCAATTCAACTGCCAAATTGATGCCTAATTTTCCCTAACCTCCTCATTCCACTGGATATATCTTGACTCATCCAACACAATCTTATATATTCCTTGAGAAGCATCAGCCTAGGGGGGCACCTCATACATATGGACTACAAGATCGGCGACAAGGTCGTTTACCCGAATCACGGTGTGGGCGTTGTTGAGCAGATCAGCTACGGAGTCTTGAACGGCAGAACCGAACGTTACTTCATGATCCGCATTGTTTCCAGCGGCTTGCGTGTCATGGTCCCGCAGTCAAACGCATTGACCGTTGGCCTTCGTTCCGTGATTCGTTCCACGGAATCCACCAAAGTCCTGGGCTTCCTCGAAAAAGGCAAACTCAACTCTCATCACGACTGGAAGCACCGCTTCAAAGAGAACTCCGAGCGCATGCGCACCGGGGCCCTCCTCGAAGTCGCCGTCGTCCTCAAGTTCCGCGAAAAGAAAATGCTCGAACGCGCGAAGTACCTCCTCGTCAGCGAAATGGCAACGTCGCGCAACACCACCGCCGAAAACGCCGAGGCCACCGTCGTAAAGTCCCTGGCCAAAGCGAAGCTCCAGTTCCCCGTCCTCACCGAGAAATTCGAATAGTTTCCCCCTAGGGGCGCAACATGCTGCGCCCCATTCGAGCAAGCTTTCCAATCAACCGGCGGGCAACATCAGGTTGCCCGCCTTTTTCTTTCCATGCCATTCACTTCTTTTCTCCGCGTCCTCCGCGTCTCTGCGTTTAACTCCTTCTTCTCTGTGCGCTCTGTGTCCTCCGCGGTCTCCGTGTTAATTCTTCCTCTTTCCCCTGAAACGAGCATCCCCGGCACGGCCGCATTACGCACAAGCTGCAGCTGCAATCGGATTCGCCTTCACGACCGCGAAAGCGCACCAAGCGTGATGCCCGCTTCGCGCAAAATCCGCGCCACTGTCATCGCAATCTCCGGCGCCCCCGGAGTGTCCCCATGAATGCAGAGGGTCTGCGCGTCAACGGAGACTTCCGTCCCATCGCACGCAGTCACCGCCCCTCGTTCAACAATGCTCAACGCCTGCCAGCCAGCTTCCGCAGGATCGCGGATCAGCGCGTCCTCAAACTTGCGCGAACGCAAAGTTCCATCCGGTTCATACCGCCGGTCCGCGAACGCTTCGGCGGCAACAACGAATCCGGCTTCCCGAAAGACATCCAGCATCGGCGACCCCGCCAGCCCTACCAGGACGGCATCCCGGTTCCATCGAGCAACGCCTTCCGCAATCGCTTCCGCAATCCCGCGATTACCCACTGCCTGATTGTAAAGCGCCCCGTGCGGCTTGACGTGAACGAGGCGCGCGCCGCAACGGTCAGCAACCTCGGCCAGCGCCCGGACCTGATCGAATACAGAAGCTGCAATCTCCTTCGGCGCCACGTCCAACTCCACCCGCCCGAAATTGGCGCGATCGGCATAGCCGGGATGAGCGCCGATCGCCAGCTTCCTGCGAAGCGCCTGCTCGATCGTCGTCTTCATGGTTTGTTCGTCGCCCGCATGCCCCCCGCAGGCCACGTTGACTGACGTGAGCGACGGCATCAGGGATTCCTGCGTGCCATCCGCAATCGCCTCCGGCAGCTCGCCCATATCGCAATTCAGATCGATCTTTAAATGTGCGCGCTTCATCCCAAAATCAGCTCCTCCGATGTCAATCCGATGCAAAAAGTTCTTCCTGCTTTCTCAACAGGGCTCGCGCCGTTTCCCAGTCAATCCGTTCGAATCGAATCTCATCCCGCGGCCGAAGTTGCCCCAGGCTGTGAAAATCCGCCGAAATCACATTGGCAATCTTTGGATAGCCCCCTGTCGTTTGCTGCTCCACAAAAAGAATTATGGGCTTGCCTCCCTCCGGCACTTGAATCGCGCCAAGCGAGACGCCCTCGGAAATCATCTCCCCACCCGAAGGCACCGGGACGATCGCGCCCTCCAACCGAATCCCCATGCGATTGGATTCCTCCGCTACACGATACCTGCTCTCATAAAATAATCGCCGCGCCGACTCCGGAAACCAATCGCTCTGCGGACCCGGCGTCACACGCAAAACCTTTCGAGCCTGCAACTCCTTCAACGCCCGCGCCGACAGACTTCGTTCGCGACTTGATACGCTCGCTGCTCCAATGTTTAGCACATCTCCTTTTCGCAACGCTCGTCCGTCGTGCCCCCCGAGCCCGCTCAAGATGTGGGTCGAGGCGCTTCCCAAAAAAAGTTTTACCGCGATTCCGCCCCGAACGCACAAATAACACCGCGCCCCCGAACACGTGGGCCCCAACCGCAGCGCTTGCCCCGGACGCGATTCGAACGCGGTCCACAACTCAACCGGTTTTCCATCCAAGGTCGCGCCGAAATCAGAGCCCGCCAGCGCTATGACAGCGCCCTCTGGAAACAGAAATGTCCCGCCGAGCAGCGTCATTTCCAACCCGGCTGCCCCCTCAGCATTGCCAACCAATCGGTTTCCCATCCGGAGCGAAATCGCATCCGCCGCCCCGGAAGCTGAAACACCCAGGGGGCCGAAACCTTCTCGCCCCAAGTCTTGCACGGTCGTGAAAAGGCCCGGCTCTTGCACTTGAATCACGCCCATTCCTTCTCCAAAGCCGCAAATCGCTCCGCGGAAATCGGGGTAAAACGCACGCGGTCTCCAATGGACAAAAGGCTCAACTCGTCCCGGTCGGTTCGAAACATCGCCATGGGAGTGCGTCCAAGCAATCTCCAGCCACCGGGCGTGGCGAATGGATACACGCCGGTCTGATTACCAGCGATCCCCACGCTGCCCGCCGGCACCCTTCGCCGCGGCACCGCAAGCCGCGGCGTCACCAGCGCTTCGGACAATTCACCGAGATACGCGAATCCGGGCACGAACCCTAAAAAATAGACAAGATACTCGGCCGAAGCATGCAACTCAATCGCCTGCGCGGGTGTCATTCCGTGCATGGTACACACGGCGGCGAGGTCTGGGCCGAACTCACCGCCGTAGCACACCGGGATTTCCACCTGCCGCGGCTCCGGAAGATCCACCTCCTCCAATCGCCCGAGATATCGCCGCAGAATCGCTTCCACTTCCTCATGCCGCAGCCCAAGTCCATCAAACTTCACGAGCAATGAGCAATAAGCAGGATGAAGATTGCGGATGCCCGCCACAGGCTCCGACTCGAGCAGCCGCAGCAGCTTCACGACCTGCTGATGGGCCTGGAGTGTAATCTCTTGCCCGAAGGAAACCAGCAACGATTGATCGCTGGCAGATTGGAATCGCGCGCCTTCGCCCGCCGAGGTGACCATGTTCGCGAAAGTATACCGCACGCGCCGTTTGAGTCTGAATGGCGCGACGCTACTTGACGATCCAGCCGGGTGCCCAATAGAAAACCGGCTGCGCCTTGCGACGCAACCGGTGATTTGCCGCTATTCTTTGTGCTCAGCGATTATGCCGCGATGAACAGCGTCGTTCCACCGCGATTGACGAGCAGCAGAGCCTCCTCTTTTCCTGCCTTGTGCATCGCTTGCTCGAATTCAGCGACGTTGCGCACGGGCCGATGATTCACTTCTTGAATCACGTCACCCTTGCGCAAGCCGGAATCAGCTTTCGGGCTCGACGGGTCGACGCCCGTCACAACCACGCCTTTGGTGGAAGGCGGCAGTCCGAGTTCCTTCGCCGTATCGGCGTCCAGATTCTCGACGCTCACGCCTTCCAGCGCCTCTTTTGACGCGCCTTCGTTGTGATTCATCGCTTCCTCTTTCGAGGCCGGCAGTTCGCCGAGTTTCACGGAAAGATCGCGCATGCCGCCATTCCGCGAGATCTTCACTCTTACGGTCTCGCCCGGCTGCATCATGGAAACGGTATTCCGCAGTTCGTTGGCATCGTTCACAGATTTGCCGTTGAGCTCCAGAATAATGTCCCCGCGTTCCACGCCGCCCGCTTGCGCGGGACCCTTCGCGCTAACATCCCCAACGAGGGCGCCCTTCGGTTCACTTTGCCCCAGCGCTCTGGCCATGGCAGGAGAGATCGGCTGCACCACAACGCCGAGGTAGCCGCGCGTGACCTTGCCGTGATCCAGAAGTTGGTTCATGACTTGCCGCGCCAGGTTCATCGGAATGGCAAATCCGATTCCTTGATTGCCTCCGGAGCCGTGCGACAGAATCGCCGTGTTGATTCCCACCAGCTCGCCGCGATCATTGATCAGCGCGCCGCCGGAATTTCCCGGATTGATCGGCGCATCCGTCTGGATGAAATCCTCGTAGTCCTCGATTCCGAGGTTGCCGCGTCCCTTGGCGCTTACGATGCCCATCGTGACCGTCTGGCCGACGCCGAACGGATCGCCTATCGCCAGCGCGTAGTCCCCAACTTGCACCTTGGAAGAATCTCCCAGTGTGATTGCCGGAAAATTGGAGCCTTGCAGCTTCAGAACGGCCACGTCCGTCTTCGGATCGGTGCCCACGATTTCCGCTTTGAGTTCACGCTTGTCGGGGAGCGTCACCTTAATATCGGCCGCGCCTTCCACAACGTGGTTGTTGGTCAGCACGTAGCCTTCCGGGCTCACGATGACGCCTGACCCGAGGCTGTGCTCGCGCCGCTCTTTCGGCACTTCGGGTAAATTCCCAAAGCCATGCCCGAAGAATTTCCGAAACAATGGATCCATCTGCATGCCTTCTCCGGCTTCCTTCGGAGTGCGCACCACTTTGGACGAAGAAATGTTCACGACGTTCGGCAAAACCTGCTTCACGATCGGCGCGAAGCCTGTCTTGCTGGCTCCCTCGCTCGGATCCGCGATTTTCAGCGTCGCGTGAAGGTGCGCGCCCGCACCCTGGGTCGTGCGTGCCACGGCAAAGCCGGCCACTCCTCCGCACAGCGCAAGAGCCAGCGCGAACGCCAGCAGCTTGCGAGAATTATAAATACCTTTCATGTTTCCTCCTTGAAGACAATTCAACTTGGCCCGATTTGCCAGCTTCATTGCTCTTTGGTTAGACGTTGGCCGCCGCGTCCCCGCGCCTCCCGGCAAGTTGGTAGATTGGCCCCCGTCGATGGGGTATCGGCCAGGCAGCTACAGAGGGCGCGCTCCAGGGGGCGATATTAGAACTCTGAGGTCGCTTAGCTTGGAGGACGCGATTTCAAGAATTCCAGAACTGCATTTGTAAACAGCTCGGGGGCCGCTTCAATGGCGTCATGCCCCTGGCCTTGCAGCGTCACAAGCGTTTGATTTGGCAGCGCACGGCCAAGAGCCTCAATCGCGACCCGGTGATGGTCGGCCGTTTGAGAGCCCATCACTAGCAACGTTGGAATCATCAACTTCCCAAATTTCGCCGGAACAAATTCGTAGGCATTCAACGCCCGTATTTCCCGGACCTGTACGTCAACGGTTCGCGCCCGTGCTGTCCAGTTAGGGTTCTTTCGCGCCGCAGCGATTCGAGCATCGGACAGCTTCACAATGTCGCGCAGGAAGACTTCTAGCGCCGCGTCCTTCTGACCCCTTTGTACAAGATCTTCAAACTTGCTGAGAACCCCGGGGTCCGCTGCCGGGCCATTCACCGGAAACGGTGGTTCATATTCATAGAGGACCAACTTCTCGATGTTTCGCGTCCGCAAGGCTGCCTCGGCTGCACAGATGGCACCAGGGAATGGCCAATCACGGAAACCCGTTGGTCCAATGAATCAGCCACGGCTGCAACATCTTCAAATTCTCTCTCCAAGGAATACTCTTGGGTGTCGCCACTCTGGCCGTGACCTCGCCTGTCCATCGCGCAAACCCGAAAACGCGCTGAAAATGTAGGCAGGACCGGTTCCCATCGGCTATGGTCACCCATCCCGCCGTGAACCAGAAGCAGAGCAGGCCCGGATCCCTGACAATAGAACGCAATACGCGTGCCGTCTTTTGAGCGCACTGTCAGTGGCTTCTCTACGATCGAGCTGGCGACAGGTAAGGTACTAGCAGATGCTGGCGCAAATGCGGCTAGGATTCTCAGGAATTGACGCCGATCGTACGCAATCAGGTTGGGCATGTGCTTTTAAACACACCGAAGGGTATCTCTCCAACTTGTTCAATGTAAACGGAAAAAGGAATGGCGCGCCCGGAGGCATTCGAACAGCCGGAGGCCTGGGAAAGGTCAGGAAATGATTCCCTTGCGCACGGCGTAAAGAATCAGCTCCGGCACGCTTTTCAATTTCAATTTTTCCATGATGTTGGCCCGGTGCGTTTCTACCGTATATACGCTCAGATGGAGGAGATTGGCCACTTCCTTGTTGGATTTCCCTTCGGCAACCAATTGCAGAATCTCTCGCTCGCGCGGCGTCAGCAGATCGTAGGAATCTTCGCTGCCTGTGCGCTGCAGCTTTTTCACGTAGTCTTCCAGCATCACCTTGCTGACCGCCGGACTGAAAAACGACTTGCCTTCGGCCACCGATCGAATGGCACGAACCACGTCTGATTCCGCGGAATCCTTCAGAAGGTAGCCGCGCGCTCCCGCTTTCAGCGCGCGCAGGATATAGGCCTCATCCGCATGCATGCTTAGAATGACGACTGCGGCGCCGGATTCTCCGTCTGTGATCTGCTTTGCTGCTTCGATCCCATTGAGATTCGGCATCCCGATATCGAGAACGGCCACATCGGGTTTGACCGAAGCCGACAACGCCACCGCCTGCCGCCCGTCTTCGGCTTCTCCCACGACCACGAGATCCGGCTGCTGTTCGACGATGAGACGCAACCCACGGCGCATCAGCGTGTGATCGTCGGCCAGGAGGACTCTGATTTTCTTCATGGGTTTCCGGCGCTGCCTCCCGCGGCGAGGGGCAGTTCGACCGTGATGGTTGTCCCCGCACCCGGCCGGGAATCGATGTTGATCGTGCCGCCAAGCCGCTTCACGCGCTCCTCCATTCCCAAAACGCCCATTCCCCGGGTGCGTTTCGCGTCGAAGCCGCTGCCATCGTCCGTGATTTTGACGCGTGTGGCATCACTGGACCGCGTCAGCTCCACGAGCACATTCTTCGCGTGTGCGTGGCGCTGCGCGTTATTCAACGCCTCTTGAATCACCCGGTACACGCATACTTTCACTTCATCCGGCAGCTTTTCCGAAACGTTTTCCGCGTGGACCTTGACCTCGATGCCCGCTTGCCGCGAAAGCTCCCGCGCGTACCATTCCACGGCAGGGACCAGCCCCAGGTCATCCAGCATCGAAGGCCGCAGCAGCAGCGCCATGTTGCGCGCCGTCTGTACGACCCGTTCCGCCACCGTTTTGATGTGTTCGAGCATCTCTCGACTTTTTTCATCGCTGCTTGCCAACTGGTTCGAGAGCCGCCCTACCTCCATGAGCAGCAATCCGAGCGCTTGTCCCACTTCGTCATGAAGCTCCCGCGAAATCGAACGGCGTTCTGTCTCTTGTACATCCACCAGCCGGGCGGAAAGCTGCTGCAGTTCGCTGCGATGGAGCGACAGCTCGGCGTAGCGAACGCGTGCCTGGCGTTCCAGCCGCAGAATATAAAGTGCGCTCCCAATCGCCAACACGAGGCCGGACGTCAGCATGAGGATCAATGACTTCGTCAGGCGGTTCTGCAGTTCGCTGAATTGATCAATGACCAGCTGTTGCGCGCGGTCCCGCCGCTCCGCAGGCGTCCAGGCGCCGGCCGTCCGCATCACATTTTCTTGGTCGCGCAAAAACGCCTGCAGTTGCGCGCAGAGTACCTGCTCTTCAGGTGTTCGGTCCCCGGGATAGGCGTTGAGCGCAGCCCGCACCGCTTCCGCTCTCTTCGAAGTCTCAGCAGCAACGTCCGGGGCGTCCGGCGTCTTGTAACTCAGCAGAACTTCTTCGATATGGTCGCTGTAAATGCTCGCGGACAGGACCACCGTCGCAAGAACCCTCCTGCGCTCCAGTGAATTCGCGCGGGCCGTTTCCTCCGCTTCGTGCAGCTTGCGCAGCGTCTGCAGCGCGCTCGCTCCCGAGTAAACAAGGAGCGCCAGCAATCCGCCGTAGATTCTTGCCGGCCATTATAGGGTGTACCGGCCCCGCTGCGCAGGCCCGCGGTCCTAGAACCCATGCGTAGACGGTCCGCTCGGACTACCGTCGGCGTCGGGGATCACGAGAGTAAAAAGCGTGAATCCAAAACGTGACCGCAGCCTGTGACATGAGGTATTTGGGCTATTTGAAACTCTCAACGTAAGCGATCAACGCCTTCAAATCATCTGGTGGCAAGTCCACCGCGGGCATGCCGCCCGCATTCACCTTTGCGGTGGGATGCTTAAGAACTTCAGCCAACTGAGCGGGTGGAGACTTAGCCGCGATGCCAACGAGCAGGAGCCGCGGCCGTGCTCACCCCGCCGTCACCGTGGCATGCGTTACAGGATTGCGCTTCGAAAATTGTCTTCCCTTTCGCGGCGAGCGGATCGGTCGGCGCCACATTGTAAGCCCAGCGTGGCAAAGAGTTTGCTGCCCACGTTTGTGCCGAGCGCCCAAGAGCCGCGCGGCCAAAGACTGAATAGGTCGCAGCGGTCATTTAAGACCTTGTAGGGACAAGCTACGAACTGACAGAATCCGATTACAGGCAGTCGCAAATCTGTCCAGATTTGCACAGTCTTACGGTACGGATCGCAGTACGCTTGGTCAGTGAGAATGACAGACGTGACACCACAACTGGTACTTGCCGTTCCTTGTCCTACGCGTGGAGTGGATGCAGGTAAGCATTGCTTGTTGCATACTGGCGAGCCGAGTCCTGACCCGCATATCGATAGAAAGCTTGATGCGGCTGAGGCGATTGAGACGGATAAGATACCAAACGGCTGGGGATAATTCTGATGGCAGCCTGCGTCGTAGTTCGCACAAACTCCAATTCAAAGACTGTACATTCTCAGGTTCCGACGCACGACTTGGCTGAGTTCTTGCTCCCTTCAAGACTCGAAGCAGAGGCGCGGCGCACCGGCTACTGGCTTGTTACCGCGGCCACGATTCGCTGCACCATGCCGTCCATTGCCGCTCCCTGACGCCAGTGCCAGACGAAGACGATATCGTGGTCCGGGTCGATCCAGATGGTATTCGAGCCGTTGCCGATGGCGGCGAAGCTAGAGGCTGGGCCGCCGGGCCACTGTTTCTGCTCGGTGTTCAGCCACCAGAGATAGCCATAATCCGGACCGTGCTCGCTCGGTGTGACCGCGTCCTTGAGCCATTGCTCGGAAACCATCTGGCGATTGCCCCATTTGCCATGGTTGAGGATCAGCAGTCCAAAGCGCGCGAGATCCTCGGAGTTGATCCATAACCCGCCGCCCCAGCGCGTGCCGCCCGTCACGGATTCGACCTGGCGGCCGTTGATATCCAACTTCGAGTTGTTATAACCCATCCATCGCCAGTTCTGCGAAGCGCCAATCTGGTCCATGATGTTCTCTTTCAGGACCTCCGGAAGCGGCTTGCCGAATAGACGCAGGCGCGACAGGGAAAACCGGTTGATGCGGACGTCGTTGTATTCGTAGTGCGAGCCTGGCTCCTCAATGGCCCGCGGTTTCATCTGGCCCGCACCAAACTGCTCGATCCCCAGAAAATTGGCGTTCTTGCCCCACATCGTGCCTTCCCATTCGCTCGCCTGCTGGAGATGGTTCTTCCAGGTTATCTTGGCGTTGTGGGGGGAATCGTAGCCGCCATCATGGATATATTTTGCGACCGGATCGTTGACGTTTTGGATCAGGCCTTGCGCGACGGCAAGACTGCATACGGTTGAAAGAAAACTTTTGGCCACGCTGTAGACCGGATCATTTGCCTTCGTGTCGCCGAACTCCGCGACAATATAACCGTGGCGAAGAATGATACCGTTGGTGGCCGCGCGTTGTTTCGGCAGCGGCCCGAGCACCGCGCCGAAAGTGCGGACCTGGTCCTTCTCGAAATCCCAAGTGCTTCCGTGGGCTTGCGCGTATTCGATGGCCTGCTGAAGCTTGGCGGCGTCCATGCCCAGCTCGGCCGGCGATTTCTTTTGCCATTGTCCGGGAGCCGGATAGTATGTGGCGATTTTCTGCGCGGCAAGACATGGCCCAAAAGCGGCTACCAGCAGCGGCAGCGCAAACAAAGGAAGTCGTATCGACAGGGATCGGCTCATAGGTAGTTTCTTTTCTTCGCGGAGTGCGCGAAGGCGGTCGCAAATGATCATGTCGGGATTATTTCATTGAGGCATTTCTGAAACAACTACCCACATCAGAGCCGTAATTGCTGCTATGAACTTGCGTGAGGAAAACGAATCGTCGTGCGCCTGCAGTCGGTTGCAAGTGATGACGGCTTCAGTTTATCGGGGAGGTGCGTGGGGGCCGTAGGCCACCAGGAAACTCGCAAAGCGGGAGACGCTGTAGGTGTCGCCGTCCTCAAATACGTTGGCGCGCTGCGGGTGCAGGACTTTGCCATGCTCGTCGAGCACGAACAGGTACGGATAACCCGGCATCTCTGGGTAACGGGAAAGAAATGCCCTGTTCTCGTTCGCAGGACTCTTGTTGATTTTCAGGGTCACGAAGTTTCGCTCGCGCAGCGCCCGAACGTCATCGTGGTCGGCGAAAAACTTGTCCATGACGTGGCACCAGCTGCACCAATCGCCGCCGACCACCAAAAGGACGTTGCGCCCCGTGCGCTTGGCTTCAGCGAGAGCCTTGGCCAGATCCGCGTCAGGATCGCTCTTGGGATCGTACCGAGTCACCGGGATGTAGCGCCGCGTGCCAGGCGCTGCAGCCTGCCACGTCATTTCCCCAGCAGCCGGCGCGGGATAGCGAAGCGCTAGCGAGAAGAAAAGCAGCAAGAACATGACTGCCTCCATGGGCGGCGTCTTTCCGGGGATTGCGACAAACTCTGCCGACCATTTTAGCGCCGCTCGGCGGCATTGTTGGCAGGAGTTGTGGCCCACGTGCCCAGAGGGAGAACCCAGGGCAAGCCTAGCGGGCACGATGGTCGCAACGGCTAGCTACAGCTAATTAATAAGCAGCTGAGTCCCGCTCAGCGCTTTGCAGAGAACGCACGAACACTCGGTTCAGTGGTCTGCTCGGAAGAAAAAGTAGTCGGCAGTGTAAGGCGCGAGGGCCTGCTTGCCCACGTCCCCGGGGACCAGGCATCCGGTAGCTGGAGCGAATCCCCCGCTGGTGTTAAGGCGTTGGATAAAGGTAGTTTTGGTTAGGAGTTTACCGCCGGCTGGCCCCCGCTCCGACCCAACGACCTGCAGCAAGAGGCAGGCAATAGCGCCAGCATTCGGGCAACTCGGATCGGAGCCGGCAGTGATCGCATGTGCCCCGTTTAGACGTCTCCATACCTTCTGCTTTCTCCGGCTAGCGAGGCTATTACCCCCCGCTTTGGGATATGGCACCCCTCATTTGAGCGTCAGAGGGACTTTAACCCTCCAGAACAACGCGCTGCTCAGCGCACACTTCCGGGCTGCCGATTCGCCCATGGCCTAGAGCCCTGTTTACTTGGCGATAGCATCTTCATGAATCTATAGGAGCTGCGCACACGGCGGCATGCTCGACGACTTACCTGTTGTTTTCCCAAAGGAAGTGTGCCATCCTTCCTGTTGGAAACCAACACGGCGGTGCTATGAAACAAAAAACGGACGTCCTGCAGGGCACGTTGGCGCTGATGGTCCTCAAGACTCTCGATGTCCTGGGACCGTTGCACGGCTATGGAATCGCGCGGCGCATCGAGCAGATCAGCGGAGATCTGCTGGCCGTGAATCAAGGGACCTTGTATCCCGTGCTGTTGAAGCTGGAGCAAGAAGGCGCGATCGTATCCGAGTGGGGCGCCTCAGAGAATAATCGCAGGGCGCGCTTCTATCGACTGACACGGGAAGGACGCAAGCAGTTGCAGGTCGAGACTCAAGATTGGGAACAAACAGCGGCGATCATCGGGCGATTCTTCGATGTGAAAACGGAGGATTTGTCATGAAATCTCTGAGGCGCTTCCTCAATCGGCTGTTCAACTCGGCGACCAGGCGGGCACAGGAAGAACGATTGAGGGAAGAGATTGCGGAACATATCGCTCTGCAAACCGAAGAAAATCTTCGCGCCGGCTTATCGCCCGGCGAGGCACGGCGCCAAGCCATGCTCAAGTTTGGCGGCGTGGAGGCAATGAAACAAGACTATCGAGCCGAGCGAGGATTTCTATTTATCGAGAATCTGCTGGGGGACTTGCGAAACGCAGGGCGAACGATCGGACGCATGCCGGGGCTTGCGGCCGTGATCATCGTTTCGCTTGCCATCGGAATTGGCGTGAATACAACGATCTTTTCATGGATTCAGATGATCCTGTTCGAACCAATGCCCTCGGTGAGTGGTGCAGCGAACTTTCTACTGGTCGAGCCTCGCGCGGAGACGGGCGGGTATCCAGGCGCTTCCTGGCTGGAATATCGCGACTTGCAGACGCAACTGCCAGCACTGCGGGACGTCGTGGCATTTCAGATGGTGCCCTTTAACGTAGGAGAGAGGGGCCAGACGGAGCGGACGCACGGGCAACTTGTTTCCGGCAATTATTTTTCTGCGCTGGGACTGAAGCCTGCGATGGGCCGATTTATTCGGCCGGAGGAGGCGGAGCGGCCCGGAACTGAGCCTGTCGTCGTAATTTCGTACGATTACTGGCAAACACGGTTTCGCGGCGCGCCGGAGGCCGTGGGACAAACATTGCGCGTTAACGAGCGCGACCTGATTGTCATCGGTGTGGCGCCCAAGGAATTCCAGGGAACAATGGTCCCCTTGAAGTTCGAGCTGTGGGCGCCAGCCACGATGACTCCTGCGTTGCTCGGCGGAACTCGCGACCTCGAAGATCGCAGCATCCGCGCTTTTTCGTTGATCGGAATGTTGAAGCCCGGCGCGACACGCGAGGAAGCGCAGGCGGAGTTCAGCACGGCCATGGCTCAGCTTGCGCGCGACTATCCTGAGGCCAGCGCGGGAATAGGCGGTGAGATTCTTACATTCTGGAAAGCGCCGCGCGGTCCGCAGCGGTTGCTGATCAGCGGGCTAGCCATCTTGCAAGGCGTAATGCTGCTCCTGCTGTTGGCAGTCTGCGGGAACACGGCAAACCTCATGCTGGCTCGTGGAAGCACCCGGCAGCGCGAGATGGCCGTGCGCGTGGCGCTGGGCGCGGGACGCT
>WNFN01233029.1_pt2 | contig 13321 bp, 13 predicted proteins | sample 5400161 | NCBI WGS metagenome assembly WNFN01 (sample SAMN13153353, study PRJNA577476) | soil metagenome | isolation source: 80 cm saprolite on Douglas fir-dominated hillslope | place: USA:California | collected 2013-09-17
TTGATTGCATCGGAGTTGTTCGGTCATGAGAAGGGCGCCTTTACGGGGGCGACGCAGCGGCGGTTGGGGCGGTTCGAGCTTGCGGAAGAAGGCACCCTCTTCCTTGATGAAGTCGGTGAGCTGCCCGCGGAAACCCAAATTGCGCTATTGCGTGTTCTGCAGGAGCGGGAGTTTGAGCGTGTGGGTGGCAATCAGCCTATCCGTGTTAACGTGCGGGTCGTAGCCGCCACCAATCGCGACCTGGAGGCTGCCATCGCCGCGGGTACGTTTCGTAGCGATCTGTTTTACCGGCTAAACGTTTTTCCGATTGAGATTCCTCCTCTGCGAGAAAGAAGAGAAGACATTCCCCTGCTGGTCGAATACTTCATCGGCCATTTCGCAAGGAAGGCAGGAAAGAGCTTCCGCGGGATAAATAAAAAAACTCTGGACCTTCTTCTATCGTATCCCTGGCCAGGTAATGTTCGCGAATTACAGAACGTCGTCGAGCGTTCTGTCATTGTATGCGAAACAGAGAATTTCTCGGTGGATGAGAGTTGGCTTTCGCCGCAGCCTCTTGCAAGCGAGCCGAAAAGCCGGTTGGAACTGTCTCAAAAGCTTGCCGCCCAGGAGAAAGAGATGATTGAGGCTGCCCTGCGCGAAAGCGGAGGGCGAGTGTCCGGACCATCCGGAGCGGCTGCAAAGCTGGGAATTCATCGATCAACCTTAGAATCGAAAATTATCTCGTTGAAGATCGACAAGTATCGCTTTAAAAGTGCACGTGCCTTGAAAAAATAACTAGCGCACCGATACCTACTCGAAGAAAAACCTCCTAAAAACTGTTGCAGGAAATTTCGGCATTTGCTGAGGTCTTAGACATTCCGCAACCTGCTAACTCGACCTTGCAAAGATTTCCAGGAATGTTCTTGCACCATCGGTTTCCATACGGGCTCTCAGAGCGTATGGTAGGCAAGATGCTTACTGGGTACAAGGTGAGGGCAGCGTGGTGACCGACTCAGTTTTCCTGGTTGTTGACAGCGACCCGGACGACCTCGCGACATTTGCCAGCGCGTTGACCTCTCGTTACGCAAGCGAATACGAGATACGCACGGCCGCTACTGCGAGTGAGGCGCACGCGACCCTGGCGGCACTTTCCGTCGCAGGCATCCCCGTCGCCCTGCTCATCGTCTCGCGGGATCTGGGGGACGCAGACCTCCTCTTGCTCCTGCAGCGTGCTCGTGAGCTCTTTCCCAGCGCCCGCAGGGTTCTGAGCGCGAGATACCTTGACCGTTCGGCATTCGACTTTATTACTGGAGCGATGCGGTCGGGACGGATCGACTACTTCCTCTACAAGCCCTGCAAACCTGTGGTCACACGGTTCTACCCGGTTGTTGACGATCTCCTCGGAGGCTTGCGCCGGACCAGGCAGGAGCGCGGCTTCGAGGCGATTCGGATCATCGGCGAGCAGTGGAATCCCCGCTCCCACCGACTGCGCGACATCCTGGAGCGTAGTACGGTCCCCTTTGGGTTTTACGATAGCGAGTCGGAAGAAGGTAAGCGGATACTTGCCCAGGCCGGCGTGGACGGATCACGTTTACCCGTGCTTTGCTTTCACTACGGCGCTGTGCTCGTCGACCCAACTAACGAGCAGACAGCGGCGGCGCTAGGCGCCAGGACCACGCCGGAACCTGGGCTCTACGACGTGGCCATCGTGGGAGCCGGCCCAGCTGGGCTCGCCGCCTCGGTCTACGCCGCGTCCGAAGGTCTGCGCACAGTCCTGCTCGACCCAGAGACCATTGGTGGCCAGGCTGGAACGAGTTCCCGCATTGAGAATTACCTCGGCTTTCCACGGGGTATAAGCGGAGGGGAGCTTGCGCATAGAGCTTTTGAGCAGGCACAGCGGTTCGGTGTGTCCATCGTCTTCACCAAGGAAGCCACCAGACTGCGCGCAGACGGGATGCGGCTCATCGCGACCCTTTCTGACGGTGCGGAGATAGAAAGCCGGACAGTGGTCATCGCAACGGGTGTGGCCTACCGCCGCTTGGACGTACCTAGCCTCGAGCGTTTCGCGGGAGTTGGCGTTTTCTACGGCACCGCCACGAGCGAGGCACCAACTTGCACAGGCGAAGAGGTCCTCATCGTGGGCGCTGGCAACTCGGCGGGACAGGCGGCTATACATCTGGCGCGGTTCGCTTCGCGTGTCACGATGATCGTGCGCGGCCAGGCTCTTGCTGCAAGCATGTCCGACTACCTCATCCGCCAGATCGGCGCGCTTTCCAACATCGGCGTGCGACTGGGAACTTGGGTGGTGGACGGCCATGGTGACAGACGCCTCGAGGCCGTCACTGTGGAACGCGTCGACGGTAAGCGCGAGAAATTGTGCGCCGCCGGACTATTCGTCCTCGTCGGGGGCACGCCCCATACTCAGTGGCTCGCGGGCACCATCGAGATGGATGCCAAGGGATACATCCTGACCGGCCGCGACTTGCTCCGCTCCGGCCATCCGCCCAGCGGGTGGAGGCTCGAGCGCGAGCCTTTTTTCTTGGAGACGAGCATGCCGGGAGTGTTCGCTGTCGGCGACGCGCGCTGCCGCTCCGTCAAGCGCGTCGCATCTGCAGTGGGAGAGGGCGCCACGGCGATCCAGCTTGTCCACGAGTACTTGCGCGCAGCATGATCGCCTCAACAAGTATCGCTTTAGAAGTGCCATCGCCTCGAAAAACACTTAACCGCGTCTCTCTTTCTCGACGAAAACGCTCCTGAAAATACTGTAGGAAGTTTCGGCAATTGCTGAAGTCTCGGACATTTCTCTAGCAGCTAACTCGTCTATCTTGAGCACCTTGCAGTTGGAACTGTGATTGCCAGCACAGGAGCATATGACTGTCTCTCCCTACAGTAGAAGTTGGAATTTGTGAGAGAGGGAAGATGCTCAAGATCACGAGGACAGCGAACGGAGATGTGGTCTTTATGGTGAGCGGTCGAATGGACGCAGAAAACCTGGCCGAGTTGAAAACGCTGTTCAGCTCAGAGGCTAGCGGTCGCCGCATTACCTTGGACTTAAAAGAGCTAACCCTAGTGGACCAAGACGCTGTCCGTTTTCTTGAGCGCTGCGAAGCCGGCAACATCCAGCTCAAGAATTGCCCGGCGTATATCCGCGAGTGGATCACGAGAGAACGAGGCCAAAGTTAGCAGCTCATTTGGCTAACAGAACAGGGGAACGTCATTCGTCCGTCTCGCGGCATTGAAATTGACGGTGGTGTGCTATGTGATTGCTGGGAACGACGGGAAAGGAGACATCATGGCGGCAGCGACGCAATTGGCCGTAATACAGGGATTGGACACGGAGAAGCGGAGTGGTGCGTCGCGCCAATTTTCGGATGCGCAGCAACAGAACATCGCGGGCCAGGACGAAGAAGCGACGCTCGTCCTTGCCGCCAAAAGTGGAGATGGACTGGCATTTGAAATTCTCATCGAGCGTTACCAGCGAAGGATTCTAGCCATTGCGCGACGCATCACCCGCACCCGAGAAGATGCAGAAGACATCGTCCAGCAGAGCTTCCAAAAAGCTTTCGTCCACTTGCACAAATTCAAAGGGAAATCTTCCTTCTCGACCTGGTTAACGCGGATCGCCATCAACGAAGCCCTTATGTTGCTGCGCAGAGGTCGCGGCCTGCGCGAGGTATCGATCGACGATTTGAGCGGGAATGAGGAAACCGCACTCGGGCTGGAGATGCCCGATTCACGCGCGGGCCCCGAGAGTGCCTTTTTACAGGGCGAGCGCAACCGAATTCTATCCGACGCAATGGATAAGTTGACGCCAGGAATACGAACAGCAATCGAGCTGCGAGAACTTGGTGAATTATCCATAGAAGAAGCCGCTCGGGTCATGGGGGTTTCGGTCGCAGCGGTGAAAGGCCGCCTGTTCCATGGACGGAGGAAATTGCACCAGGTATTGAAACGCGAGTCCGCCTGGATGTCCGGGAAACAGATCTTGCAGGCGAGCCGTAAGGCGAACGGCCTCTCGCGCCATCAACTCGCCTGCAGTGCCTGTGATTGGAGCGGCGACAAGTGTGACTCGGGAGTCCCGTCGACCCCATCGGGACTCGTGGCAACGAGCTCCTGGGCACGCTACTGAGATCGAGAGCAATTCAACGACGAAAGGAAAGGACTCGTGGATGACATTGCAGGGCAAAGGCAAGAGAAATGAGACTTTGGAGGTTCGCGCAACCGCAATTCAGTCTCACGCAGAAGATACTTCAGCAAACCACACACCAAGTCACGACGAGATCAGGCTCCGCGCCTATGAAATCCATCTTGAACGTGGGGGCCTTCCAGGCAATGAACTTGATGATTGGCTGCAAGCCGAACGCGAACTCCAGCGTGCGGCGCCGCCAAAGGCAAACGGAGTTTCGATCAAGAGAGCGGCTCAATGAAACGTCGCGAGTTTATCAAAGATAGTGCCGTGTCCGCACTCGCCCTGGGTACGGCACGTCACACTTTCGAACCGAAACTTTTCGGCAGCGGAACATCTCCGATCACGCTCCCGCAGGCTGAAGCCAAAGGCCCTTTCTGGCTGGAGGGAGCGCGTCTGGTCGTTTCCATATCGATGCAGATGGAAGCTGGCGCTCAGCCGCTGAGCGGAGCGGAAAGCCCAATGCCGAAACTTGATCCGAGGTATCCCGATCTGCCGGCGATCAAGTGGTACGAATACGGATTCAAAGAAGGACTTCCGCGACTGTTGGACATGTTCGACCGCCGGAAGGTCAAAGTTACCTCCCACATGGTAGGCGAGACGGTCGATCTTCACCCGGCTCTAGCCAAAGAGATCGTCCAGCGCGGGCACGAAGCCTCTGGCCACGGACAAACGTGGGCCGCGCAATATTCCACGACGCCAGAGCAGGAGCGCGAATCGTACAAACAGAGCATCGCGAGCATTGAACGCGCAACAGGCACAAGGCCCTTGGGTTTCAATGCCTTCTGGCTTCGTGGCACACCACACACGTTGGAGATTCTCCAGGAGCTTGGCTTTATCTATCACATTGACGACGTGAGCCGGGATGAACCGTTCCTAATCAACGTGAAAGGAAAGCCGTTCGCGGTCGTGCCATATACGTTGCACATGAATGACATCGTCGATTAACGCCGAATCATCGAAGCGTCGTCGCATGATGTCGGTGAGTGCTCATGATCGCATCGCGGGGCGCCCCTCACGCACCAAAGTCCTTGAAGAATTTATCGTCTATGCGCAGAACAATCCCGGCGTCGTTTTCATGCGGAAAGACGAGATTGCGCGTTTCGCACTCAGCAGCCCGCAAACCATTCGCGAAGGGATTTAGCGGAGAGGAAAGGGCCATTGAAGAGAGTCGCTTCACACACAAGAAAGCCACTTTCGCAGCAGCGTTGGCTTGAGCGAGGCGCTTCATGAGTCACGCGCGTCTTGCCAGAACTCTTTCAGCAATTCTTCTGTTGATGATGCTGCCCGCCTCTGTTGTGCGGGGACAAGAAGAACAGGCAAAACCCCTGACCTTGCAAGAAGCAGTTTTGCTTGCGCGATCGCACAACCGCGAGTTGAAACAGGCGGAAGTGGAGATCCACAAGCAGAAAGAAGCTTTTAGCGAAGCCAAGACGCAACTCTACCCACGCTTTGATACGTACTTCCTCGCATCGGAACTTCTCACCCCGCTGGACTTCACAATTAGATCTGGCACGTTCGGAACATTCCCAGCTACAGGCCCGATTCCGGCGAAAGACTCGAAGATTCACACTCCCGCTCGTCCTGTTGCCATTACTTCCTTCACCGCCACCCAGCCTCTTACCCAACTCTTTCGAATCAACCTTTCCATCAAGCAGCAGCAACTGGCAGCGGAGCTCAGCCGGCAGTCTTATTTCGAACGTGAGCAGGAGCTTGTGAACGAGGTTCGGCGTGCGTACTACGCGATCTTGCAATCCCAGAGCGAACTCGAATCGCAGCGCGCTCTGCTTGCCTACTTTGAAGAGTTGCAGCAGCTCACGGGTCGACGCTTGCAACAGGAGGCGGTGCTGAAGGCCGATAGCCTCCGTATTACTGCCCAACGCACAAAAGCTCTCTATCAACTTACCGTCATCGAAGACGCGCTGGCGGACCGGAAGGAGGCCCTGAACCATTTGCTGGGCCGCGACCTCCAGGCGGAGTTTACTGTCGAGATGGTTCCCGCTTCCCTCCCTGAGGAATCGAGCGTGCAAGAAGCAAGAAAAATCGCAACTGAGATGCGGCCTGAGATTAAAGCCGAAACGATCAAGAAGGAAAGAGCCACGTTAGAGACGAAAATCGAGAAGACCCGGTACATTCCGGACATTTCTATTCAAGCAAACTACCTTACAGCTCCGAATATCTCGTTCCTCCCGCAGAACCTCGGTGCGGTTGGCGTGCTCTTGACCTGGCAACCCTGGGACTGGGGGCAGAAGCATCACAACATTGCCCAGAAGGTTGATGCCGAAAAGCAGGCGCAACTTTCTATCGACAACGTGAGAGATCAAGTTGTACAGGAAGTGGACTCAACATTTCGGCGGCTCCGGGAAGCACGGGAGCTGCTCACCGCGGCACAAGCCGCACGAGACGCGGAAGCCGAAACACTTCGCAACGAGATGGATGCCTATTCGCACCAGACGATTGTGTTGAGCGATCTCTTACAACACCAGTCCTCCGTTGCACACGCGGAAGATCAGTATCGACAAGGTCTTTTTGCGTTTTGGAAAACCCGAGCAGATTTCCAACGAGCATTGGGTGAGGAGTAGTCCCATGAAGGTCGCCGCAACTACCCTGCGAAAAGGTCGCATATCAAAATTGGCCGAACTTTGTGCACTGATGGCAGCGCTAACTGGCTGTCAGCGGGATACGCACATCCCTGCGAAATCTCCGGCACCTGTTCGTCTAGCGGAAGTAACTCTATACGCATCTCCGGAAGGTCTGCGCTACTCGGCTTCCATCGTGCCCTTCGCTAGGTACGGGGGACTATGTTGTCCGCGGGGCTGTTCTTGCGCAGATTCGTCAGCAGGATTTGAAGAATCAGGTTGAACAGGCAGAAGCCCAGGTAAGTCAAGCTTCGGCCCAACACGTTCAGGCGGGGCAGGACTACGAGCGCGCGAAGGCCCTTTACGCCACACAGAGCCTAACCAGACCTGATTTTGATCAGGCGCAAGCCAGATTTGATTCCACGCTCGCAGCTGTGAACCAGGCCAACGCCGTTTTGCATCAAGCGCAATTGGCTCTGAACGACGCGGATCTTAAAGCGCCATTTTCCGGGTACATCCTTGCGCGCAACATTGAACTAGGAAATCTAGCGGCGCCCGCGATTACAGCTTTCACGATTGCTGACACCAGCGCAGTGAAAGTTAGCTTTGGTGTGCCGGAATACGCATTAAGGCACCTACGTCTGGGACAAGAGTTCACGATTCGCTTGCAGGATGACCCCAAAGGTTATCAAGGGCGGGTGACCAGTATTTCCCCGAATGCGGATGAGCGAAACCGTGTTTTCACCGTAGAAGTGACCGTATCGAACCATAAGGGTTCGTTAAAGCCCGGCATGATTGCCTCGCTAAGTCTCGGCGAAAGTTCTCTTTCATCAGCTCCTTCAGTTCCGCTCAGCGCCATCGTTCCATATCCCTCGGAACCCGGTCGGTTTGCAGTGATGGTGGCGCAAGAACGCACCGGCAAATGGACAGCAAGGCTGCGCGAAGTGCAGTTGGGCGCGACTCACGAGGGTTCGATTGCCGTCGTGGGGGTGCAACCCGGGGAGAAAGTGATCGCCGTCGGTGCCCAACTCTTGACGGATGGAGAACCCATCGAAGTCATTCCTTAGGTAAATGAGGCCATGGCACACAGAAGCGACCAGGATCGGATCGAAAAAACGCATAACCTCCCTAGGTACTTCGTCGAGCACCCGCAGGTTTCCTGGGTTCTCCTCGCTGGCGTCCTCGTTTGGGGCTGGTTTGGCTACCATTCCATGCCACAACGAAAAGATCCTGACATTCCGGTAAGGGTGGCTGTGGCCTCCTGTTCATGGCCCGGTGCGACCGCGCAGCAAGTCGAGCAATTTGTTACCCGCCCGATTGAAGACGCCGTCGCTGAAAATAAGACCATCCATCCCGGAACAGCCGCCGACTACGGGATCCGTTCTGTCTCGATTCCCGGTTCCGCCTACGTCTACGTGCAGCTTGCCGAAGATGTCTCGGACGTAAAGCGGCAATTCAGCGACATCAACCTCAAGCTGAATGCACTGAACAGCCAACTCCCTCCAGGCGCCGGTCCCATCTCGTTCCAAAGTGATTTTGGAGACACCGCTGCGCTCATGCTGACCATTGCCAGTCCAAAAGCGGACTCGGTCGAGATCGACATCCGCACACGAGGGATTCAATCGGCCATGCAGACTGCGCGGGCCGCGAAGAAATACAAGGGCCAAGGCGCGCCGGTCACCATCGTCTACTCGTTTCCTCAATCCCTTTCCTCGAACAAGACAATACTGGACGCCGCGCAACTCTTCGAGCAGCAGGCAGAACAAGTGGGAATCATACGGGCGCCCCAGTTGATCCGGGGGAGCGGATTTATCGGTGTAGATGGTGTCTCGACCGGAGACGATGCGTCGATCCATGGCTTCATCCAGGCTTTCTTTCAGAAGCAAGTGCAGCGATCCGAATTGCATCCCGATGCTTGGGAACCAATCATCATCCGGGATCCCCGGGAAACTCCCGAGCGATTGGCCAAGGTCGCGGGCGACAAATACAGTTACGCCGATCTCGACGACTTTTCGGACCTGATTGCTCGCACCGTTCAAGGTGCGCCGGAAACGTCCAAGGTGGAAAGGCAAGGCGTATTGCCGCAGGTGGTCTACCTTGAATATTCGGAGGCTCGGCTGGCCGCGTACGGGCTCCAACCAGCGGCGCTTGGAACCGTGCTTAGTGCTCGTAACATCATTGCTCCCGGGGGCGCGTTCGAGACCGGGCAGCAGAAGATAATTCTCAACCCTTCCGGTCAATTCGAAAACATAGACGCGATAGGTAATGTAGCTGTTTCCGCGTCATCGACCGGCGCACCGGTCTATCTCCGCGACCTGGTCGAAATCAGTCGCGGCTACCAGAGCCCCGCTCAATACCTGAACTACTACACGTGGGAGGACCCAAAGGGGCAATGGCGACGTAGTCGTTCGGTCACGCTTGCGATCTACATGCGAGACCAGCGGCAAATCGCGACGTTCGGTCAATCCGTCGACCGGAAACTTGCTCAACTCAACAAGATTCTTCCGCCGGACCTGATCATCGTGCATACCTCCGACCAGCCACTGCAGGTCAAAGAAAACATTCATCTATTCCTGCGCGCTTTGTACGAAGCGATCATCCTTGTCGTCGTTGTTTCTTTGATTGGGTTTTGGGAATGGCGTCTGGCGCTCATCATGGCCTTGGCAATTCCGATCACGCTGGGCATGACTTTCGGCGTTTCGTACATGTTGGGAATCGACCTGCAGCAGGTATCGGTGGCGACGTTGATCATTGCGCTGGGCCTGTTGGTAGACGTACCCGTAGTTGCGGGCGATGGCATTAAGCGCGGCCTTGCCGATGGCCTGCCTCGTGCCATCGCGGCATGGCTGGGTCCGACCAAGCTGGCGACGGCAATCTTTTTCGCAACGCTGACGAACATCATCGCCTACCTGCCTTTCCTTTTGCTCACGGGGAACACCGGGGAGTTTCTTAGGAGTCTTCCCATCGTGATGACGGCAGCGTTGCTGTGTGCTCTGCTCGTTGCCATGACCTTCATCCCCCTGCTGGGTTACTACATCCAGAGGCCGCCGAAAAGGAAAGAGCCAACGGTAGAGGAAAAGCGCCAGCGAGGCTTCTATGGTTTCTACAATCGTTTAGTTGGTCGGGCCATTCAGCACCGGTGGTGGGTGTTGGCCGGTTCCTTTCTCTTCTTGTTGATTGGGGGGCTCACGGCTTCGCACCTGAAACAACAGTTCTTTCCTGAAGACGTCCAATATTGGTTTTACCTCGACATCTGGCTGCCGAACGATGTGCCCTTGACCGCCACAAACGACGCTGCAGTGATGGCGGAGCAGGTCGTCCGTCAGGTTGTTGAAGGTTCAGCGAAAACGGTGACGAGTTTCATCGGGGGCGGTGGACCACGTTTCTGGTTTTCCATCTCTCCCGAGGCTTCCCAGACGAACTATGCGCAAGTCATTGTTCAGGTGAGCGATAAAGAGGCCACCCCGAAGCTTATCGGACCTCTTCAAGTCGCATTAAACAAACAGGTGCCGGGAGCATGGATCACCGTCCGGCAACTGCAAACGAATCCCGTCGAAACCCCCGTGGAAATTCTCATTTCGGGTCAGGCGGACGCGGACCCCCGAGTGGAGATCCAGGACATACAAACGCTTCGGACCATGGCTTCACAGGCCATGGATATTGTTCGACAGTCACCTGGAGTTGCGGTGCTGAGGGATGATTGGGCTCCTGACAGCCCACAGGTAAAGATTGAGATTGATCCGGATCGCGCGAACCTGGTAAGCATCACGAACGCTGACGTAGCCAATTCGTCCGCAGCCGCGATCAGCGGAGCACCAGTCGGCACCTTCAAAGAAGGAAACAAGACTATCCCTATCGTTGCCCGTCTGCGCCCACAGGACCGTGCGCAATTGTCGCAGATCAAGAGTCTGTATGTGTATTCCTCGCAGCAGAACACTAGAGTTCCTCTGCTTTCTGTTGCCACCGTGAGGAACATTCTTGAAACGAGTCGCATACGGCGCCGCGAGCATTTTCGCACGATCTCGATATTGTGCTTTCCGGCGCCCGGAGTCCTCGCGTCGGAAGTCCTTGGACCGATTGAATCCAAACTGAAAGATCTTCAGAATAGGCTTCCGCCGGGATATCAATTGCAGATCGCCGGTGAGAAAGCGAAGCAGGTCGATGGATTCATGAATCTCGCCGTCGTTCTCCTAATCTCTCTCGTCGGCATCTACCTGGCTTTGCTCGTTCAATTCAAGAATGCCGTCAAGCCCTTGCTTGTGTTTGCGGCCGCCCCGTACGGGACGATCGGAGCGTTGATCGCTCTGGCGATCATGGGCACGCCCTTCGGGTTCATGGCATTCCTTGGGGTTGCTAGCCTCATCGGGGTCATCGTCAGCCATGTGATCGTGCTATTCGACTTCATCGAGGAGATGCACGAAAAGGGGGAGCCGCTGGAGCGTGCTCTTCCGGATGCCGGGATTGAGCGTCTTCGACCCGTGATGATCACCGTGGGCGCAACGATACTTGCTTTGTTTCCTCTCGCACTCGAAGGTGGCCCGCTCTGGAAACCTCTCTGCTATGCCCAGATCGGCGGACTCGCCGTCGCTACCTTCATCACCTTGCTCTTGGTCCCGGTCTTTTACGCGATTTTTGTCTTGGACCTGAAGTGGATTACGTGGGACGTAACAGCCAAAGAAAGGTAGTCGGCTTCTGCCGAGTTTCAAATCCGTTGAGATTCAGGATCTTGCCGTCACACGGCGTCGCGCCGCCAAAAATTACCCTGAGCGACTCTCTCAAGCTACCTGGAGGACGCCATGATCAAATTCCTCGCACAATTATTCCGAGGACTTCACTACATTGTCGGTGTTTCCGAGCCTCCGCCCGGCACCAGCGACCGCAAGTTCGTGTTTGCGTGGCTTGGCGGCATCGCGCTCCTTGCGGCCTTCTTCGTGACCCTGGTCTTCTACATCATCCCTTTTCTTTACTTCAGGCATTGAGGGACCCATGACCGCAGCAACAAATAAAAGAGCTTTCGACAAGGCAGCCATGGCGTTGCCACCTGGCGGAGGGGCCCGCCGACCGATGACGTTTCTCTGATACTGGTGTACGTTCGTTGATGCGAATTGGATTTACATGAGTCGACGTAGGGATCATGATTGCTCATAAACCCCTCCACGGATCCGGACGAGCGGCACTACCGCATCCGGCTTTTGCCTTAGGTGATAACGCCCATGCGGCGCAGGGGCTAGGGATGACAGACGATAGGTACGGGCAGCCAGCGGTTGATAAGGCGCCGCATGCGATCCCAAAGGACGCGGCCATTCTGGCTGCACCGCGACAGCGCGCGGTGGCAGAGCCGCCCCACTTGGAACCGAAAGAGCCACAGCGCATTTTGGTTCAGGGGCACGCCGTAGTACCGAATGTGCCCACGTACCACCGCTTGCAGCCATTTGCCCTGGTCGGGGATGGGTTCGCGCATCCGTCAACGCTTCGACGCCGCCCTTGCGAGCGGCTCCGCATGACTCGGGGCCGATGTGGGTCGCTGATCCACTTTCGTGTGACTTTTTCATTCACTACACCTCGCCGGTTTTAACCGGCGCACAAGGAGAAACAAATGACACCCAGACGAATGAGAGATCTTGTTGCTTTTTCTCTGCTTTTCTCCGGACTTGGGATTTCTGTCTGTACCGCGCAAGAGGCCTCAGGACCTGTTAAAGCGGTCCAGCTCATCGGCCTCGCAGGCGTCAAAGAAAATGCAAAAGGTACCCTGAAGGTTGAGAACGGAAATCTTCATTTTGTCAGCGGCAAAGCAAACGCCGAAGTAAGCGCCACTTCGATTCAAGACGTCGTCACCGGCGCTGATTCCGAGAAGGCAGTCGGCAAGACGATTGGAATGATCAGTATGGCCGCGCCTTACGGCGGCGGCCGCTTCCTCAGTCTGTTCCGCAAGAAAATCGACACGCTCACGATTCAGTATCGCGATGTCGGCGGTGGACTGCGCGGCGGGATCTTCACGATGCCCGTCGGCAGCTCCGAGCTGATCAAAACGGCGCTTCTAGCACAAGGGGCCCATACGGGAGAGCCAAGCGCAGTTCCCGCTTCCTCCGGCAATTCGCCCGTCAAGGAAGAAAAACCTGCGCTATCCCAGGAACGCCAATCCGCCAAGATCAAGGCGTCGGCGATCCAAGTCGAGATGATCCAATCGGACGAAATCAAGCTGCCTGCCGAATTCCAGGTTGCACTCTACGAGAACCTCATTCGCCAGCTAGAGAAGCACGGCAAGTTTCAGCATGTCTTTCGCGACGGCGACCGCAACGCCGCGAGTGTCAGCGATCTCGTTGTTCTCCACAGCACCGTTCGAGGCTTTAAGGCGGGCAGCGAAAGGGCTCGGCAGGTAACAACCGTTGCCGGCGCAACGTCTGTCAGCGTTCATTGTCAGTTCACGAGACCGGACAGAAACATACTGTTTGAGCAGGATGCAAGCGGAAAGGTCCGCTTTTTTGGCGGGAATCTCAAAGCTACGTATGATTTCGCCAAAAAGGCTGCCCATATTACAGATGAAAACTTTTCCCCAGCCGATGGCAAACAATGATCA
>WNFN01103014.1_pt1 | contig 13316 bp, 6 predicted proteins | sample 5400161 | NCBI WGS metagenome assembly WNFN01 (sample SAMN13153353, study PRJNA577476) | soil metagenome | isolation source: 80 cm saprolite on Douglas fir-dominated hillslope | place: USA:California | collected 2013-09-17
CAGCGCCGTCACGAGGAATAGTCGCTTCATAGGCCGATCCTGCCGCTGTCCTCTCCAGTGAATCAGTCGATGTTTCATCTCAGTCGCCCGGCGCGGGAGCAGGTGTTCCTGGCGCTCCAGCGAGGCCGTGCTCCTTGCCTGCGCCTGACCATCTCTCCACCAGATAGAAGATCGCCGGAATCAGGAAAATGCCGAAGACGGTGGCAGCGAGCATGCCGCCGATGACCACCGTGCCGATGATCTGACGCGCAACCGACCCGCTACCCGAGGCGACCCACAGCGGAACGTTGCCAAAAATGAACGCGAAGGAGGTCATTAGAATTGGGCGCAGCCGGAGACGGGCGCCGGCAAGGGTGGCGTCAATCAGCGGCCGGCCTTTCTCATACTCGGCCTTGGCGAACTCCACGATCAGAATGGCGTTCTTTGCCGTCAAACCGATGAGCATCACCAGCCCGATTTCTGAGTACACATCGCTCTCGATCTGTACCATGTAGGCCGGAAAGAACCACCCTGCGACCGTGCGCCGCAGCCACAGGATGGCGAACGCGCCGAATACCGCTACGGGCGTACTGAGCAGTACGCTGAACGGCAGCGACCAACTCTCGTACAGCGCCGCAAGAATCAAGAAGACGAACAGGAGTGAGAACGCGAAGATCACCGATACCGGCACGCCTTGCTGCGCCTTTTTTTCCTGGAAGGACATTCCCTGGTAGTCGTAGCCCATTTCTGCTGGCATCGTCTGAGCGAAAGTTTCTTCGAGCGCCTTCATCGCCTGCGCGGAGCTGTAGCCGGGAGCCGGGTTGCCAAAGATTTGCGCGCCGCGATATTCGTTAAAGCGCATGGTGAACTCGGGGCCGGAAGACGGAACAATCCTCGTCAGGGCAGAGAGGGGCACGTTGTCGCCATTGGTGTTCCGTACGTAGAATCGCCCTACATTTTCGGCTCTCGTGCGGTAGTCGCCTTCGGCCTCGACGTACACCTGCCACTGGCGGCCGAAACGGTTAAAGTAGTTCACAAAATACCCGCCCATAAACACTTGAATGGTTCTATAGACGTCACTGATCGAAACGCTTTGCTTAAGTACCTTGTCGCGATCGACGTGGACGAATTGCTGCGGCACGCTGGGAAGGAGCGTGGTGGCCGCAAAACCTATCTCGGGACGCTTATGAAGCGCGGCCAGGAATGTATTCAAGTTGGTGGCGAGGAACTGGACGTCTTTTCCTGAGCGATCCTCTAGCACGAAAGTAAATCCGCCAGCGTTACCGACTCCCGGGATCGAGGGCGGGGAGAAATCGAAAGCTATTCCTTCCGGGAGCTGGCTTAACTCTTGGTTGAGACGGGCTTCAATCTCCCGGTACTGTTCTTCTCTCTTCTTGCGGTCATCCCAAGGTTTCAATGTGACAAAGAAAAAGGCGTTGTAACTGGTTCGGACGAAGCTGAGCAGGCTGAAACCGATGACACTGGTGGTGTACTCCACACCCGGTGTTTTGGCCAGTACCTGTTCGATTTTCTTTACGGCCTCGTCCGTCCGTTGTAGTGACGCAGCGTCTGGAAGTTGGAGGTTGATGAAGATATAGCCTTGATCTTCATCGGGCAGGAAACTCGAGGGCACCCGGCTACTGATGAAACCGGCGGCTGCGCCGAACGCGGCCAATATCAAGAGTGCAAAGGCACTCTTGCGAACCAATGCTCCGCAGAGGCTAACGTAGCCATTGGTGGCGCGCTCGAAAACGCGGTTGAACCAATCAAAGAACCGTCTCAGCGGGCCTTTACTCTCCTGTCTTGGCCGGAGCAAGAGGGCGGCAAGCGCCGGGCTAAGGGTGAGCGCATTGAAAGCCGAGAGGATCACCGATACCGCAATGGTCACGGCGAACTGCTGATAAAGGCGCCCGGTAATTCCTGGGATAAAGGCCGTCGGTATAAACACAGCTGAGAGCACCAGGGCGATACCGACGACCGGGCCGGAGATCTCTTCCATGGCGCGCAAGGCCGCGTCCTTGGGCGTCAGCCCCTCCTCGATGTGACGTTCGACTGCTTCCACGACAACGATGGCATCGTCCACAACCAAGCCGACGGCAAGGACGAGCCCAAGAAGGGAAAGAGTGTTAATAGAGAATCCAAAAAGAGGGAAGAACAGAAACGTGCCAACCAGCGCGACCGGCACGGCAACCATCGGAATCAAGGTCGCGCGCCAGCCTTGCAAAAAGATGTAGACGACGATGATCACCAGCACGATGGCGATCAACAGGGTTAAGACGATCTCCTTCATTCCCGCGATGACCGCCTTAGTCGTGTCAAGCGCTACGACGTAGTCCACGTCTTGCGGGAAGCGCTGCTTCATCCCGGTCATCAGCTTGTTCACTCCCGCAGCCGCATCAACAGCGTTGGAACCGGGCAACTGGTATACCGCGATGATTGCGGAGGGTTTCCCGTTCAAACGGCTGAGAGTGCTGTAATCCTGAGCACCCAGTTCCACGCGAGCCACGTCTCTGACGCGCACAATACCGCCGTCCGAAGTCTCGCGAAGAACCACCTGCTCGAAGTCCTGGGGCGAAAGCAATCGACCCTGGGCGCGGACCGCGTATGTGTATTCCTGGCCCTTGGGCACGGGCTCGCCGCCGATCTGGCCCGCAGGGTTCACGGTGTTCTGCGCCTGAATGGTGTTAATGATGTCAGTAACCGTAATTCCCAGCTTGGCTAGTTGATCGGGCTTGACCCAGAGGCGCATGGCGTACTGGCCGGCGCCGAAAATCTGTACATTGCCGATTCCCGGCGCGCGTGTGACCGGGTCGTGAAGATTGATGTAGGCGTAGTTGGCCAGAAACTGCGCGTCGTAGGTGCCGTGCGGCGAATACAAGCTGATTAACATCAGTGGCGATGTAACGGACTTTTGAACGGTAACTCCGTAGTTCGTCACGTCGGCGGGAAGCTGAGAGGCCGCTTGTGTTTCGCGCATCTGGGCGAGAATCAGATCCGTGTTCGGGTCTGTCTTCACGTCGAAGTCGATGATCATCGTCGTTTGCCCGTTGGCCGTGGCATTCAACGAATACATATAGTTCATGTTATCCACGCCACTCATCTGCTGTTCGATGGGGGTGGCCACGGACTGCTCGAGTGTCTCCGCGTCTGCGCCGACATAGGTCGCCTGTATCTGCACTTCCGGCGGAGCGATGTTTGGGAACTGGGCCACCGGCAGGCTGGTGATGGTGACCGCGCCGATGATGACCGTAAGAATTGCAATCACCATCGCCACGATGGGGCGATTGATGAAGAACTTAGACATCTGGCTTATTTCCCCTTCATCTCGGCGGCGCTTGCGGCATATGGCTTGGGATTGACCTGCGCTCCTGGACGGACTTTCTGCACGCCCTCGGCGACCACGCGTTCACCGGGTTTCAGCCCGCTTTCGATAATCCACATGCTGCCGGCGCGCTCTGCAACCTTTACGGTCACGATGCTTACCTTGTTGTCGCTGTCTACTACCGCGACCTGGTAATTGCCCTGAAGTTCGGAGACTGCGCGCTGGGGAACAAGCAATGCGCCCTCTCTGATGGTGGTCGCGGCACGAATCCGGGCATACTGTCCGGGGCGCAGAATATTTCCAGGATTGCCAAAAAGTCCGGCGATGCGGATTGCACCGGTATTCTGATTCACCGCGCGGTCTGCGAAGGATACTTTTCCCTTTTTGGCGTAGATCGTGCCGTCGGCTAGGATTAGCTCAAGAGGCAAGCGCCTCTCCTCAGCTTGCCGACTGGCTTCCGTCGGGTACTGCCTATTGAAGGCAAGGTATTCCTGTTCGCTAACCGTGAAAAAAACCTTGATGGGATCAACCGTCGAAACCGTGGTCACGGCTGAGCTGCTCGTGTTGACTAGGGCGCCGACCTGCAGCTGGGCCTGCCCAGCAATGCCGTCGATGGGGGCAATGAGCCGAGTAAAATCGAGGTTGATCTGAGCACTTTCGACCGCCGCCTCCGCTGCCCGAATCGCGGCTTTGGAGTTCAGCACAGTAGCCTTCGCCGCGACGTTCGTTTGGACAGCATTGTCAAGATCTTGTTGGGAGGCAGCCTGCTCCTCGGCCAGCGGCGCGTATTTGTTCACGTTGAGCTGGGCTTGGAGTTGGGTGGCTTCCGCATTGGCGAGCTGCGCTTGAGCCTGCACCAACTGTGCCTTCGCCTGGTCAAGCGCTGCCTGAAAGGGCCGTGGGTCGATCTGAAAGAGTAACTGGCCTTTTTTAACGTAGGAGCCTTCCGCGTAGGCTTGCTTTAGAAGATAGCCGGTGACCTGTGCCCTGACGTCCGCATTCACCAGTCCGTCGAGCGTGCCGATCCATTCTCCGTAGATCGGAACGTCCTTTTGCTCAACCTGAACGACCTGCACGTCAACCGCGCCTGGCTTCCCGGCCTGCGCATTCTTTTCTCCGCACCCAATACAGAACAGCGAAACGCCTAATACGAGCAGTGCCGCCAGGAGCGCGGCAGGCATTGGGAGTTGGAAGTGTGCCGATGTCCTGCGCGAAGCCATCGCGAGCCTCTCTGTTTAGAGCTGGTTTTAAAACCCTTTTCAGACCATTTAGAATCAATAAGTTAGACTGGTCAGAAAAGGGGTTTTTTGAAATTGCTTCTAGTTAATTCTCTTTCTCTAGTGAGCCGCGCTTCTTTCGGTGCACGCACCCTGCCCTTTTACGGCGAGGGCTAAGAGGCCACGCAAAACACTGATAACGAGGAGCATACAAGTGGGAGAAGGGCTTACCTACCCCGTAGAGTCCGGGTGCGCATGTCCAAATCTTGACAGGGTGTCCGTCGCTTGGACCTTGGGGTGTAGCGCGGCTCCTGCTCCTCAAAAGACAAAGTCATTAGCAGCCTTCTGCGAAGCAACCCTTCTCTTTCCAACGATTCCGCCTCTGTCAAGAGCGAAGCGAACGTTCCAATTGCCTGAAAAGGAATCAGAAGTTCCTGGATACTGAATTGAAACGAGCAAGTTGCTAGTGTATGGTATGCGCAATATTGCAAGGCGGTCTCGTTCATGCAGTGTCCTCAGTGCGGATTGTCGAATCCTTCGGGTACCAGCCTGTGTGGTCAGTGCAGCACTCCTCTGCCCTTGAATGACCCGACGATCAAAGATTCCAGCCGTGACTCCAATACCAGTCGTGACGCGGATCAGACTCTCGCCACGGGAGCGCAGGGCTTTTCCGATCCTTCCGAAGACGTGGTCGTTTCGCAACCGGCTCCCGCGCAATTGAGTCCCGGGACAGTCCTCTCGTCTCGTTACGAAATCATTCGCTTGCTCGGGCAAGGTGGCATGGGAGCCGTGTACCAGGCCCGCGATCGTGAGCTGGAGCGCCAAGTCGCCTTGAAAGTGATTCGCGCCGATATGGTGGCCAGTCCGGAAATCCTGAAGCGCTTCAAGCAAGAGTTGATCCTGGCCCGCCAGATTACCCACAAAAACGTCATCCGCATTTTCGATTTAGGCGAAGGCGATGGGATCAAGTTCATTACGATGGAATACATCGAAGGCGAGGATCTGCAGAGCATTCTTCGCCGCAAGAAAAAGCTCGAGCCGGCCGAGGCAGCCAACATCATTGCTCAGGTCAGCAGGGCACTGGAAGCTGCCCATGCCGAAGGCGTAATTCATCGCGACCTCAAGCCCCAAAACATCATGTTGGACAAGAGCGGCAGAGCTTACGTCATGGACTTTGGGATTGCGCGCTCCGAAATGGCTTCTGGCGTGACACAGGCGGGAGTGGCCGGATTCCCTTCGAATCCGACACCACCATGGGAAAGCTATGGAAGCGCACGAGCGAACCGGCTCGGCCTCTCGGCGAACTCGACCAGACGATTCCGCAGGCCCTTTGTGACATCGTTCGGAAATGTCTCGAAATCGATCCCCAAAAGCGGTTTGCCAGCGCAATGGAACTGCTGCAGCAGATTGAGATTTGGCAAGGACCGTCTGCCGGGACGCGGCTAGGTGTTCAGCGGCCGGCCGGTTTGCCCGCCTATGCGAAATGGGTAGGAGCGGGGCTCGCTCTCGTTCTGGTGACATCTGGATATTTCATTCGCGGGAAAATCGGAACGCATCCGCTGGCTCCTCATACTCCCGTCACATTGTTGATCGCAGATTTTGACAATAAGACGGGCGATTCCGTCTTCGACGGGACCCTCGAGCCGATGCTCGGAGTAGCCGTCGAAGGGGCATCGTTTATCAGCTTGTATAACCGCGGGCAAGCCCGCAAAGTCGGCGCCCAGCTGCAGCCCGGAGCTTCCTTGCTGGACGACCGGCTGGGCCGCCTAGTGGCCATGCGAGAAGGCGTGAGCGTCGTCGTGGGTGGCTCGGTGACACGCGACGGAACAATGTACCGAGTGTCCGTCAAGGCCCTAGATGCTGTAACTGGAAAGACAATCGCAAGCGACGCGGCCAAGGCTGAGAAGAAAGATATCCTGCTTCAAATGGGGACGCTTGCAGCCGGCATTCGCAAAGCCCTGGGTGACGCGACCCCGGAATCGGTGCAGCTGACGGCCGCAGAAACTTTCAGCACAAGTTCACTGGAGGCTGCGCACGAATACGCCCTCGCTCAGGAATTGCTGTGGGCGGGGAAATGGGAGAATTCCATCACCCATTATTTGCGCGCCACCCAGCATGACCCCAATTTGGGGCGCGCCTATGCGGGGTTGGGAATGACATACCGCAATCTGGGCCGCGGGCAGGAGGCCGAAAAGTATTACCAATTGGCGATGCAGCACATCGATGCCATGAGCGAACGCGAGAGATACCGTACACGTGGCGGATACTACCTGAGCGTCAAGCATGAGCCGGCCAAGGCGGTGGAGCAGTACCTTGCACTTCTCAGGCAGTATCCCTTCGATGAGGGAGCCCACACAAATCTCGCGCTCGCCTATTTCTATCTCAGAGACATGTCTAAAGCACTGGAACAAGGGCGGCGCGACATCGAATTGGCGCCCACCGGAATCATTCAGCGGGCCAATGTTGCACTGTATTCGCTATATGCCGGCGATTTCGCCGGTGCAGTGGATGAGGCCCGGGAAGTACTGAAACTGGATCCCAGTTATTTGAACGCTTACGGTGCGATCGCTGTAGGACAGCTTGGCCAGGGGCACTTGGCAGAGGCGACCCAAACCTATCGCCAAATGGAAACAATGGGCGCCAGAGGCGCCTCTATGGCCGCTACGGGTCTAGCCGATCTCGCTCTTTATGAGGGGAAGGTTGCGGAAGCTATTCCCATCCTTGAAAATGGAATTGCTGCTGATCTTAATAATAAGAATGCCGAAGCCGCCGCGGCCAAGCTCAATGTTCTCGCTCATGCTGATCTGCTTGCCCACCGTCTACCCCAAGCTCTGGCTGCGGCCGATCGGGCGGTCGGCTTGGATAATGAAGAAAGCGTCCTCTTTGCCGCCGGCCAGGTTTATGCAGAAGCCGAGCAGCCGGCCAAGGCAATGGCGATGGCTTCTCGGTTGCGTCAGAACGTGGCCGCGGAACCACAGTCCTACGCAAAATTACTTGAAGCCGAAGTGGAGTTGAGACGAGGCAACGCTGCGCAGTCCGTCAGCCTCGCCAACGAAGCGCAGAGGCTCACGGACAGTTGGCTGGCGCGGTTCGATTCGGGCAGAGCTTACCTGGAAGCAGGCTCATTCACAGAGGCCCACGATGATTTGGAAGCATGTTTGAAGCGCCGCGGCGAGGCCACCGCAGTCTTTCTCGATGATGTGCCGACCTATCGACTCTTCCCGCCGGTGTACTATTACCTCGGCCGCGCCCAAGAGGGGCTAAAGTCCCCCGCCGCCGCAGAATCCTACAGGACCTTCATCGCGATAATGGAAAAAGCCGACGAGGGCCCGCTAGTTGCCGACGCTCGCCGCCGCCTTGTTTCGCGCTAGCCGGCCTCTTGGTGTGGGCCCAAGGCCGCTCACTGCATCCTCGGAGAGCTGCTGGGGCCCCCGCGCCGCCTCGTATTGTTCCGCGATTGGCGGCGAATATCTCAAGTCACTGGCAGCGCTTTAGGGTGTTACTGCTATTGTCATCTGCGGTAAAGCAGTGTTTGTGATGGTGGGAAAGGTATCACCAGCAGACGTAGAATCCCATGCCGCCCCAATTTGGAACCTCCCGGTAGGCTCCGTATATGGAAAGGACGCGACCACGAAAACCGTGCCACTCCCCCCGCCCGGCGACGGAGCTGTTTGCACATAGAACCCCCCTCGATACGTTGCGCCGGAAGCAAGCGTCGCGACGATCGGGATCGTGATAGTCAGTTGGCTGCCCGCGTTAACTGTGACGTTGCCTGACGCTACAAGCGCCCCTGAACTACCATCGTAGATCCGCGCTCCTACGAGGGCTGATGTGGCCGACGAACCGACGATGTTAAGGCCGCTGAGTGGATGTGACGCTCAAAGGGCCATGCGTTAAAACAGTGACGTCGGCAGCCCGCGTTTCGTTGAAGCTCTGCCCAGCCATAAGAGCTCCCGCAGTCTCCGGCGTCAGGTTGACTCAGGTTGGCGGGGAGCTGACGAGCGTCAACACCACCCCATTTCTGCGGAAGATACTTAGGGGAGGAGTAGTATCCTCAGTTTCGACGGCCGTGCTAAATATGGTGCACTGAGGGTCAGAGCCGCAGGTAACGGCGTAGTACGGTAGGCTGGGTCCGCTTACTAAGCTCATCGTGAAGGCGACGAGACTGCCAGGAGTAACGGCCGGCGATGGGAAATTGAAGGTAGTTAGGACAGCCGTTCCTACATTGCCAAACAATGTGACGGTAGCCGTGCTGCTTCCAATCGCGGCTCCATTGTACGCGCCGCTGAGCGCGGTCAGAGTAATCGTGTAGTCTCCGGCCGTGGCGGCGGAAAAAGCCAAAGTGGCTTGTGTCAGTACGGTACCCGGGTAGCTTGGAAGATAGAATCCTCGGGAGATGAAATCGCCACCGCCAGAAGTTGTGATGCCGCTTGCGATAGTGAGAGTGAACGCTTGGCTGACCTGCTGCGCTGGGCCACCGGCGTCCTTCACCCGAAGCGTAACGGGTGGTGAGCTGCTGGCCGCCGTGGGGATACCGGATATCTGGCCCATGTTTTGATTAAGGACAAGCCCATTCGGTAGACCGCTCGGTGAGCTCCATGAATAAGGTGGCGTGCCACCCACTGCCTGCACTAATGCGGCATACTCAAAGCCGACAGTTCCTACGGGCAGAGATGTCGTCGCTATGTAAAGAGGCTGCACGAGAGTAATGGAGAGCTGCCGCGTCGCTGTATTCGCTGCGGAGTCCGTGACTTGTACCGTAAATGCGGAGGTCGCCGGGAAGCTGCAGTTGCACCCGGGCGTGCCGGAGATCAGTCCAGTCGTGGAATTCAGGACCAAGTTGAAAGGCAGCGTACTGCCCGGGGGGATGGTCCATGTGTATTTTCCCGTCCCGCCGACAGCCTGGAGGGTGCCGTTGTAAGGCGTGCCGGCGACACCATTAGGCAACGGATTCGCCCCTCCCGGCAGGGTATTGGTGATAACAATTGGGCTTCCGGGCGCACTCACTGGCGGCTGCGTACTGCCTGCTTGCGCGTCCACTGTGTTGACTGCCTGCGAGACGGTCACCGGCACAAGCGATGCAAGCACCTGGTTGATCACGTCCTGGGTTGGCGGGGACGCGCTGCCTTTTGGCCCAGTGATGCGTAGCGTGATCTGAGCTGACCCACCGGGAGCCAGCGCAAACGTGGCATCGCCGAGTGCTGCGTTTCCACCGGCCGGGTTACCGCCTGCCGGATTACCGCCTGCTGGATTGCCTCCGGCGGGATTTCCCCCGGCCGGGTTGCCAAGGTTTCTAGCGGAGGTGAACGACGGATTGGGGATGCTGGCGATCAGCTCCTTGCTGAATTGAGTGGTGAGTTGGCAGCTATTTGAGGCACTGAGATCGATCGTCGGAGTCGGATAGAGCTTGCTGATTAGCAGCTGCAGATTCACGCAGTTTGTCCCTGAACCGTCCGCTGCGCAGAGCGGAATCGTACCAGTCGGAAATAGCTGCACAATGTAGGTCGCGCTCGTATTGCCCAGATTCGTGACTGACCAACTCTGGTCCGCTACTGCGGTGTTTCCCCCAGCCGGATTCCCCCCAGCCGGATTTCCTCCGGCCGGATTCTGTAGGGTTCCATTTCCAGCCGGATTTCCTCCGGCGGGGTTCAACAGCTTTGTAATTAGAGTTGGGTCGGCAATGGTGATGTTTCCGCCGGCAGGGTTCCCACCGGCGGGATTCCCCCCAGCCGGATTTCCTCCCGCAGGATTGAGCAAGCCGGTGTTGTTAATGGTGTTATCTGGCGAGGCTTGGCTCATCAACGGGTTGTAAAACTCAGCAGTCAGGATGGAGCCGCTGCCGAAGATGGCATTGTCGGGGCTGATCAGAGTTGGATTGGAAGGGTCACTATTCAGTACCACTGATCCTTGCAGCGGTGTCGCCGTCGAACTTGGGGGCAACATTTCCGCAACGTCGACAACCACGCTCACATTGCTCGTAATAGCGCTGGTTGCCTTCACAAACACGGGGAACGCGATGCTGGAAAACGCCGGGATGGGCACGAGACTTACACTCGTTATCAGGCTGAACTGCTTGAACGAGGCAGTGACTGGCGCATTTGCAGGCGTGACCGTCGTGTTCATCTGAAACGTGCGCTCCGCTCCGGTTGCGTTCTTCACCAGTACTGTGAACGCCCGCTGGATACCAGGAGTTGTGCCGCTGGTGCTCAGCAGCGGCTTAGCGGTTTGTAGCGATGAAACAACCAAGCCCTGGGTAATTTGGGCGGTGTAAATGTCCTGATTACGCATGCCTGCGGTGTTTCCATTGACGCATATTGGAACGGTCTTAGTGGGATCGAACTTGCTCGTTCCGCCGCCAGGGTTGGACGCCGAAAATGGCGGCGTGTATTTTGTCCAATCCCCGTCCAAAGGCGGTCGTACATTGCGGTTATCCGCCCAAACGGCATGGAATACCGGGCTCGTCGCCGGGTTTGTGTTGAACTTCCATGCCTTTGCCATGGGGTCGAATACCATCGTGGGAGCTCCCGCCACCTCAATGTAATCGCCCATAAAAGCATTCGTGCCCTGCACAAACAGCGGCAGGTTGGGGGGATTGAACTGAAGTTGCTGGATGGCCGGTTGGGTGCCTGCCGAAATGATCTGATCCGGATCAGCGAGGACATTGCTGGGAGGAATTCCAAAGGCGTAGCGCGAAATTCGAAACGGCGTGAAGCTCGGCACATCCAGAGTGCCCGTTGGCAGGGGCGTGGCTTGAGCCGCTTCTACGTCGATGGTGTGGCGCCGAGTGACTATCGTTCCATCGTAGATATACGGGTTAAATACGTCGCCGAATAGCAATGGGTTGAGCAACTCGGCCACGGCATCGCGCACTTCAGAATACTGAGCGCCAAGGTTGCACGGGAAATCAGTCCCGTACTTGCAGTTGGTTGGGTCCCCCTTGGCTGTGAACACCCCGACCGTATGGTCTTCCCGGAGATCGTAATAGGCCAGCATGAGCTTGCCAGCATTGAAACTTAACGAGGGCATGACCTGATGGCCGCGACCCGAAACCGTCTGCAAGGGCATTCCGTAGTCGTCGTACAGGGAACCATCGTCGATCGCTGCGACAGAAGCTGATGGCCAATTCACGCCATCCTGCGACACGTTCATCATGATTCGCGCGTCACCACTCTGCTGACGCTGCGTCCAAGCCAGGTACACGCGTCCACTACCGTCCACGGTCAACGTAGCGTAATCGTTGGTTCTAAAAGAAAGATTGGTCGCCGACTGGTCGAAGGGGCAGCCCGGCTGCGTGGGATCTCCGGTGGGTGGGGGAGCGCACGAAAGCATAGCAGAAGCAGGAGGAAGAAATTTAACTGCCGCGACCGCGGGGCTAAATGAGTTGCCGCCGTCCGTTGATTTGCGGATCAAGATAGCGTCTGTTTGACCGTTACTGGCGAACCGCCGCCAAGCTACATAGATCGTGCCGCTATTGGGATCGATGGCGATAATACTTCCTTGGTTTTTTTGGTTGGCCCCGCTTAAATTTATCGGCGCGCTCCACGTGTACCCGCAATTCGATGAACTCTTAAACAGTATGGCCGTGGGGACCATAGGTAGCTCGTTATCATCCGCATCACCATCCGGCGTGTACAGGGCGGTATAGGCAACGTAGATCTTTCCTGCAGGTATGGTTTCTATGGCCACCGTGCCGTTTTCGGGAATGAAGATGGGGCAAGTAGCCCTGCTCCGAGGAATATCGACCGCTAACGACGGTTTATCGAGGAAAATATCATCGGTACCAAACGCGATCGGGAAAATGCCGGTGTATCGAACCGGATCGCGCGGAACCACATTGGTCATTACGCCGACTTCGCTGGTCGGATCACCGTTTTCCTTGTTATTGCGATCGATGAAACGGGCAAGAAAGACTTCACTCAGGCCGCCGGGTCCGCGATTGAACGCAAGTCCGGTGTAATAGAGGAGTCCATTGGAGCCGGCGCGCACCATAGGGTCGGAAGCCGCCTGAAAACCGTGTATTGGCGACACCAAGCCCGCAAGAGAACTATCCAGCGGGTATCCAGGCAGAAGCGTACTCCTCCATGTCTGGCCGCTGTCGAAGGATTTAAAAACTCCCAACCACGCATCTCCCTGCTCCTTGATTCCCAAAAGTCCCGGCAAGTCCACGCTGCGATAATCATTCGCGCCTGCCAGCAGATGTGAAGCATTGCGGGTCGAGACGGCGATGGAAGGCTCATTTTGCCGCTGCAGGAAGGCATCGCCTGTGGTCCAGTCTGCGCCCGAAACCATGTTGACGTTTGGCCCCGGGGTTGGTCCCTGCGCGTAGGCCATGAGAGGAATGATTACAGTGAGCAGGAGCGCCAAGTTCAGGCGTACGGATAATGCTTTCGTGAATGGAGCCAGTGCTCCCCGCATAGTCAGGGCATGCACCGAATTTTGTGGTCTCACAGAGACCTCCTTGGGTATTCCGGAGGCATACCGCCCAGTGAGACCCAGCTACGGCGGGGAAACGAAGAGAGGTGATGCTGGTCGCACCGCTAACAAATACGCGAGTTTGCGTGACAGTCTGCTGCGGGAGCCGGCAGTTGTCAAGTTAAAAGTCGTCTAATGTCGTCTAAGTGGGTCCTGTCATTCTGTGCCCCGTTAATTTCCTGACGGAGCTTGACAAGGTCCGATATGCGATTGATCACCAACTTCTGCATATACAAAAAGAGTTGATTCAGCTCCTAGTTTCAAATTGACCCATTTCTCCGGTTTCGTTCCATCACGGGTATTCTGCCCCGAAGCTCAGCCAAAGC
>WNFN01247549.1_pt2 | contig 13313 bp, 13 predicted proteins | sample 5400161 | NCBI WGS metagenome assembly WNFN01 (sample SAMN13153353, study PRJNA577476) | soil metagenome | isolation source: 80 cm saprolite on Douglas fir-dominated hillslope | place: USA:California | collected 2013-09-17
GCCCGAGACGTTGCCGCGCAGCCGCTCGAGCACCCGCCCGAACTCCGCGAGCTCGTCATCGTCGAACCCGGCCCGCAGCCGGTCGTTGAACGCCAAGGCCGCCCGTCGCATCCGGTAGAAGGCCTCCTCGCCCGCCGGAGTCAGCTCGACCAGGTGCACCCGGCGGTTCTCCGGATCCCGCCGCCGGGTGATCAGGCCGCCGGCGTCCATCGCGTTGAGGTGATGGGTGAGCGTCGCCTCCCGGATCCCGACCGCGTCGGCGAGCTCCCGCTGGCTCGCCAGCCGGCGGGTCTTCAGGGAGATCAGCACCAGCCAGGCCGGCTGCGAGCCCCCGGCCTCGGCCAGCGCGTCGTCGAAGGCCCGGGTGACCTCCCTGGCGGCGCGGGCCAGCAGCCGGCCGACGGGCGGGCTGGCCGGCGGGCCGGCCGGCGGCTCCGGGTCGCCCGCATGCGGGCCGGCGGGGTGTCCCTCTGGCATGGCTCGATGTTACCACCACCAGTAGAAGTCTTAAGGTTTGACATAGAAATGGTTAGTAATCTATGTTTCTGGCCAGGGAATCAGGAGGGAGACAGGCATGGAACAGGCCACCGACCGGCCGATGCGGGGGCGGGTCGCCCTCATCGCCGGGGCCAGCAAGGGAATCGGCGCGACCACGGCGGAAGCGTTCGCCGACGCTGGCGCCGCCGTCGTCCTCGCCGCGCGCGACGCCGCCGCCCTGGAGTCGGTCGCGGAGAGGATCAGGGCCCGCGGCGGGCAGGCGACCGCGATCCGGGCCGACGTATCGGATGCCGATTCAGTGCGCGACCTCGTCGAGTCTGCCCTGGACGCCTACGGCCGGCTGGACGCCGCGTTCAACAACGCGACCGACGGGCCGCCGCCCGCGCCCCTGGCCGAGATCGATCCGCGGGATTTCGACCGGGGGATCGCCACGAACGTCCGGGGCACGTTCCTCGGGATGAAATACCAGATCAGCGCTATGCTCCGGTCCGGAGGCGGCACGATCGTGAACATGGCCTCGCTGGCCGGCGTCTCCGGCGTGGCGGGCCTCGCCGCCTACGTCGCGGGCAAGGCCGGGATCATCGGCCTGACCAGGGTCGCGGCCCTCGACTACGCTGACCGCGGCATCCGGGTCAACGTGGTCGCGCCCGGCACGATCCTCACCCACCACCTGGAGGCCGCAGGCGCCGAGGCCCAGCGGCTGGCCGCCCTCGCCGCCCCCATGCGCAGGATAGGGAGCGCATCCGAGGTCGCCCGGGTCGTGGTCTGGCTATCCTCGCCAGGCTCCTCGTACCTCACCGGGGCCGTGATCCCGATCGACGGCGGCCAGTCCGCGGGCGTCAAGCCGCCCCAGATGTACCGCCAGGGGCAGCCCATGCAGGCAGAGTTACCGGTAGCGGTAGCGCTTGCCGTGCAGCATCGTGGCGAGGTTGAGGATCCGCTTCATGTCCTTGTCGGTGCGGGCGAACGAGGTCAGGTTGACCAGTGGCTTCATCCGCTGCCTGGTGATCGCCTTCGGCCGGGAGAACTCGCGCAGCCCGTCGGCACCGTGAATCCGGCCGAACCCGGAATCGCCCGACCCGCCGAACGGCAGCGAGGGCACGCTGGCGAACGAGATCACCGAGTTGACCGCCGTCATCCCGCTGCGCAGCGACCTGGCCGCGGCCATCGCCGCCTTCTTGTTCCGGGCGAACACCGACGCGCCGAGGCCGTAGCGGCTGGCGTTCGCCAGCCTGACGCCCTCGCTGAGGTCGGTCACCCGGGCGACCGTGACCGTGGGCCCGAAGGTCTCCTCGGTGACCGCCCGGCTCTGCTCGGGAACATCGGTGAGGATGACCGGGCCCACGAACGGCTTGCGGATGCTCGCGAGGCCGCCCACGACCGGCCTCCCGCCTCTGGCCAATGCGTCGGAGATGTGCCGCTCGATCACCTCGATCTGCCCCGGCATGGTCATCGGCCCGTAGTCGGCCTCGCGGTCCTCGCCGGGACGGACCTGCGACAACCGCTGCGTCAGCTTCTCCAGGAACGAGTGATAGACATCCTCCGCCACGTAGACGCGCTCGATACCCACGCAGGTCTGCCCGCCGTTGGACACCGCGCCCCAGGCCGCGGCGTCCGCCGCGGCGTCGAGGTCGGCGTCGGCGGCCACGATGAGCGCGTCCTTCCCGCCACACTCGGCGACCATCGGCGTGAGGTTCTGGGCGCAGGCGGCCATGACCTTCTTCGCCGTGGCCGCTGAGCCGGTAAACGCGATCTTGCTCACGGCGCTGCGGGCGAGGAGGTCGCCGGTGTCGCCCGCGCCGGTGACCAGCTGCAGCACCGGCTGCTCCGGCACCACCTCCGCGAACGAGCTGACCAGCCAGCCGCCGACCGCGGGGGTGAGCTCGCTCGGCTTGAACACCACCGCGTTGCCGGCCGCCAGCGCGTACACGATCGAGCCCATCGGAGTGAACACCGGGTAGTTCCACGGACCGATGACGCCGACCACGCCGAGCGGCTGGTACTCGAGCGTCGCGGCCTGGTTGATGGCCACCAGACCGCTGCGGACCCGGCGCGATCGCAGGACCTTGCGGGCGTTGCGCGCCGCCCAGTCGATGTGCACGACGGTGAGCAGGATCTCGAGCTCGGCGTCGGCCAGCGGCTTTCCGGTCTCGGTGTGCACGAGCTCGGCGAGGCGCCTGATGTACCGGATGATGTGCGATTTCCAGGCGAGCAGCCGGGTCTGCCGGTCCTTCGCCGGGAGGCCCGCCCACCAGGCGGCGGCCTGGTGGGCCCGCGCGACCGTCTCGGCCACCTCGTCCTCGCCGGAGACCGGGAAGGTGGCGATGACCTCCGACGTCGCGGGATTGAGCGTGTCGAAGGTCTGCCCGGGCCGAGCCGGGCCCTGCGCCCGCGCCGTCGTGACCATCGCCGTGCACCACCGTTCTGTGCCGCGTACGTTCCTGCCTGGCGCCTGTGCCGCGTAAGTCAATGGCGCCGCCGTCGCGTGCCAGTAAACCACCGGCCACCTGGCGGAAGATACCGTTAGGCAGGCATCTGCCCGGACTGAAATAACCCGGGCTGAAAATAACGGAGTGCCTCATTGACAGAGCATCCAGCCGAGCATCCAGCCGCTGAGGACCGGGGCGCTGAGGACCGGGGCGCTGAGGACCGGGGCGCGGGGCACTCGGCCGCACTACCCGGCCAGCCGGATGCCGACCTGCGCTGGCTCCGCGAGGCGATCGAGCTGTCCAGGCGCTGCCCGCCGTCGGCGTCGGCGTTTTCCGTCGGGGCCGTGCTGGTCAGCGACGACGCTGTACAGCTCACTCGAGCCGTGCCAGGCGCGTGCCTCGCGGCCCCGCTCCTGCGCCGAGCTCATCATCGATGCCGGGATCCCGCGGGTGGTCATCGCCTGGCTGGAGCCGCCCCTGTTCGTGGAGGGCGGCGGTGGGGGCGCGCTGCGCCGGGCCGGAGTCACCGTCGTCGAGATTCCCTGGCTCGCCGAGCTCGCCCGCTCGGTGAACGCTCACCTGTTCCCCGCCTGAGGCGAGAGGAAGCAGATGATCACGGCCTAGCTCCAGCCCCGGAACGTCGCCGGCACGCCAATGCTGCCCTGGCGACAGCGACGCGCCGGCGACGCTCCGGGAGGCCCCCCGCCGAAGGTCGTTCTCATCTCTCCGGTTCCAGGGCGCTTCGCAGAGCCGCCTTGGCCCGGGCGGTATGACTCTTCACCGCGCCTCGGCTGATCCTCATGGAGGAGGCGACCTGCTCTTCCGAGAGATCCAGGAAGTACCTGAGCACGACCGCCTCTCGCTGCCGGGGCGGGAGCGAGCGCAGCGCCGCGATCACCGCCGCAGGACCGACCGGGACCGGTTCACCACCGAGCGGCGCAGGTAGTTGACGGCCTTGTCGGCGTCCCGCAGCCGGCGCCAGGCGCTGTGCATGGCGATGAAGCAGTCCTGCACCACTTCCTCGGCGATGCCAACGTCACCGACCAGGACAACCGACATCCGGACGAGCGAGCGATACTCCGTGCTGTACATCTCGGTGATCGCCTGCTCGGCATCTGATACGCCGTGAGCGGGAGCCGAGCCGAGCACGGCGGTTCCTAGCGCGGTGCCGACCACGTACGCGGAACGGGCCGCGGGCGGGGCCGGCTCGGTATCGGTCAGATCGACCGGGTACACGAGGCTGTGCGCGGTCAGAGGCGCCGGTCGCTTGCGCAGTCCGGCCGCGCGTGCGATCAGCGGGAGAGCCACGTGCGCGTCCTGGCCCGAGCCACCACGCACGCAGGGTGCGCGGCTGGCGATTGCAGGCATCGGCACGACCTTGGGGATCTCGGCCCAGCGCGTCGGCCAGGACAGGCCGGTGCGCTCGGGTTGACCTCTGGCATGCTCCAAGATTAGGAAGAGATTGTAAGAAATGTCAAGGTAGTGACAACAAGTTCTGAAGTGAGTATTATAACTACGAAATCTGCTGTACGGTTTGATCAGGTAGGTGCAACTATGCGTGGGGATGGCACTCTAGATTCTTCCGATCTCTTCCGGCATGATGTGGTTATGGCTGGTGAGAACTGGGAGCGGCTCGGCGACTACGTCGTTGCGAGGCGCACCGCGCTTGGCATGAGGGACCGCCGCGCGTTCGCCGCCAAGACCGGCGTAACCGACCGCACACTCGGAAAGCTCGAGAACGGCAAGCGCGTGTCCGCCAGTACTCTCGGCGCGGTCGAGAATCATCTCGGCTGGGCTCCTGGGTCATGCCGCCGGATCCTGACCGGCGGGGAGCCGGTCATGGTGTCGGCCACGCTCGCCCGTAACTGGCGCGAGCAGGAGGATGAGCGCGGACAGCCGGAGCGCCGCCGGGCCTGACCGCAGGCAGGCGCCATCCGCCACTGCCGCTGCTGCCGCCAGGAGCGGCAGCAGCCGGCCAGCCCGTCAGACCTTCAGCGATACCGAGATGGGAGGCAGGCACACCTTGATGCCCAGGATGACGACGCATACCCCCGGCTCGCCTCCCCCCGGCGAGGGGGACGGCGACGGCGAAGGCGTAGGCGATGGTGCCGGGGCGGGCTGGGTCGCGGTCGGCGACGGTGCTGGCGCCGGCGATGGTGCGGGACCGGGCGCCGCGGTGGTCGGCGCCGTCGGGGCCGGGCGCGGGCGCCCGGACGCGGCGGGCTGCCCGGGCGCGGGCGAGGCGGGCTGCCCGGGCCCGGGCGAGATGCGCGCAATGGCCACCGGATGGCCCTGGCGACCATGAGGCGCACGCCCGCCGGGCTGCTGACCAGACGGCTGGACTGAGTTCGGCCCGGGCGGGCGGCCGGCCGCCCGCGGGCCGTGCAGATGCGGCGCCGCCGCGATGAAGACGCCCGCGGCCGAGGCGCCCACTACCGTGGCCGTCGCGGTCCCCCAGGCCACGGGCCGGGCGCCGACCGTGCTCCTGACCCGCCCGAGCAGCGCCCGGATAGCCAGGAACATGCCGATCCCCACCGGAAGCATTCCCTTCTTCCCCCAGCCCGCGCGCCGCGAGGCGCGGATCGCCTCCATGATCGCGGCCCGCTGGCCCTTGGCGTCCAGCCGTTCCGATACGTAGACGACCAGGTTGCCTTCCCGATCCCGGTAGGCGAGAGCCCTGAGCCCGTCCGGCAGGTGGATCCGCTCAAGGTGGATCACGACGCGCTCCTCAGCCCGGACGCCAGGCGCCGGATCGCGGACCACCACTCGTGCGGATCGCCGCCCTCGCCGTCCACCACGGCGATGAGTTCCCGGCCGTCCACGTAAAGCCGCACCGGGGCGCCAGCCTGGCGCGGATCCTGGGCCGCAGCCAGCAGGGATGGTGGCACGGGGTCCGTCGCCACAGTGTCGTCGAGCTCTGCGCCGGCCGCGGCAGCGATCTTCTCGAACAACTCGACGCGCCGCATCAGCTCAGCCTGGCCTGCTCTCGCCTCGGCGACCTCGTTCTCGAGCCACCGCAACCGCCGGCTTCCCTTCCACACGCTCTTTGCAGCCCCTTCACGGTCCGCGCCTGACTGGCCCTGGATGTGCCGCTCCTGCGGCTCGCGGGCTCCGGGGTCTGGAGAGCCATCGCGTGCCACCCTGATGCCAGCACGTAGCCGACACCGTGCATACCGCTACCAGTCAGATGCGGATATGCATGATGAAATGGTAATCCCGGACCCAGTGAGATTGCACGCGGATCGAGGGGACCCTCGCCTGGCCCGGAACAGATGCATCAGGGCGACGTTAGGCTTCTGGTAACCAGGCCCGAGCGTCAGGAGAAGACTCGCAAGCTGGGACAGCGCCTTCATCGCAATCGGCTGGGCGCACCTGGACGTCCGGCGGGCCATGGCGGAGCTCGAGGAGTTGTTCGCGGCGCAGTGGTCGACGGGCATGGTGCCGCACATCGTGTTCCGGGCGGGCCCAGGCGAGCCTTACTTTCCCGGACCGGAGTGGTGGGACTGCGCCGTCGCGCCGGCGGCGCCAGCGCTCCCGGTACAGACGAGCGGGATCTGCCAGCCGCCGGTGCATGCCCTGGCACTGCAGCGGATCTGGCAGCTGACGCCTCAGGCGCAGCGGCCGGAGATCCGCGCGCACATACAGGCGCTCTACCCGCGGCTGGTCAAGTGGCATCGCTACCTCGCCACGCAGCGCGACCCTGAGTCGTCGGGACTGGTCACCGTCTATCACCCATGGGAGGGCACGGACAACTCCCCGCGCTGGGACCATGCGCTGGCGCGCATCGAGGTGGCCAAGCCCGGCCCGTACACCCGCCTGGACACCAGCCAGGTAGGAGACCCATCGCAGCGGCCCACCAACTGGGACTACGACCGGTATCTCTGGCTGGTCGGCCTGCTGAAGAAATACCGGTACGACGACGCGCAGATTTACCGCCAGTACCCGTTCCTGATCAAGGACGTGTTCTTCAGCGCCGTCCTCGTCGCGGCTAACGCCGCACTCCTGGACCTGGCCAGCGTAGCCGGGGCCAGTGACGGCGACCGCGGGCAGCTGGACTGCTGGCTGGACCGCGGCCGCGAGGGGCTGGCGCGCTGCTTCGACGCCGAGTCCGGCCTCTGCCTCGACTACGACGTCCGCGCCGGCCAGCAAATCCGGCTGCGGACGTTCGCGGCTTTCGCGCCGCTCTTCGCGCAGACCGCGGACGCCGGCCAGCGCGCTGCCCAGATGCGGCTGCTCGACTCGGAGGACTTCTGCGGGAACCCGCGGCTTCGCTGGCGCCTGCTGCCGAGCACGAGCCCCGCCGAGCCGGCGTTCGAGTCGCACAACTACTGGCGGGGCCCGGTCTGGCCGGTCATCAACTGGCTGCTGTGGCACTCGCTGACCCTGCTCGGCTACTCCGGCCGCGCGGACGAGCTCCGCCGCGACTCGCTCGGCCAGATCGCCACGGCCGGGGAGTTCGCCGAGTATTTCGAGCCGTTCACTGGCCAGCCGCTCGGCTCGCCGCAGCAGTCCTGGACGGCCGCGGTCGCGCTGGACTGGTCGGCCTCCGATCACGGCGGCGAATCAAGCTAGCAACCTGCCTGGCATCGTGGCTGTACGGCGGGTTCGCCTAGAACAAGGTCATCTCGTGACTCGGCGTTCCGCGCATCGTATCGTAGTCCAAGACCACACAGCGCATCCCGCGATCCTCGGCCAGGGTCCGCGCTTGGGGAGTGATCGTCTGGGCCGCCAGCACACCCCCTACAGGTCGTAGCAGCGGGTCGCGGTTGAGTAGCTCTACGTAGCGGCATAGCTGCTCAACTGCATCGATACCCGCGCGTCGCTTGACCTCGACGGCCCAGTGTCTGGGCTTGGGCGCAGCGGTTCCTTCGTGGAGATCCGCCCCGTCGATCTCGCCGCGATGCTTGATCTCGATGGCCACGCTGGCGCCCGCGGAGTCCCGGCACATCAGGTCGACTGGTCCGATCGCGGTCGGGTATTCGCGCCGGACCAGCCGCCACCCCTCGCCGAGCAGGTGCACTTGCGCCGCCAGCAGCTCCTGCAGATGGGACTCGACCCCGTCCTTGCGCAGGCCCGGATCAACCCCCAGGTCGAATGAGGTGTCGCTGAGGATCTCCTCGATATCGATGGTCAGCGCCTCGCCGGACTTTCCCGTCACGACCCACCGGCCTGGTTGCTCGTTCAGGAGGCAGGGCGGCGACATCCAGTTCAGCGGCTTGTAGCTGCCGCCGTCGGAATGTACGAGGACAGAGCCGTCGGCCTTCACGATCAGCAGTCTCAGGGCTAGCGGGAGATGGGCGGACAGGCGCCCCGCGTAGTCCGCGCTGCACCGGGCGATGACGAGCCGCACGGGAGCCCACTCTAGCCAGGTGGTGCCCTGAGCGCCGACCAGACCACCGCAACACCGCCGAACTGGAGTGCCGCCCGGGGCTCTGCGGCCGCGAGCTTGGTACCGGCCGCGTTCCGCCGCGCGCACGGCCGGCTGGCTGACGCCATGCCATAGCCTGACGGCCGTGAGCCCGCGTAAGGCACGCCGCCTGCCCGCCGAGATTCCGCGCCGGCCGCGCGGCGGTGCAGGCCGGGCGGACACGGCCGGGGGCCGGGTCGCGGGGGGCCAGGGCAGCGGGGGCCGGGTCACCGGCGGCCGGGGCAGCGGGGGCCAGTTCGCGGGGGGCCGGGGCGGCATCCCCGGCCGCGCGGGCGAGCCGTCGGCCCTGGGGCCGCCGCAGACCCAGACCTGGCCGGACGGGGAGTGGGTGGTCCGCCACGTTCCGGGTGCCGCGGCCACGAAGACGTACCGGTGCCCGGGCTGTGATCAGGAGATCCTGCCCGGCGTGCCGCATGTCGTGGTGTGGCCCGCGGAGTCCCCTGGTCCGGCCGAGCGCAGGCACTGGCACAATTCGTGCTGGCAGCGGCGGCCGCGCCGCCCGGGACCGGGTCCCCGGACACGCCGGTGAGGGATGCGATGACCGAAATACGGGCGAGCACGGTCCTGCCGGCCGTCAGGAAGCCGATCACGCTGCGCACCGCCGACGGGCTGAACCTGGTCGGCGAGCTCGCGCTGCCCGAGGGCCGGCCTCCCGCCGCCACGCTGATCTGCCTCCATCCGCTCCCCACGGCCGGCGGGATGATGGACAGCCACGTGCTGCGCAAGGCCTCGTACCGGCTGCCCGCGCTGGCCGATCTCGCGGTGCTCAGGTTCAACACCCGCGGCACCTCATCCGAGCAGGGAACCAGCGAGGGGGAGTTCGGCGACGGCGAGTCCGAGCGCCACGACGTGGCCGCCGCGATCGCCTACAGCGTCGCCGCCGGCCTGCCGCGGCTGTGGCTCCTCGGCTGGTCGTTCGGCACCGAGCTGGCCCTGAAATGGGGCAATGTCCCCGAAGTCGAGGGCGCGATCCTGCTCTCACCTGCGCTGCACCGGGCGAGCGACGCGGACCTGGATGGCTGGGCGGCATCGGGGCGCCCGCTGCTGGTGCTGGTGCCCGAGCTCGACGACTACCTAAGGCCGGACGAGGCGCGGGCCCGGTTCGCCCGGGTGCCGCAGGCCGAGGTCATCGCGGCGGAACGGGCGAAGCACCTCTGGGTGGGGGAGCCTTACGTCCGTATCGTGCTGAATGAGATCGTGCGGCGAGTGAACCCCGGCGCCTGGCCGCTGCCCACCGAATGGAAGGACTGACCGTGAGCCTCTTCGACCTCACAGCCAAGAACGCGTTCGTCACCGGCGCGTCTCGAGGGATCGGCCAGACCATCGCGGTGGCCCTGGCCGAGGCCGGCGCCGACGTCGCGCTCGTCGCCCGGAGTGAGGATGGCCTCGCCGATACCGCGGAGGCCATCACCGCCATCGGCCGCAAGGCCTTCGTGATCCCCGCGGACGTCACCAGCCAGGAGGCGGTCGCCAGCGCCGCGGCTATCGCGATCGATCAGCTCGGGCAGGTGGACGTGGTGGTCAACAACGCGGGCGGGTCCAACTTCATGGTCGGCTTCCGCGACCTGCGGCTGTCGGGCTGGGAGAAGCTGATCCGGCTCAACCTCGATTCCGCCGTATACGTCTGCCACGCGTTCGCCGGCCACCTGCTGGATCGTGGCCAGGGATCGGTGATCAACGTCGCCTCGGTGGCCGGCGTGGCCGCGTCGCCGTTCCTGGCCCCCTACGGCGCGGCCAAGGCGGGACTGATCTCGCTCACGAAAACGCTGGCCGTGGAGTGGGGTGGCGAGGGAGTCAGGGTCAACGCCCTCTGCCCGGGCTGGACGGCCACCGAGCTGAACCGCAACCTGTGGGAGGACCCGACGGCCGGCCCGGCGACCATCGCGACCGTGCCGATGCAGCGGTGGGGCCGGCGGGAGGAGATGGCCGGGCCCGCGGTCTTCCTGGCCAGCGACGCATCGTCCTACATGACCGGCCAGGTCCTGATCGTGGACGGCGGCCAGACCGTCAGCCCATGAGAAAACGGCGCGCGCCCCAGCCAGCGGGCGCGCGCCGTCACGAGGCGGAAGACGCTACTCCTGCCACCATTCCTGGTCTTCGGCCTGGCCGGCCTTGGCGTTGGCCGACTGCTTGGCGGACGTGGCCTGTGTCTGGGCGTCGGGCCGGCCAGGAGCGGCGTGCTGGCCGGCTGGTGCCTCAGAGCGGACCGTGGCCGGGGCCTTGGGCGCCTGGGATGCCGCAGTAGCCGACGGGGATCCGTTGCCCCCGGGCGAGGGCGCGGCGACGGCTTTCGTGGCAGGAGCCTGAACGGCAGGAGCGGGCTTCGCCGTGAGCGCGTCGGCGAGACCCGGCATCTGCCCACCCAGCAGCTGGCTGATCTGGGCCAGGTGCGCGGCGACGCTCTCCTTCTGCTTGTTCAGCTCGTCGACGTGGCGCTGCGCGGAGGTGCGGATCCGGTCGGCCTCGGACTTGGTGTCGGCCAGGAGCTGGTCAGCCTGCGACTTGGCCTGCGCAACGATCTGGTCAGCGTTCTTCTTCGCGTTACTGACCAGCTGCCGGGAGTGCTGGTCGGCGTCCCGGCGGGTCTGCTCCGCCTGGCGAGCCGCTCGGCCTCCTGGCGCTCGGCCTCCTCGCGCCGGGACGCGAGCTGGATGTCGAACTCGGCCTCGGCCTGGGCCCGCTGCGCCTCGCTCTCCTCCAGGATCCGCTGAGCCTGGCTGCGCATCTCGTCGGCCTGGCGCTTGGAGGTGGTGAGGATCTCGTCCCGCTCACGCTTCGAGGACGCCTTCATCTGGGCGACCTCGCGCTCGGTGGTGGTGCGCAGCTTGGCGATGTCCCGCTCGATCGCGGCCCGCTTCTCGGCGACTTCGTGGTCGGCGGTGGCGCGGACCTTGGCCACCTCGCGCTCGGTGGTCGAGGTCAGCTCGTCGGCCTCGCGCCGCGCGCTGGTCCTGATCGCGTCGGCCTCTCGCTCGGCCGAAGACCGCAGGTCGTCGGTCTCCCGCTTGGCGTTGGCTCGCAGCTCGGCGGCCTCGTTCTCGGCCGCCGCCCGGAACTCGGCCGCCTCGACCTTGGCCGTCGCGTTGAACTCGTTGGCGGCGGTCCTGGCCTCCTGCAGGATCTCGGTGGCCTGTTCCTCGGCGAGCCTGAGCAGCTGCTCGATGCGGGAGCCGAGACCGGAGTAGGTGGGACGCTCCTGCTCCTGGATCTGGCGGTGTGCATCGGCCAGCTCCCTGTGCAGCGCCTGGACCTGATCCCGGTGCTGTCGCAGTTCGCCGTCGATCTGCTTGAGATGCTCGTTGACCTGGTGCGGGTCGTAGCCGCGCATGACCCTCGCGAAGTCGCGCTGCGGGGTCTCCTCGAAGAAGTTGCTGAGCTGGGCATCGATGTCGGGCTGCATTTCGCCTAATCCTGGGGGTAGACGCGGGGCCGAAAGGGGGACACGCACGCCCGGGCGGTCGCCTCACGATTCCGCTCGCCGGGTCGGTGCCGGGTACGCCGCCGCCGCCCGGCCGACACGCAATCTCTCGCTCGCCCGGTGCCTGGCAGCGTACTCCCCAACTGCGGGGTTGGCGGCCCGTTCGCGCGTGGTCTGGCTAAAGATCCCATATATAACGTATCCTCGCCTTTTGCGCTAAGCGTTGCGGAGAGTGCGGGGATTGGCTGCTGATTCTGGGGCCGCCGAGGCCATTCTGCTGCATGGGGTCACGCGGGCTGGGGTGCCTGGACGAGCTCTGTGAGCACGCCGCCGACATCCTTCGGGTGCAGGAACGCGATCGAGGCGCCCATCGAGCCGTGCCGCGGCCGCGGGTCGATCAGCCGCACGCCAGTGGCGCCGATCGACGCGAGCGCCGCCTCGATGTCCGTCACCCCGTAGCCGATGTGATGCACCCCCTCGCCGCGGCGCGCCAGGAAGCGCCCGACCGGCGTGTCCGGGCCCAGCGGCTCGAGCAGCTGAAGGTACGACGCGCCGGCCGGCGCGTCGGCGATCCGCAGCAGCACCTCCCTGACGCCCTGATCGGAGTTCTCCTCCCGGCTGGCGACGGTCAGCCCGAAGGCTGACTCGTAGAAGGCGCCCACACTGGCCAGGTCACGGCAGGCAATTCCGATGTGGTCGATGCGGGTCAGCACGGGGGTAAGCACGGGCAGTCTCCATCCGGTCTTCGCGGGGGGTTGCAGGGGGTCGTCCCCCCGTAGGGCAGGCAATATCCATGGGTATCGTTTCAGGCATGCGAGATGCGGTCATTGCCGGCGGGGCCAGAACGGCCATTGGGCGCCTGCTCGGCTCGCTCAGCGCTTTCAGCGCGGTGGACCTGGGCGGAATCGTGATCCGCGCGGCGCTGGAGCGCGCGGGCGTGCCGGGCGAGCGGGTGGACTACGTGATCATGGGCCAGGTGCTGCAGGCCGGCGCCGGCCAGATCCCGTCCCGGCAGGCGGCGGTCGCCGGCGGGATCCCGATGACCGTCCCGTCGCTCACGATCAACAAAGTGTGCCTGTCCGGGCTGGACGCGATCGCGCTGGCTGCGCAGCTGATCCGGGCCGGGGAGTTCGACATCGTGGTCGCCGGCGGCATGGAGTCGATGACCCGGGCCCCGCACCTGCTGCCCGGGTCGCGTCAGGGCTTCCGGTTCGGCTCGGCCGAGCTGGTCGACGCCATGGCCCACGATGGCCTGACCGACGCGTTCGACCACCTCTCGATGGGCGAGTCCACCGAGCGGCACAACGCGCGGCTGAACATCAGCCGTGCGGAGCAGGACGAGTTCGCGGCACGGTCGCACCAGCGGGCGGCCGCTGCGATCAAGAACGGGCTGCTGGCCGGCGAGATCGTTCCGGTCTCGGTGCCGCAGCGCCGAGGCGACCCGGTGATCTTCGACACCGACGAGGGCGTGCGGGCCGACGCCACGGCGAAGTCGCTGAGCAGCCTTCCTCCGGCGTTCGGCCAGGACGGCACCATCACC